>Ga0335081_10006301_pt1 | contig 18878 bp, 17 predicted proteins | sample Lox_Sample_35_FD_206713 | JGI IMG/M metagenome (GOLD analysis project Ga0335081, IMG submission 206713) | Soil microbial communities from Loxahatchee National Wildlife Refuge, Florida, United States - Lox_Sample_3.5 | ecosystem: Environmental > Terrestrial > Soil > Wetlands | place: USA...
CGCACCTACGGCATGCGCTCGAAAGAGCAGGCGCACGATTACCGTTATTTTTCCGAGCCAGACTTGCTTCCACTAGTAGTTGATGAAAAGTGGCAAGCGGAAGTTCGGGGCATGCTGCCCGAACTCCCCGAAGCTCGCCGCAAGCGATTTGTGGTCGAGTACGGCATCACGGAATACGACGCTCAGGTGCTTACTTTTTCGAAATCCCTTGCCGATCAGTTTGAAGCAGCAGCGAAAGCCGCCAAAAATCCCAAGCGCGTTGCCAATCTTGTCCAGAGTGAGCTGATGGGACGGCTCAAAGCCAATGGACTCGAAATCGAGCAGTCGCCAATCTCCATGCGTGGCGTTGCCGCTTCGGCTGATCTGGTGGAGAGCGGAATAATTTCGAGCAAGATGCTGAAGGATTTGTACGATCTCAGCTTCGAGCGCGGAAAAGATTTCTCCGAAGTGTACGAGGAAGAAGGGCGTCCGCAGCAGTCCACTGACACTTCCGCCCTGGAGAAAATAGCCGATGAGATCATCGCCGCCAATCCCAAGCAAGTCGAACAATACCGCGCGGGCAAAAAGACCGTGATCGGCTTCTTCGTGGGGCAGGTCATGAAAGCATCCAAAGGACAGGCCAATCCTCAGTTGGTGAATGAGGTCCTGGCCAGGAAGCTCGAGGGCTAAAAGAGGATGTGGTTATTGTGAATCGGCTCTAGCCCTGAGGAATCTGCCAGGTCCGAAAGCAGATTCCTCGCTGCTGAAGCAAGCGCGCAATGACAATCGTAGTCAGTTGACCCGTACGTTCAGCGCCTTCCGTCATCTGAGTCTCTCGCACGTCTCCCCGCTAACATTGGACTGGGGAACTCGCATGAAGAAATGGAAGCTGGACCGCATCATCAGCATCGCGACCCTGGTCACCTCGCTGGTCGCTTTGGTTCTCGTGCTGAGGAGACCCGCTCCCGTGGCGCCGCCTCCGCAGCCCGCGCCCGCTGTAAAGGCAAACGCGGAGTCCTTCCAGACCAAGCTCGAACAACTGGATCAGCCCAAAGACCCGAACCAGCCTCCGGCGGAAGTTCGCATGACTGCCGACGAAGTTCGCGCCGCTCTGGCACAGGCGCTTTCAGAGACTGCCGGCCAAAGCGCGGCACCGGCCTCAGCCACTCCGCAGCCTGCATCTGGCGTTCCCAACTCAGTGCCGTCTTCTGTTGATGCCCCATTCGCCGCCGGTACGCCCGACATCAAGGACTATCAAGTCACATTTGACGGAGACGTCGCGCGTGGCCAATTCGTTGCCAACATCGGCGGCAAGGATGTTTATGTCACTTTGGCCGGTCACCTCGGTTCGCAGAACGGCTACGCCACTTTCGATCCGACTGAATTCAAAGTTGGCGACCTCGATATCCCCGTTTCACTCGTCAACGGCCCGCTTCAGAAGAAACTTGACGAGCAGCGCGACCGCCTCAAGCTGCCCGATAACGTGGGTGGGATTAAAGTGGAAAACGGCGAGCTTGTCTTGACTCAAAAATAATTTGCTCGCAGAAACATGCCCAGCCATTCTATTGGGGCGTGCCCTGGAACAGCGGCCACAACTGGTCTCCAATCACCCGATAAACTGCATAGGCCGTGCCCGAGTCGTAGACATCGCGAAACAGCAGTTCGCCACGGCCATCGCCATCGGCGTCAACTGCGTCGATCAATTCCATGTGCGGCAACGCATCGAGATGCTGGCCATCCGTTATGTTGATGAAAGCTTTGTGCAATTCCCCATAAATCGTTTGCCGTGCTACGAGGGTGACAAAATATTGGATGGGCGCGCGCGGCGCCTCCGCGTCGATCGGCATCTGCGCCGTTGCACAAAGCACCAGCACCGGCTCGTTGCTGTTGGAGAGATCGAATACGCGAAACTCCACGTTGCTGAAGGCCGGCTGCAACGGCTTTCTTGCGATTTTTTTCGGACCTCGGGGCTTTGCCGTTGCCGGCTGCGTTGTCGCCATTTCGGCATCGAGTTGCTGGTCTCGCACCCGAACCGCGTCCGCCGCCAGCGCAAACATCTGCTTTTTCAGGCTTTGCTCCTCATCTGGTTTAAGGCTGTAAGCATAGGGCCGTGGCTCGGGCCCACCGGCGTCCGAGATCGCAGGAATAATTTGCACTTCGCCCGGTTTGCTCGCTGCAGCGGGAACAGCAGCGGTCGCTGTTTCTGGTTCAACCGGTGAAATGACTTCCTCAGGGCGAGGTTCCGGCTTGCCTCGTCGCAGAACTGGCCGGTCGTCGTCCTGATCTTGCTGAGCCGCAGCCGCTGGGGCAGCGGCCGCAGGTTTCGGCGCAGAGCTGGACGCTGCGGGCGGGGCAGCCGGTTGCGTCGGTTTCGGTGCCGGAACACTGGACTTTTCCTCGTCCGCATGCCGCAAGACAGGTGGCTTGTCTGAGTCGTCTTGAACCGGCTTTGCGGCAACAATCTTTTTCTTCGGTTCCGAACCCGCCGGCCGCCAGACGCCATTGCCGATCCAGCTATCCTTGACCTGACTGGCGGTTGTGACCGTGAACAGTCCCTGCGAAACACCGGTTTTCACGGCTTCGTAGACTGTCTCGCTTTCGAGCGCCATCGGGACAGGAGAAGCTTTGTAGGCGCTCGCGTCGTAGAAGTCGCCGTTGTACATGATGGTCACGGGAACCAGATGGGCCGCCCCGCTCGGCGCAAGCTCCAGCAAACCCAAAGCGCGTGGGCCTTTGCTCATGGGCGCGCGCTTGGCGAACTGTCCCGAAAGCGGCAAAGCCAGGGCCACTAACACGCCAAGCGAGATGACTACCCACGCCAGGCTGGCGTATAACTTTGATCGGGTCGATTTCTTACTGGGAGATACTGCCATGCAAGTTAATGATAAAGCTCCTGACTTTACTTTGCCTGACCAGGACGGTAAAGAAGTGTCATTAAAGGACTTTCGCGGGAAGACCGTGGTGCTCTATTTTTATCCCCGGGCGGATACTCCGGGATGCACTATCGAAGCCTGCGAGTTTCGCGACTCCTATCGCAAAATCCAGAACACCGGCGCGGTGATCCTCGGCGTTTCGCCCGACCAGCCAAAAGACCAGAAGAAATTTGAAGAGAAGTTTCACTTGCCATTCCAGTTGCTCGGCGATTTCGAGAAAAAAGTCGGCAACGCCTACGGCGTGATTCAGGAAAAGAACATGTACGGCAAGAAGGTGATGGGCGTCGTGCGCACAACCTTCATCATCGGCCCGGATGGGAAGATCAAACACATCTTCCCCAAAGTGAAAGCTGAGGGCCACGCCGAAGAAGTATTGGCCTATTTGAAACAAGCAGCCAAAGGCGCGGCATAGTCGACCTAGCGTCATTAGCCGTGTGGAGGCGGCGACTCGCCCGCCGTCCGCCAGCCAGGGACGAGGCGTCCGCCCTACGTGTTCATTTGCCCGGCGTGGTAGTGAAGCTCAGGACTGTCTCCGATGGCACCACGGCTTCTTCTTTCCCCGTTGCTGCAGCTACTCCAGTCCCGGCCCCGGCTCCGACCGCGCCGCCAATCAGGGCGCCCTTGCCTCCGCCGGCAAGTCCGCCAATCAGCGCGCCGGCTGCGGTGCCGCCACCAATTTTGGTTGCGTTGCTCTTGGTGTGGCTTTTGCCCTTGGCGTGGTATGCCGTTGTCGAAATCGACTGCATTTTGCCATTGACCTGAACCGATGTGAGGCGCAACGTCAGTTCTCCCGGCTCATGCAGCCGTCCACTGGATTTGACATACGTGACTTTGCCTTTGACCGGCGCGCCGGCTTTTGCGATGGTTTTCCCATCAACCACCAGGTCTTTCGTCAAAGTCGCATCGAAGCGGTCACCCACATTGGCAGTTGCCGAACTGATCTCCGACACAGTCCGGACCGACAGCTTGGTTTCAGCAGGTACGGTTTGCGCAGCCGCCAAACCTGCGAGCAGCATTAAAATGCAAACAATTTTTAGAGATTTCCCGAGCATGTGATCCTCCCAAGGAATTGCGCTTTGGATTAAGTCGAGCAGTGGCGTTTGCTGGATTGTAGCGGAAAGTTTACACGATCCTATGTCGAACCGACGAGGCTCGGAATTCGCGGAAGACGGGGGCCGGTTGGCCAAACCTCTCGGTGCCGGATTCTATGTTCGTGACCCGCGCATCGTGAGCCGGGCATTGCTGGGCAAGGTTCTGGTTCGGCGGGAAGAACGAAGATTGCTCGCTGGCCGGATCGTCGAAGTCGAAGCCTATTTAGGAAAAGATGATCCGGCAGCCCACTCTGCCGCCGGCCGCACCGCAAGAAACGCAGTGATATTCGGTCCGCCTGGGCACGCCTATGTTTACTTCATTTACGGAAACCACTATTGCCTCAACGTTTCCTGTCTTCCCGATGGCGTTGCCGGCGGAGTGCTTTTCCGTGCGGTTGAGCCGTTGTCAGGGACCGAAGAAATGGCAAAAGCACGCGGTATTTCAATTCAAACTCCACGCGACCTGAAGCTCCTGACCAGCGGGCCTGGCCGTTTGGCAGAAGCCTTCGGCATCACCCGACCCCGCGACAATGGCAAAGACCTCACCAGCCCGAAATCTGATCTTTGGATCGCGGACGACGGCTATCGTCCTCGCCGCATCGCGATCACTCCCAGGATTGGAATCACCAAAGCGGCGGAGCGGCCATTAAGGTATGTGATTGCCGGGAATGAATTCGTTTCCGGACGAACACGGGTCACGTAGGACGGGTTCCTGACCCGCCCAGTCGAGCAGCAGCTCGACGTCTTGACAATGGGTATAAACTGAACCCACAGCTGGATGCTGCAGAGTCGCTCCAGTCAAGGCATTTCGCCGTCTCCCTGGCGTTGTGCCGTCACCCCAGGTTGATCATCCCAGGATGCTGCATCTTCCACTGGGGCAAAGCAACCTGCTTGGTAGGAGCCCGGTTTGCGTTTCTCCGCTCGATTTCGTCTTCTCCCATTGCTCGTGGTAGCGCTCGCGATGGCCGAAGCGTCCCCCCAACCCGCCGCCGTCCTCCGCTCTCAGTCTGAACCGGCGCCTTCAAATATTGTTGTAGGTTTTGTCGGGGGCTTTGTCCGCCATGACAATCCGTATCACGGTCCGGTCGAACTGGCACAGCGCCTGCGGCGTACGGTCCCCAAAGACACTTACATTCAGGTCTTCGAGAACCGGCACCGCAAACGTGCCTATAAGACTGTCATTCGCCTGCTCGATACGAACCACGACGGCAAACTTTCTGACGAAGAAAAAAGCCGCTGCCGCATCATCATCTTCGGCCATAGTTGGGGCGCAGCCGCGGCGGTGCTGCTGGCCCGTGACCTCGGCCGTCTCCACATTCCAGTCCTGTTGACCGTGCAGGTGGATAGCGTTGCCAAACCCTGGCAGGACGATTCCGTCATCCCCGAGAATGTGAGCGAGGCAGTCAACTTTTATCAGCCTCACGGCCTGGTCCACGGTCGCGCCAAAATCAACGCCGCTGATCCTTCGAAAACCCGGGTGCTCGGAAATTATCTCGTCGACTACAGGAAAAACCCGGTCGAGTGTCCCAATCCCTCCTGGTTTGACCGCTATTTCGCGCCTTCGCACGCGCAAAGCGAATGCGATTTCCACCTCTGGTCCCAAATCGAAGAGATGATATTGCAACGCCTGGCTCCCGGAACCCAGTCCATAGCCAGGAATCCCTAGAACATTTCGTGAAGGGCAGGACGCGCCTTCCAGCCGTGCCGAGATCATCGCGCATGATGCGGCTTCCGCCGCTGAGGAACCGGCTGTTACTCTTTCCCCTTCGGCAACAAAACATTGTCGATTAACCGCGTCGTGCCGACGAAAGCAGCCACCGCCACCAGCGCGCCTTCAAACGCTTGGTCGACTGGATCGAGGTTCTCGGGATTGACGATCTCAAAGTAATCAAGTCGCGCCGACGGCTCGTGGCTGAACATCTCTTTTCCTGCCGCGATAAGCTTGTCGGCCTTCCGCTCGCCTTGGTCAAAAAGGCTCTGTGCGCTCATTAACGAACGATAGAGAACCAGCGCGGCTTTCCTCTGTCTTGGATCGAGATATGAATTTCGGGAGCTCATCGCCAGCCCGTCTGGTTCGCGCACAATCGGGCAGGCGATGATCTCGATAGGAAAATCCAAATCGCACACCATGCGGCGAATAATGGCCGCCTGGGCTGCATCTTTTTGCCCAAAGAAAGCCACATCTGGCTCAACGATGTGAAAAAGCTTCGCGACTACCGTTGTCACTCCGCGAAAATGCCCCGGCCGCGAGCGCCCGCAGAGTTTGTCGCTCATTTCCTCGACCGTTACCCAGGTCACCGGGCGAAACGGGTACATCTCTTCCGCCGAAGGCGCAAACACCAAATCGGCGCCCTCTCGTTCCAGCAGTTCACTATCCTTTTTCAGATCGCGGGGATACTTTGCCAAATCTTCATTTGGCCCGAACTGCGTGGGATTGACGAAAATCGATACCGCGACAACATCACACTGTGCCTTTGCGGCCCTTACTAGCGAAAGGTGGCCCTCATGCAGCGCGCCCATGGTCGGTACCAGGCCCAGGCTCTTGCCCGCCTGCTTCGCATCGCGGCAGGCCGAGTGCATCTGATTGATCGTCACTAATATCTTCATGTCGATTCGTACCGGCGAAACGCTCAATTCGAGGGGACCCAGTCAATAACTATGTGCGCCTGCTCCAAAGTCCCCGCGAGGATGCCACGATTTCTGCGCACGGCAACGGCGTCAGCGGTGTTGTGCGCGCTGCTCTCCTCAACCGCCACTACGCGCCCGTAGGGCCAGGAAGACGCCGGCAGTTTTGCAAGCGCGCTCAAAACTTCCCCTGATTTCAAAATGATTTCTTCGCTGTCCGCCAGATCGAGCAAACCGAAATTGTCCCTGTGCACGATCATGTATGGATTGCGCCAGTTCTTGATCGGTAGTTTGGCGTACTGGGCGGGGTCCGCGGAAGGGATTGCCTGCAGCCGCGCGCTGGCCGCGGCATCGCTCAACGGCCCGTCTTGATCCTTGGAATTGGAACTGCACGCCGCCAGAAAAATCAGCAGGGCGCAAGCCGCCCAGCCCAAATAACTCATCCATGCCGGCCTATCGCCGCAGCGCCCGCTTGCGATCCAGCACCGTCTCAAGCGCAGCGCGCGTTTCTGCCGGCAAGTGATAGGATTCCGCATCCGAAGGATATTGATGGGAGATCACCTCTGCGCGGTACGCCTGCACCGCGTGCGTGATCTCCGCCGCAGCGTCGCCAAAAGGCCGCACGAATTTGGCCGGCGGGCCAAAGGTCAAGTTCAGGATATCGTGGAAAACCAAAACCTGCCCGTCGCAATCCGGTCCCGCGCCAATGCCAATAGTCGGGGTTTCAATTTCCGCGGTGATCATCGCGGCCACTTCCCGCGGCATGCCTTCCAGGTAAATACAAGCCACGCCTGCTCGATCGAGCGCCACAGCATCTTTCATGAGCTGTTCAATCGTGCCCAGCGACTTACCCTGAACTTTGTATCCGCCCATCACGTTCACCGACTGAGGCGTAAGTCCGATATGGCCGGCGACCGGAATCTCCGCGTCCATGATTCGGCGAATCAGCTCCACGCGCTTTTCGCCGCCTTCGATCTTCACCACCTCGGCTCCGGCTTCTTTCACAAAGCGCGCCGCATTGCGCACCGCCTCCTCGCGGCCCATGTGGTAAGAACCGTAAGGCATGTCGGCAATTAGCAACGCATGCTTCACGCCTCGCCTCACGGCGCGCGCGTGATGCAGCATCTCCTCCATCGTGACCGAAAGCGTGTTCTCGTAACCGAGCATGGCTTGGGCGAGGGAATCGCCCACCAGCACGATGTCAATTCCCGCCTCATCCACCAGCCGCGCCGCCGAGTAGTCATATGCGGTCAGGCAGGCGAGCGGTTCGTGCCGCAGTTTTTTTTCTTTGAGGGTAGAAACAGTGATTTTCTGGCGAGGTTCACCAATTGGCGTGAGACTCATTGTTCCTCCAGTGCCCCTCCGCCGCAGCGGATAGAGCCTGTACGCAAGATCCTATCGCCACATCTTGGATGATGCCAAACAATATTTTAGCCCTAGGGGGCGCCACTCGCCAAGGGGGCCTCCGGTCCCGCGCGACCAGAACGCCTCGGAAGTTATGGAGTACGCGAGACACCTTTTCGAGCAAACTAAGACGGAGACGGATCGTCTTACCATATGGTAAGATAAAGGTATGGCAACTTATCGAACTATCGTTAGCTCCAAGGGCCAAGTTGTAATCCCGGCCGAGCTGCGCGAACAATTAGGCCTGAAAAAAGGCACCCCGGCGACTTGGAGGGAAGAGGAAGGCCGCCTGGTGCTCACGCCCATCACGCAGAAACGGCTGAACGAAATCATGGGCTGTCTCAAGCCGGCACCCGGCGAACCCTCGGCCTTTGAAGGGCTGTTCGAAGAACGGGCGCGTGAGCGGCGGAAAGAGAAATGATGCGGCCCCTGCGCGCCAGTATCCGGCGGTTTGTGCTCGACGCCAACGCTTTGATTGGTTTTTTTGAAGGGCGTCCCGCTATTTCTGGAAAAGTTTCTCGCTTGATGGGCGAAGCGGTAAGGCAAGACGCCCCGCTGCTGATGTCGGCCGTCACCTGGGGCGAGGTGTTCTACGTGGAATGGAGATATAGGGGCGCAGCTAAGGCTTGGGAAGCCGAGGCGCGTTTGCAGGAATTGCCCATCGCCGTGATCAGCGCGGACCGTGAGCGCGCCTCACGCGCCGCCGCCCTTAAGCAAAAACATGGCTTGGGCTACGCCGACGCTTTCGCCGCAGAATTGGCCATCGAGCGCGGCGCCTGGCTGGCTACTGCCGATCCGGAATTCTCCAAAGTTGGCAAAGGTCTGGCAGTGTATTCGCTCCCTCGGCATGAGAAGTAGGTCGTGGCTCACACCAGAGTCGTCCATTCTCCCTACGCGCTGGCCGCTTCTTCTCTTCCCAGCGGCAGGAAATACTGCGTGCCCTTGATAGGCGCCGAGACTTTTCTGAGCAACTCCTGCAAGTCCTCGTTGTGTTCGACGAAATCGATTTCCGAAGTATTCACGATCAGCAGGTCCGATGACGTGTAATGAAAGAAAAAGTGCTCGTAGGCCTTGACCACTTCTTCCAGGTAGTCTGCGCTGATCGCCTTTTCGCTCGCCACATTTTTCTTCTTCAGCCGCTTTTTCAGCACCTCCGGCGTGGCTTGCAGATAAATGACTAAATCCGGCGTAGGCAGCTGCTCGCGAAAATGGTTGTAGTACCGGTTATAAATATCCAGTTCTGCGTCATTCAAATTCAGGCAGGCAAACAGCTTGTCTTTCTCAAAAATGAAGTCGGTCACCACCATTCCCTGCGATCGCGGGCCAAGATCAATATTGTGCAACTGCTCGAACCGCCGCGCCAGAAAAGCCAGCTGGGCCTGGAACGCCGCCCCGTGCTCACCCTCATAGAAAGCAGGCAGAAACGGGTTCTCCTCCAGATCGGTCACGCGCTGCGCATTCAGGCGCTCGGCCAGAATCCGGGCCAGCGTGCTCTTGCCGACTCGGATCGGTCCTTCCACTGCAATGTAACGGGGCAGCTCGAAAAGCTTTGCCATGTTCGAAGGAAAGCTGGAAACCGGGAGTTCGTTGTGAGCATATCTCGGTTTTGTTTGCGGCACAATTGAGGGAAGAGTTAACAGCTAAAGTCAGAGGTTAGAAGTCAGAATGCTGAAGTGAACCCCTGGCAGAGTCGCGCCTTTGGCTTCTGACATTCAACTTCTGACTTCTTGCATTCTAACTTCTGCCTTCGATTTACAATCCCCACATGTTGGCAATCGTCACTGGCGCGGTTGTCGCCGCGGCAGCCGCTGGCTACCAATCCATGGCGCCCACGGCGCAGTGGTACGGGCGCACATTCACCGATCTGCCACGTGGCTCCAAAAAAATGGCGCTTACCTTCGATGACGGTCCGAACGATCCCTACACGTTGAAGTTGTTGGATGTTCTCGCCAAACACAATGTGAAGGCCACGTTTTTCCTGATCGGCCGTTACGTCGAGCAGCGCCCAGACCTCGCGCGTGAAGTTTCAAAAGCCGGCCACATAATCGGCAATCACACCTTCGACCACCCGTTGCTCATCTTCAAGTCCTCGGGTGAGATTCGCGCTCAATTGCAAAACTGCGAGCGCACGCTATCAGAAAAGATCGGAAGCCACTCCAATCTTTTCCGTCCCCCCTTTGGCGGACGCCGCCCTGCCGTCCTGCGCATCGCCCGCAGCCTTGGTCATGTGGAACGTCACCGGATACGACTGGAACGCGCCTTCGGCCGATCACATCGAGAAAAAAGTCGCTAACCAGGTCCGCGGAGGAGACGTCATTCTTTTACACGATGGCAGCCACAAAGTCTTCGGCGCAAATCGCACCTACACCATCGCCGCTACAGACAGAATCATCACTCGCTACAAATCCGAAGGCTACGACTTCGTAACGATTCCAGGAATGATGTCCCAGTCCGCGTAGGGGCGGACGCCCCGTTCGCCCAAGTCGTGGGGCCGGGTCTCTGGCCCGGCTATCTGGCACGAGCGCCCTGGCCGGGGTCTGCCTCAGTGTCTTCTTGCCGCGCCATGCGCTGCTGCCAACGCCTGCTGCGCGGCCGCAATCGTCTTCTTCACATCTTCCGGCGTGTGAGCGGCGCTCAAGAATGCGGCTTCGAACTGTGAAGGCGGCAGATAGACTCCACTGTCCAGCATGCGCCCGAAAAACTTTCCGAATGCCGTCGTATCAGCCTTCGACGCCGAATTCCAATCCGTAACTGGCCCAGCCGTAAAGAACCATGTGAACATTGATCCCACGCGATTGGCGCAAATCTGGACCTTCGCATGTTTCGCCGCTGCGACAACCCCATCCACCAGCTCGCCGCTCAATTTTTCTAGGCGCGGATAAATCTCGTTCTTGTGTTCGCGCAAATAGCTAACCGTGGCCAGGCCCGCCGCCATCGCAATCGGATTCCCCGAAAGCGTCCCAGCCTGATATACCGGACCCAGCGGAGCGACCAGGTCCATGATTTCCTTCGGCCCGCCATAAGCTCCCACCGGCAGCCCTCCGCCGATGATCTTTCCCAGGGTCGTCAGATCCGGGCGAATCCCATATCGTTCCTGTGCCCCACCGAAGGCCACACGAAAGCCGGTCATCACTTCGTCGAAAATCAACACAGCTTTTTCCCGTTGCGTCATCAGACGCAGAGCCGCCAGATAATCTCCCGAGGCCGGAACGCAGCCCATATTTCCCACGACCGGCTCCACGATCACGCAGGCGATCTGGTGCTTATATTTGCTGAAAGCCCGCTCCAGTGCAGAGGCATCATTGAAGGGCAATGCCAGGGTAAACTGCGTAAATTCCTCGAGCACACCCGCTGATCCGGGAATCCCCAGCGTGGCCACGCCTGACCCGGCTTTCACCAGCAGAGCATCCGCATGCCCGTGATAGCAGCCTTCGAACTTCACGATGTATTTCCGCTTCGTATATGCCCGCGCCAGCCGAATCGCTGACATGGTTGCTTCCGTGCCTGAACTTACGAAGCGCACTTTCTGCATGGAAGGAAACGCCGAAATCACGATTTCGGCAAGGTCGGCTTCCGCCGGGGTGGAAGCGCCGAAGCTGGTGCCTTTTCGTGCCGCCGCGCTAACAGCTTCAACCACGCCGGGTGCGGCATGTCCGAGAATGAGCGGTCCCCACGAGCCGATGTAATCGATGTATTCGTTGCCGTCGGCGTCCCAGAGGTGCGCCCCCTCGCCGCGCACAATAAAGGGCGGTTCGCCTCCCACGGCGCGAAATGCACGCACCGGCGAATTCACTCCTCCGGGGATCAGCTTCTCCGCGCGCTTTTGAAGCTTCCGCGAGACTTCCATCTTGCGGGCCATCTTTCCTCCTGGCACGTTTTTCCGCCGCCGGACATCTTAGCAGCCACCCGCCAGCAGGTTTGGCCGGGCGGCTTTAGCTGTTTGGCCAGCCTCTCGATTTACTAATAATTCACTGATTTGAAACAATTTTGAAACATTCCCCGGCTACCCTCCAAGCAGTGACATGCCCTTCTAACCGGGAGGGTCCAGGACAGCCTCGGGGGGCTCCGGGCTGTCCATTTTCTTTGCCGCGAATATGACCCGCGAAGGTGAGCCTTCAAGCCTTGCGCTCCAGCCGTCTGGTTAACTAAGTTAACTGTCCATGCGTGCCAAGCCCAAGAGGGTTGACTGGCTCAACACGGCCCGGCCTCTGCTCGCCCTGGTTCTCGCGCTCACTCTATTTCCGCAACGCGCCCACTCCCAGGATGCGCCTGTGCCCGATTCTAGGGATCAGGGATCCGACGCGGACGAGGATGCCGTCGAGTCCATGTTCCCCCACTTTAAGGACACGCGCTTCTGGCTCTCTGGCCAGGCCAATTTTATTTTCCAAACCCATCCTCCCTTTCACGCCGACTATAGCGGCACGAACAGCCTCGATCCCAACTACGAAAAAGCCACATCGCGCGTTCTGACTCTTTACATGGGCGCTCGCGTGAGCAACTCAACCGAATTTATTGTCGATGTTGAAGAGGCCGGCGGTGCCGCCCTCAGCACCGGCTTGGGCCTGGCCGGATTCACCAATCTCGATATCGTCCGTAATCCTTTGCTCAGCAAAGCTCCCTATCTGGCACGCGGAATGATTCATCATGTCTTCGCCTTCAGCAAAGACAAAATCGAAAATCAGCGCACTCCGTTGTCACTCTTCGATGAGCTGCCGCGCCGCCGCCTGGAGCTTCGCTTCGGCAAGTTCAGCATGGCGGATTTTTTCGACGTCAACTCCGTTGGTTCCGACACCCACTTCCAGTTTTCCAACTGGACCATCGACAACAACGGCGCCTGGGACTATGCCGCCGATACTCGCGGTTATACCGTCGGCCTGATCGCCGACTTTGAAGACCGAAACTGGGGCTTTCGCTTTGGCGAAGCTCTCATGCCCAAAGTCGCCAATGGAATCGATCTGGTATGGCGTCCCTGGCAGGTACATGCGGAAAATTTTGAGTATGAACTGCGCCATGGCGTGATTCCGAAAAAGGGTGGGGTCATTCGTTTGCTGGCCTACACCAACTACGCCAATATGGGGATCTATCGCCAGACCGTGATCAATTTCGAAGAGGCGCTTACCCCCACGCCAGAAATTACCGCGCATCCCTGGCACATCACGCGGAAGTATGGCTTCGGCATCAATCTCGAACAGAATCTCACGCATTATCTAACTGCCTTCGGTCGCTTCGGCTGGGACAACGGCAAAACCGAGTCCTTCGCCTACACCGAAGACGACCAAACCTTTGCCGGCGGTGTTGGCGCGAACGGCGCTTGGTGGCATCGCCGGTATGACCGTGCCGGTTTCGCCGTGGTCACCAACTCCATTGCCAAAGATCACCAGAATTATCTGGCCCACGGAGGCCTCGGGTTTCTACTTGGAGACGGCGCGTTGAACTATGGCCGTGAAGATATCGTCGAAACCTACTACACAGCGCACGTATGGCGAGGCATTTATGTTGGGCCCGGCTTGCAGCACATCAACCATCCCGGCTACAACCGCGACCGCGGGCCTGTGCTTGTGCCCAGCTTCCGTGCTCATGTGGAATTCTAGGCAGGCCATGTAGGGGCAGGTCTCTGACTTGCCCACAAACTGGCCGCGTGGGGACGGGCGCCTCGCCCGAGCGCAGCTCGGCATTGCCTTTTTCGTGCGATGACCTTAGATTTTTCTGAGACGGAGGATACTTGCAAACTACAGCGAAAGCCCCAGCCATAAACGGCCACTCGATGGTCGGAGAGTTGCTATGCGTCGCGGTGCTCTCGCCGCGTTCGGCCGGATGGGCGAATCCAGATGACTGGCGCGAACTCGGGTTCCGTCATCGTCCCAACTTCGAGTTGGCGCAGGCGCAGCACGATGAGCTTTTGAGGCAATTGCAGCCCGCCGGCGCAGAGGTCCTCACGATGCCTCCCGCATCCGGTCAAACGCTCGATGCCGTTTATGCGCACGACTCATCCCTGGCGACTGACTTTGGCGCGATCATCATGAATCCCGGCAAACCAAGTCGTGTGCCGGAAGCGAAGCTCCACAAAGAGTTTTATGAGCAACAGGGAATCCCTGTGCTTGCTGAAATTCAGCCGCCCGGTACAACGGAAGCCGGAGACATGATCTGGCTCGATGAAAAAACTCTTCTCATTGGCCATGGCTATCGCACGAACGGTGCCGGCATCTCCCAGATGCGCGCGCTGCTCGCACCGCACGGGAACAAGGTTATTTCCGCTCCACTGCCTTATGGCTCCGGCCCCTCGGCGTGCCTGCATTTGATGTCACTCATCAGCCTGCTTGACGAACACACTGCACTCGTCGATCTGCCATGGCTCGCGGTCGAAACGGTCGAGCTCTTGAAGTCGCGAGGCTATCGCTTTATTGAGATCGATTTTTCCGAGCGCGAGACGCTGGCCTGCAACGTCCTGGCGCTGGGGCACAAACGCCTGCTCGCGATAGAGGAGAATCACAAGACGAACGAACGCTTGCGCCAGGCGGGGTTTGATGTCCGGACTTTTCCAGGCTCCGAGCTTTGCGTCAACGGCGGCGGCGGCCCGACGTGCCTTACGCGACCACTGCTACGAGGGTGATACGCTGGCTGCGTGGTGACGGGCCCTCGCCCGTCCGAACCAAGCTCCTGCAGGCCAAGTGTCCGCCGCACACGAGCCTGTTAGAATCACAAGAGCATGCCTTTACCCTTCGTCCGCGAACTCTTCGCGGACGCGGAAAAACTGCCCGCCTTCCTGCGTGTTGCCTCCCACCTGAAAGAGGGCACGGGGCGGATACGTGTCTCTGGCCTCACGCCGACTGCAAAAGCGTTAATCCTGGTCCTGTTGCGCAGGGCAACGGCGCGGCCGCTGCTCCTGGTTGTTCAGGATAATCGGGCGACGGAAGAACTGGTTCCCACGTTGCAGGCGTTTTGTGAGCTGACTGGCGCGGCCGACCCCGAATCAGTCGTTACTTTTCCCAACCGCGACGTGCTTCCTTTTCAAAATCTTTCACCGCATCCGGAAATTCAGGAGGAGCGGGCAGTTGCGCTATGGAAGATGGCAACCGGGGCAGCGTCGATCGTAGTCGCGCCGGTGGCGGCGACAGCGTTTCGTCTCCGCTCGGCGGATTATTACTCCGATCTTGCGCGTGTCGTGCGACGCGGCGAGACATTCGACACCGAGCAACTGCTGCGTCACCTGAACACCGTCGGCTACACCTCGACCGATGTGGTCGAGATGCCGGGGGAGTACGCGCTGCGCGGCGGAATTCTCGATGTGTATTCTCCTGAAGCCGATCGTCCCGTGCGTATCGAATTCTTCGGCGACGAGGCGGAATCGATCCGCAAATTTGATCCTGCGACCCAGCGGTCTTCGAGTCCAGTTGATGAAGCTTTGCTGCTTCCGCTGACTGAGACTCCTGTCAGCGACGAACTGCTCGCCGCGATTCACGCGCGGCTTTCAGGAAAACGCATTACGGGCGCGGAGGAAGTGGTTGAGCAGGCCGTTCGGGCGGGCGGAGTTACGGTTTTTCCCGGCTGGGAGTTTTACGCTCCGGTGGCCGGATCGAACTGGACAGTCTTCGATCTCTTGCCGAATGCCGTGGTTTTTGTTGACGAGCGGGAAAATGTGAAGCGGGAATTCGAGCAAGTCTGGTCGAGGATTGAAGATGCTCACGAGCGCAGCGGCGTGGGCAACTTGGTGCGGCCGGCGGACTTGTATCTGCCGCCCGATGATTGGCAGGAAAAAGTGAAGACTCTGGCCGGAGCCGACATAGAACATCTCGAGATCACTCGCGCCCAAAATGAGAACACGATCGCCTTTTCCTCCCAGCCTTCGCCGCGATTCCACGGCTCAGTTCCGGCGATGCTGGAAGAAGTCCAAAAGCAGACAGCCGCCGGTAGGCCGGTTCTGATCGCGGCGTCCAATACCGGCGAAGTCGAACGCCTGGCGGATATCTTTACCGAATACAGCGTTTCCTTTCGCCTCGGCAGCCGCACCCGCGGCGGCGAAAGCTACGCCGACGAGACTTCCTACTTCGCCGGTGAAGTCCTCACGACGACGCTGGTGAAGGCCTATATTCCTGACGGCGCGATCCTGCCCGAAGCAAACCTGACGATCCTCGGCGCACGCGACCTGTTCGATGAGTCAGAGAGCGTGGCGGCGCGGCCGCAGCGGCAGAAATCCAAGACTTCGGCCTTCCTTTCTGATTTCCGCGATCTCCAGGTGGGCGACTACGTGGTCCATGTTGAACATGGAATCGGCCAATATCAGGGGCTGAAGGAAATCAATCAGGGCGACGGCAATGCCGAGTTCATGCTGCTCGAATATGCGGAGGGCGCGCGACTTTATGTGCCGCTCACGCGGCTCGATCTGGTGCAGAAATACCGTTCCTCGGAGGGCGCGAAGCCACCGCTGAGTCATCTGGGCACGGCGACGTGGGCAAAAACCAAGGCCCGCGTGCGCAAGGCCATGAAAGACATGGCCGATGAACTGCTCAAGCTCTATGCCGAGCGAAAAGCTGCCCAGGGCCACAGTTTCTCCGCTGATAGCGAGTGGATGCATGAATTCGAAGACGCCTTCGAATACAGTGAAACCGAAGATCAGGAACTCGCGATTGTGGATGTGAAGCACGACATGGAGTCGTCGCAGCCGATGGACCGCTTGCTGTGCGGCGACGTGGGCTACGGAAAGACGGAAATCGCGATGCGGGCCGCATTCAAAGCGGTCAGCGACAACAAGCAGGTTGCCGTGCTGGCGCCGACGACGGTGCTGGCCTTCCAGCATTTCGAAACTTTCAAACAACGTTTTGCCGCGTTTCCCGTCTCAATAGAAATGATCAGCCGCTTCCGGTCGCCGAAGCAGCAGAAGGAAATTCTGCAAAAAGTTGAGGCCGGCAAGGTTGACATCCTGATCGGTACACACCGCTTGCTTTCGAAAGATGTGAAGTTCGCCGATCTTGGCCTGCTCGTGGTGGATGAGGAGCAGCGCTTTGGCGTGCGCCATAAGGAACGGCTGAAGCAGATGCGCAAGCAAGTGGATGTGCTGACCATGTCGGCAACGCCGATTCCGCGGACATTGCACATGTCGCTGGTTGGCCTGCGCGATATGAGCGTCATTGAAACGCCACCGAAAGACCGCATGGCGATTCAGACCGTTGTCGCGAGCTGGGACGAGCAGTTGATCCGGTCCGCGGCACAGCAGGAGCTTGATCGGGGCGGGCAGATTTATTTTGTCCACAACCGCGTGGAGAGTATCTGGGAGATCGCCGCCAAGCTTCAGGAGTTAGTGCCGACAGCGCGCATTATCGTGGGTCACGGCCAGATGTCGGAAGGCGAACTGGAAAAAGTGATGCTGAAGTTTATGCGGCACGAGGCCGACATTCTGGTGGCGACTACGATCATCGAAAACGGCCTTGATATCCCGCTGTGCAATACGATTTTCATCAATCGTGCCGATCGCTTCGGGCTTTCGGAGTTGTACCAGCTGCGCGGCCGCGTGGGGCGGTCGAACCGGCGTGCTTATGCGTATTTGCTGCTTCCCGCTGAAATTGAGCTGACGCCGATTGCGCGGCGCCGCCTGGCTGCATTGAAGGAATTTTCCGACCTCGGCGCCGGCTTCAAGATTGCGGCTCTCGACCTGGAGTTGCGCGGCGCGGGGAACTTGCTGGGAGGCGAACAGAGCGGCCACATCGAGGCCGTGGGATTCGAGCTCTATACCCAGATGCTCGATCGCTCCGTTCGCGAATTGAAGGGCGAAGCCGCGCCGGAAGAGGCGGCGGTGCAACTCAGCCTCGGGCTGAATATTCGCATTCCGGTGGACTACATTCCTGAAGAAAACCAGCGGCTCAGAATGTATAAACGGCTCGCGGGCGTGGAAACGGCTTCGCAGTTGGAGGATGTGCGCGCAGAGCTGCAAGACCGCTATGGCGAACCGCCCGCTGCGGTGCGGAACCTCTTGCAATACGGCTCGCTCAAGCTGCTTTGTGCTAGGGTAGGAGTAACCCATATCGAGCGGAAGCGCGATCTGTTGAACATCCGTTTCCGCCAGGATGCGACGATCGATCCCAGCCGTTTGGCAGCTTTTGTTTCTGCGCAGCGTGGGGCGCAGTTTTCTCCCGACGGGACGCTGAAATTTACGCTCAAAACCATGCGCGCCGAAGACGTGCTGGCCCAGTTGCAGGACCTGCTCGAACAATTGGCGGGTTCGCAATTGCCGTCGTCGGTTACGTCGTAGACTCCAGAAGCTGCAATTGTGTAGCGCAGCCCGATGAAGCTGCATACTCTAACGAACCCCGGGTGAATTTACCTATGAAAAAAAAGTTTCTCTGGCTGTGCGTGGCCGTAATCGCCTGTGCTCCGCTGCTGGGAGAGCAGGCGCAGAATTCGAACGCAAGTTTCGATCATCTCGTCGATCACTTTTTCGATGTGTTCTATCAATACAGTCCTACCGCTGCGACGGAAGCAGGATTTCATCAATACGACGACAAGATCGAAGATTTTTCCCGTAAGACTATCGACGCCGAAATTGCCGGTCTCGACAAACTCCAGACGGAATTTGACCACTTTCCCAAGTCCGGCCTGGCCGAAGAGGCAGCGGGAGATTTTGCTTTTCTCGATAGCTCGATCAAGGCTGAGCTGCTCGACTTACAGAATGTTCAAACCTGGAAGAGGGACCCGGATTTCTATCTGGAAAGTGTCAGCGACAGCATTTTTCTTATCATGAAGCGCGATTTCGCGCCCCAGGACGAAAGGCTGCGTTCGGTTGTTGCGCGGGAGAAGCAGATTCCACAAATCTACGCCGAAGCGCAGGCGAATCTAAGCAATCCTCCGCGGGTTT
>Ga0335081_10006302_pt1 | contig 18877 bp, 18 predicted proteins | sample Lox_Sample_35_FD_206713 | JGI IMG/M metagenome (GOLD analysis project Ga0335081, IMG submission 206713) | Soil microbial communities from Loxahatchee National Wildlife Refuge, Florida, United States - Lox_Sample_3.5 | ecosystem: Environmental > Terrestrial > Soil > Wetlands | place: USA...
AAAGAATCGCGCCACGAAAATCATTTTTCCGGGGATTTTTCGGTGCTGCAATGTTCAACATTTTCAGTTTCGTTCGTACAGATACACCATCTCTTCGTGATGACCTTCGCGATCGCTGGTGGAGATAGCAAACTCCGTATTGCGCCGCGCACCGGCATCGCGATTCCACAGCGAACCGCCGCAATACTGGCCGTCCTTTCGCAGCGCATAGAAGCTCAGGTCGACCGCTTCCAAACGTTTCAAATCGTCATTGAAATTGCGTGAGACCCGCTTCAGTGCGTCTAAAACCGCCTCCTTGGGCGTCATTCCGCCGCGCATATTCTCCACTACGGTATGCGCTCCGCAGACTCGCAAGTTTTCTTCACCGCGGCCGGTCGAGCCCGCGCCGCCCACGTCCTGGTCCAGCCAGAGACCGCCGCCGATGATGGGCGAATCGCCCACGCGTCCCGCCAGCTTGTATGCCATTCCGCTGGTCGTGGTAACGGCCGACATTTCGCCATTTTCATTGAGCGCAATGCAATTGATGGTGCCATGCGGCGGGCGAGCCGCATTACGCAGCGCCTCGGCCAGCAGTTCATCGCCGGCCCAGGGAAACTCCTTCTTCAACTCCTCGATCTGCGCCTTGCGGCGCGCTTCGGGGGGAGCATCCACACCCGGACCCCAATTGGTGTGGCCATTGGGATCGCGCAACGAACGTTTCCACACCAACCATTGCAAGCGCGAGTCTTCGGTGAGCAGGTTGTCTTCCGGGAAGCCTTCGGCGCGGGCGAACTTGAGCGCGCCCGCACCCACAAGAAACATGTGATCGGTGTCTTCCATTACGCGCCTGGCCACGCGCGAAGGCGTTTTAATATTCTCGATGGCGCCCACCGCGCCCATGCGGCGTGTAGGGCCGTGCACGCAACTGGCGTCGAGTTGGACCACGCCATCCTCGTTGGGCAGGCCGCCGTACCCCACGCTGCTGTCGCGCGGATCCAACTCGACGATGTTGACGCCCGCAATCACCGCATCCAGCGTGTCGCCGCCGCCCTTCATGACTTCCACGGCTTTGTTACACGCATTGATGCCGCCGTCATTGCGGTTCGCGCTGGAGATCGCCATGAGCTTCGGCCGCGCCTCGGCGTCGGCCATGCGGACCACGGGCAGCGCGGCCATACCCAGTAGCGCCGCCCTGCGGCTGAATGTCATTTCGGTCATGTGCCAGTTCTCCTTCCCGCGCGGGAGACCGCAAAGGTCACCCATTATCGCTCGAAGGCGTCAGGCGTAGGAAAGATTCACATTATGTCACAGCGGAAGCGGGAGAGTGTAGTCCGATTCGCCCTGTTACACTGATCTCAAATGAAGTTTCTCTGTCTCGCCTCGATTCTTGTGTGCCTTGGCGCGCCGGCGACAGCGCAGAAGCGGGCCGAGGTACAGGTGCTGGAAGCCAGAGCGCGGCGTGTGGAAGAAGGGCGGATCGTGGTGGACGGGCGCGTGAAGATCGGGGACAAACCGGTCAAGGGGCTGGTTATCGTCTTCGATTTCACGTCGGCCGATGGAGACCCGCTCACGAGCCAGAAAGTCGACGTGGACGACGATGTGCTGGTGCGCGGCGAGGAAACCAGCTTCCACGCCACTACCATGAACCCGCCCGGTGCTATCCGCTACCGGCTGCGAGCCTTCGATGGCGCCGAGCGGGAGCTGCGGATAGGCAACGCAGGGCCATTCACGATCGAATAAGCAAGTCCCCGGCTGGTGTTTTTACAAACTTTTTACAAGTTTGGGATTACCTTCCGGCCGTTCGCCCGTAGGATTACCACAGGAGGGGTCATGGGACCAGTCTCAATGATTAATCCCAATCGGGTTCAACCTTATAGTGACGAGCATTTGTTGATGGACTTCGACCAACAGTCGGCCGCACTCGATGGCCGGCGGATGCAATTAACCCGCAAGGAATACGATCTGTTTGCCCTGTTGGTGCAGCATGCCGGCCAGATCATCCCGCGCGATGCCCTGCTCATGCAGGTTTGGGGCTATGGCGCGGACATCCGAACCCGCACTCTGGATGTGCATGTGCGGCGGCTGCGGAAGAAACTGGGGGCCTACGCGGACGAGTACATCGAGACGATCTTCGGCATCGGGTATCGGTTCCAACCGTTTCACGCGGCCCGATACTTTCGCGGTCCCATCGCCAAGCCCGCGGTCGCGCTGGGAGCTTAGCCGGCCGAAGCGCGCAAATTCCCCCCGAACCTGATAAAACAGGTAGACATGAAAAAAGTTCTGCTGTCTGTCTTTCTGGCGGTGTGCTCCGTTTCGGCGCAGGACTGGGCGCGCCAAAAACTCGAGAAGTCGTCGCGTCATGGCGAATGGGTCACGGTGAAGCACGATGGCCGCTCGGTCGAGACCTTTGTGGTTTATCCCGAATCGAAAGCCAAGACACCGGTCGTGCTGGTGATCCACGAAATCTTCGGCATGTCGGATTGGGTGCAGGACTTGGCCGATCAGGTAGCAGCGGCGGGCTACATCGCGGTTGCGCCCGACCTGCTGTCCGGCGCCGGACCCAACGGCGGCGGCACCAAGTCGCTGGCGTCCAATGAGGTCGGCCCCGCGATCGGAAAACTGCCTCCCGACCAGATCACGGCCGATTTGAACGCGGTGGCGGATTACGGGCTCAGGCTGCCTGCTTCCGATGGCAAGCTGTTCGTGGCCGGCTTTTGCTATGGCGGCAGCCAGACCTTCCGTTTCGCCACGAACCGGCCCGATCTGAAGGCGGCGTTCGCCTTCTACGGCTCCGCGCCGTCTTCCGGTGCCCAGGGCCAGTTTGTGCCCGACAAAACCGCGCTGGCCCGCATTAAAGCGCCGGTCTTCGGTTTCTACGCCGGCAACGATGCCCGCATCGACGCCAGCATTCCCGCCACCGAAGAAGCCATGAAAGACCTTGGCAAGACTTACGAGCCGGTTACCTACGAAGGCGCCGGCCACGGCTTTATGCGCGAGGGCGAAGATCCCACCAGCACGAACGCCATGCACGCCGCCAACGTGAAGGCGCGCGACGAGGCCTGGGCGCGCTGGAAAGCCATGATGGCGAAGTACTCGAAATAGGCCGCCCAACCGGTCAAGCGATCCGTGGCTCGTCGGCCAAAGCCGTGGCAACCGGTTCGCTCCATTTACTGCAATACAGGAGTTCCAGACCCACCAGAAAATCGGTCCGCGCAGCCGATACGCGCTGTACGCGCCCCACCAGAAAATGATCGCCCCACTCCACCTTGACGATTTTTCCGGAGGCGATTTCTTCCTTCACGCCGATGCACATACCCGATTTCGAGATATCCCGAATGTAGCAATCCACCCGCAAATCGGGGTGGCCCAGAATGGTTGCGGCGGCCGGCGTTTGAGCCTCGATCCGATGTTCGGTTCGAACTTGTGGCATAGCTAATCCTCTCTTTTGTCCTTGTTACTGGATGGTCATCGATTCGCCGGTCTCCGGCCATGATCCGGGGGCAATGGAACGGAAGCGGCTCTGCGTGTTCTGTAACCCTACCATCAGTCTTCCGTTCGGTTGTTGAAACACCCGGACCACCCTGGTGTTGAACTGCAGAGCCCTTTGGCCGAACACCGGATGCGGCGGAAGCCTAAGCTCCACACTGTAGTGCTCGCCGACGCGGGGCGGCCGCACATCCGCCTCCCCACGGCTCCAAACCACCAGCATGCCGGCGCTGCTAATGTTCTCAATGCGCTTCCACGTGCTCCGGCGCCGGTTGGCCGCTGGAGCAATTCGGCAAAATGCCGTCATAACCAGGCGGTCGCGATTTCGCCTATCCATGATCTTCTCCTTGCTGATGAGAGTCCAATGCGGTTAAGGTCGATAGCCCATAGAGGGCAAGTTCGTAACGGTCCTCAACGCCCAGACGGTGGGAAACAGTTCGCAGCAGCTTATGCACCGTGGGCTCATCGGAGCCCATGGCGGCGGCGATTTCCTGGTTGCTCAATCCGTGGCCGGCCATCGCCAGGCACTCGCGCTCCTGGGCGCTACAGGTGCGATTCACCAGTTCGGCGGGTCCGGCCTGAGGCTCCGGGAAATCCGTAATCATATGCAGAAGTTCCACCAGGCGCGACATTCCGGCATCGGCAGGCAGGACGCCGCGCGCCCCATAGCGCAGCGCTTCCTCGATCCCCCGCGAGGGAATCGGCCGCGGCCACAATAGCAATTGGCATTTGGGCGCGAGTCGGCGCAATTCGCGAATCACCTCAGGGCCCGGCAGCACCGGCAGGTCCAGGATCACGATGTCGGGACGGGAGTTCAGAAAACACTCAAAGAGCTCGAAAACGTCGCCGCAGGTGGCGCAGACATCGAGGCCTCCCGCCAGCAGAGTTGCTTCGAGCCCCTTCGCCAACATCGGCTCGTTAGTTGCGATCAGAACGCGTTCTTTCATATCACCTTCCACTTTCCTTCCGGTGACCGCTCCCTGACGCTCGCCAAAGCGCGAGTGGTCGCGGCTCTGATCGAGACCCCGTTCAGAGCCGCGATCGTAAGGAAGCGGTTCTCCGCAACCCGCGGCGGCATGGGTAACGCCTGGATCAGCGCCATGGTATAGGGATGCGTGGGCGCTTCGAAGATCGACGCCGTCTCGGCAAGTTCCACGATGCGGCCTTCATGCAAAATCGCCACCCGGTGGCAAAAACCGGCGATCGACAGCAGATCGTGAGAAATGTATAGAATGCCCATCGCCATTTGCCGGTTCAGCCGAGACAGCAATCGCAGGATATCCGCTTGCGAGATCACATCCAGCGAACTGGTGGGTTCGTCCGCGATCAGCAGAGCGGGGCGGTGCAGGATCGCCATTGCGATTAGCACTCTCTGTGCCTGGCCCACGCTGATCTCGCCCGGAAACCTTCGCAGGAACGAGCGGTCCGAGGGAAGGCCCACCTGTTCGATGGCTCGGCCGATTTCCTCGGCAACCTCGCCGCGGGGACCGCTGCGGTGCGCTCTCCAGGCTTCCGCTATTTGGTCGCCAATGCGCAGCGCCGGATTCAGGAACGAGCAAGGACTCTGCGGCACAAACGCCATCTCTCGCCCCCGCAGGGTCCGCATCTGCCGCTGGGACAGCCGCATGAGGTCCGTGCCGTTAAACCAGATGCTCCCCGCGGCGCTCCCGCCCTTAAATTCCAGCAGGCGCAACAACGCCAGCGCGAGGCTGCTTTTTCCCGATCCGCTGGCGCCAACCAGTCCGACGATTTCCCCGGGCTGCATTTCCAACGCGGCCTCATCCAACACCCGCGGCCTGGCCGGATAGCCAATGGTGAGGCGAATTCGCAGGAGGGGCCAATCGTTCCGCATGCTGCTACCTCCCGGCCCCCGGTGCGCGCGCGAGCATTTCGATGTTCCAGAAGGTCTGCGGGCGCAGCACGGCCGGCTGCGCGTTTGATAAGTCGGGAGACAATGCCACCAGGGCATTCTTGGTTACCAGGTACAGGAACGGCGCCTCGCGCGAAACAATCTCCTGCACGCGGTCGAAATATGCTTTCCGCTGCGCCGCCTTGAGGGCGGAACTCTGGGCCCGCATCAAGCGATCGATTTCGGCCTCCCACGGGGTTGCGGGGGATGGCTGGTTTGGATTCCATTGATGATTGCTGGCGGAACTCAGCCAGACGTTCATCTGCGCGTCGGGGTCCAGATCCACGTTGGTGAGGCCGAGCAAACACGATTCATAATCGAAGCTTTGGCTTATGCGGTCGATAATCGCGGAGTAGTCGAGCTGCACGATGTTCAGGCGAATCCCGATGGCTTTGAGATCCTGCTGGATCAGTTGCGCCATCTTCTCGCGAGCTTCGTTTCCGGCGTTGGTAATGACCGAGAACTCCACCGGATGGCCGCCGGAATCGCGCAATACAGCGTTCTCGAAGCGGAAACCGGCCTCGGCCAGGCGTTCGAGCGCCGCGGCTGGATCATAGGAGTGAGGCTTCAATTCCGCATTGAACCAGAACCGGTTGGCGGGTGAGATGGGACCTTCCGCCGGGCGGGCGTGCCCGCGGTAGACCAGCCGGCACAGGTCGCTACGGTTGATGGCGGCGGAGAGGGCGCGGCGGAATTCGCCGGCTTGAAACCACACCTTTTTATAGGCGGGAATCGGCGCCTTGGGAGACTGGTTGAACCACAGCATCTCCGATTCCAACGAGGGACCCAGATCGCGTACCGCCGCGGCCATGCGCGCCTGCAACCGTTCGAACACTTCCGGCGAAACGGACGTGAGCAAATCCAATTCTCCGCGCTCGAAACGGACCAGCTCCATTTCCCGGTTCTGTTGGATGGAAAGCCGCACGGAATCCAGCCGCGGCAAGCGATTGCCCTGCGCGTCGCGCTTCCAGTAATAAGGGTTGCGGGACAAATCCACCTCAGAGCCCGGCTTGTAGGCCGCCACGTAAAACGGGCCCAGCGTGGCCATTTCCTTTTTGGGCGATTGCGCGGAGAGAATGCCTACCTGGTCGAACAGTCTTTCGAGGCCGGCCACCGGTGCCGGAAATGTCAGGCTTACTTCATCCGCGGTGGAAGTTTCGATCTTCACCGATTCCGCGTTGGCGCGGAAGGGGTCGGCAGTCGGAGCATGCAGCGCGGGATCGAGAAGCGTACGCATGGTATAGGCGACATCGGCCGACGAGAACGCGGTGCCATCGGAAAATTCGAGCGAGGGCCGAAGCTTGAAGCTGATCCGCCGCCCGTCTGGCGTCACGCGCCACGAGGCCGCCAACTCGGGCTCGAGCTCCTGCGTAAGACGATTCACCCGGATCAGGACGCCGGCCGTCATGTAGCGGATCGCTTCCGAGGAAGTATCCGCCACCAGCAGCGGATTGAAAGTCTTGGGTTCGGAGTAGAGGCAGAAGCGAAGCGTGCCGCCAGGCTGTCCGCCCGTGGCGGCAGCCGCCGACCAGACTAATGCCGCGATGCTCAAAAGATATTTCATGCCGCGGCCCGCTCCGGGGATTGCGTCAAATAAAGACAACTCACCACCAGCAGCACCAACACCAGGGGAGCCCAGGCTGCCGGGTCCGGCGCAAAAGCGCTCTCCAGCGGCCGCAGCAGGTTTCCCCACGATGGAATCGGGTCCGCCACCCCCAACCCCAGAAGTCCTAAGTTGGCCTCCGCCAGAATGTAGACCGGCACCGAAGCACGGAACTGAGCCAGCAGAACCGGCCGCGCGTTGGGAAGCACATGCTTCCGCAGAATGCGGCCAGGCGGCAGACCACCGGCGCGCGCCTGAATCGCCAGGTCGGAATCGCGCAGGGAACGGCACGCGGCGCGAACCAGCCGCGCCGCCGATGCCCACCCGAGCACCGCGATCAAGCCGAACGTCACCAGGATGGAAAGCGCGGGCGATAGATTCAGCGGCAGCAAAGCACGGACAATCACCAGCAGGAACAGCCATGGCAGCGACAGCATCAGATCGATACCGGCTACGCATAGCCGATCGAACCACCCGCCCAGGAAACCCGCCAGGCCGCCCACCACGGCCGCCAGAACCGTGGAAAGCAAGGCCGCTGCCGGAGCGGCCAGGAGCGAGATACGTGTGCCATACAGGAGCCGCGACAGCCGGTTACGCCCCAACTCGTCGGTTCCCAGGGGAAACTGGCGTGAGACGGGGGCGTTGGGCGATTCGCGAAATTGGCGGTCGTACGGCGCGGAGGTCAACAGCCCCGGAAACACTGCCGCCAGCAGGACCGCGAGCAACAGGCCGGCCGCGCCATAGCGAGCGGTTCTCATGCGGGTCTCCCGGCCGCGGGACTGCACATGTCCGCGACGAAGTTCGCAAGTTGAGTAGCCAGCGCAACCAGCAGTGTCAGCATCACCAGCACGGGAAGATCGCGCGCCACGGCGGCTTTCCAGGCCAACTGCCCCAGCCCCGGCAGATCGGAGACGGCCTCCACCGCGATGGCGGCCCCAAACGCCATGTTGACCGACACCGCTGCCAGCGCCAGCAACTGCGGACGAGCCGGCGCCAGCACATGACGGACGAAAATCCCGCGGGCGCGAAGGCCTTTGGCCCGGGCCAGCACAACGTGCGGCATGGCGTAGCCTTGCCGGAGAAGGTTGTGCAGATATTGATACACCTTGGGGAATATCACCAGCGCTATCGTGCAGGTGGGGGAAGCGCCGAGCCGGAAGAGAAGAATGGCCATGCCGGCTGCCGGCAGGGCCGCCGGAACGCCGCTGAGAACCGTACAAAATCCGCCCAGGCCCGGCGACCGCAATGCCGCCGCGGGAATCGCCAACAGCGCCGCCATACTCCAGGCGCCGGCAATTCCCCACGCCATCAGTTCGATGGTAACCGGCGCGCGCTCCGCAAATAATTCGCCGATGGGCCGGCCCAGCGTCACCGAAGTGCCCAGATCGCCCACCAGCATGCGTTTGATGGCGCCGGCATAGAAGCGCGGCAAGTTGCGCTCGCGGTCATGCGAGCGGCGAATGGCCGCTTGCGTCTCGCGGCTGAGCGATGGGTCGAGCTGCTTCTCGTCCAGACCAAACCCGGGGCTGAAGCGCACCATGGTGGCGCACAACAGGCCGCCCGCCAGCGCGGTGGCCGCCATGCGGAACAACGCCCCTCCCATGCGGCGCCACGCCGGCAGACTCCGATGCGCAGTTGGCTTGGGGCGGGTCATTGGATGATCGCAGGCTCCAAAGAAGGTTTCATTTCCAACTGGGGCAGCGCTGCCCGCGCCAACTTCTCCGCCTGTTTGGCTTTGTACATGCGCCGGTCGGCCTCAGCCAGTAGAACATCGGCATCCGTGCCGTCCACCGGATAAACAGCCGCGCCGATGCTGATGGACACCCGGCCGCGAATTTCTTCCGTAGACCCGGCCTGCCATCCGGCTCGCTTGAGCTCCTCGATGCGCTCGGCGATGTGGCTTTGGTCCTGTCCCAGCAACAGCAGCACAAACTCGTCGCCGCCCATGCGCGCGACATAATCGTATTCGCGGCAGCTTTCCCGCAGGGCTTCGCTCACGTCGCGAAGCACGCGGTTGCCTTCCAGATGTCCGTAGCGATCGTTGATTTGCTTAAACCCGTTGAGATCGCAAACCAGCACCGTCAGCATGGCATTCTCGCGCTTCGACCGCGCCAGTTCGGCTTCCAGCCGCAGGAATAACGCGCGCGCGTTGGGCAGATTGGTGAGGTAGTCGGTGGTGGCGGAGTCCTCCGCCCGGCGGAATCGCAAAGCGTTCTCGACGGACAGCGATATTTTGGAGCTGATAGCCAGAAGAATTCGCAGGTTATCTCTCGAAAAGGCATCCTTCCCCGCACGGTATAACGTCAGCACGCCCACCGCGCTGTTGAGTCCTTCGAGCGGAACCGAAAGTGCCGAACGCAGCGTGCTGAACTTCTTGGGATCGTTCAAGTAGCCGCATTCCACCGAGGGATTGCCGTTGAGAATGGACTTCCGCTCCTCGGCAACCCATCCGGAGAGCCCTTGTCCGATAGGGATCCTCAGCGACGAGAACAGGCGGAAGTCTTCCCCGTTGACGTATTGTGGCACCAGGGCGCCGTCCTCCACGATGTAGACGGAGATTGCATCGTACGGAATGAGGCGCTTCAGCCGGACCGCCACTACCGATAGGGTGTCCTCCAGGCTCAGCGAACTGCCCAGTTCGCGCGTCAACTCGAAGAGCAAACGGACTTCCTGACGTGCCGCCGCAATGGAATCGAGAAAATGCCGGGGCTGGGTTTGATCGGCATTGGAAACTTCAAAGCCGGCGGCTGGTGCGAGGCCGCGGCCGACTTTCACGTCCTTCGACAGCCTGGGTCTGCCGAGGGGCTGCGCCTGTGCCATCAGTTCGAGCTCGCGGTATCGGCGCTTCAGCACTTCCACCACGCGCGGATCGAAATCCGTCCCCGAAAGCGACTCGACATGCTCCATGGCACGATCGAGCGGCAACGCGCGGCGATATTGACGGTCGGAGGCCATCGCATCCAGCGCGTCCACCGCGGCCAGTATGCGCGCTCCCTGGGGAATCTCCTCTCCCTTCAAACCGAATGGATACCCGCTGCCATCCCATTTCTCGTGGTGCGCACGCACAATCGGCACCACTGGACAAGGAAATCCGACCGTCTCGAGGATTTCGGCGCCGACGATCGGATGGATCTTCATTTTTTCGAATTCTTCCGCCGTCATCTTGCCGGGTTTGGAGATGATGTGCTCCGGAACGGCCAGCTTACCGATGTCATGCAGCAGGGCCGCCGCCCGCAGGGCATCCAGCTCCAGTTCGGAAAGCCGCATGTCCTTCCCCAACTCCTCGACGTACGTTCTCACTCGCCGCAGGTGGTCGTGCGTGGCGTGATCCTTGGCTTCGATGGCGAGCGCCAGTCCCTCGATGGTGCGCAGATGCAGGCAGGCAATCTCCTCCGCGTGACGCTTTTCGCCTTCCAGCCTGGCCAAATACAGATGGTAATAACGATGCACGAAGAACAAAATCGGAAATAACAGGAGCGACCCGGTCCAATGGAAGTTCTGGCTCACCAGGTCCACAATCCAGGCCACCGAAGCTCCCACCACGTACAACGGGAAGGACCAGAAATAGCAATCGCGCCAGATCCGGGCCACGGGTTTGTTCTCGGTCAGGGCAATCACGCCGGCAATCGGCGCCGTGTTCATGAAAAAGAAGACCAGCGAGGCTGCCAGCAACAGACCCGGCGTGGTATGCAAATGGAGGAATCCGCAAAAGGCGTAAGAACCCGTAACCGCAAGCCCGTAGGTGGCGATGCTGAACAGGACCCGAATCAGACTCGGCGGCTTCCTGGGTTTCCACAAGCACTGCACGATCGTGCCGAGGCAGCTCAGCGCCATGGTCTCGCTGTAACTCATCTGGCTGATGCCGACGAGAATAAACAGGAAATTGACCGACATCGTCCCCTTGATTCCCGGCAGATTGACTTTGAGTCCCGACGCCAGGAGGCATACCGCCAGGGTGCAGAGAAAGCGGACGAGATCGTCGGAATGCCATTCGGCTACGGCCCGGAATATCGCCCACGCGCCGCTGCCGACGATCAGCCCGATATATAACTTTGCGCTCAGCCTCATAACATACCCGCGCAGCCTTAATTACAGTCGAGGCCGCCGCAAGCCTGATTGCGGCTGTGGCCGACCCCGTATGTCTTGAGCCGCCGCATCAACGTGCGCGGAGAGATGCCGAGTAACTCCGCGGCCTCCTTGCGGCGGCCGTCGGCCTGCTCCAGCGCGTGGAAGATAACTTCCTGTTCGAGTCGATCGAGACTGTAACCCGATGAGACTTCTTCCTGCAGCGGAAACGGTTGAAATTCGATGGGCAGGTCTTCCCGCCTTATGGAGACACCGCTGACCGTCATGGCCAATCGTGCCATCAGGCTCCGTAGCTCGCGGACATTGCCGGGCCAGCAGTAACCCTGGAGAGCCGTGGCAGCGCTGTCGGAAATCGTCATGCCGGCTCGCTCGCGGGTAAGAAAGAACTGCGCCAGCGGGCGGATGTCCTCACTGCGTTCGCGCAGTGGAGGCACAGTCACGGTAACCTGATTCAAACGGTGATAGAGGTCCGCGCGAAATCTCCCCACCCGCACCTGGCTTTCGAGGTCGGCATTTGTGGCGGCCACGATTCTCACGTTCACTTCGACCTTGCGCGTGCCACCGAGGCGATAGTATGGGTAGCCGTCGAGCACCCGCAGCAGCTTGCTCTGACTCTTCGAGCTCAACTCAGCGATTTCGTCCAACAGCAGCGTCCCCTGACTGGCGAGTTCGAACAGGCCGGGCTTGGCCGAATCGGCCCCGCTAAACGCGCCTTTCTCGAAGCCGAATAACTCGCTCTCCAGCAGGTGATCCGGAAGCGCAGCACAATTAATGTCCACAAACGGCTTGGCGGAGCGAGGCGAGTGTTCGTGTAGAGCGCGCGCCACCAGTTCCTTCCCGGTTCCGCTTTCGCCGACAATCAGCACCGCGGCATTGCTATTCGCGATCTGCTCGACGAAGCGCATCACCGTTTTCATGCGCGTGCCGGCAATCACCGCCGGCATGCCCTGGTACCATCGAATGTCCGGCTCCGCGGGCGATGTGCCGGCTGGTGCGTCTAGCCCGCTGTCTGTTGGCTGCTTTTTGGGCAACAAGGCCTTTATCTCCTATTTAAGGCGACAATGAGCCAAGCCCCCGATCGGGACAATAGAGCCAGTTTCAACCGGCCGGGACCCAACCAGGACCCTGGCTGTAAACCAAAGTTAGTCCCATTCCGCTAACTTTTGTTAGCAGCAAATCAAGTGCGTTAGTGCGGCCGAAGCCGGCCAGCCTGGTGCACCCGCGTTTTGCGGTGCCCGCAGCTTGATCTGCCTCCCATGCTCAGCCAACCTCCATTCCGTCGGACGGCAATTCTTTCGTCTCATGCGTACTCTGACGGAACACTTCCGTCCATATATTGACTGCTGCCCTAAGTTGAAGGACTTCTTCCTGCAGGCGGGCTCGCTCTCGCTCGAGCTCGCCAATACGGCCGGCAAACGGCGCCGGTGTTCTGTTAATACGGCTTGGCCCCGAGTGGCGGGGGGACTTGTTCATTGGCATTGTGCAACGAGGTTCTCACTTGATTCCGTTGGTTGCAAGGTCTACTAGATACTTGTGTGTACTACAAGTTGGTTCTGTTAGTTCACTAACATCGGTAAACATAGGTGAAGCACTGAGGTAACTGATTGCAGTCCAGTGCTCCATCATGACGCTGCGCCTTGCTCAGACACCTGCTCTCGCTGCCCGGTCGACGACCGGCGAAGTGCCAGATTGTCACCCTTTCCGATTTTCAGATGACACCCTGTCGCGTACCCGTGGTTCCAGGACTATTGAAAACGCGTGGGTTCCCGCGTTTTTTGAACGGCCCCGTACGTGCGTTCCTTTGCCGCCGGAAAGGTTCTGGAGGCGCACTATATGAAACGACTGCTGATTGTCCCGCTGCTGCTCGTCGCGCAAGTGGTATTTGCGGCCCCCGCAAAGGTCGCTCCGGATCTGCCGCAGGGCAATGGATTCAATCTCGTTGAGGTGATCGTGCAGTTCAGCCACCCGCCAACGAGCAGTGACGTGAAAAACCTTGGGCCCTTTGGTTCCATCAAGAAGCAATTTAGTGTCATTAATGCGATTCACCTCGTGCTGCCCGCGTTTGCCATCAAGTTGCTCCAAAACCTTCCCGGGATCGCATATATTACTCCAAATCGTCAATCGCATGGGGCACTGGACATCACGACACAGGCGGTGAATGCGAACCTCGCATGGAACCTGGGCTTCACCGGCTCCGGTGTCGGTGTAGCGGTGATCGACAGCGGCATTACGCCGCGACCCGACCTGACCAACAACTTGGGCCTTACGTCGCGCATCGTGTACCGGCAAGACTTCGTGAACGCGTCTGCACCGGATGACTACGGGCATGGAACGCACGTTGCCGGCATCATCGGCTCCAACGGCAGTGCGTCGACCGGGACTGGCTTTTTCCGCACTTACAAGGGTGTTGCACCGAACGTCAATCTGATCGATCTGCGCGTCTTGGACCAGAACGGGGGCGGATACGATACCGATGTCATCTCCGCCATCCAGACTGCCATCAGTTTGAAGAACACCTACAACATCCGCGTGTTGAATCTCTCGCTCGGGCGCCCGGTGTACGAGAGCTACACGCAGGATCCTCTCTGCCAGGCGGTGGAGGCGGCGTGGCAGGCGGGAATTGTGGTGGTTGCCGCTGCCGGCAATTACGGCCGCAACAACATATATGGAACCAACGGCTATGGCACAATCGCTTCGCCCGGCAACGACCCTTATGTGATTACGGTGGGCGCCACCAATACGAAGCACACGGCCGCCACCTGGGACGACTCGATCGCCAGTTATAGCTCCAAGGGACCGACTGCAATCGATCATATCGCGAAGCCGGATATCGTCGCGCCCGGAAACGCCATTACGTCGCTGCTCCCCGGCACTAACTGCACGCTCTACAATCAATATTTCTCAACGCACTTGAGCGACAGCAGTTACATGAGCGGTGCGCCAGGTAACGTATATTCGACCAACTACTATGTTCTGAGCGGCACCAGCATGGCGACCCCGGTAGTAAGCGGCGCGGTGGCGATTCTCCTGCAGAAAACGCCGTCGCTTACACCCGACCAGGTGAAGGCGCGGCTCATGAAGACGGCAGCTAAATTCCTTCCCAACTACATGACGGCCTTCGATGTGTTTACCGGTATCGCCTTTCCGAACCAGTCCGACATCTTCACCGTGGGAGCGGGTTACCTCGATATCAATGCGGCGCTGGCAAATACCGACCTGGCAAGGCTGCCCGCCGTCTCGCCCACCGCGGTCTACAATTCCGGCAGCAACAAGGTCACCATCGTGCGCAATTTCGGCGTGGTGTGGGGCGATGGCGTGGTTTGGGGCGACACCGTCGTTTATGGCCCCGCCCTCTTTACGGGCGCTGTGCTCAATGGAAACTCAGTGGTTTGGGGCGCTGATTTAGGGGTGGTTTGGGGCGACTCCACCATGACGGCTTTCGGTGTGGTTTGGGGCGATACGGTAGTGTGGGCCAGTTCGTACCTCACAGCGACTGCTTCCGACGACAGCGATCAGTAAAACCGGACTGCGGAATAGCCGGCGTGGAGCAAACCCATGACCAGGAAAGCTCAATTCTTTATCGGCGTGACGATTGCCGCAGGAGGCGGATTAATCGCCAGTTGCATCGCGACGGGTGCGTTCGGCATTTCCGATGCGTACATCGCATACTGCCTGATAGCTTGGTTTGCATCCACCTTGAAGGTGAGGTTGCCGGGGATGACTGGCACCATGGCCGCAAACTTCCCGTTCGTGCTGGTGTCAGTCGCGGTTTTTTCGCTCTCCGAAACCGTGCTCCTGGCGACGGTAGCGTGCGCGATTCAATGTTTTGTCAAGGCGCGGCACCGTCCCCGCTTGGTTCAGGTGGCGTTCAACGTGGCTACCTGGGCAATCAGTAGCGGCGCCAGCTATCGCATATCGCACTGGCTGGCGCGCGACAAAGACGGCATGCTCATAGTCCTGCTGCCTGTTGCCGCATGCCTCTTCTTTGTGACGAATACATTGCTGGTGTCGGGTGTGCTCTCGCTGGTGGAAAAGAAGCCGCTGCTCCAGGCGTGGCACCATTGTTACCTGTGGGTGTTTCCGTTCTATCTTGTAGGGTCGGCGATTGCCGGCCTGGTGGTGGAGACAGGGCGGACACAGGGGTGGCGGATGTCCCTGTTCATCCTGCCGCTCCTGTATATGGTCTATTTGTTCTATCGGACGTGCGTGACGCGGTTTAGCGCCGAAACGGCCGCAACGCCGCCGGCGTAGCGGCCCGGGTTTGCGGCGGTTGCCGGTTGCGGCGCCGCCAAGCCCGCTGCCCCCTCCCTGTGTTAGCCTGAATTTTCATGCCACAAGCGTCCGCGCTGCGCACCACTGCGCTCAATTCCGTTCATCGCGCGATGGGGGCCAAAATGGTGGATTTCGGAGGGTGGGATATGCCCGTGCAGTACTCCGGAATCATGGATGAACACCTGGTGGTCCGCTCCGGTGTCGGCGTCTTCGATGTCAGCCATATGGGCGAAATCGAACTGCGTGGGCCGGAGGCCGGTCGGCTGGCCGATTTCGTCACCAGCAATAATGTAGGTAAGCTCAAAACCGGACAGGCGCACTATTCCGGGTTGCTTTACGAAACCGGTGGATTCGTGGACGATATCCTGGTCCACAAGGTGGCCGACGGCCACTACTTCCTTTGCGTCAACGCTTCCAACCAGGAAAAGGATTTCGAACACATCCGTTTCCAGAACCGCTTCGATTGCGCGGTGGAGTTTTCCAGCGACCGCTATACGCAGCTCGCCATTCAGGGACCGAAAGCGCGGGCCACCCTGCAGAAACTCACGCCCGTGGAGTTGGGCGCCGTCAAATATTACTGGTTTACCGACGGCGAGGTGTGCGGAACGCCCGCGCGCATCGCGCATACCGGATATACAGGTGAAGACGGCTTCGAGATCTACGTGCCGCCCTCCGAATCCGAGCACATCTGGAACGAGGTGGTGGCCGCTGGAGGCGAGTTCGGAATCAAGCCCTGCGGCTTGGGGGCGCGCAACACGCTCCGTCTGGAAGCCAAAATGGCGCTCTACGGCCACGAAATCGACGCCTCCATTTCACCGCTCGAAGCCGACCTCGGCTGGATCGTCAAACTCGACAAAGGGGAATTTGTCGGCCGCGAGGCGCTGCTGCGCCAACAAGCGAACGGCCTCAAGCGCAAGCTGGTGGGTTTCGAAATGCGCGGCCGCGGCATCGGCCGCGACGGATACGAAGTTTTTCTCGACGGCGCGCCGGCCGGTTGGGTCACGAGCGGGTCGCCTTCCCCCACCCTGAACAAGAACATCGGGCTTTGTTATTTACCCGCCGCCCAGGCGCACCCGGGTGTTGCAATCCAGGTCATGATCCGCAATCAGCCCGTGGACGCAGTCACGGTGGAAACTCCGTTTTACAAACGAGCGAAATAAAAATGTATCCAGAAAATTTCCGATACACGAAGGAACACGAATGGGTCCTCGTGGAAGGGGACGCAGGGACGATCGGGATCACCGATCACGCGCAGCAGGAACTGGGGGACATCGTCTATGTGGATCTGCCCAAGCCGGGAACGCGGCTGGAGAAGGGCAAATCGCTCGGGTCGGTGGAATCGGTGAAGGCGGTCTCAGACGTTTACGCGCCGGTGAGCGGCGAAGTGACGGAGGCCAACGGCACGCTGGCGGATGCTCCGGAAAAGCTGAACGAAGATCCGCACGGTGCGGCCTGGCTCATCAAGGTGAAGTTGAGCGCGCCCGACGAGCTGGCCGCCCTCATGTCCGCCGCCGATTACCAAGCTTATATAGGAGCCGAAAAGTAGTTGCGATATCTCCCGAAGTCCGATTCCGAACGCCGTCAGATGCTGGCGGCCTGCGGCGTAGGAAGCGCCGAAGAACTGTTCGCGCATCTGCCGGAAGCGGTCCGGCTGAAGCGGCCGCTCGAGTTGCCGCCGGGCATCTCCGAATATGAAATTGTCGATTACTTCCGCGCCCGCGCGGCGGAGAACGCCAACGGGTACGCTTCCTTTCTGGGCGCGGGCGTCTACAACCATTTCCGGCCCGTGCTGGTGGATACGGTGGTTTCGCGCGGCGAATTCCTGACCGCCTACACACCCTATCAGGCCGAGATCTCGCAGGGAACGCTCACCACCATATTCGAATTCCAGACCATGATCTGCCAGCTTACCGGCATGGATGTGGCCAACGCCTCCATGTATGACGGATCGACCGCCGTTCCGGAAGCGGCGATGATGGCGGTGCGCGCCACTGGCAAGGGCCGCGTGCTGGCAGCCAACACGCTGCATCCGGAATACCGCCAGGTGCTGCTAACATATGCCAGGAACCAAGGCATGCCGGTAGAGGAATTCGGCTACGTGCCGGAAGCCGGAACCATCGACCTGGAAGACCTCGACCGCAAGATGGACGACCTCACGGCCGCGGTGATCGTGCAATCGCCCAATTTCTTCGGCATCGTGGACCAGGTGAAAGCGGCCGCGGAAATCGCTCACCAGCGCGGGGCGCTGCTCATCGTGGTGTTCACCGAGGCGGTGTCACTGGGCATCCTCGAGCCGCCGGCTGGCGCCGATATCGTCGCCGGCGAGCTGCAATCGTTCGCGATTTCCCCCAGCTACGGCGGACCGTACGCCGGCATCATCGCGGTGCGCGAGAAACTGATCCGCCAGATGCCCGGGCGCCTGGTGGGCCAAACGGTGGATACGCACGGCAACCGGGCCTTCTGCCTCACGCTCTCAACGCGCGAGCAGCACATCCGCCGCGAAAAGGCCACGTCCAACATCTGCACCAACCAGGCGCTCATCGCTCTCATGGCCACCGTTTTCATGACGGTTTACGGCAAGCGGGGTTTGCGCGAGCTGGCCGCCCAGAACCTGGCTAAGGCGCACTACCTGGCCGGCGAATTGAAGCCGCGCTTCTGCGGCCGGTTCTTCAACGAATTCGTCGCTAAAATGGAGAACCCGGAAGCGGTGAACAAGGCTTTGCTCAAGAAAAGAATCATCGGCGGCCTGCCGCTGGGCCGCTTCTATCCGGAGCTCAAGGATTCCATGCTGCTCTGTGCTACTGAAATGACCCGCAAGCAGGATTGCGATACGGTGGCGGAGGTGTCGGCATGATCTCCAAAGTCCGCCCGCATCTCTCGCAGAACGAAGGCCTGTTGTTCGAACGCAGCTCGCCCGGCAAGCGCGCTTACCAGCTTCCGGAGCTGGACGTGCCGGCGGTGGACCTGGCCGAAGCACTGGGCGTCGAAAACGTGCGCCGCGAAATCGAGGATTTTCCCGAAGTGAGTGAAGTGGAGGCGATTCGCCATTTCACGCGCCTTTCCACCTGGAACTATGCCATCGATTACGGCATGTATCCGCTGGGTTCCTGCACCATGAAGTACAATCCGCGCATTAACGAGCTGGTGGCGCGCATCGAGGGCCTCGCGTGGGCGCATCCCTACCAGCCGGAAGCGCTGGCGCAGGGCTCCATGGAGGTGATGGCACGGCTGGAATCCGCGCTGGCGGAGATCACCGGCATGGATGCAGTCACGCTGCAACCGGCCGCCGGCGCGCATGGCGAGCTCACCGGCATCCTGCTGATTCGCGCGCTGCTGGAAAAGCGCGGCAACCCGCGCCGGAAGATTCTCATTCCCGATTCGGCCCACGGCACCAACCCGGCTACGGCGGCCATCGCCGGGTACGCGGTGGAGAACGTGAAGTCGAGCGAAACTGGGGTGCTGGACGTGAGCGCGCTCGAACACATCGTCACCGGCGACGTTGCCGCCTTGATGGTCACCAATCCGAATACGCTGGGAGTGTT
>Ga0335081_10006303_pt1 | contig 18877 bp, 17 predicted proteins | sample Lox_Sample_35_FD_206713 | JGI IMG/M metagenome (GOLD analysis project Ga0335081, IMG submission 206713) | Soil microbial communities from Loxahatchee National Wildlife Refuge, Florida, United States - Lox_Sample_3.5 | ecosystem: Environmental > Terrestrial > Soil > Wetlands | place: USA...
CTTCAGCATTGGGCTGTTTGGCGTGCTCTCCCGTAAGAACGCGGTCGCGATTCTGCTCGGCATCGAATTGATGCTGAACGCCGTGAATATTAATCTGGTCTCGTTCTGGCGCTATGGCGACGTTGCACAGATGGCCGGTCAGGTGTTCGCGATCATCGTGTTCGCGGTCGCCGCATCGGAGGTGGCCGTCGGCCTGGCGCTCGTCATTTCGGTATACCGCCGGCGCAATACGGTGATCGCCGATGAACTTGATTTGATGAAGTGGTAGGAGCAACATGACGACCGAAACCTTGATCTGGCTGATTCCGTTCCCGCCCATCCTTGCATTCTTCCTGATTGTGTTATTCACCAATCGAAATAAGGCGCTCAGCCATACCCTGGGGGTGGGCGCGGCAGGCCTTTCGTGGTTGGGTGCGATGATCGTTTTTGCAGCCGCGCTTGGCGCGCATGAACTGGGCAGGACGCCGTTTGCATCCTCCATCAATTGGATCCCCACTGCGGACACCTGGTTGAGGATCGGCGTTTTGGTGGATCCGCTGTCGGCGGTGGTGCTCTTCTTCGTAGCTTGGACCATCTTCATGATCTTCCTGTACAGCGTGGGCTACCATAATTTCGGGCAGCCCGCCGGCGATCACGATCGGCCCGGCCTGCCTCCGCACGGCGCAACCGTCGAAGAACACGGGCATCCGCAGGCCGTCCCCTCCATCGAACCGATGTATTCACGCTTCTTTGCCTTTTTGGGCCTGTTCGCCTTTGGCATGTACACCCTCGTGCTCTCCGATAACCTGCTCACGCTGTTTGTCGGCTGGGAGATCATGGGACTGTGCTCGTACCTGTTGATCGGTTTCTGGTATGCCAAGCCATCGGCGCGCAATGCCGCAGTCAAAGCGTTTATGACCACCCGCGTGGGCGACGTGTTCATGTTGCTCGGGATCGCGTTCCTGTACAGTGCAACCGGTTCGCTCTCCTATCGTGATATTTTCCAGCCGCAGGTCCTGCATACCTTGGCCAGCGTGCCAACCCCCATCCTGGGCCTGTCGGCGGCGGGCCTGATCGGCCTGCTGCTCTTCATCGGGACAGTCGGCAAGTCGGCCCAGTTCCCGCTGCACGTCTGGCTGCCCGATGCGATGGAAGGTCCGACGCCGGTCAGCGCCATGATCCATGCCGCCACCATGGTGTCGGCGGGTGTGTACATGGTCATCCGCATGTTCCCGCTCATCAGCCTCGATCCGAAGACCATGACGGTGATCGCGTTCATCGGGACCTTCACGGCGATCTTTGCGGCGACGATCGCGGTCGCCCAGAACGATATCAAGCGTGTGCTGGCCTATTCGACGATCTCCCAACTGGGCTTCATGATCGCCGCCTTGGGCGTGGGCGCCTATGTCGCAGCGGCGTTCCATCTGGTCACCCACGCCTTCTTCAAGGCGCTGCTGTTCCTCGGGTCCGGCTCGGTCATTCACGGGATGGAGCATGGCGTTTTGCACACGGGCGATCATACGGTTGATCCGCAAAATATGTTCAACATGGGCGGCTTGCGCAAGAAGATGCCCATCACCTTTTGGACTTTTGTGATCGGCGGGTTTGCGCTGTCCGGCTTCCCGCTCTTGACGGCAGGCTTTTGGTCGAAAGATGAGATCCTTTCCGGCGCCTTCAGCAATGGAAATTGGGCTGTATTCGTCACCCTGGCCGTGGCCGCCTTCCTGACAGCGTTCTATACCATGCGCCAGATCACGTTGACGTTCCTCGGGGGGCCGCGCACCGCCGAGGCGGAGCATGCCCGTGAGACTCCCTGGACCATGACCCTTCCGCTCATTGTGCTGGCTGTATTCGCCATTGGCTACGGGTGGGTTGGCATTCCCCAGGACTTCCTCGGTCTGCATCTGAATGCAAGTTGGTTCCATGAATTTGTGGGCAGCACGCTGGCCCTCGCGCCGGCGGCGTCCCCGTTCAGCTGGATCGTGTTTGGCACCTCGCTGGTGGTGGCCTTGGGGGGCTTGTTCTTCGGCTGGCTGGCTTACCGTAATGTGACCGCCCCGGAACAGGATCGACTCCAGATCCCCTTGCTCAAGAACAAATATTACTTCGACGAACTGTACGGCTTCCTGTTCATCAAACCTGCTTACTGGTTCGCCGAGACCTTCGTTTATCAATGGATGGACAAGGGCCTGATCGACGGTTTCCTTCATTTCTTTGGCAGGGCGGCCAATGCGATCGGTTCGGCCGTCCGAACCTATGTGGACCTTTTGATCATCAACCAGACCGTGGGTGATGGCACGGCGCATGCCACCGGTTGGGTGGGCAGGAATCTGCGTCCGATTCAATCCGGGCGCATTCAACAATACATGTTGGTCTCGTTGATCGTCCTGCTGGCGGTCGCGGGCCTGCTTTATTACCTTCTGGTGATTGTCTAGCCCGATTGGAGCGATGTGATGGACTTTCTCAGTTCCCATCTTCTCAGTTTGATCTTGTTTGTCCCCGCGGCATCGGCGGTGGTGATGCTCTTCCTGCCGAAAGATGAAGTGAAACTTCTGCGCTGGTTTGCCTTCGCGGCAAGCCTGATCCCGTTCGCTCTGGCAGTCTATGTCTGGATCCAGTTCAAACCGGATGCGGCCGGCTTTCAATTCTCCGAGCAATATACGTGGTACGCCGCGATCGGTTCTTCCCTGCACCTCGGGGTGGATGGGCTTTCCTTGACGATGGTCCTGCTCACCACGCTTTTGACGCCGCTGGCGCTGCTGGCTTCGTTCAGCGTGTCCGACCGCGTCAAGCCCTACATGATGCTGTTCCTCTTTCTTGAGACCGGCATGCTCGGCGTGTTCCTGGCGATGGACCTGCTGATCTTTTTTGTCTTCTGGGAAATTGGCCTGGTTCCGATGTACTTCCTGATCAATCAGTGGGGCAGCGCCAACCGGAACTATGCCTCGCTCAAGTTCATGATCTACACGATGGGCGGATCGCTGGGACTCCTGCTGGGCATTCAATTGCTCGGTGCGCTCTTCGGGACGTTTGATCTAGCCACCATTATGACGAAATGGACTTCCGCCCAAGGCACGTTGCTCGGGTTCCCCATGGCAACGGTAAAGGACGTGATCTTCTGGGCTTTTGTCATTGCCTTCGCGATCAAGGTTCCGATCTGGCCCTTTCATACCTGGCTGCCCGACGCTCACACGGAAGCCCCCACTGCCGGTTCGATGATCCTGGCCGGCGTCCTGCTGAAGCTCGGCGCCTATGGATTCTTGAGACTCGTCCTGCCGCTCTATCCGGAGCAGGCCAAGTCATTCGCCTGGGCGCTGGCGCTGCTGGCGACGGCCGCGATCGTCTTTGGCGCGTTTGCCTCCTATGCCCAGACGGACTTCAAACGTCTTGTGGCGTATTCGTCCGTCAACCACATGGGCTTTGTCATGCTCGGGATCGCTGCGGCCGCCCTGGCGTCGGGGACGGCGGATGCGAGAATTGCGTTGAACGGCGCCATTCTGCAGATGTTCAATCACGGTTTGTCGGCGGCGGGCATGTTCTTCCTGGTCGGCGTGATCTACGAGCGGACGCACACGCGCAACCTCGATGAGTTTGGCGGATTGTTCCCGCTGGTCCCGGTCTACGGGGGCATTCTGATCTTCACGTCGATGGCCTCCCTGGGTCTGCCCGGCCTGAACGGATTCGTTTCTGAGTTCCTCGTTGTGCGAGGCTCGTATCCTTTGCTGACCCCCTATACGGCGATCTCGATGCTCGGCTTGCTGTTTACCGGCGCCTACATTTTGAAGGGGATCATGAAAGTTCTGCATGGTCCGCTGAATGAGCACTGGGCGCAGGGCGAACACAAACTGACCGAGATCAGTACCCGGGAAGTCATCGTCATGGCTCCGTTGATGGCCTTGATCCTGGTGATCGGGGTCTGGCCCGCCTGGATTCTGGATGTGATCAACAAAGCGGTGATGCACTTATTCTAAGAGGTGGATGATGGCGTTTCCTGTACTGAGCGTAATTGTTTTCACCCCGGTCGCGGCGGCGATGATCATCTTGATGATTCCCGCCCGGCGGAAAACGGAAGCGCGCGGTGTGGCCCTGGCCGCCGCGACGTTCGCTCTGCTGTTATCGCTGTGGGTTTATATCCAATATTTGACTCAGCATATGGCGGGCTACCAATTCGTGGAGCAGTACAGCTGGCTTCCCGCCCTCGGGATCAGCCTGCATTTCGGCGTGGACGGAATGAGTGCTCCGCTGGTTCTGTTAACGGGTGTGGTGATGTTCACGGGCGTGCTGATTTCGTGGGGCGACTTCGATGAGCATGCTCATCTTTCGGCCGGGATCCAGGATCGCCCGCGCGAGTTCTTTGCCTTCCTGTTCATTCTGGCCAGCGGCGTGTTCGGGGTGTTCACCTCGCTGGATCTGTTCATGCTGTTCTTCTTCTATGAGATTGCCGTGTTCCCGATGTACCTGTTGATTGTCATTTGGGGCTGGATCCAGACCCGCGAATATGCGGCAATGAAACTGACGTTATACCTGTTTATTGGTTCCGTGGTTGCCTTGGTCGGTGCGCTGGCCATGTACTGGACGGCGGGTCAATCGACGGGTGTTTACACATTTGACATGCTTCAGCTGGAGAAGGCGGGATTCTCCGCCTCTTTCCAAAACTTGTGGTTCATTCCCGTTTTCTTTGGTTTCGCCGTGCTGGGAGGCATTTGGCCGTTCCACAACTGGTCGCCGGACGGCCACGTCGCCGCGCCGACCGCGGTTTCCATGTTCCACGCCGGCGTGTTGATGAAGCTGGGAGCGTTCGCGGCGCTGCGGGTCGGCATTATGCTTCTGCCCGAGGGCGCTCAACATTGGTCCTGGCTGATCATGTTGTGCGCGGCCATCGCCGTGGTCTACGGGGCATTCATTGCGTTTGTCCAGACCGATCTGAAATACATGATCGGTTTCTCCTCCGTTTCCCACATGGGCCTCGTGATGCTGGGGATCTCGACGTTGAATAAGACGGGCCTGACCGGGGCAGGCGTGCAGATGTTCTCGCACGGGGTGATGACAGCTCTCTTCTTTGCGATCACCGGCATGATCTATGACCGTTCGCACACCCGCCAGATCCCGGAACTGGGCGGCATGGGCAAGGTCATGCCATTTGCAGCCGTGGGATTCATCATCGGCGGCCTGGTCTCGATGGGCATGCCCGGTTTTTCAGGTTTCGTCGCCGAGTTCCCGATCTTCCTGGGCGTCTGGCAGTCGCAGTGGCTGGTGGCGGTGGTCGCGAGCATTTCGATTGTGGTCACGGCCGCCTACATCATGCTAAATATCCGAAAGGTCTTCTTTGGGAATATGCCGGAAGGACTCGCAGGGCATGTGGGCGACGTCACGGTCTTGGACAAGGTCGCGATCTCCACCCTGTGCGTTTTGATGATCGGCATTGGTTTGTTCCCTGCGCTGATGGTTCCGATGGTGCAAACAGGAGTGGCGCATATCCTGCACTTGCTGGGAGTTGCCTAAATGTTCACATCTGCCGCCTTTCTTTCGATCCTCCCCGAAACCCTGATCCTGATTCTGGGCGTGATCCTGCTGATCGTCGAGCCGTTCTGGAAAGAGGAACAACGCCGTAATCTGGGCTGGTTGACCGCGGGCGGTTTGCTGGCCATCCTGCTGATCAGCATTTTGGCCGGCCGGCCGGGCGAGCCCGCATCGACCTTCGGCAACACGATCCGCTTCGACTGGCTGGGTTTTTTCTTTCAGATGCTCTTCATCTTCGGGGCGGGCATGACCGCCCTGTTCCTGATGGACCAGGAGAAGGTGGGTCAGCGCGGCGAAGCGTATCTTCTGCTGCTCGCCTCGACGATCGGGATGAGTCTCATGGCATCCGCCGCCGACCTGATCATGCTCTACCTGGCCATTGAAACCACCTCCATTCCGCTTTATGTTTTGGCAGGCTTCATGCTTTCGGATGACCGCTCCACCGAAGCGGGCTTCAAATACCTGTTGTTCGGGGCGATGACCTCGGCGGTCATGCTGTACGGCTTCAGCCTGCTCTACGGATTTACGGGAACCACGAATCTGTACGCCCTCGCCGCTGCGCTCCAAGCCGGACCGATCGCGGCGGGCGTCATCTTCGGCGTGATCATCCTCCTGGTCGTTGGGCTCAGTTTCAAGGTCTCGATCGTTCCGTTCCATTTCTGGGCTCCGGATGTGTACGAAGGCGCGCCGACGCCCGTCTCGGGTTTCCTTTCCACGGCCTCCAAGGCGGCCGGCTTCGCGGTGATCGCCCGTTTGTTTCTGGTGGTATTCCACGATTTCACGATCGATTGGATGTCAACCTTTGCCGTGCTCTCGGCAGTGACCATGACCGTTGGAAACCTGCTGGCCCTGCCGCAGAAAAATCTGAAGCGGATGCTGGCCTATTCTTCCATCGCCCATGCCGGGTATGCCATGATCGGGATTGTGGCAGTTTCAAAGTTGGGGATCGCCAGTGTGGTCTTCTACATGGCGGCTTATATCGTCACCAACCTCGCCGCCTTCGGCATCGTGACGGCCGTGGGGCGCGTGATCGGCTCGGATGAGTACGATGCCTACAAGGGCCTAAGCCGTCGTTCACCCCTGCTGGGATTGATCATGCTGGCGGCCTTCCTCTCGCTGGCGGGCATGCCGCCCTTCGGCGGGTTTGTTGCGAAGGTCGTTGTGTTTGCGGCAGGCGTCCAGGCGGGGTACGTCTGGCTGGTCATCGTGGGGATCTTGAACTCCATCGTCGGCGTATACTATTATTTGAATGTAATGAAGTATGTTTATCTGTATCGCCTGGAAAACGAAGACGAAGATAAACATCCGATCGGCCTGCCGCGGCCTTATGCGATTGCGCTGGTGGTGCTGGTGCTGGGTGTGATTTTGCTGGGCACGGTATTTGCACCGTGGTTTGGCTATTCCAATGCCGCGGCTCTGAATCTGTTTTAGAGCCGTTCATTGACACACATTTGGCGTGTTTGTTATAATCGTGCGGCATGACACAATCAGACGGCAACCAGCCGGGGCTCAGCAATAACTTCCTGATCGCTTTGATAACCCAGGTTGGCTGTCTGACGCTCCTCATCATTCTAGCTTCATTGCTGGGCGGGCTATGGTTGGATAAAACGTTGGGCACCCGGCCGCTGTTCACCGTGCTGCTGCTGCTGGGGGGCACACCTTTATCCGTGATCGTAATGCTGTATGTTTCGCGCCGTGCGCTTGCAAAAATAAAATCCCAATCTCAAAAGAAAGATGCTGATCTTTCTTAGTTCGTTAGGAGGCACGCTTGGAAACGGAAAAGCGAAGACCTTGGCGCCGCTGGGTTGTGCTGGTGCTGATGATCATGGGTTTCGTGGTCGGCGAGTATTATTTTGTACCGGTCCAGCCCGGGATCACCTTTTCGGCTGAAAAGCTGATCGAGCAGCCTTTGGTCACCCTGCCGGTGATCGGCCCCTTCTATCTGGTGAATACGATTCCCCCATTGATCTTCACGGTGCTGCTGGTGATCGTGATCGCCTTCTATACCAACCGTTCCATGCTGAAGAGCGCACGCTCGGACCTGGTTCCACGCGGCATCGGCAACTTGATGGAAGCTTTTTTTGAATTGATTTACAACATGACGGAAGGCGCGACGGGCATGAAATTGGCACCGGTCATCTTTCCGTGGTTCGCAACCATCATGTTCTATGCGTTGTTCGCCAACCTGCTCAAGCTGCTGCCGGGCTTTGAGGCGATCGGCATCTTGCGGCCCGTTGCGGGCGGGCATCCCATTCAGCCTCTGGGCATCTTTGCCAATCTCCTGCCGGGTCAGGCTCCAAACGGCTATACGCTTGTGCCGTTTCTGCGCGGCGTGTCGATCGATCTGAACTTTACCGTCGCCCTGGCCTTGATCTCGGTCTTCATGACCCAGGTGGTCGGTGTTCAAACGCAGGGCTTCGGCTATTTCTCGAAGTTCATCAATGTGCGCACCATGTTCAAGGTTCCTTTCTTCGGCGCGATGGACTTCCTGGTCGGCCTGCTTGAGATCGTCTCGGAATTGTCCAAGATCATCTCGTTTGCCTTCCGTCTTTTTGGGAATATGTTTGCCGGCCTGGTATTGGTGGCGATCATTTCATCGCTGCTGGGCAAGATCAGCATTTTGCCCTCGATGATCATGTTGTTCGAATTGTTTGTGGGCGTGATCCAGGCGTTCATTTTCGGCATCCTGACCATGATCTTCATGGCGCAGGCCACGCAGGGTCACGGTCATGAAGAAGAGCACGAAGAAGTTCACGAAATTTAGAATCAAAGCATAGGAGGCTTAAACATGGAAGGAAATATTTTGGATGCGGCTCGCTTTATTGGAGCCGGCTTGGCGATGATCGGCGCGGCGGGGGCGGGGGTGGGGATCGGCCTGAGCGTGCAGGGCGCGCTGGGCGGCATGGCCCGCAATCCGGACGCCTATGGAAATCTTTTGACCAATATGATCCTTGGCATTGCCTTTTCCGAAGCCATTGCCATCTACTGCATGGTGATCGCCTTCCTGATGCTCTTCAAAGTCGTGTAACCCTGGATCGGAGCCTGAGTATGGAAGCACTTGGAATTAATTTCGGCCTGCTCATTGTTCAAATCATTGCCTTTGTCATTGTGTTCCTGACCCTGGAGGCGTGGGTCTACAAGCCGCTCTTGAACCTGCTCGAGAACCGCAAGAAGAAGATCGAACAGGGCATGGAAGATGCCCGCGTGGCCGCCGAAGCCCGCGCCAGCGCGGAAAAAGAATCGGCCCAGATCGTTGCCGAGGCCCAAGCGCAGGCCGCGCATATCGTCAATGAAGCCAATGAGCGGGCCGAGAAAGCTGCTTTGCAGGTCAGGGCCGATGCCGAGGGGGAGATCGTGAAGGAACGCGAAGGCGCCCTGGCGGAAATGGCCATGGAGCGCGACCGCATCCTCGGCGAGGTGCGCGGTCAGGTTGCGGCGCTCGCAATTGCCGCCGCGCAGAAATTGGTCGGCGAGGCGCTTGATGAAAGGCGCCAGCATCTTTTGCTGGATGAATTCTTCTCGGGCATAAAATCAGGGAAAGTGGTTGTGCTCGATGAAGCGGACTTCAAGGGCGAGTCGGCGGAAGTGGTCAGCGCCCTGCCGCTGAACGCGCTCGAACAGGATACAGTCAAGAAGAGTGTCCTGGCCAAGGTCGGTGCTCAAGCCGTATCCTTCCGGGTCGATCCCTCCATCTTGGGCGGGTTGGTGATCACGGTCGGCGACAAAGTGTTGGATGGTTCGGTCGCGGGAAAGCTTGAAGGGCTGCGTCAAAGTCTGAAATAATTTCGTTTCGAACGCAGCGCTTGTGCAGTCAGCGGCCGATCGAGAAACGGCGGCCGCTGACTGCACAAAACTTGGGCTAAATGCAAAAGGTTTCGGCAAATCCGCCGAAACCTTTTGTTGATCAAGGTCTCTCTTTGTGAAATCCGTGATTTATACGTATTTAGACCTTGATTATCAAGAACTTTTAACTTACAATTGTGCCCAATTAACGCGCCGGAGAATCAAAATAATGAATGAAAAGCATATTCAACAAGTCCTGGAGATCGAAAAGCAGGCACAGGAAATTCACGAATCCGCTCTGCGCGAAGCGCAGCAATTGCCCGTACAGGCCGAACAAGAGGCACAGGCTTTGATCGAAAGGGCCCGCCTCGAGGCGCAAGCCGAAGCCCAAAAAATTGTCGCGCGGGCTCAGGCGGATGAAGAAACCGCACACATCATGGCTGAGGCCGAAGAAAAGAATAAACACATGGAAATGGCGGCGAAGAAAAACTTTGACCGCGCCGTCAACTACATCTTAGATCATGTCGTGAGCGAGAAATAATTCATGCCCGGCGGCGTTTCAGGATACGCAGCGATCAGCTCGCGTGTAAGAGCAATGTACGCGGATTTGCTCACACCGCAAGATGTTTTGCGGTTAAGCGATTCGCCGGATTTTTCATCGTTAATTGGCTCACTTAAGAATACGGTCTACGGAGCTTATCTTGACAGCCTCAAGGACAAGGACGTTGCGCCGCGGCGCGTGATTCTCCAGATCAAGAGGAAGCTCGCTGATTCCTATTACAGTGTGATTCAGATGACGCCGGTTGAGACCCGGCCTCTCGTGAAGCAGTTGTATCGTTATTTTGAACTGGGCAATCTTAAGGCGGTCTTGCGCGGACTGGTAACGGTCTCCGGTTGGAATACCGAAACGGCCCTTTGGGATCGAGTGCGTGAAGTGCTTTTTCCTCTCGGCCCGAATTCTGTTCTGCCAGCGCAGGCGATGATTGAGTCAGGCAGTGTGCCCTCGGCAGTGGATTTATTGCGCGGGACGCCTTACGAGGAAGCTGTATCCTTCGCGATGAAAAGATATTCAGCGGAGCAGAATCTCTTTCCGCTTGAGGTGGCTCTGGATCTAAGCTATTGGCGCCGGCTGTGGTCGGAGGCGGAAAAGCTGACGGGGCAGGATCGTCAGCATGGTGTGAAGATCATCGGCTCGCTGCTGGACATGAACAACCTCATGTGGGCGATCCGCTATCATGTTTATCACAAACTTTCCGAGGAGGAGGTCATCAACTATACTCTGCCATTTGGGTATCGGGTCCACGATTCAGATATTCGAGCCGTGGCGGCCGGGGCGGATATTGCCCCGATCATCACGCGCATCTATCCGCAGATCAGCGATGCGAATTCCCTGCTGGAGGAAGCTCAGGCAGGATTGCCCAAGTTGGAATTCGAATTGAAGCGTCAGATCCTGGGACAGTGCGCGGCAGCCTTTGTGGGCAGCCCGTTTCACATCGGTATCCCACTGGCTTTTCTGGTGATGAGCGACCTCGAAGTGCAAGATTTGATCGTGCTGATCGAGGCAAAGTCCTCGAACATTTCGGACGATGAATATCGCCCGTTTTTGTTGAAACCGAGTCTGTTGAACTCCGAGAGGACGTCGAAACAGTCGGATTAGCGCGTGTTCGATGAACGCCTTGAATGATAATCCTGTTGTTTGCATGGAGATGATATGTTCTTTCCGGAAGCTATGACTGAAGTTCAATTGATCGTTCCAGCCAAGGATCTTTTGGCTGTAACAGACGTTTTAGGCACCCGCGGCGTTTTCCACCAGATTGACAGCACCTATCTGGGACTGGAGAACGCAGGGCCCAACACCTGGCAGGAAAGGTCCGCCGGATATGCCGCAGTGGAGCGCCGCATTCAAGTCATTTTGCAGGCATTGAGTTTGAAAGAGGAATACCACGCATCGGCGGGTTTTGATACGAAGGCGGATCTGGAGGCGATGCGGGCGGCCGTGGAGCGCATCGAGGCAGATGTCAAGGCGACCGGCGAGCAGGCGAATGCAGAAAGGAAACGGCTGGAGCAGCTGGAGAGCCAGCTTCACCAGCTGGAGCCAATCGCAGACATCCAGGTCGAGGTCGGGGCCCTGCGGAAATCCAGATATTTATATTCGGTCCCCGGCACGATTCCCGCGTCGAATGTGAGCCGGCTGGAAACCAGCTTATCCAGAGTTCCCCATGTCTTCTTCGCTCTGAACGATGATCCCCAAAAACCGGTGGTTTGGATATTGGGCCCGCGCAGTAATTCTGATGTCATCGACCGCGCGGTCAAAAGCGCATATTTGAATCCGCTCGTTCTTCCGGAAGAATTCGAAGGGACGCCCGCCCAGGTCACTGCAACGATTCGTAAAGAGATCGAATCGTCCAGGCAGAAAATATCTGAACTTGACCGCGCCCTGGCGAAGTTGGCAGATACCCACAAAAATGAATTATACAAATTATTATGGAATGTTCACGTGAATCACGTGACGGCGGAGGCGATTGCTCGCTTTGGTCAGCTTCGTCATACGTATGTGGTCGTCGGCTGGGTTCCGAGCACGGATTTGAAGTTCTTGACTCAGCGCTTGAAGAATGCCTCCCAAGAAATCGTGATTGAAGCAACGCCGATGGCGCGCGCCGGTCATCATTCGAACGTCCCTGTTGCGATGCATAATCCCCCCTGGCTGCGACCCTTTGAGATGCTGGTCAAGACCTACGCGCGGCCGCGCTACGAGGAAATTGATCCGACGGTTTTGATCGGCGTGACGTTCCCGTTGCTGTTCGGCGCGATGTTTGGCGATGTAGGTCATGGACTTGTGCTGGCTGGCTTCGGTTGGCTCCTTTCAAGCAAGCGAGTGCCGGCGCTGCGCAGTATGGCCGCCCTGGGCGGCCTCATCACCATCTGTGGTTTGATGGGAACCGTTTTCGGGTTTCTCTACGGCAGCTTTTTCGCGTTCGAAGATGTTCTGCCCAACAATCCCCTGTTCAAACATTTTGTTGTGCTCCAGCCGCTGCACAATATAATCGTAATTCTGGGCATCGCCATTGGGGCCGGTGTGGTATTGCTTAGCCTCGGGTACCTCCTCAGTCTTTATAATGCCTTCCGGTCGCGCGATTGGGGCAGGTTATTTTTTGATCCGAATGGCATGGCGGGCCTGGTATTGTACTGGTCCTTCCTGGCCCTGGTGATTGCGGGAATAGCCACCTTCATCCTGCATTTTCCGGTTCCGGCGCCCATATTTGTGATTTCGGGGGTGTTGATTGTGCTGGCGACCTTTACCGGGGTCGTGTTCTCCGAGCCTTTGAAGCGCTTGGTCGAAGGCCAGCGTCCCTTGATCGAAGGCGGAACCGGCCTTTTTGTACTGCAATCCTTCTTCGAAGTGATAGAAAAGTTCATCAGCATGTTCAGCAACAGCATGTCCTATGTACGCGTGGGCGCCTTTGCGGTGGCGCACGCCGGTTTCTGCCTGGCCGTGCTGGTGTTTGCCGGGCTGGCAAGCGGCGGACAAAACACTGGAATCGGATATTGGATCGTGATCGTGATTGGAAACCTGGGTGTGGTGGCGCTGGAGGGTTTTATTGTGAGTATTCAAACCATGCGTTTGCATTACTATGAGTTCTTCAGTAAATTCTATTTGGGCGGCGGGTTGCCCTACGAGCCGTTGGTGCTGCCCAGTGCCCAGGAAAGCTAAGACCTCTGCCATAAATTTCCATTTCATACAAGGAGAAAAAGATGTTCAAAATCGTTATCGTGATCCTGGCAACGCTAATCCCTCTCGCACCCATGGTTGCCTATTTTCTAAACCGATTCGGAAAAGACCCTTTGAAAACCACTCAGAACCTCGTCCTGGCTTTCAAAGGCTATAATGCTCTGATTGGTTTGATGGTGCTGGGGGGAGGTTTAGTTTGGTTGTTCTCCCCCCAGACTGTTCTGGCAGCCGGCTTATCCTTGCGGGCGGCAACCGATCCCTATGCTTCGCTGGCAGCTGGCATCTCCACCGGGCTGGCCGCGGTTGGCGCAGGCGTGGCGGTGGGCGGCACGGGCGCGGCGGCGATCGGCGCGGTGGCTGAGAAGCCTGGCTTTCTTGGCATATCGCTCCTTTACGTGGGTCTGGCAGAAGGTATTGCCATCTACGGTCTGCTCATTGCGTTTTTGGTCCTGTATACATAGGAAACGATGAAAGTTTTGGTGATCGGTCATCCCGAAGCGGTGTTGGGTTTCTCGCTGGCCGGCGTCAGCGGACGAGTCGCGGCGACCGCACAGGAAGTCAATCAGGCATTGGATGATGCCCAGGCCTCGCAGGATGTGGGCATTGTCCTTGTAACTCAGGATGTCGCTGAGATGATTCCTGCCCGGATGGAACATCTGAAATTACGCAGTACGGTTCCATTGATTGTGGAGATTCCCGCTCACCGCGGCGCCGCAGAGAGCCAATCGTCTCTCGGCGAAATCGTTCTGCGGGCGATTGGGATCAAGTTATGAATCCTTCTGCCGCGTCCTGCGCGTGCAGAACATAGAATGGATTGTAGTCATGAAAACTGAAGTCGAAGATATTGATATGCTGGCACAAGCGATTCTCACCGAAGCGCGGGACGAAGCAGATCAAATAAAGGCTGAGGCCAAGGAGAGGGCCGACGCGATTCGCAGGCATGCCGAGGAACAGGCAGAGTCCGAACGGAAGTCGATCCTCGATCGCGCCCATCAAGACGCGGATCGCCTGCACAGTCAGGTGATCGCAACGGCTCAGTTGAAGGCGCGTTCCGTGCAGCTGGCGTTTCGCGAGAAAATGCTCGACAGCGTTTTTGAGGAAGCCAGGCAGAAATTGGAAACGGTGAAACAGCGGGCAGATTACGATAAGATTACCGCTTCGCTGCTCCGCGAGGCGTTGCTGCAGTTGCAAGCCAATAAGGCGCAAATTACTGCGGATGATTCGGCGCAACTGTTTTTGAAGAATCGCGCACTGGCAGATGCCTCCAAAGAGTTCAACGGTGAATTTAGTCTGGGTCCGGTGCTTGAGGAAGGTACGGGGGTGGTCGTGGATACGGCAGATGGCAGGTTGCATTACGACAATACCCTCGAGAATCGCCTGAGCCGTCTGCAGAACACACTTCGCTCCTCGGTGTACAAAGTGATCATGGGAGAAAAAGCATGAGTGACCAGGTCGGAACGATAACATGGATCAGCGGACCGGTTGTTCGCGCCCGCGGCTCTCGTAACGTGGGAATGCTTGAGCTCGTCGAGGTGGGCAACGAGCGCCTGGTGGGCGAAGTGATCGGGCTTAAAGGGGACACCCTCACGATCCAGGTGTACGAAGAGACCGCCGGCATGCGGCCGGGTGCGCCGATCTTTGGCACGGGTTTGCCTTTATCCGTTGAACTGGGCCCCGGATTGATTCAAAGTATTTATGACGGCGTACAGCGCCCGCTTCCTTTGATCGAACAAGCGACGGGCTCCTTCATCCGCCGCGGCACTCGCTTTGACCCGATCAGCCGCGAGAAACGATGGAAATATACATCCAAGGTGAAAGTGGGTGACCAGGTCCAGGGCGGCGCGATCCTGGGTGTTGCGATGGAGACCGATACATTTGAACATCGGGTCATGGTGCCTCCCGATGATTCCGGAACAATTACTTGGGTTGCTCCTGCGGGCGAATACGCCGTCACACAACCCATCGCCAAACTGAAAGTTGGCAAGCAGGAAAAAGAATTGACCATGCTCCAGCGTTGGCCGGTCCGCAAGCCGCGTCCGTTTGTCAGACGCCTGGGGCATAACATTCCATTGATCACCGGTCAGCGCGTATTGGATTCATTTTTCCCGGTCGCCAAGGGCGGTGCCGCGGGAATCCCCGGGCCGTTTGGCTCGGGAAAAACGGTCACCCAACACAGCATCGCCAAATGGGCGGACGCACAAGTGGTGGTTTATATTGGATGCGGGGAACGCGGCAACGAGATGACCGAGGTGCTGCAAGAATTTCCACATCTGGTTGACCCGAGAACAGGTCGCCCTTTAATGGAACGCACCGTGCTGATTGCCAATACCTCCAACATGCCGGTCGCCGCACGCGAAGCCAGCATCTATACGGGCATCACGATCGCGGAATATTACCGCGATATGGGTTATAGCGTGGCCTTGATGGCCGATTCCACTTCACGTTGGGCTGAGGCCTTACGCGAGGTCTCCGGACGTCTCGAGGAAATGCCGGCCGAGGAAGGATATCCCGCGTACTTGGCGGGCCGCCTTGCAGAATTTTATGAGCGCGCCGGGTACGTGGAAACGCTGAATGGAAGTCAGGGATCGGTCAGTATCGTGGGTGCTGTCTCGCCCCCCGGCGGTGATTTCTCCGAGCCGGTCACGCAACATACAAAGCGCTATATCCGCTGCTTCTGGGCATTGGATAAATCCCTTGCATCCGCGCGTCACTTCCCATCCATCAACTGGCTGGATAGCTACAGTGAATATCTGGAAGATGTGGCGGGTTGGTGGCGCGATCAGGTCGGCATGGATTGGCTCAAGATGCGCAATCAAGCCATGGAAATTCTGAGTGAAGAAGACCGGTTATCTCAGATCGTGAAATTGGTGGGTCCGGATGCGCTGCCTTCGGAGGAACGCATGGTGTTGGAGACCGCGCGTCTTATTCGTGAAGGCTTCTTGCAACAGAACGCCATGGATCCGGTCGACGCGTTTTCCACCATTCAGAAGCAGATTCGCATGTTGGAGTTAATCCTGTATTTTCATGAGCGCGGTTTGCGCATCGTCAAGCACGGGGCACCGATCTCGGTTATTCACGAGCTACCCGTGGTCGACACCTTGATTCGGGCAAAAACCAGCGTGCCCAACGATCAGTTGGAAAAGATGGATGAGATCCGAAAGACGGTTGATCAGCAGATGAGCAAACTGGATATGGAGTACCGATGAGCGACACAACAATTCGAGGCGGACAAGAAGTCGTTGGTGTGAGCCGCGTGGAGGGCCCCATCCTTGTGGTCGAGGGCGCAGCCAACATTGGGTACGATGAGGTGGTAGATATTGCCGACTCTCAAGGCAAGATTCGTCGCGGCCGTGTGCTGGAGGTGGGTGAGGATATGGCCGTCGTGCAGGTTTTTGCCGGTTCCACGGGCCTTTCCATTGATGGGACGCGCGTCCGCTTCCTGGGAGATACACTTCATATCCCCGTCGCGGAAGAAATGCTGGGACGCGTCTTTGATGGGCTGGGGCGCCCGCTGGACGGGGGCCCCGAACCCTTGACCGATCATTACGCGGACGTCAACGGCCAGCCGATCAACCCGACCGCCCGCGTTTATCCCCGGGACTATATTCAAACTGGCATCTCCGCGATCGATGGAATGAATACGCTGCTGCGCGGTCAAAAACTTCCCATTTTCTCGGGCGCGGGCATGCCTCATGATCAAATTGCCGCGCAAATCGTTCGGCAAGCGACCCTGGGGGGGCCCGCGGGTGAACCGCCCTCTACCTCGGAACAATTCGCCATCGTGTTTGCGGCGATGGGCGTCAAACATGATGTGGCAGATTACTTCCGGGATTCTTTTACCCAAAGCGGTGCGCTGAACCGTGTGACCATGTTCCTCAACCTGGCGGATGATCCGCCTGTGGAACGTTTGGTGACGCCGCGTGCGGCGCTGACGCTGGCGGAATATTTGGCCTATGAGCGCCAACTGCATGTATTAGTTATTCTGACCGATATGACCAATTATTGCGAGGCTCTGCGTCAGATTTCGAATGTGCGCGGTGAGGTGCCAAGCCGCAAGGGCTATCCCGGTTATCTGTACAGCGACCTGGCGTCGATCTACGAACGCACCGGGCGCGTGAGAACCAGCGAAGGCTCGATCACGCAGATTCCAATCCTGACCATGCCCAGCGATGATATTACGCATCCTGTGCCAGACCTGACCGGTTACATTACCGAGGGCCAGATTACCCTCGGACGCGAACTGAATCATCAGGGCATTTATCCGCCGATCGCAGTGCTGCCCAGCCTGTCGCGTTTGATGAAGGACGGCATTGGCGGTCCGCGCATGATCATCCAAAACGAGACCGGCAGTCAATCGCGGCTGATGGATCATGGGACCGGCAAAGATCGCACCCGTGCGGACCATCCCCATCTGGCGGCCCAGCTCTATGCAGCCTATGCTCACACCCAGGATGTGCGTGCGTTGGCATCGGTCATCGGAGAAGAAGAATTGGGGACGGTAGATCAGCAATACCTTAAATTCGGTCGAGCCTTCGAGCGGGAGTTCATCAATCAGGATTTTACGGAGAACCGCACGATTGAGCAGACTCTCAATATTGGCTGGCGGTTGCTTTCGCTGCTGCCACAGGAAGAATTGACCCGCGTCAGCCTGGACGAGCTCAAGCAATACTACAAATCTGAAAATGCCGACCATTAACGTTGCGCCCACACGAAGTAATCTAATTCGCGTCAAAAAGGATCTGCAGTTTGCGCGTGAAGGGTACGAGATCCTCGATAGAAAACGCGAGGCGCTTACTGCGGAACTTGTGCGCGTGGCCAAGGAAGCTGACGAGCTTCAAAAGGAAGTTTGGGCCCTCCTGGAGACTGCGTACGGAGCCATGGAGAAGGCCCGTCTGGTGATGGGCAGCGATCATGTGGAATGGGCCGCCCTCGCGGTAAATAAAACCGTGGAGGTCCATCTCAAATTGCGAGGTATCATGGGCGTCGCGATTCCGAGCATTGAGGCGCGCGGGGAGCCACCGGAAATGCTTTACAGCCCGGGCGACACGTCTGCGGTTTTGGACGAGGCCAGCACTGCCTTCCGCAAAGTGTTGTTGCGTGTCCCCCAATTATCGATGCTGACCGCGACGGTGTGGCGTCTGGCGAATGAATTGAAAAAGACTCAGCGCCGGGTGAACGCCCTCCAGCATATCTTCATTCCCGCCTACGAGGCAACCGTGGCCTTCATTGTCAGTTCCTTGGAAGAGCGCGAACGCGAGGAGACTTTTCGATTAAAATGGTTGAAGTCCAAGATGGAGCGCGCGGAGCTTGAAGCGCTCTCGGCCTGATTCCAGCATGAGCTAATCATCAAAGCAACGAGGAGACAACCATGAAATTTGGTGTTCTGGGCACGGGCGTGGTGGGGCAGACGATCGGTTCGAAGTTGGTGCACTTGGGGCATGATGTGATGATGGGTGCCCGCGATGCCAGTAATCCAAAGGCGGTGGCATGGGCCAAGTCGGAAAATAGCCCGCGGGCCCTGTTTGGGACGTTTGCCAATGCTGCGGCGCATGGAGAGATCATATTCAATTGCACATTGGGAACGGCTTCGCTGAATGCCCTGCGCATGGCGGGTTCCGACAATTTGAAGGGTAAGATTCTCGTCGATACCGCTAATCCGCTGGATTATTCGAACAACATCTGGTCGCTGACCGTTTGCAATACCGATTCGCTTGGCGAACAAATTCAGCGCGAGTTTGATCAAACGCGTGTGGTAAAAACATTGAACACGATCAACGCAGTCGTCATGGTCGAGCCAAATAAACTATCGGAACGTACCGATGTCTTTGTCAGCGGCAATGACCCGGAGGCGAAAAAAGCGGTCAC
>Ga0335081_10006305_pt1 | contig 18875 bp, 16 predicted proteins | sample Lox_Sample_35_FD_206713 | JGI IMG/M metagenome (GOLD analysis project Ga0335081, IMG submission 206713) | Soil microbial communities from Loxahatchee National Wildlife Refuge, Florida, United States - Lox_Sample_3.5 | ecosystem: Environmental > Terrestrial > Soil > Wetlands | place: USA...
GGATTACCCTCGCCGAAGACAATCGTCTTGCGTCCCAGGCGCGCCAGCACGCAGCGCGTACACTCGCCCAGGTCTTCCTTGATGAGTCGCAGCGCCGTGGCACGGTCGGCGACTGCAGACTCCGGCTTGGGCGCGACAAAGAGGTCTTCGGGCGTGGCGACGTAGGTAGAAGTCGGCATAGTCTCCGCTTGCTCAACTGTTGGGACTGCAACGTCTCTGCGATAGAAATCGTATATCCCGAGATCGCGGTAATACTGCAGGCGGGCGGTGAGGAGTTGCTGCGTGCGGGAGTCCATCAGCGATGGGTGCCGGCGGGCGCGGTCTCGGACCGCTGCTGCTTGATGCGCACCACCGCATCGAGCACACGGTGCGCGACTTCCCACTTGCTGGTCTCGGGTACGTCGATGGTCTCGCTTGGAGTAATGATAGTAACCGCATTGCGCTCCGAATCCATGCCGATGCCCTTGCGCGAGACATCGTTGACCACAATCGCGTCAACCGACTTGGACGCCAGCTTGCGGCGTGCGTTCTCCAGCACGTTCTCAGTCTCGGCCGCAAAACCAACGACGACCTGCGAGCTCCGCTTCGACGCCACCTCCGCGAGGATGTCCGAAGTTGGCTCCAACACCAGCGACAGTGTTCCCTTGCGTTTGATCTTCTGCTGCGAGCGCTGCCTTGGCTTGTAATCTGCGACGGCGGCCGCCTTGATGATGATGGTCGCTTCATTCAGGCGCGACAGCACGGCCTGCCGCATCTCTTCGGCGGTCTCGACTGCAACCACCTCGGCAGCGCCAGGCGGCCTCAGCGCAGTCGGTCCGCTCACCAGCAGCACGCGCGCTCCGCGGCGCAGCGCGGCCTCGGCGAGCGCGTATCCCATGCGGCCGCTGGAGCGGTTGCCGATATAGCGCACCGGATCAATGGGCTCGCGCGTCGGACCGGCGGTGATGAGCACGGTTTCACCAGCGAGATCCTGCGCCGCACCCAGCGCCTGCATCACGGCAGCGACGATGGTTTCGTTCGCCGCCAGACGGCCCGGTCCCGTCATGCCGCAGGCGAGGTAGCCGGCATCGGGCTCGACCACACGCACTCCGCGCTGCTTGAGGGTTTCAACATTGGCACGTGTGGCCGCGTGCTCCCACATGTTGACGTTCATCGCCGGCGCGACCACCACGGGCGCGGTCGTAGCGAGGTAGAGAGTGGAAAGGAAGTCGTTGGCAATACCCTGCGCGAATTTGCCGAGGATGTCGGCGGTCGCGGGGGCGACTACTAGAGCGTCAATCGATTGCGCCACCGCGATGTGCTCGACCGCGGAGTCGATGTTGGGCTGCTCGGCTCCGGCCCCAAACATTTCTGTGATGACCTTTTCGCCACTGAGAGCAGCAAAGGTAAGCGGCCGCACGAACTCCTGCGCGGCCGCCGTCATAACCACCTGCACGCGGACACCGCGATCCTGGAGTTGGCGCACCAACTCCGCCGCCTTATAAGCGGCGATCCCTCCGCTGACCCCGAGTGCAATCTTCATGGATGAGAGTCCCCGATAACTACGCCTCGCCCTTGTTGATCGCCTGTTCCAGAATTTCGCTGGCGACATCGGCGGCCGATCGCGGCGCCTCCATCGTCCACTTTACCTTTCCGGCAGCGATTTCTTCCTGTGCGATCTTGCAAGGCTTGCGGGAGTGGGTATCCACCATGGGGCGCGATCCCGACTGCAGTTGGCGGGCGCGGCGCGCCGCGACCAGGATATAGCGGTAATTACTGTCGAAGCCATCAATCAGCTTCATGCTTTGACCTCTCTCACTTCAAACTTCAGCGTCCGCCGGGGGTTGCGGACAAGGCAAAGGACTCAAGGATGGGCTGGAGCGCCGGGCGCATGTTGGCCTGCTTGTGACACTCCGCGGTGACCAGCCATTTTTTTTCTTCGGCAGAATGCGGCCCGCCTAAGCGGCGAGCCCGCTCAGCCAGGACGATGGCCTTCAGCTCATCAATCGATTGCTCAAGCTGGTCGTTGACTAAAATATAGTCGTAATTCTTGTAATTCTCAATCTCCCGTGCGGCGGTGACCAACCGGCGCTGGATGACGTCCTCCGACAGCATGCCCTCGGCCTGGCTGCGCCGGCGCAAGCGGCTCTCCAGCTCCTTGCGCGTCGGGGGCAGGATGAAGATGCTCACCGCATCGGCGATCTTCTGCTTCACCTGGCGCTCGCCCTGCACGTCGATGTCGAGCAGCAGGTCGCTGCCGCGCTCGCGGGCGCCCTCGAGAAATCGTTTGGCGGTGCCGTAGTAATTCCCGAAGACTTCAGCGTGTTCCAGCAACGCGTCCTCCGCCAGCAGGCGCTCGAACTCGGGACGCGAGATAAAAAAGTACTCGTGGCCATTTTGCTCGCTGCCGCGCGGCGGGCGCGTGGTGTAGGAGACAGAAAATTCCAAATTGCTGACCGTCTTGCGCAGCTCATTCACCAGGGTGGATTTCCCCGAGCCCGACGGCGCCGAGATGATGTAGACCGTCGTCATTCCACGTTCTGCACCTGCTCGCGCGCTTTTTCGATCTCCGCCTTCATCGACAGGCCAAGCTCGGTAATGCGCAGCCCCTCGCCGGAGACGCCCGAGGTCTTGGACAGCAAGGTATTGGCCTCGCGGTTCATCTCCTGCAGCAGAAAATCCAGTTTTTTGCCGGCCTCGCCGCCCGCTTCCATTACTCCCAGAAAATGCTGGATGTGATTGGTGAGCCGGACGATCTCTTCCTGGATGTCGCTGCGTTCGGCCAGCAGCGCGGCTTCCTGCAGGATGCGGTCCTGATCAGCATGGCCGCCGATCAGCTCCTTCAACCGGGACTGAATTTTTTCCAGGTAGGCGCGCGAGACCCCGCCGCGATGCTTCTCGACCTCTGACGCCGCGCTGCGCAGGCGATCCATGCGCTCGCGCAGTTCCCGCTCGATGCCGCGCCCTTCCTCGATGCGCATGCAGTCGAGCTGGGCGATGGCTTCTGCCAGCCCGGCCAGCACGCGGGCTTCGCTCTGCGCGTCGAATTCGGTTTCACCCACGCTGAGTGCACCCGGCATCCTGAGCACAGCATTGAGATCGGGCTCGCCCGAGATGCCGAGCTCGCGTGCCGCCTGCCGGAAGGCTTGCACGTATCCGCCCACCAGCTCGTGATTCACCGCCAGGGGCGTAGCTCCGGCGCCGTCCAGCGCCAGCGTCAGCTCCACATGCCCGCGCGCGATCTTCTCCTTCAGCAAACGGCGCAGTTTGATCTCCAGCGCGTCGGATTGCGGCGGCATGCGCAGATGCAGATCCAGAAAGCGGTGATTCACCGACTTGAGCGCCAGGGTGAAGGCCGCATCCGTGCGTACCTGCCCTTTGAACTGGGCGAAAGCGGTCATGGAGCGGATGGGCATGGGCTAACTTTCCGGAGCCGTGGGTATCTTGTATTGCTCTACATCGACGAACTGCAAATCATACAGCCGGCGGTAGGTTCCCAGATGGGTAAGCAGGTCCTCGTGCGTGCCGATGTCGGTGATCTGGCCGTTCTCCAGCACCACGATACGGTTGGCGCGGCGGACGGTAGAAAGCCGGTGCGCGATCACGAACACCGTGCGGCCCTGCATCAGGTTCTGCAACGCCGACTGCACCAGCGCCTCAGACTCGCTGTCCAGCGCCGAAGTAGCCTCGTCCAGGATGAGAATGGGAGCATTCTTCAGCAGGGCGCGGGCAATGGCGATCCGCTGGCGTTCCCCGCCGGAAAGCGTCAACCCGCGCTCGCCGATATTGGTGTCGTAACCCTCGGGCAGCCTCTGGATGAAGTCGTGGGCCAGGGCAGCTTTGGCGGCATCGATGACGGCCTTGTCCGATACGTGCGGCTGTCCGTAAGCGATGTTATTGCGGGCGGTGTCATTGAAGAGGATGGTGTCCTGGGTCACGATGCCGATCTGCCGCCGCAGCGACGCCAGAGTCACATCGCGCGCATTATGGCCGTCGATCAGGATGCGACCACCGGTCACATCGAAAAAGCGCGGAATCAGGTGCACCAGGGTGCTCTTGCCGGCGCCGCTGGATCCCACGATGGCCAGCACCTCGCCCTTTTTCACCTCCAGGTCGATGTCGCGCAGCACCTCGCGGTCGCCTTCGCCGTTACTGGTATAGGAGAAGCTCACATGCTCGAAGCGAACACTGCCGGTGAACCTCCGCAGGGCGGCCGCGTGCGCCTTCTCGTGGACGTCATCCTTCTCGTCCATGAAGGAAAACAGAGTGGCGGAAGCGCCCAGCGCCTGCTGGAAGCTGTTGTTGTAGAACGCGAACTTTCGCACCGGTTCGTACATCTTAAAGATGGCGAACAGGAACGCGATGAAGGTGCCGGGGGTGAACACCTGGTGATTAATGCGGTCGCGACCGAGCAGCAGAAGCAGGGCGACGGCAACCGCGCCGAACAGGTCCATGAGCGGCGAACTCAGCGCGATCGCGCGTACCGAGTGCATGTTGGCGCGGAATAGCCGCCGGGATGCTCCGTGGAAGCGCAGGCTCTCCCACAGCTCGGTGCCGAAGGCCTTCACAATGCGGTTGCCGGTAATGGTCTCGTGGAGAATGTTCTGCACATCGGCCAGCTTGTCCTGGCCGTGGCGGGTGGTGTGGCGCACGCGTCGACCGATTCGACCCGCGGAAACGATGATGAAGGGGACGAACAGCAGCAGCACCCACGCCAGCTTGCCGCCCAGAGAAATCACCACGTACACCATGAAGAGCAGCACGAACACCTGCTGCAGGGACTCGGCCAACACTGAGCCCATCGCGACCTGAACGCGCTCCACGTCATTGACGATGGTGGAGAGCAGGGTGCCTGTGGAATAACGCGAGAAGAAGCCCACCGAGCGCCGCAGGATGGCGTTGTATAAGTCGTTGCGCAGGTCGGTGATCAGGCCGAACCCGGCGTAGTACACCAGGTAGGTGCTGGCATAATCGCAGACTCCCTTGATCAGCGTAGCCGCCACCATGGCGAACGCCACCATCGTCCAGGCATTCTTGAAGTGCTCGGGAACGAACTGCTGCAGATAAAGGGTGTGATGAGTGCCGGGAAGACGCGCCAGGACAATGGCGCGGCTGCCTGCGTCCGGCCGCAGAACTCGGTCCAGAATGGGACCGATGAGCAACAGGCGGAAGGCGTCGGCAGCACCAACGCCCGCAGCCAGCGGCACCGAGAGCAGGAACTGCGGGAGGTAGCCCCGCAGGTAACGAAGCAGCCGGATCAATCGGCGCATCGCGCCTCGAAGATGGTGCGAATATTGGGCAAAGTCCTATTCTACTGGATTAAGCCCCCTTCGCTGCAGTTCCGTGGAGAAGAACCTTATCGGCTACCGCGGGCTGTCGCGGTGGATCACTTTCACCCGATAACCCGCCTTGGCCAGCCGCTTATAAACCTCTTCCGCGATGAACACCGAACGATGCTGCCCGCCGGTGCAGCCGAAGCCGATGGTCAGGTAGCTTTTCCCTTCGTTGATGTAGTGCGGCAGCAGATAGATCAGCAGCTCGGAGATGCGGGAAATGAATTCCTGGGTCTGCGGGAATGAGCGGATGTATTTGGCCACGCGGGGGTGTCGTCCCGTAAAGGGGCGGAACTCGGGCACAAAGTGCGGATTGGGAAGAAAGCGCACGTCAAAGAGCAGGTCGGCTTCTTCCGGCACACCCTGCTTGTAGCCGAAGCTCACACAGGAAACCAGGATGTTCTTGTCCGTGGCCTGCCGCTGAAAACGTTCATGCAAGTGAGCGCGAAGTTCGTGCACGTTGAATTTGGAAGTGTCGATCACCACATCGGCGAGGTTGCGCAGCGTGGAAAGCCGGCGGCGCTCGGCGGTGAGCGATGTTTTCACCGGCGACGAAGTGCCCAGCGGATGCGGACGGCGCGTCTCGCTGAAGCGGCGTAGCAGGGATTCGTCCGAGGCTTCGAGGTAAACCACGGTCGTCGGCAGCAGCTTCTTTACCGAGCGCAGGATGGCCGGCAGCTTGTCGAGGCGCTGCCCCTCGCGGACATCCACCACCAGCGCCGCGCGCTCGATCTCGGAGTGCAATACCAGCTCAGCAAAATGCGGGATGAGATCCACCGGCAGGTTGTCCACGCAGTAGTAGCCGAGGTCTTCGAAAGCCTTGAGTGCTGACCCCTTACCCGAGCCGCTGATGCCCGTAATCAGCACCATCTCGGGATGGCGGCGCGCAGGTGGGCTACCGTCGCGGCCAGCAGGCAGCTTAGTAGGAGCGCGAGGTTTCGCCTTGGCAGAAGCGCGTGGCACGGCTCGATGGTAGCAGAACTACAGCATTAGACGCAGGGGCAGGTCATGATAGTGAATCGTTTCCGTCGCGCTCGTTTACTGTCCCAGGAGAAATCTGCCACGATGATGTTTGATCAGAGCCTGTCCCCGTATTCCTTGACGGCAACTGCAAGAGCCGCGTCGAGCCACTTGCCGAACGCATCAGCGATCTCATTCACTTTCGTCCGATAAGTGAACACGAACGGTTCAACTGAGCACAAAGAAAACCTCTCTGATACCGAGTCTGGGTCGTCCGAGTTTTCGTAGGATACAAGCTTCGAGAAAGCAGTGGCTTCCATGATGCCGGTCAGCTCCCGCCCTACATGATGGAACGACACCACAAAAATCAAGCGTTCTCTATTTACCTGAGCCGACGCCTTGATGAAGTAGTGATCCTCATCAAGATTTGCGAACTTGCCAGCTTCTTTGGCTGACTGCACGACTTCAAACCTGTACCAGTGGGCGTTTCCGCGATCGGGACCCCCATCGCTAATAAAGATTCTTGGCTCCCCCACTTCGCCCAGAGTAGTTTCAATTTCGGCAAAGGACCGTTCAAGCACAGTTCGACTTACCGCCCTGAGTTCCAGAGCGACAGTATTCACCTGACGAAGCTCTGCCAATTTCTGGACGCGTCGCTTTCCGAACTTGTCCGCAAGGCTTCCGATAACTGCAGATGTCAAAGTTCTCTGGTGTGAGATTTCTATGTCGGCATCAACGCTTAGAGCCTGAAGGATCGCATTCCGTTCTAATCGGGCGAATATCTCCGCAAGTGCAGACAGTCGATTCTGGTCGGCTAGTTCGAGCGCGTTGATGTACTCGACCCTGAGATCACGATCCAAAACGAGTGGAAGCAAGTCAGCACGAAGCAGGATCAAAGTCGTTAGAGCGCGAGCTACCCGTCCATTACCGTCCTGGTACGGATGGATCTGTGTAAATCGATGATGGAACCAGGCCGCGACGATGATAGGGTCCTCGCCGCTGTATTCGGAGAGCCATTTAAGAAGATTCTCTATCTCAGAGTCAACATGAACCGGCGGGCAGTATTCATGTATGGCTCCATCAGGGCGCTTCGGGTTGTTGGGTTGCTCTTTGAATCTTCCTTTGAGAAGTGGGATTTCACGTCGATTCCCGAATTGGTCGACCGCCGCAGTCGTATCTTGGTGTCTGGTCAGAATTACGTGAAGTTCATGGAGCACACTTTTAGTCAGTACTCGATTATTGGCAACACAATCCATGACGAGCTGAATCGCGGCTTCTTGGTCACGAAGAATATCAATGAGGCGGGAGGGCTCGATATTAGTGCTAGAGTGCGAAACCAGATCTTCGGCGAATCCATGAGCAACCAATGCCTCGGTTGTTCCACGGTCTAGATCGTACAAGCGCTCCAGAATGCCCGTTTCAATGCTCAACCGCCGGATCAAGCGTCGATTAAAATCCGCCAGCTGTGCTGGGCTTGCTTCTTCTAGCCGATCCTTCGCCGCTCGCCAGCTCTCGTACAATGGGCGCATAGCAGCGAGATCGATCCTCTTCTCCTCTTCCGAGAGAGGCACGATCGGCTTCCACTTATAGTCAGTCATAAGACCCAGGACTATTGTAGTGCGGGTCGACTGCCGTGTCATGGATGCGTGTCTCAAGCACTCTGCCTCTAGGAACCGAGAGTTGGTTTCTTTTGAGGCCGGCGCACTCACAGTTGCTTGCTCCCTACTTCGCTCCTGCCTTCTTCAACATCTCGATAACCTGATCGTTCTGCGGCTTGGCGGATGCGCGGGCAAGCACCCTGGTGCCATCCGCCATGCGGGCATTAGGATCGGCGCCTTTCTCAAGCAGTATCTGAACCACCGTGATGTGTCCGCCGGCAGCCGCTTCCATCAGGGCGGTGCGGCCATCGCGGGCATGCGCGTTGGAGTTGGCGCCGTGCTCCAGCAGCAACTGGACAGCGGCCGTGTTGCCCGCGTCCGCCGCCTGGATCAACGGGGTGATGCCGTTCGAGCTGGGAGCGTTGGGATCCGCCTTGTGAGCCACCAGCGCCTCGACCGTTCCCGGATCACCACTTTCGGCGGCCAGCAACAGCGGCGTTGGTCCCGCGCCCTGTCCGGCGTTGGGGTCGGCGCCACGCTGGAGCAACTGGCGGACGGTGCGCTCAGCGCCGCGGGCGGCGGCGTGATGCAGGGCTGTCCAGCCAGCCAGGTCGCGCGCATCCAGCATGAGCCGTAGTTGGGAGCGGGCGCCGGACTTGACCGTCGGCAGCTTGTCGGCATGCGCGGCGGCATCGAGCAAGGCTGTGACCGTGCTGGGATCGTCGCCTGCCGCAGCGATCATCAATGCCGAGGTACCGTTCTTGTCTTGCGCAAGATAATCGGCGGCCGTACCCAGCAGAATGCGGACCAGGTCCGTGCGGTGAGCGTCGGTGGCAAAAATCACCGCGTTCCAGCCGTTGGCGTCGCGGGCGCTCAGGTCGGCGCGCCGCGCCAGCAGCAGGCGCAGGACTTCCGGACTGCCATCATCGGCGGCGGTCAGCAGCGCCGTCATGCCGACCGCATCGCGGGCGTTAACGTTGGCTCCGGCAACGATAAGCATGCGCGCCAGCTCGGCATCCATATCCTCCGCCGACTTCATCAGCGCCGTCACCCCGTGCTCGTCGTGCGCGTTGGGGTCGGCACCCTGAGCCAGCAATTGCCGGACATCGCCGCGATTGTCATACTCCACGGCTTCGAGCAACTCGCGGTCGAGGCTTTTCTTGTCTTCGGCAGTAGGCGGCGCCTGGGTGGTCTTCTGTCCAGCGGGCGGGATTGCGGGCACACTCTGTCCCACCGCCGCAGAGGGCAGCAACAGCAGCAACACCAGAATGCAGACGATTTGACGGAATCCCCTCATGATTGCCGCTACTGCCATTGTAGGGCGACACTTGTGCAGAGTCCCCAAAAACCAAACGGGGCACCTTGGTGTGCCCCGTTTAAAACTGGCAACTGACAGCTGCCCTATGGCGCTTCGATCAGCTCCATCTTGCCGTCCTTGGTACGGTGAAGCACCTTCACTCGCCCCTGATTGTCGCGGAAAACGAACACATCACGGTCGCGGAACTCGGCTTCCTTAATGGCTTCTTCCAGGGTGAGCGGGCGCAGGGCCACGGAACTGTTGTCGCGCGTCACGTGCGCTTCTGCGGTCCGCACCACGGCGGGATAGGTGTGCACGACCACCGGCACCGCGGTCGAAACTTTGTCACCCACGGCGGCCAGCTGCTCGGCGACCGTGGCTTCTCCGTTCCACTTTTTCTTGGGCTGGCGCTTCTTATCGCGCCAGCGCCCTTTGTACTTGAGGGCCTGGCGCTCGATACGATCCAGCGCCTCCCCCACCGCAGAACTCATGTCGCCAGCTTCAGCAATACCCACGATCGGATGAGTGCGCACCGTGATGGTGATCTCAGCGATATGGCGGTGTTTCTCTGCCGCCAGAATGACGTTGGTTTTAAATGCAGTGCCTAGGATTTTATGCAGCTTGGAGAGGCCTTGGTCGATCTGCTTGCGGACGGCGGGAGTGGCTTCATACTGCCTGCCGGTGTATTCCACGTTCATTGAGCCTCCTTGACCCCGTGCCGCAACCGGCAAGGGGAACTCGGGCCTAGTTTTTCACTCTCCTCTGGTGGGTGCTCGGGATGTGCATATCTTCCCGATACTTTGCGACCGTGCGACGAGTGACCTGGATACCCTGCGATTGCAGAATGCGGGTGATCTGCTCGTCGGTGAGCGGCCTGGCGGGATCCTCTTCCTCAATCAGCTTCTTGACCCGGCGTTTGAGGATGAGGAGCGAGGTGCCGGAACCCTCGGGTCCGTTCACGCTCTCACTGAAGAAGTAGCGCAGCTCGAACACCCCCTGCGGGGTGTGCGCGTACTTGTTGGCCACAGCGCGGCTGACGGTGGAAGGGTGAACCCCGATTTCCTCCGCCACTTCCTTGATCATCATGGGCTTGAGCTGGTCGATGCCGAAGTCCAGGAAGTCGCGCTGCCGACCGATGATGGCGTAGCACACCTTCACGATGGTCTGCTTGCGCTGCTCGATGTTCTTGATGAGTTGGATCGCCGATTTGTAGCGCTCCTTCACATAGGTGCGCACGTCCTTTTCGGCAGCGTCGCGGCTGAGCAAGCGCCGGTAGGAAGGATTCAGACGAAGCTGCGGCACATCTTCGTCATTCATCACCACCACCCACTCGTCGCCCTGCTTGACGAAAGCCACGTCCGGCTCGATCAGGCGCGCGTCGGTGCGGTTGTAGCGCAGACCGGGCCGCGGATCCAGGGTCTTTATGTATTCCAGCGCCGCCATCACCGCTTCCAGCGGCCGCCCGATGGCCTTGGCGATTTCGCGGTACTGCTTGTTCTGCAAAGGGCGCAGGTGCTCGCCCACGATTACGATCGCGTCCTCAAGTGCCTGTGCGGCGTCGCCGTTCAGCCCTTGTGACTTGCGGAGTTGTTGCTGGTAGTGGAGCTGGGCGAGCAGGCATTCCCGCAGATCGCGGGCCCCAACACCCACTGGATCCATCTGCCGCACCAGTTGGATAGCCTGGTGCAAATCCTCACGACTGAAGCCGGGATGCGGAAACTCCAAGACCCTGCGTTCCACCTTAGTGGCCGGCTCGGGCGTGGTCACGGCAGTCGGTGGTTCGAACGGTTCGACCGGTTCGGCAATCGCTGCTTCCACGGCTACACTGCTGTCGGCCTCAAGATCGAAGATGGCAGCGGCTTCCTCGAGCGGGTTTGCGCCACCCGCCACGCTTGCGGCGCCCAGTACATCCGGCTCCGCCTGGGCGGAGATCTCAGGAACCACGGCCTCGCTAATCTCCGCCTTTCCCGGCTGCGTGGGCAGGCCCAGCAGCTCTTCGTCGCTGGCAATCAAATATCCGTCTTCATTCAGGTTGCCGATCACCAGTTCGGCCGCATCGTGCACGTCGGGAGTAACACTGATCGCTCCCAGTTGCCACATCAGGTGATCGGTGAGCGTGCTAGGGCGAGAGAGGAAATTCTCGAACGAAGGCTTTTCAATGACTTCGGAAGCGGGGCTGCGATAGCCAGGGTCCAAATAATCCTGGAAGAACGACCCGAAATCAATCTCCTCGAAGGGGTCTTTCTTCTCTCCTTCGAGCACCGGCTCATCGGCCGCCTGGGCAGGGTCTCGCTCGCGGTCTTCTTCCCGGCCGGCTACCTCGTCCAGCAGTGGAATCGACGACTCCAGCTCCTCCAGAACGGGGTTCTCCACCATCTCGGCGGTGATCATGTCCCTGAGCTCTAACTTGTTCAGAGCCAGGACGCTGACCATCTGCACCAGACCAGGAGTAAGGATCTGCTTCTGGGTGACCTTCAGGCTCAGTCTGGGCTGGAGTAAGACCATCGCGTGTGTAAAGCTTCCTGGTTCCTGTTGTAACCCACCCGGGCGTTATGGCCTAGATGACTACAGTACCCATCACCAATATGCAGGGCGATTACCTCTATTATCTTGATTATCTTGCCTAAACCAGCGAAAAGCTCTCCCCTAAATAGACTCGTTTGACCTCAGGGTCATTGCCCAACTGATCCGGGGTACCTGTCCGGAAAATACGTCCCTCATTGATGATATAGGCGCGATCGGTGACCGAGAGGGTCTCGCGCACGTTGTGGTCGGTCACCAGTACTCCAATCCCGCTTGCCTTCAGATCAAAGATGATCTTTTGCAAGTCCAGCACGGCAATAGGGTCGATGCCGGAGAACGGCTCGTCCAGCAGGATGAACGAGGGCGAGATGCACAGGCAGCGGGCAATTTCGACCCGCCGGCGCTCGCCCCCGGAGAGCGCGTAAGCCCGATTCTTGCGGATCACTCCCAAGCCCAGTTGATCGATGAGCTTTTCCAACCGTTCCCGGCGCTCGTGCCAGGAGATGGGTTGCGCCTCCAGCACGGCCAGGATGTTCTCCTCAACCGTCAGCTTGCGAAAAACCGAAGGCTCCTGCGGCAGGTAGCTGATGCCGCAGTTGCGTGCCCGCAGATACATGGGCACGTCGGTAATGTCGTCATCGTCGAGCACCACCCGCCCGGTATCGGGAGGCGTCAACCCGACGATCATGTAAAAGCTGGTGGTCTTTCCGGCCCCGTTCGGACCCAGCAGACCAACCACTTCCCCCTGGGTTATGCGGAGGCTGACCCCATTGACTACCCTGCGGCCACGATAGGATTTGCTGATTTCGTCGGTGGCCAGAGTCTGCATTTACTTACCCGTGTGGGTCTGGGTGATGGCGCGAGCGGAACTTCCACTACCAACCAGCAACCTATCATCGCGACTGTAGAAAGTCAACGAATCGCCCGTGGTTACGCCGTGTTCGGCATCAAAAATGCTAGGGGAACCACCGGTCAAGACGTACTTGCCATCGTGGGCCGTATAAGTCATTGTGTTTCCAACAGCTTTTCTTGAAGGCTGCTGCACGATCACATGGCCTTGGGCTACGATTTTCTCGATCTGAGTGGCATCCGAAATGCCTTGTGGGGCGCCTTGGTTCTTGGGCTTCAGCAAAACGTCGGCATTGTCTGCGCTTACCGTTCCATCAGCGGACTTCAGCAACACTGCCCCCTGGAAAACCGCCCGATGCTGGAAGTCGGAATAGGTCAGCGAGGAAGAGGTTACGGTGACTGGCGCCCCTTTGCTCTTGCCATCGTTCCCGACAAAGACCGTCGAGACTGAATGGCGCCCCCCGGTATCCGTGGCCGGGCCGTTCCCGGTTGGCAAGCGATAGGTTCCTTGGGCCTTCAGGAGGCGGTTAGCGTGGTCGAACTCGATCACTGGCGCCTCCACGATGTTGGTTCCCTGCCATAAACGCGCCGAGCCCGAGTAGATTGCGGTGTCGGTCTGGCGGTGAGCGGTCAGGTGGTCCGCGGTTACGTGAATGGGTTCGGAGCCACCAAACAGCGCGCCGCCCGGCTGCGGTCGCATCTCCCGATAAGTGGTCTTGACCTGGCCTTCGGCAAAGGCATCTCCGCTGCTCCGGTTGAGCTTGAGGAGGCGAGCCGTGGTGGTGCCACCTGCTTCCGTCCAGCGCGGGGACCCGGTCAGCACTAGGTTCTCATCGCCCGGGGTATAGCGTGCTTCATTGGCGAAGGCGCTGCGCTGCGCGTCGGCGTACCGCACATTGCCCTTTTGCACTACGCTCTCGATGCCGCCCTCTCCGGAGTTGAAAGCGACATCCAGGGTCTGGCTAAGGCTTACCCTGTCCGGCTGCCCCGGTGTCAGGGCGACAATCTTGGCGTCCGGTTCTCCGTGCAGGGCGCGCAGACGGCTATCCGCGCCGAAACTCATATCGAAGCGTCCGGCGGTAATTAGCGTATCACCCTGCGATGGGGAGGGAGATTGCGGCCGCACGGTAATTCGGGCAGCGCCACCGGTTACTCCGTGTTCCAGTTGTCCGCCCGCGAGAGCCAGGTCAAGCGCATCGGAGACCATCTCGACCGATTGCGCCGACCGGCTGGTGGTTGCGTGCTGCTCCTGGATGAGCGATACGCTCTCCCTCGCTTGTACCTGGGTGAGGGAGTTCTTAGTACCGAAGATCAGAGTGGCGCGCCCAGCCGTACCATGTAAGGGTGAGGGCCCGTCTTGCTGAAATTTCACTCCTCCTGTCAGCAAGCCAGACAGCAGTTCATTCTTCGTCCCCAAGGTGAATTCGCCCTGGACAGCCTCGACGCGGGCCGGGTTTTCAGCGCGCGTGGTCCCGCGCACCTCGCCCGTGGCAACGACGCGGGAGACGGAGTTGTCGTCGCGCAAGTAGAGGGTGACCTGATCGGAATCAAGATCAGCCTGCGGTCGCTCGACGCGGGCTGTTTCCATCACCACCCGCCGCGGGTTCTGGGTCACGACGGCATGCCGCGCCAGGATGGTCGCTCCTTCGAGCGTCTCGACACGTACCTGGGAGACCAGGGTCAGAGTGTTGGATTTGGAATCGTAGGCCGCGCCGACGGCGCTGCCGGCGGCCTGCGGGGTGCGGAAGTCAACTCTCTCACGCGTCGCAGCCGCGCCCGTCTTCTGATTGAAGATCAGTCCTCTGGTCTTCAGATGGATCGGATTCTTCAGCTCCACCGGCGCGGCCTGGTCAGGACGCACTGGCCCTTGCGCATCCCCCTCCAGGTCGATCGCCACGTCGCCGTGGGCGACAATGTCCCCGGAATTGGGGTCATATTCGAAATTATCGCCGTGGATCTGGTCGAAGCGGTCGGATCGGCGGCCATAAATCAAGATGCTCACATCGTGCAGCTCGGCTCGGCCGCCCTCCTTGTATTGCACCGCATTGGAGGCATGTACGGTGAATATCGTCCGCCCGGCTTCGGACTTCGACATGGTGAAGCCGTGGGTGCTCTGCTGGACTTCCACCCCCATTTTGCCGGGGACGCGCTCGACCACGCGCCACACGTGAATGCGTCCATAAAGGTAGTAGGCGAGTGAGATAGCGATCACGAAAACGGCCGCCCCCGCAAACCATCGGCGCAGGCGTTTGGGATCCAGGGGCATCTGGCTTCTATCTTACGCGAAGCGCCGCAGGATGTACCTTCACAGGCACTACCGCTCCCCTTCCGTCTTGTCTAGGCTGCCAGTGCGCCCCGTCTACAAACCAGCAAACCAGGCCAACTGAATATGAGTGAGCTTGAGAGACGGGTCCAACAGCGCTTTTCCCTGCAGTTTCCTATCTTCATCGACGGCACCGCTGTGAGCGGCGAGTCTCGCAGTGTTACGCGTGACGTGAGTGCCCGAGGCGTCTTCTTCTACACCGATGCACGCTGGCTGCAACCTTCCGCCCGGATCAGCTTCAGCATGATTCTGCCCGCCGAGATCACCGGTACCAAGGCCGCCCGCGTGATGTGCAAAGGCACGGTCGTTCGCCTGGAGCCAAGCGCGCAAAACGGAATCGGGGTGGCAGCTACGATTGAGAGCTACGATTTTTGATCGGTGCCTGGTGCTGTGCAGGAGCGAGTCTTTACGCGCTCGACACCGCCGCCTTTGCCGCCATCGCGTAATCCCGCAATGACAGCCGCATTCCGGCGAACTCGGGATTCGAGTTCTTCTCCACCGTGAAGGCGATGTCCAGCACATCGCCCGCCACGAGCGGCTCTTTCTCGGTGCGCTCCACCATGCGCCAGCCCATGGCATCGAAGGCGTTGAACTGAGTTCGACCATTGTTGGCGGGCGCTTCCTGCACCACCCGCAGCCGCAGATGTTTCTCCTTGAGCACTTTCGGCGGCAGCCCCAGGCGCACGCCGCGCGCGGTGAACACCGGCTCGGGGTTGCCCATACCGAAGGGACGCAATTGCTCAATTGCGGCGTAGAACTGCGGCGTGATCTGCTCAAGCCCGAGTTCCGCATCCACGGCGAGCGTCTGCACGAAGTCGGCGGGCGTGAGCCGGGCGCGCGCGTAGCGGTCGAGCGCCTCGCACAACTCGGGCAGACGCTCCGACGGCAGAGCAAAACCGGCGGCGTGCGCGTGCCCGCCAAAACGTGTGAACAGACCGGCGCAGGATTCGAGCGCGTCCAGCAGGTGGAACGCCTCGATGGACCGCCCGGAGCCGTGCGCCTCCTCGCCATCGCGGGCAACGACAAGAGTTGGGCGCCCAGTTCGTTCCATCGCTCGCGTGGCGCAGATGCCGACCACACCCCGATGCCAGCCCTCGCCGTCGATCACCATGCAGTAGCGCTCGCGCAGCGCGGCATCGCCGTCGAGGCGTTCGTGGATCTCCGCCATGATCCGATGCTCTTCCGCCTGGCGCTCGGCGTTGAGGCGGTCGAGATGCTCGGCCAGCTCGCGGGCGCGACCTTCGTCGCGCGTCGAGAACAGTTCGACCACGTCCTGCGCTACGTCCATGCGTCCGGCGGCATTGATGCGCGGCGCCAGGCGAAAAGCCACGTCGCCGGAATTGATCGCTTGCCCGGAATCGAGCGCCGACACCGCGATCAGCGCCTTGAGCCCCGGGTTTACGCAATGACGCAGTCCATCGAGTCCCAGCCGCGCGATCACGCGGTTCTCACCGACCAGGTCCACGGCATCGGCTACGGTGGCAATGGCAACCATCCTCAAGAATGAAGGCAGCAGGCGCACGCGGCCGCTCTCTTCCAAAAGTGCCTGCACCAGCTTGAAGGCAACGCCTGCGCCGCACAGCTCTTTACACGGATAGGTGCATCCCGGCTGGTTCGGGTTAAGCACGGCCAGAGCTCCCGGTACGCCCTGTTCGATCTCCGGAAGATGGTGATCGGTAACGATCAGGTCGACGCCCACGCGGCGCGCGGTTTCCGCGGCCGCAAAGGCGCGGATGCCGGTATCCACGCTGATGATCAGCCGCACGCCCTCGGCCGCGGCGCGCTCGATCACCTCGTCCTTCATCCCGTAGCCTTCGCGGATGCGGTGCGGCACGTGGAAATCGGCGGCGCCGCCGCAGAGCTCGATGGCCGTCTTTAGGATGACGACAGCCGTGGTGCCGTCCACGTCGTAGTCGCCGTAGATGAGGACCTTTTCTTTGCGCTCGATGGCCGCCCGCAGGCGCTCGACCGCCGTCTTCATACCCAGCATGAGGTAGGGAGAGTTCAGGTGATCGAGCGAGGGATGGAGAAAGCGCTCGGCTTCTTCGGGGCCACGCACGCCGCGCACCGCCAGCAGGCGCGCCACCAGCGGATCGAGATTAGATTCTGAGATCAGGCGGCTGACGAGGGATTCGTCGGCCGCTTTCAGGGTCCAGCGCACGGGTCAGTGCTCGTCGTCCGCGTCGGGCTCGTCGAAGACGATGCCGCCGTACTCCTCGGCCATATCCACCAGGCGCTGGTAGCGGTCGTACCACTCGGTGGAAGACTCAAAGAGGAACACCGTGCCCTGGTGCGGCCATCCGAGCTGCACAAAACCGGTCTTGCCGATGTAGGTGCGCAGCCAGCGCGCTTCCTCGATGTCCTCTTCGTCAGGATAGGCGCCGTTCTTCAGCCGATCCACCAGGAAATCGAGGTCTTCCTTCTCCAGCACCACGTCGCTCATGGTGAGGAAGGTGGCGCCGGCATGCTTGGCCAGCTCGACGAAATCCTTCCAGCTCTCGGGATTCTCGCTGCAGTCCCACATCACGCTGGGCACTTCCTCGCCTACGTAGGCGTGGAAGCGCAGCATGCCGTGGCCTTCGGTGAAGGCGATCATGTCGTCTTTCAGATTGGTGAGATCGTCCGGCATGGTCAGTGGCGACTCGATAAACAGCATTCTACGCTACTCCCGGAAGAGCGATGTGTCCAGAACGGGGGCTGGCCGCTGTTGAATCACCTTGGAAGCGACTTGAAGTGGTGGCATCATTTGCGGCAAAGGGACCGGAGGCACCGTGGGAAACGTCAGAAAACGCGCATGGATTGCAGCTCTAGCCGGATCGTCGCTCTCGGTGACGCTCTTTGTCGCGTCGTATGCAACTGACGGCATTTCTTTGGCTTGGGCGCAAGCGATTGTTTTTTTGGGTTTGCGTCCTTTTACGTGGCGTCCACAGCTCCACTAAAACCGACTTTGCGTTAATAGGGCTGCCCATCAATGCAATCATCTATTCGCTAGCAATTTTTGCGCTAGCGAGCATTTTCGGCCGAAAGAGGACCTCGGGCTGATCATTCGGCGATGGTGAACACGTCGTGCTGCGCAGCAGGGCGTCACCACGCTCTAGAGGCGCGGAGCGCCGACATGTAATAGCCCAGACCGGAAGGTCTGGGTAGCTGAGGTTAGAATCTCGCGAGCCCCGGAGGGGCGACACTAACCCAAAACCCACGCCGGATCGTATTCGACGCCGTGCTTCTTCAGCAAGCTCAAATACTCCTGGGCGAAATCGCGTTTCTTGTGGTGCTCTGGCTGCCGTTTGATGTAGTCGATGACCCCATCCAATCCCGACGTGCTCACGCTGAAAGCTGCGTATCCCTCCTGCCAGGCAAACTGGCGCGCTTGGGCTCTCATCCATTTTGATGAGTTCGATTTCAGGACATTGACCGCCTTCGATATCGAAATTTCCGAGGCCAAGGAAAGCAGAATGTGTACGTGGTCCGGCATGCCGCCGATGGCGAGCGCCTTCATACCATAATTTTTGGCAATGCCAGCCAGATACTTGCACAGCGAGTGTCGCCCCTCTGGGGCTGGCTCATCTTACAACCGCCTACCCAGGCCTGACGGCCTGGGCTATTACATTTCGGCCCTTCGGGCCTGCACGGAGGCATTCGCCCCGATTGGCGGAGTATCGCCCCTCCGGGGCCCACGCCATCTTAAACTCGCCTACCCAGGCCTGACGGCCTGGGCTATTACATTTCGGCCCTTTGGGCCTCGCCGTTGATTCCTCGGCGATGCGTGCTGGACGGTCACCGAGTGCTTTGACGTGACGAATGGAAAAGGCGCGGAGCGCCGATCTGCAATAGCCCAGACCGGAAGGTCTGGGTAGCCGGTAATAAAAAATCGCGTGAGCCCCGAAGGGGCGACACTACTCCGCGATGGTGAACACGTCGTGCTGTGCGGCCAGATCGCGCGCCGCGGGCGTGATGATGGTCTTGCTACCGATCAGGATCTTCTCTTTACGCTTGAGGGCGGCGCGGATCTC
>Ga0335081_10006306_pt1 | contig 18875 bp, 15 predicted proteins | sample Lox_Sample_35_FD_206713 | JGI IMG/M metagenome (GOLD analysis project Ga0335081, IMG submission 206713) | Soil microbial communities from Loxahatchee National Wildlife Refuge, Florida, United States - Lox_Sample_3.5 | ecosystem: Environmental > Terrestrial > Soil > Wetlands | place: USA...
GACGCTCAGCCACGAGCTCGACGTCATCGCCAACAACATGGCCAACGTCGACACCACCGGATACAAGGCCGACAAGGAGACGTTCCGCGAATTTTTGATGCCGGGCGCTGCCAACCAGCAGTTCCCCACCGGCAACGACCGGCGCATGAGCTTCGTGCAGGACCGCGCCACCTGGATCGATTTTTCGCCCGGCTCCATCCAGCATACCGGCGATCCGCTCAACGTCGCCCTCGAGGGCAAGGGCTACCTCGTGGTGCAGACGCCGCGCGGCCAGCGCTATACCCGCAACGGCGCGCTCTCGCTCAACGCCACCGGCCAGCTCGTCACCAGCGAAGGCTATCAGGTGCAGGGCGACGGCGGCCCGATCCAGTTCCAGCCCAACGACCACGACGTCGTCATCTCACCGAACGGCATCATCACGGTGAAGGAAGGCGCGAGCCCGACGGAAGCGCAGCGCGGCCGTTTGCAGATCGCGGGCTTCGATCAGCCGACGCTGCTGCAAAAAGACGGCAGCTCGACCTTCATGCCGCCGAACGGCGTCAATGCCGGGCCGGCACCGCAAGGCACGCGCGTGATCCAGGGCGCAATCGAGAAGTCCAACGTCAATGCGATCGCCGAAATGGCGCGCATGATCAAGGTAACCCGCAGCTACAGCGACGTCGCCGCCATCCTGCAGCAGGAAGGCGACCTGCGCCGCAGCGCGCTGCAGCAGCTGTCGCAGCTGCCAACGTCTTAGTTTTGAGGTTTTGGGGGAACGTAGATGCGTGCACTCGATACGGCAGCGACCGGAATGGCGGCCATGGACCTCAAGGTCCAGGTCATCGCCGGCAACATCGCCAATATGAGCACCACCGGCTTCAAGAGCCAGCGCGCCGAATTCCAGGATCTGATCTACGAGCACGTGCAGCGCGTCGGCGCGCAGGCCTCCGATCAGGGCAACATCCTGCCGGTCGGCATCGAGCTCGGCTCGGGCGTGAAAACCGTCGGCACGCCGCGCCTGATGACGCAAGGTACGCTGACGCAGACCGGCAACACGCTCGACGTCGCCATCCAGGGCGACGGCTTCTTCAAGATCCAGATGCCCGACGGCACGTTCAGCTACACCCGCGACGGCTCGTTCAAGATGGACGCGCAGGGCCGCATCGTGACGTCGGAAGGCCTGGTCGTGCAGCCCGGCATCACCGTTCCGCAGAACTCGACGGGGCTCACCATCAACAACCAGGGCCAGGTCTCGGTGATGCAGCCGGGCTCGACGACGTCGAGCATCCTCGGCCAGTTCACGCTGACGCGGTTCCCCAACAACGGTGGCCTGCAGGCCAACGGAGACAACCTGTACATCCAGACGCCTGCCTCCGGCACGCCGCAAGACGGCCTGCCCGGCACCGAAGGCGGCGGCACACTGCTGCAAGGCAGCCTCGAACAATCCAACGTCGAGGCGGTCACCGAAATCTCCAACCTGATCGCGGCGCAGCGCGCCTACGAGATGAACTCCAAGGTGATCACCGCGGCCGACGAGATGCTGCAAACCACCTCGCAATTGATGCGCTGAGAAAGGTTCTTTGAGAAAGGTCCTGGCCATGATCCGCTCCCGCATCCCTGCCCTTCTCGCCGCGCTCGCGCTTATCGGCGTGCTTGCCGACCGCGCCGCGGCGCAGACCACGACGCCTTCGCTGCGCGCCGCCGTCACGGTCACGGGCGACGTGGTGCGCATCGGCGACCTGATCGAGAACGCCGGCGCCGCGGCCGACGTGGCGGTGTTCCGCTCGCCCGATCTCGGCACCCGCGGCGCGGTGGCGACCGACCGCATCGTCGACGCCATCCGGCCGCACCAGCTCATCGACATCGACACTCACGGCCTCACCGAGGTCGTGGTCAGCCGTGCAAGCCGTGTCATCGCCGCGCCGGAGATTTCGACGCAGATTGCGCGAAACCTGTCCGGCCATTTCGGCCTCGGCGACGCGCGCGACATTTCGGTCTATTTCGACCGCGACGTGCGCAGCCTGCAGGTCGAGCCGGACGCCATCGGCGAATTGCAGGTGCTCAATCTGAGCTACGATCCGCGCACGACACGGTTCGACGTCACGTTCGACCTGCCGCGCAGCGCGACGCTGCACCGCCAGCCGGCGCACTTCACCGGCACGGCGCTCGAGACAGTCGCGGCCGTCGGCGTCGATCGCCCGGTGGAGCACGGCGAAATCCTGAAAGCTTCCGACCTCACCGTGCTGCGGCGGCCCAAGACCGAGAGCGGCGTCATCACCGACATCAACGCGGTGATCGGGCTTGCGGCGCGGCATCCGCTTCGCCCCGACCAGCCGTTGCGCGTCTCCGATCTGGCCAAGCCCGACATCGTCAGCCGCAACGAAACCGTCACCATCGTCTATCAGGCGCCGGGCATCACGCTGACGCTGCGCGGCCAGGCCCAGAACTCCGGCGCGCTCGGCGACACCATCGGCGTGCTCAACATCCAATCGAAGCGGGTCGTGCAGGGCGTGATCACCGCGCCCGGCCGCGTCACCGTCAGCGCCGCAGCGACGCGGCTCGTCGACAACGCGCCGGCGACAGCGGTCGTAAGCGAGCCGGCACAGCGCAGCGAGTAGCGGGGGCTTTTGGCGTGAAAGGGAGTCCGATGTCCAGACGCGTTGTGCTGTTGCGTTGCGCGCTGTTGTCGACGGTCGCGGTCCTCAACAACGGCTGCTCGTCGCTCGATCGCCTCAAGGCGCTCGGCGAGCAGCCGCCGCTGTCATCGATGGACAATCCGACCACCAAGCCCGGCTACAAGCCGGTGCAGATGCCGATGCCGACGCCGCAGCCGGCGACCTACAATCCGAATTCGCTGTGGCGCAACGGCTCGCGCGCCTTCTTCAAGGATCAGCGCGCCCATCAGGTCGGCGACATTCTCACCGTCAAGGTGCACGTCAACGACACCGCGCAGTTCGCCAACGAGACGCAACGCACGCGCACCACGACGGAAGATTCCGCCATCACCAATTTCATCGGCGCCAACACCATCCCCAATCCGGCGCGGGCGGTGTTGCCGGGCACGCTGCTGCAATCGAGCGGCGATTCGCAGACCGACGGCAAAGGCACGATCAACCGGCAGGAAGAGTTGCAGACCAACGTCGCCGCCGTGGTCACCCAGGCGCTGCCGAACGGCAACCTGGTGATCGAGGGCAAGCAGGAGATCAAGGTGAACTTCGAAATCCGCGAGCTCGTCGTCGCCGGCATCGTGCGGCCCGAGGACATCGACTCGGACAACACCATCGATCTGCCGAAGATCGCCGAGGCGCGGGTCGCCTATGGCGGCCGCGGCCAGCTCACCGACTTCCAGCAACCGCCCTACGGACAACAGCTGATGGATATCATCTTGCCGTTCTGACCAGGGATCAGGAAATGGGAAACGGGAATCAGGAATCAAGAATCAGGACGAAATTTTGCTGATGCCTGACTCCTGATTCCCGATCCCTGGCTCCCCGGGGCCTCACGTTGTGCTAGCGCGACAACGGCCCCGACACGGCGCGGCCTCCGGCAGCTCCCCGCCGGAGGCCGCGAGTTTTTTTAGCTACAGCGCGCGGCTCAGGCCGACAGCTTGCGCTCCGATGAAGCGCGAAGGATTTGCGCCAGATCGCGGCGCAGCAGATCGATCACGCTCGCCCAATCGCCGAACGCCGGCTGCCGGTAGAGTCGCGCGCTCGGATACCAGGGACTGTCGCCGCGCTCGCGCAGCCAGCGGAAATCGGCGCCGAACGGCAGCAGCAAAAGGAGCGGGTTGCCCATGGCGCCGGCAAGATGGGCCACCGCGGTGTCGGCCGCGATCACGGCATCGAGCGGTGCGATCGCCGCCGCCGTGTCGGAAAAATCGCCGAGGGCTTCGCCGATGCAGACCACGGACGGATGTTGGCGAAGCAGCGCCGCATCGGCATCGCGCACCTCGTGCTGCAGGCTGACAAAGGTTGCGTCCGGCACGTCGAGCAATGGCAGCAGTTCCTCGAAGCACAGCGACCGATTGAGATCGTTGTCGTGGGAACGCTCGCCCGACCAGACCAGGCCAATGAGCGGCCGCCGCCGCGGCAGGCGCTGGCGCCAGCGCGCGATGTCATCTGCCGCGGGTGCGACGTAGGGAATGTCGGCCGGGATCGTTGCCGCATCGGTCGCAAAGGCGAGCGGCAGGCTGAGCAGCGGACAGTGGCAATCGAACGCCGGCAGCGGCTCGCCGCGAGCAAAAACCTGCGCCACGCCGGGCATGGCCGTCAGCAGTCGCTTCAATGCCGGCTGCACTTCGAGCATGACGGTCGCGCCGCGCGCCGCGACCAGCGGCGCGTAACGCACGAACTGGATGGTGTCGCCGAAGCCCTGCTCGGCGTGCATCAGAATGGTTTTGCCGGCGAGGTCTTGTTCGCCGCGCCACAGCGGCGCGGTGAAACCGCGCTGCTTGCCGGCCGCGGCGCCGACCGACCAGCGCGCCTCATAGCCGCGCCAGGCGGAAAAATCGCCGAGCGTCAGGCGCGCCACCGCCTCGACGAATTGCGCCTGCGCGAAATCGGGCCGGCCGACCAAAGCGCGGCGTGCGCTCATCACCGCTTCCTGCGGCCGGTCGAGCCGGCGCAACGCCACGGCGCGGTTGGTGAGGAGTTGCGCGTTGCCGGGCGCCAAGATGAGGGCGCGATCGTAGCTTTCAAGCGCCTCGGCCGGACGATTGAGCTTGATGAGCGCATTGCCGCGGTTGCCCAGCGCCTCGCGGTGGCTTTCGTTGCCGGCAAGGACGCGGTCGAAGGCGGCGAGCGCCTCGTCCGGACGGCCGAGCTCGAGTAGCGCCACGCCGCGGCGGTTGACGAGCTCGAGGTCGTCCGGCGCAAGCCGCAAGCCTTCGTCGAAGCTCGTCAGCGCACGAGCGAAATCCTTGAGCGCAACAAAGACGAGGCCGAGGCTCGAAAAGCCATCGGCGCGACCAAGATCGGCCAGCAACGCGGTCTGAATCAGCGCCAGCGCCGCATCCAAGCGGCCGCGGCAATAATTGATCAGCCCAAGCCCGTGCAGCGCGTCGAAATTCCGCGGCTCACCCTGCAGCACCGCGGTGAAAGACCTTTCGGCCTTGGCGAGCTCGCCGGCTTCGTATGCGCGCCAAGCGCGCCGCAACAGCCGCGTTGGATTTTGTTGCAAGCTCTTGCATCCGGTCGATGGTTAACGACCGGTAAGCAAACATGGTGAACAAAAGCTTAAGGGCCGCCCACCCTCTGGGCTGGCCTAGTCGTCGCGGTAGACGCGCTCGCGGCGCTCGTGGCGCTCCTGCGCCTCGATCGAGAGCGTCGCGATCGGGCGCGCCTCGAGGCGTTTGATCGAGATCGGCTCGCCGGTCTCTTCGCAGTAGCCGTAGGTACCGTCCTCGATGCGCTGCAGCGCGGCGTCGATCTTGGAGATCAATTTGCGCTGCCGATCGCGGGCGCGCAGCTCGATGGCGCGGTCGGTCTCCGAGGAGGCGCGGTCGGCGAGGTCCGGATGATTCTGGCTCTCGTCCTGGAGATGCTGGATCGTCTCCTTGGCTTCTTTAAGAATGTCGTCACGCCAATCGAGCAGCTTGATGCGGAAATACTCCCGCTGGCGGTCGTTCATGAAGGGCTCTTTGTCGGTGGGTCGATAGAGCCGCTCCGTAGACTCCGGGATTCTGCCATTCTTGCCGGGCTTGTCGTCGGCTTTGCCGTTCTTGGTTTTGACCAACTGCATTTTCCCTCAACTCCGCACGCTCACCGGGTGCGAGGCCCTCCCCCGCGAGGCTGGCCTATATATCGACGGTCAATGACAGTGACAATAACGATGATGACGGCCGCTCCCGCAGATCACAGGGCCCACGACGCGGCCCTTCGTCGCCCTGCCCGGTCGAATTTCCTTAAGGAATTCAGATAATTGCGGTCAGCTCATAACCGGCCTTGGCGAGCTCCACCGCGACCCGCAGGTCGATCTCGGCAAGCACTTGGTCGAGCTTGTCGTCGCCCGAGCCGTCCTTCAGCTCGACGGCCACCGACTTGAGCCGCAGCAGCGTGCCTTGGTCGAGGGTGCCGGCCAACAGCCCGAGCTTGAGCTCGTCGAGCGCATCGAGTGCGCGGCGGCCGTGCTTGACGGCGCGGCGGCGCCGCTCGGCGGGCTCCTCGATTCCCTGCAGCGCGATCAGCGCATCGATGCCGCCCAAGGTCCGCAACGCCACGGCCGCATTCGGCGCCGGCGGTTGCTCGGTCTGCAGCGGCGCAAAGGTGCCTGGCGCGGTGCGCCGCGTTGCCGGTGCCGCCGTCGCGATCGAGGTTCCATTGGGTGCGTGGACGCGCATGACATTAAAAGTGGGCTCTTATGGTTAATTGCGGGTAAAGCTTGAGAGCGGGCAAAACTTGCCGCGGACCGGCAAGGGCTGCTCGCCGCGCCGCCGTGTGGCGCCACCCCTCCTCCGCGATTATTGAAATATTTCAATTACTTGCTTCCGCGGCCGAGATGGCACGGCTTTGGCATCGCCGTTCCCCGTCCGACCTCTTGGGGAGCAGGAGATGAAAGGGACGCTCAAAGCCGCGCTCGTCGCGCTGGCGATGCTCGGCTGTGCCGTTTCGGCGGCAACGCCCATGTCGCGGATCAAGGATCTCGCGGCCGTCGAAGGCATTCGGCAGAACCAATTGCTGGGTTACGGCCTGGTGGTCGGACTAAACGGCACCGGCGATACCCTCAACAATACGCCTTTCACCAAGCAATCCCTGCAGGCCATGCTGGAACGCCTCGGCGTCAACATCCGCGGCCAGCAGATCCGCACCGGCAACGTCGCCGCCGTGATGGTCACCGCCAACCTGCCGCCTTTCGCCACCCAAGGCACCCGCATCGACGTCACCGCGTCGGCCATGGGCGACGCCAAGAGCCTGCAGGGCGGCACGCTTCTGGTCACCCCGCTGCTTGGCGCCGACGGCAACGTTTACGCGGTGGCACAGGGCTCGCTCGCCGTCGGCGGCTTCCAGGCCGAAGGCGAAGCCGCCAAAATCACCCGCGGCGTGCCGACCGTCGGCCGGCTGCCGAACGGCGCCATCATCGAGCGCGAGATCGATTTCAACCTGGCCTCGCTCGGCCAGTTGCGGCTCGCGCTGCGCAATGCCGACTTCACCACCGCCAAGCGCATCGCGATCGCAGTCAACGACTATATCGGCCAGCCGGTCGCCGAGCCGCTCGATCCTTCCACCGTGCAGCTGGCGCTGCCGAAAAAATTCTCGCAGAACATCGTCTCGGTGCTGACCGAGATCGAGCAGCTGCAGGTCGAGCCCGACAACGCCGCCAAGATCATCATCGACGAACGCTCCGGCGTCATTGTCATCGGCCGCGACGTGCGCGTCTCCACCGTGGCGGTGGCGCAAGGCAATCTCACGGTGTCGATCTCGGAGGCGCCGCAGGTGAGCCAACCGGCGCCGTTCGCGCGCGGCCGCACCGTGGTGGTGCCGCGCACCTCGGTCGGCGTGCAGGAGGAAGGCAAGCGCCTCGCCATGGTACGCGAAGGCGTGTCGCTGCAGCAGGTGGTCGACGGATTGAATGCGCTTGGCATCGGCCCGCGCGACTTGATCGTGATCCTGCAGGCGATCAAGGCCGCCGGCGCCATCCAGGCCGACATCGAGGTGATGTGATGACGAGCGCCGTCGCCAATCTGGGCGTTTCCAATCTGACCGCGTCGAACTTGAACGCCTCGCTGTCCTCGCTCGGCGACGGACAAGCGTCCCAGATCGAGGCCATGCTGAAAGTCAAAGGCAAGGCCAAGGCCGCGGCCGGCGATTTCGAATCCATGTTTCTCAATTCGATGTTCCAGCAGATGACCACCAGCACCAACGGCGAGGGTCCGTTCGGTGGCAGCGGCGCGCTGAAAGTGTGGCGCTCGCTGCTCACCGATCAATACGCCAAGCTATTCGCCCAGAGCGGCGGCATCGGCATCGCCAGCCACGTCTACGACGAGCTGTTGCGGCTGCAAGGCATCAGCAAAACATGAGCCCGATCGTCACCACGGCGGAAGCCGAAAGCGCGATCGACGAACTGAACGCGCTGATCGAGAAGCTCGCAGCGCTGATGGAACAGGAAACGGCGCTCGTTCATTCCGGCAAGATTTCGCGCATCGTCGATTTCGGCGAGGCCAAAGCGGCGCTGTCGCATCAGTTCTATGTCGCCGGCGAACATTTCAAGGCGAACGCAAAATTCCTGCTGCGGACGGTGCCGGCGCGCTGCGCGGCGCTGCGGCGCGCGCAAGAGGCGTTTCAAGCCACCTTGCAGAAGAACATGATCGTGCTGGCGACGACGCACGCGGTCGCCGAGGGCATCGTGCGCCGGCTGTCGGGCGATCTCGCCCGCAAGAGCGCGCCGCAGGTCTATGGCGTGACCGGTCGCGCCGCGGTGCCGCACCCGAGGCACGGCCAACCGCTCGCCGTCAGCCGGACACTTTAGTGAGGTTATGGCGCATAAAGATCTGAAACGGCGGCTGTTAAGCGGTGGATCGCCGGCGCAACGGACACCGCAGTTCATACCGGCGTCTTTGTTCGCTGAAGGATTGGCGCATCATCGCGCTGGCCGCCTGGCTGAAGCGGAAAGGATTTACAACCAGATCCTAGCGGCGCAGCCCGATCATTTTGACAGCCGACATCTGCTGGGCGCGATTTTTTTGCAGCGTGGAAGTCCCGCGCAGGCACTAAACCAAATCAATTCCGCACTCAGGCTCAATCCCGACAACGTCGCCGCCCTTAACAATCGCGGCGTTGCACTGCAGGAGCTCAAGCAGTTCGAGGAAGCACTTGAAACCTTCGAGCGTGTCGCTGCATTGCAACCGAATTACGCCGAGGGACTCTCGAATCGGGGCAACGTGCTGAAAAGCTTGCGGCGCTTCCACGAGGCACTTGCCAGCTACGACGCCGCGCTCGCGCTGCGCCGGGACTACGCCGAGGCGCACTCTAACCGGGCGGACGTGCTATGCGAGCTCAAGCGCTACGACGAAGCGCTGGCAAGCTCGGACCGGGCGCTCACGTTGCGCCCCGACTTCGCCGAAGCGCACTGCAATCGCGCTAATGCATTACGCCGGCTGCGGCGCTTACAGGAAGCGCTCGAGGGCTACGACCGCGCCCTGACGCTGAAGAGCGGCTATGCCGAAGCACACTCCAATCGCGGCTCTGTGCTGCACGATCTTCATCGTTACGAAGAGGCACTGGCGAGTTACGATCGCGCGCTGGCGCTAAGGCCGGATTTTGCCGAAGCCCTCTCCAATCGTGGCAATGCCTTGCAGGAGCTCAAGCACTTCGATGAGGCAGTGGCGACTTACGATCGCGCCATCCTGGCGCAACAAACTCTCGCCGAGGCCCATTCCAATCGCGGCAATGCGCTCAGGGAGTTGAACCGGCTTGACGAGGCCCTGGCGAGCTTTGACCGCGCGGCGGCGCTGAAACCCGATCTCGCCGAGGCGCATTACAATGCGTCGATCTGCCTCCTGCTGACCGGCGACCTCAGCCGCGGATGGCAAAAACACGAATGGCGATGGCACACCGAGCAACTCGGGACTGAAAGACGCCAATTTGCGCAGCCGCAATGGACCGGGTCTGGTGAGATTGATCGGAGCACCATTCTTCTCCACGCCGAACAGGGATTTGGCGACACGCTGCAGTTCTGCCGCTACGTGCCGCTTGTTGCCGCACGCGCCGGCCGCGTCATTTTGGAGGTACAGAAACCGCTTGTCTCACTGATGGGCACGCTGCCCGGTGGCGCGCATATCGTCGCGCGTGGCGAGGCGTTGCCCGATTTCGATGTGCATTGTCCGCTGCTCAGCTTGCCGTTCGCGTTCGGTACGCAACTCGACACGATCCCGGCCGATACGCCCTACCTTGCCGCGGTGGAGGCCAAGACGATCGCGTGGCGCCATCGGCTCGGAGCGCGCGACAAGCCGAGAGTCGGTCTGGTCTGGGCCGGCGATCCGCGCAAGCAACTACCAAACGCGCACCGTATTGATCGCCAGCGCAGCATCGAGTTCGATTGGATGGCGCCTGTCTTGGAGGTTCCGGGATGCGAATTCCATAGCCTCCAGAAAGGCGAGCAGGCGACTTCTCAGCTACGCAACAGTCCACTGCGCGACGTCGTCATCGAATGGACCGATCATCTCCACGATTTTTCGGACACCGCGGCGCTAATCGACAATCTGGATCTGGTCATTGCCGTGGACACCGCAGTGGCACACCTCGCCGGAGCCCTCGGCAAGCCGTTCTGGCTGATCAATCGTTATAATACGTGCTGGCGCTGGCTGCGCGAGCGCGAGGATAGTCCTTGGTACCCGTCCGCGCGGCTATTTCGACAGGACGAAACGCGCAGGTTTGAGCTGGTGATCGCCCGCGTCGCTGCGGCATTGCTGGATTATGTGCAGCACGCGTCGCTCGATCCGAAAGCGTGCGGGGGCGACATGCTGTAGGCGGCTAGCCGCGTGCATAGTCGCGCAACGCAGCGCAAGCCCGCGTCACGACACCGTCCCACGTCCTGCCGGCATCTTGTCGAAACAGTCGCGCGGACGGGTACCAAGGACTATCCTCGCGCTCGCGCAGCCAGCGCCAGCACGTATTGTAGCGGTTGAGCAGCCAGATGGGCTTGTTAAGCGCTCCGGCAAGATGCGCCACTGCGGTATCGACTGCGATGACGAGATCAAGATTTTCAATGAGCGCGGCGGTATCCGAAAAGTCGAGCAGATCATCGGTCCAATCTACGACATGCTGGCGCCACGCGCTGGCGCGCAACTGGGTGACAGCGTCACCACCTTTCTGCAGACTGTAGAATTCGCAGTCCGAGACTTCCAACAGCGGCGCAAGCTGCGCAAACTCCATGCTGCGCAGGGCATCGACCCGATTGCAATTGGCCAGTTCCTTCCTTGGACTGCCGGCCCAGACCAGGCCAATTCTCGGTTTTGCGTGCCGGGCAAAGCGATCGCGCCACGCGCGCACCTTGTTTTCCGACGCAGCGAGATAGGGCGTGCGCGCCGGTATCCTATCGAGTCGAGTCCGCAGGGCTAGCGGCAGGCTGAGCAATGGGCAGTGCAGGTCGAAGGCGGGCAGCGGCTCGCCACGCGCGACGATCTGCGCGCCACCGGCGAGAGTGCCCATCAGTGAGACAAGCGGTTTCTGTACCTCCAAAATGACACGGGCGCCGCGCCCGGCAACCAGAGGAACGTAGCGGCTGAACTGCAGCGTGTCGCCGAAGCCCTGTTCGGCGTGCAGAAGAATGGTCCTTCCTGCGAGCTCGCCTGAACCAAGCCACAGCGGCTGCGGAAAGTCGCGCCTTTCATTCGAGAGTTGGTCGGTTTGCCACCGCCATTCGTGATCTTGCCAACCGCGTTCGAAGTCGCCCATGAGCAGGCGGCATAGTGCTTCATTATTATGGGCGCCGGCAAAATCCGGCCGCAGCGCCACCGCACGGGAGAAGCTCGCCAGTGCGTCCTCGCAACGCATCATGTCCTGCAGCGTAACGCCGCGATTGCAGTGCGCCTCGGCGTAATCCGGCTGCAACGCGATGGCGCGATCGCAGGCCATAAGCGCCTCATCGTAGCGCCTCAGCGCGTGCAGAGCCGCACCGCGATTGCACTGCGCGTCGGCGTATGCGGGTCGCAGCGCCAGTGCCCGGTCAAAGTTCGCCAGCGCCTCGTCGAACCGCTGCAGAGTATGCAGGGCGCTGCCGCGGTAGCAGTGCGCCTCGGCGAAGTCCGGCGCCAACGCCAGCGCCCGGTCACAAGCCTCCAACGCTTCGTTGTACCGCCGCAGTGACCGCAGCGTGTTGCCTCGATTGGAGTAAGCCTCGGCACAATCTGGCTGCAGCGCGATGCTGCGGTCGCAGGTCGCAAGCGCCTCGTCGTAGCGCTTCAGTGCGTGTAGAGCCGCGCCGCGGCTGCACAGCGCGTCGGCGTATGCGGGTCGCAGCGCCAGTGCCCGGTCAAAGCTCGCCAGCGCCTCATCGAAACGCCGCAGAGCATGCAGGGCGCTGCCACGGTTGCAATGCGCCTCGGCAAAGTCCGGCACTAGGGCCAGCGCCCGGTCACAAGCCGCCAATGCCTCATTGTGCCGCTGCAGCGACCGCAGGGTGTTGCCCCGATTGGCGTGCGCCTCAGCGTAGTCCGGCTGCAGCGCGATGCTGCGGTCGCAGGCCGCAAGCGCCTCGTCGTAGCGCTTCAGGAGGTGCAGAGCAGCGCCACGGTTGCACAGCGCGTCGGCGTATGCGGGTCGCAGCGCCAGCGCTCGATCGTAACTCACCAGGGCCTCATCGAACCGCCGCAGCGCCAGCAGCGCGTTGCCACGGTTGTTGAGGGCGGCGACATCCTTGGGATTTCTTTTCAGTGCGCGATCTATCTGCTCAACGGCCGCGGACGGATTGCCGCGCTGGAAAAGAATGACGCCGAGGAGGTGCAGACTGTCGAATTGATCGGACTGAATGTCCAGCACTTGTTGGTAGACTTTTTCGGCCTCCGCCAGCCTGCCGGCCTGATGCAGCCGCAATGCGTCAGCCATCAACAGGGCTATACGAGACAATTGCGCCTGGTGCGGCGCGCCGAATCCTTTCGGCCTACTGCCAAATCGAATTTTCGGCTGTTTCTTCATGCCTGCCCCGACGAAGCCGCCGGCGACGGGCGCTCAAGGCCAGGCGGAAGCTTTCGAATCGATGGATTACCGGTCAAGCGCGCCATCGATGCGAGTCCCTTGCCACGACGGCGCAGCGATCTCGCGCGCAGATCTACGCCGACTCTGTCATCGCGATGCCATGCTCGGCCATGGCATGCTGCGAGAGACGATTGCGCGCCAGCCAAGAACCGTCACGAAAGCTTATTGGCTCGTCGACCATCGACAACACAGCGCGCTCGACCTGAGGCTGGTGATAGTCGTGGCCGGCGAGCCATCCATCGGCCTTGACGATCCTTGTGCACGCCAGGATATCGCGTCGAACCGCCTCGTAACTGTGGTCGGCGTCGATGTAGCACATATCGAATTCGGCACCGAACTGGGCCAAGGCCTCGGGACTCTTGCCGCGAGCGAGCTCCAGATGAGGATAGCCGGCGCAGCGCTCGACAAATTCCTGAAAGGAGTTCGGGTTATCCCAGGGGTCGACTGCAACGACGCGCGCCGCGGTCAGTAGGAACAATTCCGTCGATACGCCTCTGTCCGATCCGATCTCGATCACGGTCCGCGGCCTGGTGTGCAGAATAAGCTCGGCGAGTCCCGGCAGAAAATTATGCACGTCGGCGGTGTCACCCGGATAGACACATCGTTTTGTCGCGAGAAGCTCGTCGACGCGCTCTTTCTGAAATTCGCGGAATGTTTGCACGATCTTTTTTTCACCCTTGAGGCTCGCGGTGCTCGGGCGAACCTCGTGCGCTGAGAGATTTGGCTTTTGCGAGGCACCCAGGCGCGGGATAATCATTGGCCGCCTGCCGGCATCGAGTTCGGCGACCTTGTGGGCGATAGCCGGGTTGGCGCGCATGAGCCGCACACGTTCCGCCAGACGCTCGCCTTCAAGTGCGTATGGGAAGTTGAAGCTGTCATGAAACATGAAGTGCCGCGAGTCATCCGACGGGCGCGCGCACTCAAGCGAAAACTGCGACGCGAGCGTCTCCGGCGCCCACTGGAAGCCGCTCTTCTCGAGCGCTGGCCGGTAGATCCGACCGATAAGATGATCTTCCTGGCTTATCGACAGCGGAAAACGTTCTTTGTTTTCCTTTAGGAAATGCATCAGCGATCGCGAGCGCAATGCGCAGCCGTTACCAACATTAAGATTGTCGTCGTACCACCACGGTGCGCCAACGTAATCGTATTGAAGAAACTCATCGGTCCAGCAACTTACATCGACAATCCAGGAATCCCACTGAATATTGATCGCCCATTTGGTCGCAATGTGATCGGGCAATTCGTACCACATGAAGTGTGAGCATTCGGCGATGTTCGGCCATTTCGGCACCTTGACCCACCGGGCGCCAGCGACTTCGATCGGATCGTCCGAAAATATGACTGCATCACCGAACTCAACGTTACGCAGCGAGTCTTCCATGGCGAGGCGCGCGAGTTCGTGACACTGCGTGTCGATCATGACCAGTGTTACGTCCGGCAGGCGCAGTTTCATGATGTGCCCTCGCGAAGGAATCGCCAGAAAAGCCTCAACCCCATAAGGTTAACAACTCCTTAACGTATGCCGCTTTTAGCCGGCACGACGCGTCCGGGAAATGCGATCATTTGATCCCCGAGCGTCGCCCCACCACCTCAAGCTCGCAGCGGAGCCGCTCAAGCGGACCGTCCCAGTCGCCGATTGCGGTTTGCCGGTACAAGCGCATCGACGGATACCAGGGGCTGTCAGTGCGATCGAGCAGCCAGCGCCAATCCGGCGAGAACGGCAACAGAAGCGCAGTCACCCTGCCCATCGCCCCGGCAAGGTGCGCCACCGAGGTATCGACTGCGACGACAAGGTCGAGGATCGCCACGACGGCCGCGGTATCCGCGAAATCTTCGAATTGGTGGCCAAGCTGCAGGACCCCATGCCGCTCCAACAACGCGGCCTGTGCCGGGCTCACGTCTTTTTGCATGCTGATAAAATCGATGCCGGGAACGCTGAACAGCGAGGCAAGGCGGTCCAGCGGTAGCGAGCGATGTCGGTCATTGCCAAAATCGGGATTGCCGGCCCAGCAAAAGCCGACACGCGCCCTTCCGTTGTCCGGAATGCGCGGTTGCCAGACAGCGATGCGGTCCGAATAAGGCCGCAGATAGGGAACGTTTGCCGGCACTGTTTCGAGCTCGGTACCAAACGCTAGCGGCAAGCTCATCATCGGACAATACAGATCGAAGTCGGGCAGCGCATCGCCGTGCGCCACGACGAGCGAAATGTCAGGCACGGTTTCCATAAGCGCCTTGAGCGGGCGGGGCACAGAAAGCACGACCTCGGCGCCGCGCGCTGCAACCAGCGGCGCATAGCGCACGAACTGGATGGCGTCGCCCATGCCCTGCTCAGCGTTCAGCACGATCCTTTTGCCGGCTATATCTTCGCCGCGCCACACCGGCTGCGGGTAGGTGGGGCGATGCCCGGCAAAGTGTTTCGTGCCCCAGCGGTGCTCGTATTGCTTCCAGCCTTCGCGATAGTCGCCCAGGCACAGGCGCGTAATCGCCGCGTTGAAATTAGCCTCGACGTTTAGCGGTTCGCGCGACAGCGCCTCAGTGTAGGCCGCCAGCGCTTCCTGCAGGCGCGTCAGCTTGAGCATCGCGTTGCCACGATTGACATGGGCGCCGACGATATGGGGCTCGATGCGAAGCGCCTCGTCGTGACTGGCAACGGCCTCCTCAAAGCGATCCAACAAGCTCAGCGCGACACCGCGGTCGGTCAGCGCGATCGGATTGTCTGGCTCGACCGCTAGCGCTTGCTCATAGCTCGTCAATGCCTCGTCGAAGTGCTTTTTCTTTATGCATGCGTTGCCACGGTTGATGAGAGCGCTGATATTCTCGGGCTGGCGCGCGATCACCGCGTCGAAGCAGGCGACCGCTTCGTCGATGCGACCGAGATTGAGCAGCGCGGTGCCGCGATTGACTTCGATGTCGGGGCGACTCATAACCTCCAGTGCCGCGTCGTAGCTCGCCAGCGCCTCTGCATAGCGGCCGAGCTTGCCAAGGACGAGCCCACGGGTATTAAGTACGTCCGGCTGTCCTGGCTCTTGTGCGAGACATTTATCGCAGGCAACCAGCGCTTCCTCGAAGCGGTCGAGCCGAAAGAGCACGTTGGCGCGATTGTGGGTCGATTCAATATGGTCGATGTCGACCACAAGTGCGGCTTCGAATTTCTCCAGCGCCTCTTCAGGCTTCTTCAGACCAAGCAACGCCTGCCCAAGGTTGTTCAGCGCATCGATCCGCCGCGGCTCTAATGCAAGCGCGGCTCGATAGCTGGCGCACGCCTCCCCGAGCCGCCCGAGCCGAAGCAGCGCGTTGCCTTTGTTATAGAGCGCATCGGCGTAGTCGGACCGCGCGCCAAGTGCGGCCTCACAGCTCTCCAGAGCCTCAGCGGAACGCCCAAGCTCATTAAGCGCCACGCCGCGATTGTTGAGTGCCTCGGCGTCACCGGGCACGAGCGCCAGTGCCGCATCGTAGGCAGCGAGCGCTTCCTCGTGCCGCTTCAACGCGATCAGCGCATTACCGCGCCGAATTTGCGCCGGCGCGTGCTGCGGTTGCGACGCCAGCACCGTATCGTAATCGACAATCGCCTCTTGGTGACATCCCAGCGCGGCCAGCGCATTGCCGTGATTCAGTCGTGCAGCGACGTGCCCGGGGGCGAGCGCGAGCGCCTTCTTGCAGCTTGCCAACGCCTCGAAGTGGCGGCCAAGGCTGGCCAATGCTCGCGCGCGGTTGTAATGCGCGGAAGCGCTTTCGGCGTGGTTTGCCAAGGCGCCGTCGAATGCGACGAGCGCCTCCTGGTGGCGTTTGAGCGCATCGAGAATGACGCCGTAATTGATCAGAGCGTCGGCTGCTCCGGGCCGCGCCCCAAGCGCGCTGGCGACGAGGCGCAGGGCGTCGACCGAGCGGCCTTGCTGGTGTTTAAGCACGCCGGCGAGGTGCAGCGCGTCGAAATTGTCCGGCTCGCTCGCCAGCACGGACTCATAGATCTGCTCGGCCTCCTCCAGATGGCCCGCCTGATGCAAGGCGAGCGCTTGCTGGACAAGAGGCGCGCTGTGCAGGGACTGCGCGGCGGCATGCTGGGTCATGCGGACACTGTAAGCGGCAGACGTCAACGGCCACTTTCTCCTGCCGCGGCGAGCAATTACGTCGAGCGCCGCTGGCGATGGAATCCTTGATCCGACAGCGTCGGCCAAGATGGTTAATCAAAGGTAAGTCCAGTCCGGAAATAGACTCAAAATTAACTGCACCTCAGGCACAATACTGCTACGCAGGTAACCCGCGAATGAGCATCGGAAGTATCTCTTTCTGGCAGCTGGACCAAAATTACTGGGCGCAAGGCAAGCAAAGAGACAACTACCTTGCGGCCACGACCTCGGTCATCAACGCCATGGGCTCGGCTCAGGCGGCATTGGGCAAGGGTCTCGCCAGCATTGCCAACCAGACCGCGTTGAACCGCGTCAATACGCAACTGTCGCAAGAAATCCAGAACGTCTTGTCGGGCAACGCGGGCCAGCCGTCGTCGTCCACCACCGCCTCATCGACTCCCACAAAGACCATCCCCGTTGCGGCCACCGGCACCGGAACAAAATCGCTTTCGATAAGCACGCCGCTGTCGCTTCTCGGCATCCTTTCCGGCGGCACGATTACCATCAGTGCCGGCAAAAACCTGACGACGTACACCACGACCGGAACCGACACGGTTGGCGATCTGCTGAAGGCGATCAACGCCAATGATTTTGGCAGTGCGCAGGTGACCGCGTCGCTGAATCACAGTGGAAATCTGGTGCTGACCAGCAAGAACACCAGCGACGTATTCGTTGTCAGTGGCCTCTACGCCTCCAATATCGGCTTCGGCGCGGGCCACAACACCTTCACGCCGACCAAGACGACGGTGCCCTCCCCGAGCACACCGGCCCCAACGCAGTCGCCGTCCAAGACGAGCAGCACCGCGTCGACCGCAAAGAGCTACTCGACGCCGGCCACCCAAATGGTGAGCACCGCGGCATCGCTGTTGGGGGATTCCGGCGTCGCCGGCTCTTTGGTCGATATGTTGTCGTGATCGCTCGGCAGCGGCGGCGCTATTCCTGCCCTACCCCGCCTGTGCAAATCGCAAAGCCAGATCGCCGCTGAACGTCATCGGCCCGATGTGATGCAGCCGGCTGTTGAGGTCGGCCCAGATCTCGCCGCCCATGTCGGCCCAGCGCTTGCAGAAGGCGAAATCCTCGCTTAGATAGGTGCCGTCCTCGGCGATCGCACATTCGAACAGCGCAAACCGGTTGTCGCTTTCAGTTGCGGCGTCGATCGAGTGGTCGCGCTTGTAGCGAAGCTGCGGATAGTGCGCACACATGCGCTCGAGCGCCGCGCGCCGGATCATGAGAAATCCCGTGCCCGCATAGCGAACCTTGATGAAGCCGGAGTTGGCGATAACGGCGTTCGGATCTTCGACTTCCAGCGCGTATTGCAGGGATGCAGCCGGATTGGGATGCGTGCCCGACAGCGCGCTTTTCATACGCTGCCAATCGATGCGCTTGATCGGATAGGCCGCCGCGCACATGTCGGCGCCGCACTCGATCAGCCGCACGACCTGGTCCGGCTCGAAACCGATGTCGGCGTCGATGAACAGCAGGTGGGTTGCGCTCGGGTCGTCGAGAAATTGCGACAGCAGGCCTGCCCTCGCTCGGGTGATCAGCGCGTCGCCGTCCTTCACCAACACCTTGAGGTTGAAACCGCGGTAGGCGCGCATGCCGGCCTGCAGCTTGAGCAGTGACAGCCCGTAGACCGCCGAAATCTGGCCTCCGTAGCAGGGCGTAGCGATGACCAGATTGATCGCCGAGGCGGCTTCCGCCGTGGACGTCGCGGTTTTCTCCGAGCTTGCGGACATGGCGCGCGCCTCTTGGTGGCTTGACGTGCGGTTGCGGTGGAACCGGCTGCGGTGTGGCACGGCGATCGCGCCGACCGGTCGCCGTTCCCATCGCGCCGAACGACTTTCCTTTCACGGTAAACCAATTACCAAGACCAATGGTTAAAGGCGCCTTAATCAGTGGCGGGAAATCCAGAAAATAGAGCCAAATGCTTGCTGAATAAACGTGATGTCAGGGCGGCACTGACGATGCACAGAAACCCCTACGACTACGCGAATTCACGCGTCTTTAAGCGGACTGGGGCAAATCTTTGGGCAGCCGATCGTGTCGATCGGAAGATGCACTCGCGGGTACAGTACGTACA
>Ga0335081_10006307_pt1 | contig 18874 bp, 16 predicted proteins | sample Lox_Sample_35_FD_206713 | JGI IMG/M metagenome (GOLD analysis project Ga0335081, IMG submission 206713) | Soil microbial communities from Loxahatchee National Wildlife Refuge, Florida, United States - Lox_Sample_3.5 | ecosystem: Environmental > Terrestrial > Soil > Wetlands | place: USA...
AAGACCTCTGGCCCGGCATCGCGCTTCTACGCGCTCCGCCGAGCATCGGGCACACTTGTCCCAACCTACCAGCCTACCTCAGAACTGGCATTCGTCAAGATTACGAAGGTGCAAGTGGCGCTATTGTACTTTCGTAACCTCGGGCCCCGTTGTGCTCGATCTGGTTCGGGAGCAGCATTGGTATTGCACTGCCGGATCAAGCATCGGCCCTTCCCGGCGGTAACGGGAAGGAAAAGCCCTCGAAAGTTAACCGGGAATGGGGGAGCGTAGCGGAACCCGCTCGATCTTCCACAACTTCGAAAGTTGTCCCAAACCCTGTACACTGGAGGCTATCCAAGCTCACAACCTATGCTGACTTTTGCCCAGAACCTCGTACTGGTCGCTTCGACCGTCATCGGCGCACTGCTGTTTATGACCGCGCTGAACCGCATCTGGCCGTGGGAGAAGCGGCGCGACCACAACGACCTGATCGGCTGGCAGCTCAGCGTTCTGGGCACCACCTACGCCGTCATCCTCGGCTTTATGCTGTACACGGTGTGGACCAACTTTGGCGCGGCCGACCTGAATGTCGATCTGGAGGCCAATGCGCTGGTGAATGTCTTTCGGCTGGCCGCTGGCCTCCCCGAGCCGCAGCGCAGCCAGTTGCGGCAGCTGGCGCGCTCCTACGCCGACAACGCCATCGAGCGGGACTGGCCGCAGATGCACAATGCTGCAGTGCCCAACGGCAGCGTCGAGATCAACGCCAACATGTGGCGAACGCTGATGGCGGTGAAGACGGACTCGCCGACGGAGATCACCGCCCAAGACCATGCCCTGTCGGAGCTGACGTCGCTGACCGAGCATCGCCGCACCCGGCTGTTGCAAAGCGCTTCGCGGTTGCCCAGCGTGCTGTGGTGCGTGCTGATCGTGGGAGGAACCCTGACCATCGTTTCCTGCTGCATGTTCGGCTCCGCCAGCTCCTGGCTGCATGGCCTCCAGGTGCTGGCCTTCTCGCTGCTGATCTCGCTGGCGCTGATGGCCATCGCCGACATCCATCGCCCATTCCAGGGACTGGTGCACGTCAGCGATTATGCCTTTCTCCGTGCCCAGCAGAATATGCAGACTCCGTAGCCGCTTGCGTGGCTTTTCTGCCGAAGAAGAAACTCTTCTGTGAATTAGGGAAACTCCGATTAAGTCTTGTCTCTCGCAGGGGACGGCCTTCAGGCCGTCCGTAAAGCTGCAAAATCAATGCGGCTTTAGCCGCTGAGGACTTCGCCGTGACGTAATCAGAGTTTTCTCGTCGCCGAACCTTCGACACCTGACCCCTGACCCCTGACCCCTGACCCCTGACCCCTGCTTTCCGTTGTAAGATGTCGTTCGCAATTCTGGAGGTGTTCGTGCTCGACCGCCGCCGCTTTCTGAGCGCCAGTCTCACTGCGAGCGCTGGATTCGCCGCTGCCCTGGCGCTGCGCAACGATCTCTTCGCGCAGCTGCAGAATGTTCCCTCGTCGCTGCCCGATGCACCGCGGTATGTGCGCGATGAAGAAGGCTATTGGACCGAGCTGCGCAAACAGTTCCTCATTCCTGAAGACGAGATCTACCTGAACAACGGAACGGTTGGCTCCAGTCCAGCTCCCGTCTTGCGTGCGGTCTTCGAAGGCTACAACTCGACGGAGAAGCTGGACGAAACTGATCCGGAAGATTATCCGATCTGGGGTTATGGACCGTGGAACGAGTTTCGCGATCCGCTGGCGGCGTTTGTAGGCTGCTCGCGCGACGAGATTGCATTGCTGCGGAACGCGACCGAAGCCAACAGCTACATTGCCAACGGCATCGACATGAAACGCGGCGATGAAGTCCTGATGACCGATCAGGAGCACCCTGGCGGAGAACAGCCGTGGCAGGTGAAAGCCAAGCGCTATGGCATTGTCGTGCGCAAGATCACGTTGCCCAAGCCGGTGAAGGATTCCGCCCAGGTGCTGAATCTGTTCAACGACGCGATCACCCCGCGCACTCGGGTGATGTTCTTCAGCCACATCACTACCGTAACCGGAGTTGTACTGCCGGCCAAGGAGCTGTGCGCGCTGGCGCGCTCGAAAAGCATTCTGTCGGCGGTCGATGGCGCGCATGCCACCGGCATGATGCGGCTCGACCTGCATGACATCGGCTGCGACATGTACAGTTCCAGCCCGCATAAATGGCTGCAAGCGCCCAAAGGTTCCGGCTTTCTCTACGTTCGTAATGACGTGATGGACTTTGTGTGGAACACCATCGTGACCGAAGGCTGGGAGGACAAAACCATACGCGCCGAGCGCTTCCAGCGGATTGGCTCGTCGAATGTGCCGTCGCTATGCGGGCTGCGCGCGGCCATCCAGATGGCGAATACGATCGGTATGGAGCGCATCGAGAAGCGGCATCGCGAGCTCGCCGACTACATGTTGGCGGAGATGGTCAAGCGCGGCGCCGAATCCTGGACCTCGCCGGATGCGAAGCTGCGCTGTGCCATCGCAACGGTCAACGTTCCACCGATCCAGCGCATGCAGCTGGAAGATTGGTTGTGGAAGACGAAAAAGATCCGTATCCGCGGCGGCGAGCCCTCGAAGCTGCGCCTGTCGACGCCGTATTATCTGCGCAAGAAGGACATCGACAGGTTTTTCGAGGCGTACGACGAGTACAAGCAGAAGAAAGTGTGATAGGCCGCCGCTCATGGAGCGGAGGTGGTCGTACAATATGGGTCATGGACGGCGCTACCGTTCTGGCATCGATACTTTCGGGCGGCGCTACAGGGGCTGTAATATCCGCCTTGTGGAATCACTTCAGCCAGCTTTGGTTGCAGCGGGATGAAGCGAGCCTGAATGCGAAGCTTGCAACCCTCGAAAACGAGTTCCAAAAATCGCAGAGGAAAGCACAAGCCGAAATCGATCGGTTCGTATTCGTGACTCGCGCCCACTTCGAAACTGAATTTGAGGCAATGAAGCAGGTTTTCAACCGCCTTTCCGAGGTACGACTCGCTATAAATGGCCTTCGTCCGATGATGTCAATCGAACCCCTCGACGAGAGCGATCAGGAAAGGCTTAAACGACTATCGGAGCGCCTCGAAATCCTTTCCCATGCTTACAACAAACTCATCGCCGAGTCCGAAGCTAGGGCGCCCTTCTATACAGCCGATTTATATTACGCGGTGGATATGTGCTTGCGGGCGGCATCGGCCGAGATCGCTTCCGTAAGAACGGCTGGAAATGACACCTTTAGCTTTGATTGGTTTCGAGAAGGCGACAAAAACCGCAATAACTTCGCGAAGGGCTATCAAGAGGCAGTTGAAAACATCCGGGATCGCATCTCGAAGTTAGCTGTCTTGCCCACTCGTTAGCTCACTCTACTTATTGCTCAGCGCTTCCACGCCCGGCAGCTTCTTGCCTTCCAGAAACTCGAGCGAAGCTCCGCCGCCGGTTGAGATGTGCGTGATCTTGTCGGCCACATCCGCTGCCTTTACCGCGGCCACGCTGTCGCCTCCGCCGACGATCGACACCGCCGCACCATTGTCGGCCACTGCGTGGGCGATCTTCTTGGTACCTTTGGCGAAGGCTTCGATCTCGAAGACGCCCATCGGACCATTCCACACGATGGTTCGCGCGCCGCCGATCTCGTTGGAGAACAGCTCGATCGTCTGAGGGCCGATGTCGAGCGCCATCATGTCGGCAGGAATCGTCTCACCCTCGCCGAGGTTGCGAACCCGAGCGCCGGCTTCGGGCCGGTCGGCAACAACGTGGTCGACCGGCAACAGGATCTGCACATTGTGGGCCTTGGCCTCGGCCAGCGTCTGTTTGGCCAGCTCGATCTTGTCCGCCTCCAGCAGCGACCTGCCGATCTCCTGTCCCTGCGCCTTCAGGAAGGTGTAAGCCATTCCACCGCCGATGAGGAAGCTGTTCACCTTGCCCATCAGATGCTTGATGACGCCGATCTTGTCGCTGACTTTGGCTCCGCCGAGAATGGCGACGAACGGCTCCTGCGGATGCGACAGCGCCTTGCCCAGATATTCCAGCTCTTTCTCCATCAGCAGTCCGGCCGCGCTCTTCTCCACGAAATGGGTGATGCCTTCGGTGGAGGCGTGCGCGCGATGCGCCGAACCGAACGCATCGTTCACGTAGTAATCGCACAGGCGTCCAAGCTGTTTGGCGAAGTTCGGGTCGTTGGCTTCTTCCTCGGCGTGGAAGCGCAGGTTCTCCAGCAGCAACGATTGCCCGCGCTCCAGCTTCTCGGCCATCTCCTCGGCCTGCACGCCAACGCAATCGGGCGAAAAGCCGACATTCTCGCCGCGCCGCAACACGTCGTCGATCAGCACGCGCAACCGCTCCGCGACGGGTTTCAAGCTCATCTTCGGATTCGGCTTGCCCTTGGGACGGCCGAGATGCGAGGCCAGGATCAGGCGCGCTCCGTGACGCAGCGCGTATTCGATGGTCGGAAGCGTCTCGCGAATGCGGGTGTCATCCATCACACGGCCATCGTCCAGCGGCACATTGAAGTCGACGCGCATCAGCACGCGCTTATTATTCAGCGGAAGATCGCGAATGGATAATTTCGACATGGCGATAACCAGTTGCCAGTTGACAGTGCTCAGTTGCCAGTTGTCAATGGCCGCGCGGCAACTAAATCTGCCCCAACTGACAACCGGCTACTGGCTGCTGGCTACTGTTTCACAGCCCCTTTTGGCCGAGATAGTGAATGAGGTCCCGGACCCGGCAAGAGTACCCCCATTCATTGTCGTACCAGGAGATTACCTTCACGCAATTGCCGCCCACTACGCGCGTCATGGGAGCATCGACGATCGACGAGCGATCGTCGCCGCGATAATCGATCGAGACCAGCTCCGCCGTCTCGTATCCCAGATAACCCTTCAGCGGACCCGATTCCGACGCCGCCTTCAGCGCGTTGTTTACCTCTTCCACCGTCGTCTTCTTCTCCACGAACACGACCAGATCCACGACCGACACATTCGGCGTCGGCACGCGCATGGCAAAGCCGTCCAGCTTGCCCTTCAGGTCGGGAATCGCCAGGTAGATGGCTTTGGCGGCTCCGGTGGAAGTGGGAATCATCGACAGCGCGGCCGCGCGAGCCCGTCGCAGGTCTTTGTGCGGAAAATCGAGGATGACTTGATCGTTGGTATAGGAATGGATCGTCGTCATCGTCCCGCTGACAATCTTGAAGTTGTCGTGAATGACTTTGGCGATCGGCCCCAGGCAATTAGTTGTGCAGGACGCGTTGGAGATGATGTGATGCTTCGCCGGATCGTACTTGTCCTCGTTGACGCCCATCACGATGGTGATGTCTTCATTGCTCGCCGGAGCCGAGATGATGACCTTCTTCACCGGCCCGCGCAGATGCTGCTTGGCCAGTTCGGCCTTGGTGAATTTTCCGGTGGACTCGATCACCACCTGCGCGCCCACCGATTCCCAGTCCAGCTTGGAGGGATCTTTTTCGGCGAGCACTTTAATGCTCTTGCCATCGACGCTGATGGAATCGGCCGTGGCGGAAATCTTGTTGGGCAGATTGCCCAGGATCGAGTCGTATTTCAGCAGATGGGCCAGGGTTTTGGGATCGGTGAGATCGTTGACGGCGACGAATTCCAGGCCGGAATCCTTAAGAGCGGTGCGAAGAATGTTGCGGCCAATGCGGCCAAAGCCATTGATGCCAACTTTAATTGCCATAGTACCTCGTCACAGGAATGCAAAATTTGAATGCAGACTTCGATACCACACACAGAACCCGGAGCCAAGCTGTGCTCAAACAAAAAATCGTAGCATCCGGACTGGAGCGAAGCAATGCTCCTGCGCACAAACTCGGCTGCCCGTATGCCACAAATAGGGAATAGGCGAGATTGCTCCCAGCTAGGGAAGCGTGTTACAAGTGCATCATGCGCAGATGGACCCGCGACCGCAAACGGCGGCGCAAGCCGCAGGGAGAGCCACCGCAGCCTGGCCAGGACAATCCGCCTCCTTTACAGCCCAAGTTCCCCGAACCGGCTTCCACCGACACCTTCGAGGCTCGACAACCTGAATTTGAAGCCCAGCCGGACGAGGCGGAGCTGCAGGAGTCGCAGCCCGCGACTGAGGCCGGCGCGCAGGAGCCGCAGCTACGTCGCGACCGCAGCCGTCGCCGTGGCCGCCGCGGGCGCGGCAATCGTCCGCAGGGAGCAGCCCAGCCTCCGGCGCTGCCCGCACCTGGCGGCCCAACCGGCGAGGGCGCCGAAGCCGAGTCGCCGGCCGAAGCCGAGTCCGTTCATCCGCCGGCCCCGTCCACCCGCCAGCCCAAAGGCGCCGTGGTCTTGTCCATCGGCTTGCCCGGCTCAGGCAAGAGCACCTGGTTCAAGCGCCACAACATTCTGCCGCTGTCCAGCGACATGGTGCGCATTCTGCTGTTCGACGACGTCACCGAACAGCGGTACCAGGACCTGGTATTTTCCACCCTTCGCTCCATGCTGCGGGCGCGATTGCTGGCCCGTCGCCCCTGGAATTATCTGGACGCGACGAATCTTTCCGCCCACGAGCGGCGCACTTGGATCAAGCTGGCTCGCGACTTCGGATATGAAGTGCATGCCGTGTTCTTCGATGTTCCTCCCGAAATCTGCATCGAACGCAACCGCCGCCGCGAACGCAACGTGCCGGAGGATGTTATGCAGCGGATGGCCGCTAAGCTGCGGCCGCCGAAGTTTGAGGAGGGCTTTGCCAAGATCACCGTCGTGCGGCTCAAGAAGAAAGAAGGAGAGATCACTCCTCATCAGGAGCCGCGGCAGGAATTCGGCATTTCTCCCGACGAAGGCGAAGCGCCGATTCCCACCGACGTCGAAGAGGTCTAACCGTCGGTTCTCTAGCGAACGGCTTGCGGCTTCGAAGAAACTGGCTTTTCAAACGCTCCCGGAACCTGATCGCGTGGGCCGAAGCCGACATGCGCTCTTGCTCACTGCTTATCCCGCCGGAACGTGATACCATTCCCCACATTCCGCCACTCCTCTTAGCCGTCACTGCGCCATACTCTCGTCTCGCGAGGATACGCCTATGCAACCCAAGTTGAACCACATGATGCAGTCCGGTTGGACCTTGGCAGTCGCTCTCGGTACCCGCGTATTGGAAGCCATCGCGCTATGGATCGTTGGCCGATGGCTGATCGGCCTGTCGCTGCGCATCATTGGCCGCGCCATGACCAGGCAGAAGATCGATCCCACCGTGATCCGCTACATCCAGAATGGGGTTGCCGCTCTGCTCAACATCATTCTGGTGATTGCCATCCTCGGCTTCTTCGGAGTGCAGACCACGAGTCTGGCCGCGCTCATTGCGGCCGCCGGAGTTGCCATTGGCATGGCCTGGAGCGGGCTCCTGTCCAATTTCGCAGCGGGAATTTTCCTGGTCATCCTCCAGCCCATGAAAGTGGGCGACTTCGTGACCGCCGGCGGAGTGACCGGCACCGTGCATGAGGTCGGGTTGTTCGCCAGCTCCATCGATGCGCCCGACAACGTTCGCAACATCGTCGGAAACGCCAAGATCTTCGGCGATGTGATCCAGAATTTCTCCACCAATCCATACCGGCGCGTCGAGTTGACGGCTCAGTTGGCTCACAACACCGACGTGCACGCTGCCGTCGCCATGCTCAAAAAGGCGCTCGCCGGCATCCCGAATGTAGTGACCACGCCGGCACCGGACGTGGAGATACTGACCTTCAATCTCGCCGGTCCGGTGCTCGCGGTGCGTCCCTATTGCAACAACAAGAATTATTGGCAGGTTTATTTCGATACCAATCGCCTCATTAAAGATACCTTCACGGAGGCGGGCTATCCTGTTCCGGAGCAGCACTACATGGTGCGAGGCGCTGGTGCTGGAGCCGGCATAGCACAGTCGGCATGAAAACGAGCTTTGGAGCAGCGCCACAATCCAAGGGTGGAAATTCGCCACTGGTTGGCTTACGCAGACTGTTGTCTTGCGTTCCGACGGGCGGAATAGGCCCCAAGCGGGAATAGAGGCATCGACTAAGGTACTAGCATCGTCGCCACGGATGTGTAGGTTATGAGTATAGTGAAGAGTTTGGCCGAGTTAGAGAGGTAGTGTGCGGAACAACTTCAAACTCGAAACGGGGTTTGCTGAGGTGCTCTCTATGCCGTGGCGACAGGTAACCTTGGCAGTGGCTGTCCTCCTGGCGGTCGCGTCCGCAGGTGCGCAGACCGCCCCCAGTAATGCCATGACGCTCACCGCGCCTGCCTCACCGAGCCCGGTGAAGAACGCTCCATTTTCGGCTGACGTCATCACGCAATACGATCGCGTGCTGCCCAATGGTAATCACATCCATCGCGAGACCCACGGCAAGGTTTTCCGCGACAGCCAGGGACGAGTTCGCACCGAGACCGATCTGGCGAATGTGGTCGCGGTCGGCGGCAGCTCGCGGCACATCACGATTCAGGATCCACTGCAGCGGGTCGTGATCCACCTCGATCTAAAAACCAAGACGGCTATGGTTCGCCATCTCGGCGACCCGACACAGCCGCCGATCGCCAGCAAGGACTCCCCGGCTCCGTCGGCGACAGGAGGCTTCCTTCGGGTCGCGCCCGCGCCGGGACAGAGTTCTGGCACTTCGACGACCATCCCGTTGCAGCATCCCGGGACGGCGAGCCGGCCCAATGTTACCACCGAGTCCCTGGGCACTAAGCCGATCGAGGGAGTGAGCGCCACCGGAACCAAGACGACGCGCGTCGTTCAAACCGAAAGCAGTGAGCCCATCATCGCCGTCACCGATTCCTGGTTCTCGCGCGATTTGCAGATGCTGATCCTCAGCGACTCCGACGACGGACAATCCGGGCACAGTGTGATGAAAGTCGTAAATATTGTTCGCACCGAGCCCAGCGCTCAGCTGTTTCAGATCCCCGTGGATTACACTATTAAGGACAGTAATTCCGCGACCGCGAGCGTAAAGCATTAAGGAGCAGGCGACGACTGGATGTTTGACCTCGATTTTTCTCCTCCCGAAGAACTGAACCGCTCTTTGTGGCGTTCGCTGCTGGTGAACCTGGCCGACCGCTTCGCGCCCGAGCGGCTGCCCCCTTTGCAGCTGACGTCCCGGCCGGTGAACGTCGGCATTCTGGAGGGCGACCTGCTGCAGCTTCCGTGGTATCGCACGGTGTTCAGCAATCTGGCTGACGTCATCTCGCCCGACACGCTGCCGCCGCTTGAACTGGAGTCCCAGCCGATCGACGTAGGTGAATTACTCGGCGATGAGCTGAACCATGGCTGGTGGGATTCGCTGTTGCAGAACCTTCGCGACCGCCTCGCCCCTGAAAAGCAGGCGCCGCTGCATTTGACCGCACCGCCGGTAGCCGCGTTTGGCGCCGATGCCAGCTTGCAGATTCTGGACTGGTCGACGCTGCTTTCCACTCCCAAGGTGTACCATCCCGACGCCCCGCAAGCGGCCACGGCGCAGGCTGCTCTTCGCGAGCCTGATGCCGCCCCCGTTCCGCCGGAGGCCGCCCCCGCGCATCCCGGTCTGCTGCTGGCGCGCATGCAACTCATGCGCGACATCGGACGCACCCGCTTCCGGCGCAAAATCTGGATTGCCCTGGCCGCGGCTCAGGTCGCCGTCCTGCTGGTAGCGCTGTTTAAGATGCAATAGCTTCGATCGCCCACAGCGCTCTTTCTTGTTTCCGAATGAATCGCCTGCGTTGTAGGATTAAGTTGTTTGGCTACACCTGTCGCTCCCGCATGGGCGGCAGATTCCTGCAGCACAGGGGCGGACACTCGTGGGCATCAAAACCAGCACTCGCCTGGTCGACGGCGTAGTGATCATCGATACCATCGGCGAGCTCCGGCTGGGCGAGGGCACCGACGTGGTTCGCCATGTTGTGCACGATCTGCTCGGGCAAGGCTACAAAAACATTTTGCTGAACTTGCGCGACGTGCGCCACATTGATAGCGCCGGCGTGGGCGAGCTCATGAGCTGCTACACCTCGGTGCGCAACCAGGGTGGGCAGCTCAAGCTGATGAACCTCAGCAAGAATGTGCACAACCTGCTGCAAATCACCAAGCTATACACGATTTTTGAAGTGGAGGACGATGAGCATACCGCCGTCGCCTCTTTCCAGTAGAGCTGTCTTCCGCGCCCATATGTCGTACCGGTTGTTCATTCTTGAATTTGCGAGGCGAAATGAAAGGTGATCCGAAAGTCATTGCGTTTTTGAATCAGGTGTTGAAGGCGGAGTTGACGGCGATTAATCAATACTTCCTGCATGCTGAGATGTGCGAGAACTGGGGCTACGAACGGCTGGGCAAACTGGTCAAGAAGGAATCGATCGAAGAGATGGTCCACGCCGAGAAATGTATGGAGCGCATCCTGTTCCTCGACGGCACTCCCAACATGACCGACTATTTCAAGATCAACATCGGCGCCACCGTTGAGCAGCAGTTCAAGAACGATCTCCAGCTCGAGTACGACGCCGTCAAGCGCCTGAATGACGGCATCAAGCTGTGTGTGGCCCAGGGCGACAACGCCTCCCGTGAATTGGCCGAGAAGATCCTCATGGATGAAGAGCATCACATCGACTGGCTCGAAGCCCAGCTGCATGCCATCGGCGAGATGGGCATTGGCAACTACCTGGCCGAGCAGCTCAAGAAGGACGACTAGTAGCGCACCTGCAAGGTGGCGGGCGCAAGGCTCGCCACTCCGACTCTCACTCCCGCGCAATAAGTTACAATGGAAAAGCGCCGCAGATCAGGCGCTTCTCAAGACGCTTTCCCACGGAGAGATGGCCGAGTGGCTGAAGGCGCACGCTTGGAAAGCGTGTATACGGGAAACTGTATCGTGGGTTCGAATCCCACTCTCTCCGCCATCAAGTCGTTAATGTCAGAGAAGTAACTACCTCAAGCACTAAAATCATCGCATTTCGCCGGAATTCGCGCACTCAGGCGGCCCTAGCGGAAGTGGAGAGCGTTCTCGCTTGTCCAGCGACGCCTCATTCCGGCGGGTGTTCTCTGTTCGTGGTTTTGGCACTTCCCTTTCGAGAGGGACCGGATAAGACTTAAGACGACACCAAATTGCATGCTGAGCATCGAAAAGCGCTTGAGACTCAAACCGTCTGGGAGCCGCTTAGAAATCTTATGGGGCAGATGCCGCTTCGGCAGCTAAGCGCTAGCAGACGTGCCGCAGATCTGCTCGCTCCAGTTCATTGGGATCGTGGCGAGCAGATCGGTAAGCGAAAGCGGAAGGGAAGACGGGCGACGCATCATTGTTTCGATCGCCGGCGGGCCGAGCTGAACCAACTTCATGTGCATGCGGACAAAGCGTGGTGACACGCCATGCAGGCTGGCCAGTTGCGCAATGGTGCGGGCTTCTCCCGTTGTGATCTGCTCATACCAACGGCGGGCACGGGCGATGGCTTTGAGGATGGCCTGACGGCTGGCGTCGGTCATGATATTTGTGTCGCCGATGATGAGGCGCAGGGCACGACCTTGCTGAACGTGCCGGAAGGCGCAGTCAAGGGATGCGATCGGCGGGAGGCCCGCTGCGGACGGGTCACTACCCAGAATCTCGGTGACAACCGCAGGCACGCGCAGACAGATCTCTACGTGAGACGGATGGATCACCATGCGCTCGATAATGGTCTTCAGAAATTGCTCGCGGTCTGCGGCAATGCGCTCGTGCCAGCTTTGTGCGGTTTTGGCAGCCTGCGCAATGATGCGAGCGAACAAACCCTTGGGTGCAGTCTTGGTCGTCTCGTCACGAAGTGCGGCGAGCAACTCGGTGGGTGTTTGTAGCCAATCCAGAATGCAACCCACCACTGCCGTTTCCAGATCGTGTGCCGGGATGCGGGCTGGTGCCCTACCCTTTTCGGTTTTCTTGATCACCGCCTGCGAAGTGTAATAACGATAACGGCGACCGTTCTTCTTGGCGTGGGTCGGGGTGTAGCGAGTGCCGACGTCGTCGAAGAGGATACCGGTAAACAAACTCGCTTTCGTTGCACGCGGCTCGCGCCGTTGGCCCTGGATGTTGCGGTCGAGCATTGTCTGGACCTTGTCCCACGTTTCGCGCTCAATTATCGCCTGGTGCTTGCCGGGATAGCAGTCTTTCTTGTGCTTGATCAGACCGAGGCAGTGCGGATTCCTTAGGATTATATAGAGCGCACCACGAAAGAAGTGATTGCCTGAGCGACTCTTTATGTTGTTCTCACGCAGCCACTGCTGCAGACGGTGCACGCTGCGCAGACGCAGAAACTGGTTGAAGATGGTTCGTACCGTGGCGGCTTCCGGCTCGTTGACAACAAGCTTGCGGTCCTGGGCGGTGTAGCCGAGCGGGACCGTTCCGCCCATCCACATGCCCTTCCTCTTCGAGGCGGCGATCTTGTCGCGGATACGCTCGCCGGTGACTTCGCGCTCGAACTGGGCGAAGGACAGGAGCACGTTGAGCGTCAGCCGGCCCATGGAGGTCGTCGTATTGAACTGCTGCGTTACGGAAACAAAGCTGACATGGCTCTCGTCGAACTGCTCGACGATCTTGGCAAAGTCAGATAGTGAGCGCGTCAGTCGATCGACCTTATAGACTACAACGATGGAAACCTTGCCGGCGTGGATGTCAGCGATCAGTTGCTTCAGCGCCGGTCGGTCCATATTGCCGCCCGAGTAGCCTCCGTCGTCATAGTGGGTGGCGATCAGCCGCCAGCCCTCGTGGTGCTGACTCTTGATGTAGGCCTCGCAGGCCTCGCGCTGCGCGTCGAGCGAGTTGAAGGATTGCTCGAGACCCTCCTCCGTGGATTTGCGGGTATAGATGGCGCAGCGCATCGGTGGCTTCATGCGATTGCCTTCCTTGCCTTGCGCTTGAGCCCAAAGAAAGCCGGTCCGGACCACTTGGCCCCGGTGATCACCTTGGTGATTTCCGTGAGGCTGCGGTAGGCCTTGCCCTGGTACTCGTAGCCCGATTCGAGAACCGTCACCTCATGCAGTTTGCCATCGTACTCGCGCACATAGCGCGTACCGGTCCTGGGGCGCATCGCGTCTTGTCCGAGCCTTGGACTGCCAGCGGGTTCTTCAGCAAACTCGCGTAGCTTGCGGGCGGTGGACTCTCTGAGCCGGCCAAAGGCATTCTCCTGAATCCGGTATGCCAGGATGGGGATGAGTATCTCTCTCCGCAGCGCCGGGCTTGGTATTCGGTCGAAGAGATCGCGCCAAAGCTTCTCCAACGCTCTTCGATCCATTGCCGGCAGCTGCGCTAGCTGCCGGGCAATCGTCCGCTGCCAAGTGGGCGTTGCTGACGTTGTTCTGCTCTGTAGCACTGAGGTTACCTCCCTGGGGTGACTCCATTCCCGCTCTGCTGGGCCGAAGAGTCAAGCGAACTCTTCTGCTCCAACCAAGGCCCGGGTGTTCGCCAACTCCGGCGAAATCCAGCCCCTAATTCAGGCTCCTCAGAGTTGAGCACGACCGCCTGACCTTTACTGAACTACTGGCCAGGGTTTAGAGGGTTTTCGCTCTGTGCCCGGCAAGAAGGCACGCAGTTCACATGCGAACGCCTTACCTGAAATTGCGTGGCTGAAAAGCCACACTTTCTTCAGCTATCGCGATGTATTCGCCTGCGAACTGCCAGCCAATCGGACGCCTCCGCAAGCTCCGGGCTTCGGTTTTGTTGCCGGGAATTCTCCGTAACAGCTTCGCTATCTGTAAGTTACGGATAAGTCGAGGCTTAGCGGAATCAACCCGTACTGAAGGTTCGAATCTCTCTCCCTCCGCCAGCTAGTCTTTGATGCCAGAGAAGTTGCTAGCAAGACCCAGAAAAGCTCGTATTTGGCCGGGATTTGTGCAGTTTCCTGATGCCAACCTGTAGCAGAGAAGTGCTCTTTTTATTAATCAAGCAGTAAATTAGCAGAATTTCTCTGAAGGCCAAAAGCCGAGTACAGGTTCGCCCTCCAACCTGCACTGGAGAGTTCGCTCATGCGACCGCCTGCCCAAACGACTAGTCAGCGAACCATCGCCTGGCGTTCGTTTTTTCCTAATGCCTAGGACGCGGTTGGGGTTGCCGACGATTGCGCGGGCCCTACAAGAAGAACTTGGTTCAGTAGTGTTTCCTATTGCAGTACACCCTACTCTCTGAGAGCATCAAGTTGTGCCGACCTACTACAAGCCGCGCCAGTGGCGAGGCGGGAGATATGGGGGCATGTATCCTCGTGATCCGAACAAGGATGCCATAACGATCCTTGTGGTGATCGTTGTGGCGATTATTGTCATCATTTTGAGAGCAGTTTTCATCCGGCCACAATCCAGATGAGCTTTAAATTATGCTTTTCCAATTTCAAACTGACCCACTACCGCCGTCACGAGGAGCGCGGTTGTTGGCGATAACGCGTTAGCACGAGTAATCCTACGTCTGTCCGATCCCTTATACGGGCCCCTGCACACTTTAAACGAACGGCCGCGCCGCTGAAATCGCAAACTGCGTCGCATCCCGTGGCCTCTGATCTAGAAGCCGAGCCGTGCGACGTGGTCTACATAGGAGTGCTCGGCCGATTCTGAAAAACTGACGATAGGCCGCGGGTTTGGAGAGAGCTTGCCACTCTCGAACGGTGGTAAGTGCGCTCCCGGCCGCAGGGAGGTTATTTCGCTCGTGACTGGCTGGCGAACTCGAAGTTAGATGATGAGGTCAGCAGCGAGATATTGGTCCTAAAATCCCGAGGAAATGAGTGCTGCCTGATTATGACTCGTCTGCCGGATGAATTTGCGGACGGTATCTCGGAAGATAGTGGCCGAGCACAGAAAGCAATCGGCATTTGATTCCGTTGACCTTTGCCTCGAATCGGTACCGGTGCAGATCACCAAACCTTGCAGGGGGTGTATGGGCGCCATCCCTCGTATTGAAGCTCCTCCGGGATACAACTCCGCGATGCCATTTTGATTTTCGTGGAGGATTTGACTGCTCGAAAAACTATCAAGAAATCGCGACAGGAGGCGTCGCTGTAACTTGTTCACGTTTTCATAATCTGCAAGCGCCGGAGCCAGCATCGCCACATGCTATGAGCGCTCTGATGCCTGAAGACAAACGCCACCTTTTCGGTTGCTTCGTCGCGTGGAGTCTTGGCGCTGGGCTGTGCAGCGAAGATGTCGAGCCTCTTCTGTCCGAAGCGCGCGGGTGAGAGCATTTTAGATCTGCTGACGAGAGTAAATGAATGGGCCCAGTCTGTCTGGCATCATGATCTTGTCCGTGTAATAGACCCTGACGGAGACAAAATTCAGGTGGCATTATAAGAGCGTGGCCTAGATGTGCGGCCTGGAGACGCTTCGTAACGCTAAGTCGGGTTGTGTCACTCGATCCACCAGCAGCTAAGTTTCTGAGCCTAAACCGAGCTGCTGTTTACAGGAGAAAGCGGCAGGCAAGCGCAACGGGGCGTGAGCAGAGCAGTCGCTCTCGACCATTCCTACTGCTACCCAGCACAATCCAATCCGCCACCTGAAACGGTACAATTCAAGCGAATCAGGGCTGGAAGAGGAGATTCCACGTGAAGACCATTGACGCGCTGGAGAAACTCGTAAGCGGTTTTCTTCAAGGCCAAACATCGTCGCCGCCAGACATCCTTTGGCACTATACAAACGCCGCGGGATTTCTCGGAATCTTTCGGTCGGGAAGGCTCTGGGCAACAAATACTGACTACCTGAACGACGCATCGGAGATGCGATATGCCAGGCATCTTGTCCTGCGAGGTGTCAACAGCGCCCGATCCAGTGCAGTAAATCCAGAAGAACACGAGATGCTGAATCTCCTCTGTGATTGCATCGGCAGCAATGTCACACGACCTGTCTTCGTGACCGCCTTGTCAGCTGAGAAGAATGAGCTAAGTCAATGGCGCGCATACGGCGGTAGCTCAGGAAGCTTTGCACTTGGTTTCAACTCCGGGAGGCTCGTCGCAGCGATTGCTAAGAACACAGACACGCGCTTCAATCTGTGCAAATGCATTTATGATGAGGCGCACAGCGCATCCTTATGCCAGCAGTTCGTCGACACCCTACTTCAGGAATTCCGGGTTCATCGACATGCAGATACAGCGGGTGGGTCGGATTATCAGGAAACGCTCAACCTCGTCCACGAAGCGGTAAGAATATTCGACACGCTCGCTCCGCTGATCAAACATCCTGATTTCGTCAGGGAGTCTGAGTGGAGACTGGTGTCGGACCCCGTGGATCTTACGAAGCGACCTATCTGCCTGCGCGAAGGACGGACTCGCATCGTTCCCTATCTCGAACTCACCATCGCGAAAGACAAATCCGATCCGAAGTTTACAGTGCACACCCTGGTCGGCCCAGCGATCAGCTACAGCCCCCGAGACACAAACCTCGCTCAAATTGCTTACTGCGACGACTTTATTCTCCAACCCTTCCCGGTCGAGGCATCCACCACTCCATACCGCCACGGATGAAATTGGCCACATCGCAACGGACCCCAGCATCCGCTGGAGTCTATCACGGAACCAGATTGATAGATTGATACCGCTAACTCGGCTTCAGGGAAGCGACAACGACTTGAGCAGGTCAGCTTCTTCTGCTGCAAGCATCGATGTCTTGGCGAAAATGGAAACCCGCTGGAAGCAAAAGCTGTTCAGCCGCCAATTTGGGCTGAACGCGAACTGATCCGTAGGGGAGTATCGACAATGCCCCTTCTTGGTAAGTGCTGGCCTTGGCTTGGTGCGAGAAGGCCCGTAAAGTCTCTCAGACCTATTGATTGAAACGATATTCCTGGATCGTAGTGCTGAACTCCTGATTTCTTCCAGTCCGACATATCAGGCCATAGATCGGTGGGCGCGGCTGCGATTCGGCATCTATGGTGACGGCGCGGGCACCATCATCTTCGCGCATCGTGGCCTTGCCACCGTATATCGTTAATCCTTGCTCGGCTAAAGCAACAAAGGTCTCACCTGCCGTCACGCGGCCTCTTGCTGCATACATTGAGCGTAACAACTCCGCTATCTGCCGGGTTGGAATGAAACCCAAGTAGATTCGTAATGAGGTGCTCTCGCCCGCATCGAGAGTTAACGGCAGCGTCACTGTCTTATTCATGCGGTCGGTTAAACCACCATCCAGTCCAGGAAAACTACTTATGCCCGAATCACCGATCAACTCTACTGCCTGATAGGACACGACGGATAGCTTGGTTCTTCCAGTGTTTGAAAGTGTTACGACCCACGGAATCTGTACGGCCTGCGACTTCGATTCGTCAGCAGAGAGGCGGATAATTCCATCGGGGCGTTCGGGTACGGCTACTATCGTCAAATGTTCGCGTTTATCTGCCTCGGTCTGAAAATAGGGAAGGAGTACTGCGACACCCGCTACGATTAGTCCGAGAATCGCCGTAACGCGGGCGAACCAATCGACTCCGGTGGCCTTTTCTGCTTTATGCACTAGGTGTGCCTTAGCATCGTGAGTTTGTCGATCGTGTTAGTACCGTAACGGGCTGCAGTATTGCGGACTGAGCACAATCTGGATTCAGCGTTTACTCCGCGTGCGCACTCCGCGCGGCCTGAGTAGCCAGTCGACGGAAGAAAAAATCTTTCTTGCTAGCATCCTCGAAGAATACGTAGCAGCCCCTCATGCCGCGCGTGAGCAGTACCCGATACACCATGCTCAAGTACTCAGATCCGCTGCTGAACCAATACATTCGGAGCTTGCTGGGAGATCCGGAAAAGATCGCCCGGTTTACGAGCAAACTTCGCCGATCACCTATATCCAAAATATTCGCGTCCCCATGCTGGTGTTGCAGGGTGAGAACGATCCCAGGGTTCCAAAAGAAGAAACTGAACAGGTCGTTGGCCTGCTGAAGAAGCGCGGCAATGTTATCGAAGTCGTGTACTACCCTGATGAAGGACACGGATTCGACAAGCTCGAACACCAGGTTGACGCTGCCCGGCGCATCGTCGGCTGGTTTGACCGGTATCTAAAGGACGCACCTGTCACGAGTTCGATCTTGCAGTAAGAGCAACGACCGTGGTGACGCGTATGTGTTGCACGGCGTTGGGGCCCTGGGCCGCACACGTATCCGAGCGGTTCGGGTGGCACCGCGGTCCCATTGAAGACGCAGGCTTGAGCGTTGCTGGGTTGCAGCACACGCGCTGCCAGCGATGTTGATCGTCAAACGAAGTCGATGGTTCGCAGACTTCCTGCCCGAATAAAGAGTCGGATCGCGACGGCCTCTCGCCGACGAGTCTGCCGTGAACGGCGTCGACCAAACCTCGCGAGAGGCGCCGAAGGATACCGCAGGTAACGGACTCCGGGTTACGCAGTGGCCTTCATGGTCTTCAGGTTGAACTGCATTTTGGTTGTGCCGCCCAGTGTGCCGTCCGGTTTTTGGTTCTTGCCCATGCTCGGGCCGCCGGGCGAGGGTGCGGTTATGGGCGCGGGACGTTGCGCTACGTTATAGGTCGCTGGGCCGGCCTGCGTAACCTGGCCGCTGGTCGAGAGGTCGATCCAGTCAAAGGCGTGCAGCAGTTTCGGACCCGCCTTGTCGACCCACACAGAGAGTTCGCCCGAGGTAAAGTTTCCGGCCTGGCTGGCGCCGTAAGACCACGAGTCCAATTCAAACTCATTCTTATGCTTGTCATCCTGGCTCTCATCCAGAAACCCATCTATCTTGAGGAAGTAATCGACCGCCGCGGTTGCCCAAGTATTTCCGCCATTGACGTCGCTGCCACCTGAACCGGAGGTGTGGTAGGTAGCAACTAAACAGTCCGACAAGGTGATCTTCATGTATTCCTGCTGGTCCTTGCCCGCCTTTCTCGCTGCGGCCATAAGCAATTTGGGACTGGCAGCGTCTATCAGCTTCGTGATTGAGAAATCTTCCTGCTGGTCGCCCATAGGCTTGTCATAAACGATATCGGTAGGGTCGGCGGTAAAGAGGA
>Ga0335081_10006308_pt1 | contig 18874 bp, 14 predicted proteins | sample Lox_Sample_35_FD_206713 | JGI IMG/M metagenome (GOLD analysis project Ga0335081, IMG submission 206713) | Soil microbial communities from Loxahatchee National Wildlife Refuge, Florida, United States - Lox_Sample_3.5 | ecosystem: Environmental > Terrestrial > Soil > Wetlands | place: USA...
CATCTCTTTATAGCTTTTCCTTTTGGAATTACTTTTCGTCTGAGTTGCGCACACCGGATGATGAACCATTCAATTTCATTCCAGATGACCCGGGCGGATACATCCGGGAGTTGAATCGACAGGCCGGTTTCACCGATATGAACCATCTCAAGATGAGTGTGAGAAGTTACCACGACCGCATGGCATTAAACATCCTCAACCCCTTTTTCTTCTATTCCGCGTATTGTTTCGTTAAGACCTATCTATGGGACGGAGACGCTGTATCAATGCTCCCCATCGTTCACATTGGCAGTGTTCGCTATCTCCCCTCCGTGAAAACTGCGATGACCCCTTTTGGGCTGGAATATCATCTTGAAAACTATCTGCGGTTTGCCAATACAACATCCCTTGTTGATCTGAGGGTGGGAGATCGGACGTTTTATACTTCGTGGGGCGGTCTCGGCGCTTCCTTCCGCAACATTGCATCGTGGGACAGGTTGTCTGCTGATTTGAACGTTGATACGTGGAAGCAGCCTAAAATCATGGTTTCTGGAACTCAAGTCATTTGGAGCTTGCATTCCATAAGTTATCTTGGCACGCCAGGTGATTGGAGTGGCGGGGGATTTGGAGGAGCGGTTTCTTTGCGAGCATATTATAACTTCGCTGATCCCGATATTCCGATAGCCGCGATGGCCGAACTTGGATATAAATCCGTCGGTTTCCTTGAAGGATATAGCCTCGATGCATCGCCCATAGTCATGGTTGGCATTGCCTATCGTCCAAAATAGAAAACAAAACGCAAGCCAGTTGGTCCGACGAATTGCATCAGAGAGCTTTGCCTGCGCCTAACGAGCCGCTTACCTCCCAAGGGGATGGCTTCGCCAAAAGGGGCGCAAAGAGCGCACAAGTGGCGCCAGTCTTTATGAAGCTCAGAAGCGCCATGTCCGCTCTTCGGATCCCGCTTCGAGTCATCATAGAGACGGAGGGAGCGCCGAAGGCGGTCACTGACAAACGGCTAAAGCCGAGGTGCTTTCAACGCCACGCAAGAGCAAGAATGAATTTGTTATATTGCCAACGCGCCGCGATATGAGTTCTGAATTTCGGGTAGTACGTTAAATGAAGGTCTGGATGAGAGCAACGTCGCTACAGTCGCACGCTGGCGCGTGCGTTCATGATACGCCGCCGAAGGTCCCGCACAAAAAAAGCGGGATCCACAATTCGACAGACAATTTAGCAAAGAGCGCTACATTGTGTCGAATTGGGACTTATTTATCCGCCGTGTTTCATCTTGTGGCGGACTTGCCCCTCTGCTTTTTTGAGGGGGCTCCGGTCCGTTAGTAGGCGAAATTCTACAGAAAGGGTTCAACCCAGTGTCTGGTAACTATCATATTGAACAGATCGGTAAGATTATTGCTATCCGTTTTGCTTCACCAGCATTGGTGCGCGATATTATTGCTGTGGCAGATGAAGCTGCCCAATTCGACAAAAACACATTAAGACTTTGGGACTTCAGAAAGGGCCTTAACTTGTCTTCTTCTGATGTCGTTCAAATTGCTGATCGTGCAAAGAATATTAGTTTCCCTCCCTCAAAAATAGCAATTCTTGTCAGTGATAAACTCGCGTATGGCTTGGCAAGGATGTATGACGTTTATAGAGCACAACAAAATCAAGAAGTCAGGCTATTTGAAACAGAGGAGGAGGCAATTAAATGGCTCAAGGAGTAATTATTAAAATGCCGCCTACCAGGCGCTCCCCGCTAGAGAGCAGTGGGGTTTCGCCCCGACGATAGAAGTCGTCGGGACTCAACAAGCGGCGCCGAAGGCGCTCACTGACAAACGGCTGAAGCCGAAGTGGTTTCTCGCTACGCACAAGAAAAGGAAAATAATATCCAACACGCCGTCAATCTAGATCGGAATTTCGTGCGGTGAGTAATTCAAACTGCGGTACGCTACAGATTACTTACCCCTCTGCTTTTTTGAGGGGGCTCCGGTCCGTTAGCGGGCGCAATGCGCTGTAGCAAAGAAAGGAGAGTCCATCATGAAAGACATCTTGCGGATGGTTTTTCTTGTTATTTCAATCATCGTCGACACTCCATGTCTTTGTGCGCAATGGGTGCTCACCAGCGGACCCTGCGGAAGCGCGGTCACCTCCCTTGCTGTCAACGATCACGCCCTTTTCGCAGGAACCTGGAATGGCATCTTTCGCACAACCAACAGCGGTAGGAATTGGTCTCTCCTCAATTCGGGTTTGACGGAAACTACCATCTTGAGTCTCGTCACCAGCGGCTCTACAATCTTCGCTGGCACCGATGGCGAAGGTGTCTATTGTTCGACCAACAGCGGCGCCAGTTGGACCGCCGTCGATTCAGGTTTAGCGAACTCGCATGTTCAGTGCCTTGCCATCAGCGGGGGGAATGTCTTTGCCGGGACACGTGGGGGGGGCGTCTTTCTCTCGACCAACAACGGCGTAAGTTGGTCTCCCGTCAATTCAGGCTTGATGAACTTGTATGTCCAGTCACTTGCCGTCAGCGGCACTCGGATTCTAGCAGGAACTTATGAAGGTCTTTATGGATCGACGGACTTTGGTGCAACGTGGTCTGTCACTGATTCCAATCTCACAAAGAATACTGTCGGATCACTTGCAGCGTCAGGCACGTACGTCGTTGCCGGAATCGATCACGGGGTTCTGCGATCCACGGACTCTGGCAAAAGCTGGGACACTGGATATCCGGCTCTAAAGGATAGCCACGTCTTTGCACTTCTTTTTGATGGCGACTGCGTGCTTGCGGGAACTGATAGCGGTGCGTTCCGTTCTGCTGACAACGGCACAAGTTGGATTTCCATTGATTCCGGCTTGCCACAAAGTTCTGTCCAGGCTTTTGCTGTTGACCAAGCTACCCTTTTTGCCGGCTTGTTTAACAACGGCGTCTACTGTTCTACCAACGATGGAACAACCTGGACGAATGCGTCTGCCGGACTGACGTCCGCCTATACCGAGTCGCTTTTCTTCTCAGCAACCAACCTCTTCGCGGGAACATTGAGTGGCATCATTTTCTCTGCCGACAACGGTTCAAGTTGGAGTGCCGTGTCCGCTCCTGCGGGCATGGTTGTAACGCAAGCTCTCATTCAATATGGGACTCGTATCTTCGCCGCAGCATATGATGGAGTATTCTGCTCAAGCGATAGCGGTTTAACCTGGAGTCGTGCAGATTCTGGTCTGCCCGACTCGGGTATTTTTGGGTCATTCGCCGTTGTCGGAACGAGTCTGTTCGTTGCATCACACGGTGACGGCGTCTTTCGCTCCACTGATGAGGGGACAACTTGGACTTCTGTTAGTTCCGGATTGACTGACCATTTCGTCACGGCGCTCGCTGCAAGGGGTCAGACTCTTTTTGCAGGAACGTACGGCCAAGGCATCTTTTGTTCCACCAATGAAGGAACTACTTGGTCACCTGTCGATTCCGGGTTGATATACATGAGTATCAATGCGCTCGAAGCAAGTGATCCTTCTCTAGTTGCTGGAACGAACGGTGGCGGTGTTTTTCGTTCCACAGACAACGGTACAAGCTGGGCTTCCTCCAGTGCCGGAATGGGACCACAGGTAGTGCTTTCCTTCGCCTCCAATAGCCGGTGGCTCTTCGCCGGTACCGTCAGCGGTGTCTTTGTCTCTGCCAACAACGGGTTGACCTGGACAAGTTTCAATGATGGATTAGCGGACGGTTATGTCTGGTGTCTCGCGGTCAACGACACAGAGATAGTTGCCGGAAATGATGTTGGTATATGGCGCAGACCACTATCGGAAGTACGAACATACGTCGCGTCGCGGAACTACAGTCATCTTCAATTCTCTCTCCTTCAAAATTATCCCAACCCCTTCAACCCGACGACAAGAATTGAATTTACGCTTGCTACGAAGTCACACGTTTCTCTAAGGATATTTGATATCCTTGGAAGAGAAGTGACAGTCCTCCTTTCCGAGGAATTACCGGCGGGAAAACACTCCCGGGAATGGGATGCGACCGGCATGTCAAGCGGGATCTACTTTTGCCGCTTGCAAACTGGTCCAATCGTTGAAACGAAGAAGCTTATTCTGCTAAGGTAACTTTATTTGCAACCGGTCGTTCGATCGGCGTTTGATGGAAACGGATCGCACGTGTGGCACGTACAGCCGTCCGGTCGAGTGCTTGCTCAATTGGCGGGGCTTGGACATCAAAATGCTTCGCTCGACGATTCCCGATTATTGCCCCAGGCGGAAGTAAAGGGCGGCGCCCGCTAACCAGTCGCTACCCTCCCGAAGGCATGGCTTCGCCAAAAGGGGTGCAAAGAGGGCGCAAACTGACCCCGTGAGATGGAAGACGTTTTGGACAAACTGAAGCTCAATGCGTCAACAAAAATGGAAACAGAAAACTCAAAGGGTGGCATTATTATCTCACGGGGCAGCTTACTTGCCCATCCGCTTCTTGGAGGGGGCTCCGGTCCGTTTGGCGGCTGGTCGTCATGGTTCAAATGCGGGAGTAAAAAGATCGGAGAGCATTTCAAGTGAAAGTGGCTCGAACACCCAACGCAAATTTATCGGTGATGTCATTCAAACATCAAAAGGCTTGGGAAACTTGGCTAAGCAAGCATTTCGACTCGTCGACTGGCCTCTGGTTAAGAATAGCCAAGAAATCTGCCGAACTTCAATCCGTCACTTATCAGGAAGCGATAGAAGTTGCACTCTGTTATGGATGGATTGACGGCCAGAAAAAACCCTATGATGAAAGGTCTTGGCTGCAGAAATTCACACCTCGCGGACCAAAAAGCATTTGGTCCAAAATCAATCGGGCCAAAGGCCTGGAACTCCTCAGACTTGGCCGAATGCGACCAGCTGGTCTTGCTGCAATCGTAAGCGCCAAGGAAAATGGGAGATGGGATGCTGCATATGATTCGCATAGCACAGCGGTGCCACCGAGCGATTTTCAGACAGCACTAAACAAGAGTCCGAAAGCCAAGGCCTTCTTCGCAACGCTAAACAGCCAAAACAAGTACTCTATTCTCTTTAGAATACAGACAGCCAAAAAGGTTGAGACGCGTCAGAAGCGTATCGAAAAGTTTGTTCAAATGCTTGCCAAGTATGAAAAGCTATATCAATAACCGACGGGGAGACGGCTTGCGAATAATCACGCCGCCGAACCAGTCCTTCCCGCCATCCTTCGATGCTTCGGCAAGCACAGCACTCAGAATAGACCGCGGGCCCCAAAAGAAAACTTCGGGGTGAACAGAAAAGCCTGAAGGGATTCTCGAATCCGCCACCACGGGAAGGTAAAGATAGAGTACTGTTTGTCTTCTTCGGAACCGGCGGAGTTGAGTGTCGCCAGAGATCAACTTACTTGAGTGATGTGTTTCCAATGTACCGTCAGTTGTTGCCACAAATGGGAACGGCATGAAACAGATTGTTCTTGACAACAGCGCACCTCTTAATTAGATTTGCACTGTAGTCACCCGCCGATTTCTATCCTTTTGTGAAGGGGAGCTCGTCCGCAGTCAATCTTACTCAGTAGGTATTGTGCTTGTGCGTCCGGAGAGCGGATAGGCTAATGTGAAGCAGGTAGCCCAATGACTTTTTGGGGAGGGTTCTATGCATCACAGAATATACCACCGAGCCACGTATCTCTCCTTTCTTTCAATTGTACTGTCTACAAGTGTGCTCTTTCCACAGGTGAAGATCAAGGAAAGAGTCGAAATCAATCCCAAGGCGATAGACCAACAGACCAACCGCATCAGCTCGGACGGAGCGAACGTCCTTACGTTCCGACGCGGCGGTACACCGTGGTTTCAGTTAATATTTCCGGATTCAACCACGAAGTGCCTGATGAACGGGAAGGACGTGCCTAATGGGAAACACGTGCCGGCCATGAAGGTAGGGACATATCCTCAGTGGTCTGAAATACCGTTCACACTTGTCGACCCTGGTGCGGGGATTACATATGTGGGAACCGACTTCTCGGACATGTTCATTGGCGGTGCCGGAGGCAATGACGCGGTGCTGCAATTCGCATTTCCGGAATCCCCCTATTGGACAGCTATCGCGTACTTGCTTGAGCTTGACCCCGACAGCTCGGAAGCAATGCCGGTGGATTGGTATCTCAATGCCGATTGGGGTCCGGGAAACCCGTACGATTCAACACTTGCCGAGTCGATCAACATCCCCTTTGAAATGAAATATCGAATCATCATTGATGCAGTGAAGCCGACAGCGCACGACCAGTTGGTGATGCTCAGCCCGGAGTATCAAAGCCTGATCGGTGATGTGTCTACGCAGACGGGGGATACGATCATTGTCGGGCCGTTTGACGAAGGGGACGAGTTGAAGCTCGCGATTGTCTCCGGGGCAGGAACTCTGCTGAAGGGGAATACAATGTTTCCTCGTGTGCTGGAATATACCGGACCCAGCTGGCGATTGGATTTTGAAGACTGGACAGACCTGGATTTCAGCGATCTGAGAGTTTGGGTAGAACCAGCGGAAGGCAATCCGACCCATTTGGAACTCAGGAGCGAGAGCGAGATCGTGTATTATGGCGACACGGTCGATGTAGAGATTACACCTGCAGACGTGGACAGCGTTTTTGCCCCGTTGGGGAGTGATTCGGACTACGAGTTTTCCGTTGAGCTCATCAGGGGGACAGATCAATACGGAGAGCTGCTCTATCAAGGTGACAACGGTACGTTCTTTGAGCATATTCCCTCCGAAGGCGGGGTTGGGGTAGGAGTGAAATTCGCAGCCAACAAGCTTGAGCCGGACAGTTCTGTCGATTTGTGGTTCCATTTGACGGCGACTTACATTGGTGGTGGAGGAGGAGCGAGCAAGGTGGTTGGAACGGGAAGCCACTCCGGGCCCGTGATCCAGAAGGCGATGCGTGAGAAGAAAGTGTTGGCAACTCGTGTGCCGCACAAGAATTCAGAAACAGTCACCGCGGCACGAAAGAACGTTCCTGACGCAGCCAAGTTTGTGAACCCACAAATTGCCGCGCGAATGCAAGCACGCGGACTATCAACCAACAAGACGCTTGTCTCCGAAAGCGCTACAACTTCCGTGAAAGGCCAGGCGGTGAATGAAGCCAACACGGCGAGCTCGGTACGACCGACGGGTGAGGCGACAGTTCAGACGATTCCATTTATTGAGTTCTTGGAGACGAACTGGAGATTAGGAAATCCCGAGGAGAGAGAGGGGCAACCCATGCTAGTTGTTAATGTTCCTACGGAAGACCAATACATTTCGGGAGACAATCCACCAAAAATGCCCAAGCCGCACGTGATTGCCCAGTTGAAAAACTACATCGAAGGGCCGGTATACTTTTCGTGGAAATTGACACTCAAATGGACATTGGGTAGGGGCGGGTGGCACACCCCGCGCTTCGAAGACGGCTCCTACTTGGGAGACGCGCTGTCGGTGAACGGGAATTTCGCCGATCTTGGTATCGGTCGATTCCTCTCCGCTTACGGTATGCGAGGCGGTAATATGACAGATCTGCACATCGAGGCAACAGCCGGAGGCAAAACATATAAAACAGACATCAGCAATTTGTTTGTCATCAAGGGAGAAAATCCGACCCTCGCTGTTATGCTCTCAGAACTCAATGGTTACGTCTACGAAGCGGTGGCATACCAAGAAAGCAGATTCAATCAATTTGCGCCTGATGCGAATATTCAAAACCGCACTGAGCCTGACTATCCTTTGCAGGGGCATGATCCCGATGATTTCGGTATTATGCAGAAGAATAAGCCATCTGACGATGATATCATTTGGAATTGGGTAACAAACGTTCGAACTTGCAAGGCGTATCTTGACAATCGGCGGTCCGCTGCAAGACGGTATCACCAAGACGTTAATGGAGCCGTTGCATTAGACGCCGACCAGCAACTTGTAGAGGCGTACTCTGAATATAATGGTGGCCCCGCAAGATTGTATTGGTCTTGGGTGATTCCAAATCCCAATGAAGATGAGCCTGGCGGATGGATAAGAGATGATGACATTGATGGGATGGATCAACGGTGGATTGACGCAAGAGAATATGCAGAAACAGTTTTCGGCCTGTATCAACACCACCCATGGCGCTAAAAATTTCGAGGTCGACATGAAAATCCTAAGGCACTTCCTAATGATACTGGCGACGCTGGCTAGCTTGAGCTATCAAGCACCAGGACAGCCGTACTATTATTATCGAGATACAACGAGGTTTTCCGAAATCTGGCGCATCAGCTTGCAGAATGGGGTGAAAGAGCTCTTCTATTCCTACTCGGGTATTGATTCGCTTTATTTTGCAGGGAACATCTATTGGGACCCGACCCAAAAATGGGCTTTCATCGAAGGCAATCCGGGAGAACAAAACGAGGCTCGTTTTATGTTGGACGTGGTGAGAGCAGACAACACCACACTTATGCACAGATTTCCCGATGAGCCTATTGATTCTTCAGGGACCATCATTCCATCTTTTGTTGGTGGTTTGATATTAAGAAACAATTATAAAGTGTACGATGGAATAGTCTATAATCCCATAAAAAATCTATTCTATGTCACTTGGACTACAGACTTTTGTGCAGATATTATTACCGGAAAAGATACAACAGGAGAAGCACGATGGAATGATTTTCTGAACTCTCAGAAAACGGCGGAATACAATGCGTCCACATTTACATTGCTGGATTCGTTGCCAGTCGCTCCAGGGTGGATCGCGGGCATCAGTTCTGTGTCTGATGATGGCAATTATCTGTACGTGGAAAAGTGGGATTATGGGAAACCCAAGATGCTCGGAAAGTACTCTTTGATCACGAAGCAACTGATTCAACAACGAGATGTGTACGCAGTCTATGTACCCGCTAGCCATATCGATATTGAGGATAGTAAGAAAGGACGGTACCTCTTGGAGTTCATCTACCCGGGCACGGATCGATCAAACAAGAAGTATGCTATCTATGACATAGACAGCGACAGCACGTATCCGATAATTCCCTTTGTCCCCATTTCGTCCGGCCGTATATCAAGCGATGGCAAATATGTTATTATCGAAGAAACCCCGAGGATACCCAGTGATCTGCAGACACCTACATCGGGACGATTCTATCATCCTGGCAGCATTTCCATCTTCGATGGTAAGACAGGCGCACTGATGCAGAAACTCACGTTGCCGCCTGAGGGCAAAGTCTTGCTCTTTGACAATTATCCCAACATGCTCTACTACTACTTGCCGGCAGAACAACGCTCCATCAACATAGACCTATCTAAGTTGGCCACCCCACAAGGCATGAGCGTTAGGCTCATTAACAGCGTCGGCATAGCCCTCACTGGCGGCTCTTTGCAGTATTACGAAGGAGCTTGGAAAGACGCCGTCAACAACAACGACGGCACGTTCACGGTCACCACAAGTCTGACCACGGTTAGCCTGCGAATGACGTACGCCTATGGCTCGCAGACAAAATCAAATGTCCCTGTCAATGGCGGACCCGTGACGTTTCAGACGGTCAACACTCAAGTGAGGCTGCAGAACAGCCAAGGGGCCTTAATGGACCAAGGAACAGTGCAGTACTACGCCGGAGCCTGGAGAGACTTTGGCACCACGTCCAGTGGGGTAGCAACCAAGGAGCTGCTGCCGGCGAATTACTCCTTCAGGATTACGTACGCCTATGCAAGCAACGACAAGCAGCAGAATATCGGCAGTAATCCTACGGTTGTGTTCCAGACGGTAAATGCTGCAGTGCAACTCAAGAACAGTCAGGGCACCCTGATAGACCAAGGAACAGTACAGTACTATGCCGGTGCGTGGAGAGACTTTGGTTCGACCACAAACGGGGTTGTCACGAAAGAGCTGCTTCCCAACAACTACTCGTTTAGAATGAACTACGCCTTCGCAAGCAAAGATATGCAGCAGAATATTGGAAGCAATCCAACCGTTGTCTTTAGTACGGTTAATGCGGCAGTCCAACTGAAGAATAGTCTAGGGAACCTCATCGATCAAGGCACCGTGCAATATTACGCAGGGGCTTGGAGGACATTTGGAACAACATCCGGAGGCACCGCCACCATGGAACTCCTTCCCAACAGCTACTCGTTCCGGATGACATATGAGTACGTCTCGAACGACAAGACGCAGGATATCGGAGCCAATAGTACTGTGAGCTATTCCACCGTCCTTTGCACGGTGAGGGTCAGCAATACTCAAGGTCAGGCGGTGGATGGAGCGCAGATCAGCTATTACTCCGGCGCCTGGCGGGCGGTTGGATCGACCGTAGGTGGACAAGTTACCAAGGAGTTGCTGCCCGCCAATCTGAGTTTTAGGATGACCTACGGAGGGAAGTCGCAAGACAAGCAACAGAATCTGTTGACCAATCCTGTTGTGGAGTTTGTGTCACAATGACGGAACACAGGTAAGCTTCCGACAAGAAATCGATGGTGATTATTAAGTAGGACCACAAAGGAAGAGGTAAAGGTATAGAAAGATAGCCATTGTGCAAGAACGAAAGGGCGACCGTCAATGGTTGCCCTTTTTATTTCACGCAGTCGGTTGTTGCAAGCACGTTGGAGTGGAGTTCCCGCAGCCGCAAAAGCAATAGCAAAACCGAAGAGGAAGAACCTTTCTCCTGAGGCCACAATCTTTTTTGTTCACCCGCCATTTTGCTCACGAATTCACCGGCGAACTCCTGACACCACAATCTTTTTCTTCGCCCTCCGAATTCTTCCTCCGACACTTCAGTTTTCGTCTCAGAGTGTGTAACCACTCTCACCGTGTTGGCTGAGGTCGAGTCCCTCATTTTCTTCCTCCTGACTGACCCGAAGTCCGATTGTTTGCTGGATTAATCTCAAAATTATCCACGTCACTGCAAAAGAATACGACGCGGCGGCAACGATGCTCAGAGCCTGGATTGGAAGCAATGAAGGGTTGCCAAACAAGAGACCATTCGCTCCATTCGGATTAACCATTGCGGATGCGAACAATCCGGTTGCCAGGGCTCCAAACGTGCCTCCAACACCGTGAACTCCGACAGCGTCGAGGGAATCGTCAAATCCAAATCTGTTCTTGATGTTCACGCCCAGGTAGCACACATAGCCGGCACCTAACCCGATAAGCACTGCTGACATAGGTCCGACAAATCCTGATGCGGGGGTGATTGCTACGAGACCCGAGACACATCCGGATGCCGCTCCCAGTGCTGTCGGTTTTCCCCGAAAGACCCACTCAGCCGTGACCCAGGAGAGGGCTGCGGCAGCTGCAGCGATATGCGTCACGACGAACGCGGACGTTGCAAGCGCACCGGAGGCGATGGCGCTTCCTCCGTTGCAGCCAAACCAGCCAAACCACAGAATTGCGGCACCGAGCAGTGTCATGGTCATGTTATGCGGAGGCATGAGCTCGTGGCCGTGCCCTTTCCGCTTCCCGATGATGAGTGCCGCAGCCAGTGCCGATACACCCGAGCTGATATGAACAACAAGTCCGCCCGCAAAATCGAGTGCACCAAGGTTGCGAATCCAGCCACCGATTCCCCACACCCAATGCGCAATCGGGGCATAGACAAACGTCGACCAGAGAACAACGAAGAGAACGTATGCACTGAACTTGAATCGTTCTGCAAATGCCCCCGTCATGAGCGCCGGCGTGATGACGGCGAACATCATCTGAAATACCATGAACGCTTGATGAGGAACCGTCGGGGCATAATCGGGGTTCGGCTCGAGCCCGACGCCCGTCAATCCGACCCATTTGAGACTGCCGATGAAGTGTCCTACGTCCGGCCCAAACGCGAGGCTATAACCCAAAAGGACCCATTGGAGAGAGACAATCGCGAGGGCTATGAAACTCTGCATAATCGTGCCGAGTACATTTTTTCGCCTCACCATTCCGCCGTAAAAGAGTGCGAGTCCCGGGGTCATGAGCATGACCAATGCGGCCGAGACCAGGAGCCATGTCGTATCGCCTGTATCGATCTTCATAGTGGCTCTCCAACTTCAGCTTGAGTGATTCTCCAACCCCATGCGAAAGATATTTCACGGCAGGCGTAGATTCTCTGAGGTTTTGAGGCTACTCTCAACGTGTTCATCAATTTGCCTTTCGTTGCAATGAAAGAAAATACTGTAAAGTTCAATAACAAATGAGAAATTATAACCGAAGCACCTAATAATGTAAGTAATTTTTGTGAAATCCTTTGCCTTCCAACGAAAGAAATCGGAAAACCTTCTGGTCAACAGAATGTGGTTCTCAATTGTGAGAAAGCTCGAATAGTTTCCGGCCACCCAATTTCATTTACGTTCGATATGGCCACAATTCTGTAAGGCTGACGTCGTTCCCACCTGAAACGAAGCGGAACTCCCAGCCTGCTGTTTGTTCACCCGATGAATTCTCTGTATTTTGTCCCCCGCATGCAACTCTCCTCTTTACTTGGCCACGTCCAGGAACTCCTCGGCAATATCCGCGCATCCAGCAAGCCGGCCGATAGTCTCATGGACTCCTTCTTTCGATCCCACAAATATCTTGGCTCCCACGACCGCAGGTTCATTGCAGAAACAACGTACGGCACGCTAAGGCACTTGCGCCGCTGCGAGTTTATCCTTCAGTCTGCAATTGGCGCCAACGCTGAGAACGTAAAGCAGGAAGATGGTCTGCTGTTGCTTCCCGTCGCTTACCTTGCCGCAATTGAATGTAAGAACTTGACGGCCGCCGACGTCTCTGCCAAATTGTCCTCGTCGGCGCTGAAAGAAGGGATGGTGACGTTCCTCAGAACTCTTTCGAACGGCTGTGCCATTCCTCAGAATGGTGTTGCCGAACAGATTGGCATCGAATATTCGTACCCGGATTGGATGGTGCGCAGATTGCTCTACGAATACGGTCACGGGGAAACGGAAGAAATCTGTAAGAGTCTCAACGAGCCAGCCCCATTGACGCTCCGTGTGAACCTTCTGAAAACCACAGTCGAAGAATGTCAGGCTGAACTCAAGAAACAGGGGATTGAAAGCACCAGAACGTCGACGTCTCCTTATGGTCTCCAAATTACCAAACGCATCAACGTCTTTTCCCTCAAGCCGTTTCAGGATGGGTTTTTCGAAGTCCAGGATGAAGGGAGCCAGATTCTTCCGCTGTTGATAGACCCCAAGCCCACCGCCAAGGTCCTCGATGCGTGCGCAGGGGCAGGGGGGAAAACTCTCGGATTTGCGGCGCTCATGAAGAACCGGGGGGAGATCTTCGCAACGGACACGAATGGGTATCGACTCAAGGAACTGAAGAAACGATCGCGGCGTGCAGGGGCGTTCAATATTCGTCCCCTGGAGGTGTCCAGCCTGGCTGAGCTTTCCGACAAGTACCATGAGTACTTTGATGTCGTATTCGTCGATGCGCCGTGCAGCGGGTTGGGGACCATCCGCCGGAATCCGGGTATGAAATGGACGGTGACGGAAGAAACGGTGAACGAGGTGTCACAAAAGCAGTCTGAGATCCTCGGGCAATGCGCTCCGCTTATCAAACCCGGAGGCCGATTGGTCTACGCCACCTGCACGCTGTTACGGCAGGAGAATGAGGATGTCGTGACGGGCTTTGTTGAAGCAAACACGAATTTCAGTTTCATCAATCCCGACGCAATGTTGGCGAACGCCGGTCTTAATCAGGCACGCTCCGGCAATTTCATTAAGCTCCTCCCTCATCTCCACGGCACGGATGGATTTTTTTGTGCTTTCCTTGAGAGATCGAGCTGATTTCCAGGACATCGGCGCTAAAGCCCGCCGCACCCATTCTTCCCAAACCACGAGCTCCCGCCGAACAGGCGGCGGGCGGGGAAGGTTCTGGTTATCGGTGAATATCTCGTCCGATGCTAGCCCTTCTGTCCATTTGCTTGGGCTGGCCACGAGTTTCAACTCGTGGCCAACAGTGTCTCCCCTAAAAGGGCTTTAGCCCCAATCCGAAGCGATTCTCTTTCAAAAGGGCATCGAATTCCTCTCCTAGGGTCTTCTTCCTGTGATGCTCCTCTTGATTGCGAATGTACTCTCGTACTCTGCCAACTTGCGAATCGCTCACAGAGACCGCGATGTATTCGTCCTGCCATTCGAAAGATCTGCCACACAGTTGTTCAGCGTTTACCCAATGAGATGATTCCCCTTTGAGGAGTTGAGCAACTTTTGCGATGCTTTGCTCTGCCTTAAGCGATATCAGCGTGTGCACATGGTCGGCGATCCCTTCGATGGAATCGAGATAGATTTCTTTCTTCCTGGCGTTTTCTTGTATGTGAGCGAACAGCAATGTTCTTAGTGGCTTCAGCATCACCGGTTCCCGGTTCTTCGTTGACCAAATGAGATGGATCCAGACTCTGATATATGGCATTGGTCCCCTCCTTTGGGGTTGAAACCCCTGGTGTTTGTTTTCAACGGTGCCACGACCTCAAGCTCGTGGCAAATTATTCCTGCCTCTCATGCACAACCGGGCTAAAGCCCGAGACTTTTTGCTTTCTTAAACCACGTCTTGAAGGTCGTGGCTATCGAATTATTGCTCCAACACTTTCAAGACTTCTGCGTCTAGTCGAGGCAGGGTGGGGTTTTGTGAGCAGAGCGTGTCGTACCTGCCAAAAAATTCTTTGACACCTCCGCTGATTGTCTCTGCGAGCGCGGGGCGGCCGAGCCGCGTGTCAATTTCATACGCCATCCGAAGCCCTGCTGTAGCGCCATAATTTCCCTGGAATGATCCCGACAAGTTCGCATTCAAAATCAGAGCGCGGGCCCTTTGAGTTTGAACAAGTGGTGAAAGGAGCTCCTTTGCTGCGCTGTTGAGGTTCTTGATGGCTTGTTCGGTCGCTTCGAACCATGGAGTTGCAGGTGTCTGCCCCCCGATCTGGATTTGAAGCGAAAGATAGTAGGCAATCCCTTCGTTCTGGACAATTTCCGCGAGGTTCCAGATAGGCTCCGTCCGCTGGTGGAATGAACGCCACAGATCGGAATTCTGCTGATAGATGCCAAACACGGCGTGAAAGCACTCGTGGGCGAGAGTTCCAAGCAACTCAATAAACTCAGCGTTGATATTGTTACTGAATTCCAACGCACGCGCCAAATTCAGAACGATGATTTCTTCCCCCTGGCTTTCGCCAACAAAAACCGGAGTGTCATTCTTCCACACCACCCGGCGAACGAAGGCAGCGGCTTTTTCATTCCCCATTGCAACTACATACACGGGGATCACACCGGAAATGCTTGCGTCCGCCGGGAAGTATGATTGAATTGTGGCGACGACCCGTCTGTCCAGTTGCCGTTTCCTCAATTCCGCCAACAGCTTTCGCAGCTGGTCGATGTGGGCCTTTGTCTCTTTCAATCCGTAGATATCCTCGCCGACATTGTAGTCATCTCGGACAAGCTCAAGCTGATGAGCAAAATCCTGAGGAGGACGTTCTGTTCGTGCGAGCATGAGGCTGGTCGCCGCTGCGATCTTGTTGCCACGGGCACCTGCCACCGGGTCTGAATTGAATGTCTGGCGATTGAAGAAATCGAGCATCTGTTCGGCGGACGTATAGTCAATGCGAAGCGAAACATCGAAGCGAGGATTCGACTGTCCCGATGCGCGCGCCGGCAACAAAATGACGAGCGAAACGAATGCCATTTGTGAAATGAGCTTCTTCAACCGTAATGATGCAAAACTGAGTCGGCGATGTGTGTTCATATACGAAGAATACAGAAATTATCTCAAAACCAAAAGTGAACGTGAGCTGAGAAATTGATTAATTGTTCTGGCCGTCCTCATGCAGAATTCTTTCTCGGCGAATTGAAATTGAGAATCGGGTTCTTTACCTTTCAACCAGGCTCAACCGTTGCAGAATCGTGCCCGAAGATTTCATGGGACCCACTCCAGACGTTTACCGGAATATCAAAGATCTTCTCGCCTCTCACGCAATCTCGTATCGTGAGTTGACCCACGCTCCAACAAGAACTTCCGAAGAATCTGCAAAGGCCCGGGGAGAAGACCTTTCCATCGGGGGAAAAGCAATCTTGCTCAAGGTGGGAGATGTCTTTCGCCTGTTCGTGCTGAGTGCGGCGCGGAAACTGGATTCCCGCAAGATTCGGGAACATTTCGGAGAAAATAAGCTTCGATTTGCCACGCCCAAAGAGCTCCAGGAAATGACGACCCTGGTCCCGGGGGCCGTTCCGCCTTTTGGACGCCCCGTGACTGATTTCGATCTCTGTGTTGATGTGTCTGTCACCAAGAATTCAAAGATTGCCTTCAATGCCGGCTCGCTGACAACATCCATTATCATGAATATGGAGGACTATCTGAAAATTGCATCGCCGGAAGTTTTTGAGTTCTCCGCTGAACAATAACTGATGAGGTATTCTGTACAAAGCGTGCTCCGGGCTCTTCGATCTGCGGGCGATCCCCGAAACGTGGAAGGAATGGCCCGGTTCGGCATAACCTCTGCAAAAGCATATGGCGTCCCCGCCCCGTTCATTCACAGCCTGGCAAGGAAAATCGGGTGCGATCACAAACTCGCCCAACGGCTCTGGTCCACCGGCATACTCGAAGCTCGTGGACTGGCTGCACTGATTGGCGATCCAGCAAAAGTGACGGTAGGAATGATGAATAGATGGGTCAAGGATTTTGACAATTGGGCCGTGTGCGACGGCGCGTGCTGTAATCTGTTCGACAAGACTCCGTTTGCGGGCGCGATGGCACTCAAGTGGACGAGACACAATAAGGAATTCATCAAGCGCGCAGGATATGTTCTGATGGCGGCTCTGGCTGTCCACGACAAGACAGCTCCCGACGAGAATTTTCTCAAATTCCTCCCCGTGATCAAACGCGGCTCGACGGATGAACGTAACTTTGTCCGAAAGGCAGTAAACTGGGCTCTGCGACAAATCGGCAAGCGCAATTTGAATCTAAACGTTGCCGCGAGAAAAGCAGCGTTGGAGATACGATCCATTGGTACCTCAACGGCCCGATGGATTGCGTCCGACGCGCTTCGCGAATTGGAAAGTCCCACTGTGCAGAGAAGATTGAAGCAGAAAGCGCGGACAACGCTCCACGCAAGATAGCAACTGTCGAACGTATTCCTTCAAAAACTCATCCAGCTTTACCGTGATTTCCCCATCAGCCTTCATTGATTCTCCTCACATGTTTTAATATACTTTACACCAGCGTTTTCATTCTACGGATTCGGAGGATTTCTTTTTTATGTCAAAACTGCTGGCCATTTTTTTGTGTCTGACCCTTGTCATTTCCTGCAAGAAGCTCACAGATGAGGATTGGTGGAATAACGGCGTCGATGCGCAAAAAGCGAACAAATTCGATGAATCTCTTCAAGACTATCAAAGAATTCTCGACGATTATCCAAAGAGTCCGAAAGTGCCCGATGCCCTCTATGCGATCGGAAGCATCTGTCAGGATAAGCGCCGGGATATTTACAAGGCTATTCGTTGCTACCGGCGCATTGTTGAGGAATATCCGACGCACCCCACCGCTTCCGGCGCCCAGTTTCTCATTGGATTCCTGTACAACAACGAGCTCAAGAATTATGATTCCGCGAAGATTGCCTACGAGCAGTTCCTGAAAATGTATCCGGACAATCCGATGGCCCCCTCCGCGAAGTTCGAGCTTGCAAATCTCGGCAAAGACCCCAACCAGATCATGGACCTCGAGTCGCGTCCGATTGCGAAGACCCGCCCGGAACAACCGGAGAAGCACCACAAGAGGTGAACGAGACGCTGAAATATCTTCAGCCCGAAGTCGTCGCGCAGCTCACAACGATGGAGCTACGCGCACGCCTTGTCGTGGAAGGTTTCATTACGGGTCTGCACAAAAGTCCGTACCACGGGTTCAGTGTGGAATTCACGGAGCATCGCCAGTATATGCCCGGCGATGAAATCAAACACATCGACTGGAAAGCGTACGCGAAGACCGATCGATACTATATCAAGCAGTTCGAGGAGGAAACCAACCTCAAGTCGTACATTCTGATGGATGCAAGTGCATCGATGAAATATGCCTCGCCCGGGCGGCTGTCCAAAATTGAGTATGCGTCGTATGTGGCGGCCGCACTTGCATATCTCATGGTTGAACAACGCGATGCCGTCGGGTTGACCGTTTACGATGAAACGGTGCGAACGACGATCCCGCCGCGGGCAACACAATCGAATTTAAGGCAGCTGCTCAAGGAACTTGAGAACCTGGTCCCGAGCCACAAAACCGGGATAGCAGCGTCGCTTCACCAGGTGGCGGAACAAATCAAACGCAGGGGACTCGTTATTGTGTTGAGCGACTTCTTCGATGATCCGGCCAATGTAATCACGGCGTTCAAGCACTTCCGCCATAAAGGGAACGAAGTTATTGTAATGCAGGTCCTCGATCCGATGGAGCGGACGTTTGCGTTCGGATCGGACGCAATTTTCAGGGACGTTGAATCGCAGGAAGAATTGATGACCCAGCCGTGGCACATCCAGAAAGCCTATCAGGATTCGATGCGCCAGTTTCTGGAAAACTATAAGCGCGAATGCAGGGAAAATGCGATTGACTATCTTTTGCTCGACACCAGTACCCCGTTCGACAAAGCGTTGATGGAGTACCTGACAAAGAGAAGGAGATTGAGTTAGGAGAGCGAGGATGGCAAGCCATGAAACGTGATGCAATCGGCACGGGTCAACTCGATCAGCTTCTCTTCCTTAGAGCGCCCTCGGAGTGATGCCTTGCACTCCTTGGAGTCACTCTCAACCATCGTTGCTCTGCGCATCAGCTTTCCCACCACTTCGGAATTAGCGCACTCATCGCCGTCACGTAACCGATGAATCGGTTTGGCGGGATAGCGGGGTCCCTATCAATTCACGACTTGAAGTCGTGGGTTGAAGGTTTCAACGGTTTGAGATGGAGGCGATGACGGACTTGGTAGACGTCCGGCCAGCAACTTGT
>Ga0335081_10006309_pt1 | contig 18872 bp, 14 predicted proteins | sample Lox_Sample_35_FD_206713 | JGI IMG/M metagenome (GOLD analysis project Ga0335081, IMG submission 206713) | Soil microbial communities from Loxahatchee National Wildlife Refuge, Florida, United States - Lox_Sample_3.5 | ecosystem: Environmental > Terrestrial > Soil > Wetlands | place: USA...
TGGTCGGTCCGGCGCAGGTCGCCGCCCGCGTCGTTGAATTCCTGCTGCTGCGGCGCGGCCATCCGCTGGTGTCGGCCCGCTTCGCCGCGGCGCTGCATCCACTCGGCGCGGCCGTGCTGGTACTGCTTGGACCGCCGGCTGCGACGGCGTTTGCGGTGCTCTACGGCGCCGGCAACGGCCTGCTGACGATCGCACGCGGCACGGTGCCGCTCGCGGTGTTCGGTCCGGACGGCTATGGCGAACGCACCGGGCTCCTCGGCGCGCCGGCGCGCGCCGCGCAGGCGTTCGCGCCGCTCCTGTTTGGCCTATTGCTCGACGCCATAGGCGTTTCGGTCATTTACGTTTCGGCGGCGCTCTGCCTTGCTGCGCTCGCAGCGCTGTTTTGTCTGCGAGCCAGGCCGGAGCCGAGGGGCGTCTGAGTGTCACGCACCTGCAAACAAAACACCCCGGGCCAATCAGCCCGGGGTGCGAAGCTTGAACCTGCCGATGACGTGCGCTTAGCGGCGATTGCCCATGAAGCGCAGCAGGAACAGGAACAGGTTGATAAAGTCGAGATAGAGCGACAGCGCGCCCATCACCGCCTTGCGGCCGGCGACGGTGCCGTCGTCATTCGCGCTATACATCTCCTTGATGCGCTGCGTATCCCACGCCGTCAGCCCGGCGAAGATCAGCACGCCGATCGCCGAGATGGCGAATGTCAGGCCCGGGCTCGGGAAGAACACGCCGACGAGCATCGCGAGAATCAAGCCGAACAGTCCCATGATCAGGAACGAGCCGATGGGAGAAAGGTCACGCTGTGTCGTGTAGCCGTAAAGGCTCAGCGCGCCAAACGAGGCGGCCGAGATGAAGAACGTCCGGCTTATCGACGACATCGTATATTGCAGGAAGATCGACGACAGCATCAGCCCGAGCAGGCCGGCATAGACCATGAACAGCATCAGCGCGGTGCTGGGCTGCAGCCGGTTAATGCGGAAGCTCATGAAGAACACCAGCCCGAGTGTGCCGAACAGCAGAATGAGGCTCAGCGGTCCGCTGAAGATCGCCTGCCCGAAAGGCGTTAATCCGCTGACTTGCCTGCCGACGACCTGGATATTGTCACCACCGGCGGCCTGATAGGTCAGCAACGACACGACGCCGGTCAGCGCGACGCCGCTGGCCATGTAGTTGTAGACGCGGATCATATAGGCGCGCAGACCCGCATCGATCGCGACCTGATCCGTGCCAAAGCCGGACCGGGCTGTGAGATTCCGATCGAAATCGGACATTTGAATACCTCTGGGTTGGCCCGGCTTGCCGGGCTATGCGTCCGGCGGCGAAGCGCCGGAGACGCGGCAGGAATCTAGTGCGAATACCCTCTGTGCGCCAGATGCCTAGCTGCCGATTTTGGCCGCCTTACGAACCTTTCATGCGGCCGCTCGCCGCGCCAGGCGCCTAAAGATTCCTTAACACCTCCGCGGGCTTACGCCCGAGCGCCGCGAACGTGCCGGCGAGGCCGAGGACCAGTGTGACGAAAAGCGCGATCACCGCCGCCTCGGCGGCCGGCGCCGCCTCGAAGGCGAAGGAAAAGTCCATGAGCCGGGTCACGATCAGGCCGGCCGCAAGCGTGCCGATGGCAACGCCGACCACGACGGCGGCGAGGCCTACGAGGCAATATTCAACCGCGTAGGCGGTCAGCAGCCGCCCGCGCGTTGCGCCATAGGTCTTCAGCACCACGGCGTCGTAGATGCGGAAGCGCTGGCTGGCGGCGAGCCCGCCGCCCAGTACCAGCGCCGCCGCCAATAGTGTCACGGCGCTTGCGGCTCGCAGCGCCAGCACAAGGTTGCTGATCAGCGTGTCGAGGGTATTGAGCGCGTCTTTGACGCCAATGGCGGTGACCGTGGGGAACGCGCCGGCGAGCGCCTTCACGATTGCCGCCTCTTCGGCAGGCGTGCCGCCGTCCGCAAACGTCAGCGTCGCGATGTCGCTGTGCGGCGCGCCGGCGAACGCGCCCGGCGAAAACACCAGCACGAAATTGATGCCGAGGTTTTCCCAGTCGACCTTCCGCAGATTGGCGATGCGCGCCGTAATGGTGCGGCCGAGCACATTGACGGTGATCGTCTCGCCGACCTTCAGGTCAAGATCATGCGCGGTCTTGCTCTCGAGCGAGACCAGCGGCTCGCCGGAATAATTCGCGCTCCACCATTCCCCGGCAACGATGCGCGAGCCGGCCGGCACCGTGGTCGCGTAGGTGATGCCGCGATCGCCGCGCAACACCCAACGCGAGCCCGCGCCGGGCTTGAGATCGTCGGCCTTGATGCCGTTTGCCGAAACGATGCGCCCGCGCAGCATCGGTACGCGTTCGAGCTTGGCCTCCGGCGCCTGCGTGTGCACGAACGCGTCGAAGCGTGCGGCGTCAGCGGCCGGAATGTCGAGAAAGAAGAACGACGGCGCCTTGGCGGGCAGTCCGGCGGTGAACTCGCGATGCAGATTGCCGTCGATCTCGATCACAGTGGTGAGCAGCGCGAGACCCATTCCGAATGAAACCATGACGGTCGGCGTGAGCGCCCCGGGCCGATGGATATTGGCGATCGCGAGCCGCAAGGTGGTCGAGCGCAGCCGCGGCAGGCGGCGCGCGATACCCATCGCCAGCAGCGCCGCCGCTCGCAGTGCGAGCAGAATGACGGCTGCCGACGCAATGAAGATCGCGGCGATGCGATGTTGCGATGTCGTGAGAACGGCGAGCGCCGCAAAGGCGGCGACGACGGCGGCTGTGGCGATCACATAGCGTGGGCGCGGCCAGGGGCGCTCGGCAGTGATTTGGTCGCGAAACAGCAGCGACACCGAGATGTCGTGTGCGCGCCCCAGCGGCCACAGCGCAAAGGCGAGTGCCGTCAACAGGCCGTAGCCGAACGACAGCGCTAGCACCGCGGGATGCAATGATGGCTCGACCGGCAACGGCACGATGGTCTTCAACCAAGAAGCAACGGCGAATGGCAGCGCCGCGCCAATCCCCGCACCGATGGCGGCGGCGAATGTCGCGACCAGCACGATCTCGGTGCAATAGATCGCGAACACGTTGCCGCCGCTGGCGCCAAGCGCCTTCATGGTCCCGATCGCGTCGCGCTTGCGATTAAGATGGGCGGCGACCGCATTGGCGACGCCGACGCCGCCAACCAGCAGCGTCGCCAGTGCGACCAGCGTGAGAAATTCGGTGACGCGTTCGACACTGCGCTCGAGCTGCGGCGTGGCTTTGTCACGGGTGCGGATTTCCCAGCCGGCATCGGGGAACTGGTCCTGCGCCTGTTTGTCGAGCGCCGCCACGGCGCTATCGCTCGTGCCGGCCGGTAGCCGGAGCCGGTATTGCCAACGCACCAGGCTGCCGGGCTGGATGAGGCCGCTCGCGCGTAGCGCGGCGTCACTCACCAGCACGCGCGGCCCGAAGCCGATGCCGCCGGACAGCTTGTCGGGCTCCGTGATCAGCGCAGCGCGCAACTCGATCGTCGCGGCACCGATGCTGATACGGTCGCCGGTCTTCAGATTGAGGCGCGCCAGCAGGGCCGGATCGGCGGCGGCGCCGTAAGCGCCGTTCTTCTCGGCGAACAGCGCCGGCAGCGCCAGGTTCGGGTCGGTCACGACCGACCCGAACAACGGATAGGCGTTGTCGACCGCCTTGAGTTCGACCAGCGTCGTCTGACCGCCAGCCGTGCGCGCCATGGCGCGCAAGGTCGCCGCCGCCGACACCGCGCCGTGCGCGTCGAGGAAGGCGCGCTCGGCGTCGCTCGCCTGACGCTGGATCAGTGAAAACGCAAGATCGCCGCCGAGTGTCGTTTGCCCCGCACTGGCGATGCCATCGGAAAGGTTTGCCGCGACCGAGCCGACGCCGGCGATTGCCGCCACGCCGAGCGCGATGCAGGCGATGAACACGACAAAACCGCGCACGCCGCCGCGCAGATCGCGCCAGGCAAATCGCAACGCGGTGAAATGGCTCGGCCGTGATGCAGGTGACGGAGCCAGCATCAGAGAGCCTTGGGCGCAATAACGGGCTTGGGTGCAAAACGCGCTAACAAAAAATGCACCGGCGCGAATGCGATCAGCGGTAATCCCACGATCAATGCGGCAAGCCAAACATAGGCCGGCAGCCACATCTGAGCGGCGTGGTCATTCGGTCCCCACACGTAGTTGATGTTGACCGGTATCAGTCCGGGATTCGGCGTCGGCGGCGGCATGAAAAAGAAACAGATCAGCAGCAGCGCCCAGGCCAGCACCGTCCACGACCAGAAAGCGCGCCGGTCAGAACCCAATCGCCAGACCAGATAGAGCAGCAAGAGCGGCAGCCAGCCATGAAACAGCGACAGCAGGCGCAGCCAGAGCGGAAACGCCGGGTCGAACATGTAGCCGGTCATGCCGATGAGGTTGAAGCCTGCGAGGCGCGACAGGAAATCCGCAAGCCACACGATTTGTGGCACCAGAATGCCGACGCAGCACATCGAGATCAGCAGCGGGCTCTCGATCCAAACTCCAATGAACGTGAGAAACAGCGCCACATCGCAAAAATAAAGAAAATTGGTCCACCCGTAATTGTACCAGTACGCCGGCACGTGAACCGCCATGTAGGCGGTGAGGATCACTTTGAGCGCCAGCGGAATATGCGAAGCGGCCTTTGTCATGATCCACCGGCCGCGCTGAGACGGCTTGCGATCTGCCCGGAATGCATGTGTAGCACCCGATCGCAGCGCGCGGCGAGATCGGTATCGTGGGTGACCAGCACGAGCGTCGTGCCCCGCTCGCGATGGCCGCGAAACAGAAGCTCGATGATCTCGTGTCCGGTTGTCTCGTCGAGGTTGCCGGTCGGCTCGTCCGCGACGACGATCGCCGGGTTTGGAGCGAGCGCCCGGGCAATGGCCACGCGTTGCTGTTCGCCGCCCGACAATTCGGCCGGATAATGATGAAGCCGCGCCGCGAGCCCGACGGCGGCAAGCTCCCGCTCGGCGCGGGCGTGAGCATCGCGGACGCCGGCGAGTTCGAGCGGCACGGTGACGTTTTCCAGCGCCGTCATGGTTGGGATCAGGTGAAACGCCTGAAACACGATGCCCACGTGGGTGCCGCGAAACCGCGCCAGACCGTCCTCGTCGAGCATGCCCAGATCTTGTCCGGCCACAACCACTGAGCCGGTGTCCGGCCGCTCCAGGCCGGTCATCACCATCAACAGCGTCGACTTGCCCGACCCTGACGGTCCAAGCAGCGCTACCGCCTCGCCGTTTGCTATATGCAGCCCAATATCGTGCAGGATGTGGACGCGGGCGGCGCCGCGCCCGAGCGCAAGGTTGACGCCGCGCAGCGCCACAGCATCGCCGGCGAGGGAAGGCCCGGATATGTCGTTCATGATTTGGCGCGGCCCAATCAATTCACGGTCAATCGTCTCACCATCAAAGCGCGCCCGATCATATGGGTGGCGGGCCGCGGCCCGCCAGATCGCAATTGTGGCGGTGGTGAGCGCGAGCCTCGGCGTGGCCGCACCGGCGCAGCAGGCGGCCGCCCCATCGCCGGTCAAGATCGTCGCGCTTGGGGATTCGCTTACCGCCGGATACGGCCTGTCCGACAAGGATGGTTTCGTGCCGCGGCTGCAGGCGGCGCTGACCGCCAAAGGCATCGCCGCCGAGGTGGTCAACGCCGGCGTCTCCGGCGATACTTCGTCTGATGGGCTCGCCCGGCTCGACTGGTCGGTACCGCAGGGGACCTCCGCGGTTATTCTCGAGCTTGGCGCCAACGACATGTTACGCGGCATCAAGCCGCAGATCACGCACGATGCGCTCGAGACCATTCTGAAGCGGCTCACTGCGCGTCACATCGCTGTCTTATTGTGCGGCATGCGCGCCGCGCCCAATCTGGGCGCAGATTATGGCAAGGATTTCGAGGCCATCTACCCGGACCTCGCCGCGAAATACGATACGCTGCTCTATTCGTTCTTTCTCGATGGCGTTGCCGGCAATCTGAAGCTGACGCAGCCGGACGGCATGCATCCCAACCCCTCGGGTGTTGGCGTCATTGTTGAGCGCATTTTGCCCAAAGTGGAGGAACTGGTTACACGCGCGCGTGCGCTCCATCCGTCATAGAGGTTGCCGTCATAAAGGTTGCGCGGCGGGCCCATTGACCCCATTGTGAGTCATAGCGATTCGCCGTTCGTCCAAGTTGGCGCTTTTGTAATCAAATTGTCATGCCCCGCTTGTTCACCGGTCTTGAGATTCCCTCTGTCGTAGCTCAATCGCTGTCGATCATGCGCGGCGGTCTGCCTGGAGCGCGCTGGATCGATCCTGAAAATTATCACATCACGCTGCGTTTCATAGGCGACATAGACGACGCGTTGGCGCGCGATATCGCAGGGCTGCTTGACCGGGTCCAGCGCGACGCCTTCGAACTGCAGCTCGACGGGCTTTCGTCATTTGGCGGCCGCAAGCCGCGTGCGCTGGTCGCCCCGGTGAAGCCGGTTCCGCAACTCATGGAGTTGCAGGCCGAGCAGGAGCGGCTGTTGCAGCGGATGGGGCTTGAGCCGGAAGGCCGTAAATACACGCCGCATGTCACGCTGGCGCGGCTGCGCGACTCCTCGAGCCATCAGGTTGCCGAATATCTGGCGGCGCGCGGCCATTACCGCTCGATGTCGTTCCAGGTGTCGCGCTTCGTGCTGTTCTCCTCGCGCTCTTCGGTTGGCGGCGGTCCTTATGTGGTCGAGGCCGATTATCCGCTCGAAGGCAGTCATTCAGCGATCGACGAGGAATGGGCGCATGAAGCCGAGCACGGCTGGCGCTGAGCCGTGAGAGAGAAAGCGGAATTTACGTTGCAATTCCGCTTCCTCTGTTTGTTTGCTGGCTCCGTTGCTGACCTTAAGCGCGCAGTATGCGCGATTGCAGCTCCAGCATAGCGCTTGCCAGACCGTGGCTGTCGGTCACCCATTCGCGCATCAAAGACAGTGGCGTCGGCCGTGACGATTCCACTTCACCGATGACGCTGCCGAAATCGAACGACAATTCGGCGTCGAATTTGCGGGCGAGCTGCTGCATGCGCACATTCTCGGCGAGGCACGCCATGTGCAAAAGCTGAAAGCCGCGGTTGCGCGCCGTCAGCAACGTGCGGGACAGCAACGCCGAGCCGACACCGTGACTCTGCCAGGACTTTTCCACACTCAGGGCCGCTTCGGCCTGGCGCGGCGCGCTTGCGCCGAGCGGTCGCAATTCGGCCGCGCCGCGCAATACACCGTCGATGAAGCAGCCGTGCATGATGGCATCAAGCGTCAGCGAACGGTTGGCATAATTGGCAACATAAGCGTCGGAAACCGCGCCGCCGAACCGGCTACGCCGGCTTGGCAGATCGAGACGTAGCAGATGCTCGCGGTATTGATCGGTCTCGCCGATCCACAATTTGCGGATTACGGCGCCTTCGGGAAGAACTTCCAGCATTCCAAGGTCTCCTGACGTTGTCGTCGCGTGAGACCCTCCTCGTCGCGTCCTCCCAGACGAAATCGCCGGCAACGGCCGGCGCATCGAATCGAACCATCATGTTGGTGTGGGATTTATATATGGCAAGCCGAAGAATTAGGCGACGCTCATTCCGTGCCTGCATGGCTTCCCAATTTTGACCATTGTTCGCGAACGAAGGCTTGCGTATCGCGCAATAACGCCGCTATGCGTTCATTGCCTGCCATCTTTGATCCATAAGCGTTAACCGCAACGATTACCTCCCGCATGGCGAACTCCGTCACAGCGCAATACGAGGCCGGCGTCGCCGCGCAACTGGTCGAGCGCGATGACGCGCAGCTTGAGGTCGTCGAGCGGCTGACGCGGCTCGAAGCGCGTATCTTGGAGCATCGCCTCGCGCGCAAATCTTCGGCGCTCGGCTGGCTGTTTGCCAAAAGCGCAAGCACGCTGCCGCCGATCAAGGGGCTTTACATCCACGGCGAGGTCGGGCGCGGCAAGACCATGCTGATGGATTTGTTTTTTCAGGCGAGTCCGGTGGCGCGCAAGCGCCGTGCCCATTTTCACGAATTCATGCTCGACGTGCACGAACGCGTCTACGCGCTGCGGCAACAGATGAAGCTCGGCGAGCATGCCGGCGAGGACCCAATCCGTCTTGTCGCGGCGCAGCTCGTGCAGGAGGCCTGGCTTCTCTGTTTCGACGAGTTTCACGTCACCGACATTGCCGACGCGATGATTCTCGGCCGGCTGTTCGCGGTGATGTTCGAGCGCGGCGTGGTCGTGGTTGCGACGTCGAACGTGCCCCCCGAGGAACTGTACAAGGACGGGCTCAACCGCGCCCTGTTCGTGCCGTTCATTCGTATGATTGAACAGCACATGGACGTGATGCGGCTCGACGCCCGCATCGATTTCCGATTGGAAAAACTCGCCGGCATGCCTGTGTGGTACGTGCCCGCCGACGCCGAAGCCGATGCAGCGCTTGACGATGTATGGCGGCGGCTCACCGGCGGACAGCGCGGCGCTGCCCAGAATCTCCCGCTCAAGGGCCGCAGCGTGCACGTGCCCCGCGCGGCGCGCGGCGTGGCGCGCTTTTCATTCCACGATCTGTGCGAACAGCCGCTCGCCGCCGCCGATTATCTGCGCATCGCGCATGAGTATCACACGGTCATTCTCGACCACATTCCGGTGATGAATTTCGACACGCGCAACGCCGCCAAGCGGTTCATCATCCTCATCGATACGCTCTATGACATGAACGTGAAGCTGATCGCCTCGGCCGCGGCCGAGCCCGACGCGCTTTATTCCGCCGAGCAGGGCTACGAGGCCCAGGAATTCAAACGTACCGCCTCCCGCCTCATCGAGATGCGATCCGAATCCTATCTGGCCCGGCCGCACGGCGCCGCCCATTCGCTGGGCAGCGGTTCGTCCGCCGGCATCGTCGAGACCTGACGGCTTATCCGCAGTTTTCCGGACCTGGCAACGGCACGCGCAGGCGTGCTTGAACGCGCCTGCCGAAAGGTCTAAGCACCGCCGCAGTCCTTTCCTCCTTTTTGTCCCATCAAGGAAAATTGTCGCATGGCGCGGAACAAGATTGCACTCATCGGTGCAGGTCAGATCGGCGGGACGCTGGCGCTGTTGATCGGTCTGAAAGAACTGGGCGACGTCGTCCTGTTCGATGTCATGGAGGGCGTGCCGCAGGGCAAGGCGCTCGATCTTGTCCAAGCCTCTCCGGTCGAAGGTTTTGACGCTCGCCTAGCGGGCGCGAATTCCTACGAGGCGATCGAAGGCGCGTCGGTCTGCATCGTCACCGCCGGCGTACCGCGCAAGCCCGGCATGAGCCGCGACGATCTCTTGAGCATCAATCTGAAGGTGATGGAACAGGTTGGCGCCGGCATCAAGAAATATGCACCCAACGCCTTCATCATCTGCATCACCAATCCGCTCGACGCCATGGTGTGGGCGCTGCAGAAATGCTGCGGCCTGCCCAAGCACATGGTGGTCGGCATGGCGGGCGTGCTCGACTCGGCTCGGTTCCGCTATTTCCTCGCCGACGAATTCAACGTCTCGGTCGAGGACGTTACCGCCTTCGTGCTCGGCGGCCACGGCGACAGCATGGTGCCGCTGGTGCGCTATTCCGCGGTCGCCGGTATTCCGCTGCCCGATCTGGTCAAGATGGGCTGGACCAGTGCAGCGCGCATCGACGAGATCGTCGATCGCACCCGCAACGGCGGCGGCGAGATCGTCAGCCTGCTCAAGACCGGCTCGGCTTTCTATGCCCCCGCGGCGTCTGCCATCTCGATGGCCGAGAGCTACCTGCGCGACAAGAAGCGGGTGCTGCCGGCTGCCGCCTGGCTGAATGGCGAATACGGCATCAAGGACCTTTACGTCGGCGTGCCGATCGTCATCGGCGCGAAAGGCGTGGAGCGTGTCGTTGAGATTGAGCTCAACAGCGCAGAGCGCGGCATGTTCGAGAAATCGGCACAGTCCGTACAAGGACTGGTCGACGCCTGCAAGAAGATTGCCCCGGATCTGGGGAAGTGAAACTTCCGTCACTTTGAGACGGTCGCGCGCGGCGCGGCCTCTCGAAGGGCGACGGCCCCAACGCCTCGGCCGCATCCTTCGAGGCTCGCTTTGCTCGCACCTCAGGATGACGGAATAGAAGTTCGGTCGCACCTAGGCATATTCCCATGAACATCCACGAATATCAGGCCAAGGCCGTGCTGCGCGAATTCGGTGTGCCGGTGCCGCGCGGCATTGCGGCGTTTTCGGTCGAGGACGCCGAAAAGGCCGCCAAGGAACTCGGCGGCCCGGTCTGGGTGGTAAAGGCGCAGATTCACGCCGGCGGCCGCGGCAAGGCCGGCGGCGTCAAGGTGGTCAAATCGATCGACGACGTGAAACGCGAAGCGGCGCGGCTTCTCGGCTCGACACTGGTGACGCATCAGACCGGGCCGCACGGCAAGCAGGTGCGCCGGCTCTACATCGAGGAAGGCTCCGCCATCAACCGCGAATATTATCTGTCGGCGCTGGTCGATCGCGCGACTTCCCGTGTAGCATTCGTCGCCTCGACCGAGGGCGGCATGGAAATCGAAGAGGTCGCACGCACCAGCCCGGAAAAGATCCTGAGTTTTTCCGTCGATCCGGCGACCGGCTTCATGCCGCACTACGCGCGGCGTGTGGCGCGCGCCCTCGGCCTCAATCGCGAACTCGCCAAGCAGGCCGAAAGCGTGTTGCCGAAGCTCTATGCGGCATTTCTCGCCAAGGACATGAGTCTGCTTGAGATCAATCCGCTGGTCGTCACCAAATCCGGCCAGCTGATCTGCCTCGACGCCAAGATCGGCTTCGACGATAACGCGCTCTACCGCCATCCCGATATCGTGGCGCTGCGCGATCTGCACGAAGAGGACGAGAAGGAGATCGAGGCGTCGAAATACGATCTCAACTATGTCGCACTCGACGGCACCATCGGCTGCATGGTCAACGGCGCCGGTCTCGCGATGGCGACGATGGATATCATCAAGCTCTACGGCATGGCGCCGGCAAACTTTCTCGACGTCGGCGGCAGCGCCACCAAAGATAAGGTTGCGGCGGCGTTCAAGATCATCACGTCCGACCCGAATGTCAAAGGCATCCTGGTGAACATCTTCGGCGGCATTATGAAATGCGACGTCATCGCCGAGGGCGTGGTTGCTGCGGTGCGCGACGTGGGCCTGCGGGTGCCGCTGGTGGTTCGCCTCGAAGGCACCAATGTCGAACTCGGCAAGGAGATTATCGCCAAGTCGAATCTCAACGTGACCTCCGGTGACGATCTCGACGATGCGGCGCAGAAGATCGTCAAAGCGGTGAAAGAGGCGGCCTGATGCCCATCCTGATCGACAAGAACACTAAGGTCATCTGCCAGGGCTTCACTGGCAAGAACGGCACGTTTCATTCCGAGCAGGCCATCGCCTACGGCACCAAGATGGTCGGCGGTACCTCGCCGGGCAAAGGCGGCTCGACGCATCTCGGCCTGCCGGTATTCGACACGGTTGCCGAAGCGAAGGAAAAGACCAGCTGCGACGCCAGCGTCATCTACGTGCCGCCGCCTGGCGCAGCGGATGCGATCTGCGAGGCGATCGACGCCGAGATTCCGCTGATCGTCTGCATCACCGAAGGCATCCCGGTGGCCGACATGGTCAAGGTCAAGCGGGCGCTGTGCGGCTCGAAGTCGCGCCTGATCGGACCGAACTGTCCCGGCGTAATGACGGCTGGCGCGTGCAAGATCGGCATCATGCCGGGAAACATCTTCCGCCCCGGTAAGGTCGGCATCGTATCGCGCTCCGGCACGCTGACCTATGAGGCGGTGTTCCAGACCACGCAGGAAGGCCTTGGCCAGACCACCGCGGTGGGCATCGGCGGCGATCCGGTCAAGGGCACGGACTTCATCGAGGTGCTGGAGATGCTGCTCGCCGACAAGGCGACCGAGGCGATCGTCATGATCGGCGAGATCGGCGGCGCTTCGGAAGAGGACGCCGCGCAATTCCTCACCGACGAGGCCAAGCGCGGCCGCAAGAAGCCGATGGTCGGCTTCATCGCCGGGCGCACCGCGCCGCCCGGCCGCCGCATGGGGCATGCCGGCGCCATCATCGCCGGCGGCAAGGGCGGCGCAGAATCCAAGATCGCCGCCATGGAGGCGGCCGGCATCAAGGTTTCGCCGTCGCCGGCCCGCTTGGGGAAAACCCTTACGGAGGTCCGGAAGGGCTGATTGACGCGTTCTGTCTTTTAGCTGCCGCATCCGGTCCCTACATAGAGTACAAAGAAGGGCCCCTGCGCCGGGCCGGGCCGATTCGGGTTTTGCAAACGCGTTGGTCAGGATTTCCTGGTTTTCTGTCGTCGTGCTTCGCCGTATCCCCTGAAGCACGCCTGTCGGCCTAATTGCGCAAGGAATGCAAATGTCTCGTCAGGATGCGAACGCAGCTTTTGCGGTCAGTTCCTTTCTTTACGGCGGTAACGCCACCTATATCGACGACCTTTACGCGCGCTACGAGGCAGATCCGCGAGCGGTCGATGCGCAGTGGCAGGCGTTCTTCGCCGGCCTGAAAGACGCCCCCCGCGACATCACCGAGAATGCCCACGGGCCGTCCTGGCAGCGGCCGGGCTGGCCGCCGCTGCCGCGCGGCGAACTGATCGGCGCGCTCGACGGCGATTGGGCCGAAGCCGGCAAGGCGGTCGGCGCCAAGATCAAGGAGCAGGCGCAGACGCGCGGCGTCGACCTGTCCTCCCCGGAGGTCGAGCGCGCCACCCGCGATTCAATCCGGGCCTTGATGCTGATCCGCGCCTATCGGGCGCGCGGTCATTTCTATGCCAAGCTCGATCCGCTCGGCCTCGAACCGCCAAAGAGCGAGGAGGAGCTTGAGCCCCGCTCTTACGGCTTCGGCGAGGCCGATCTCGACCGGCAAATTTTCCTCGACAAGGTTCTGGGACTCGAATTCGGCACGGTGCGCCAAATCATCGCCATCCTGCGCCGCACCTACTGCCAGACGCTCGGCGTCGAGTTTCTGCACCTCTCGGACGGCACCCAGAAGCGCTGGATTCAGGAACGCATCGAGGGCCCCGACAAGGAGATCAGCTTCACCCGCGAAGGCAAGCGCGCCATCCTCAACAAGCTGGTCGAGGCCGAGGGTTTCGAGAAATTCTGCGACCTGAAATTCACCGGCACCAAGCGGTTCGGCCTCGACGGCGGCGAAGCGATGATCCCCGCGCTGGAGCAGATCATCAAGCGCGGCGGCGCGCTCGGGGTGCACGAAATCGTCATCGGCATGCCGCACCGCGGCCGCCTCAACGTCCTTGCGCAGGTCATGGCCAAGCCACACCGCGCCATCTTCCACGAATTCAAGGGCGGTTCGTCATTGCCCAACGAGATCGAGGGCTCGGGCGACGTCAAATATCATCTTGGCGCGTCCTCCGACCGTGAGTTCGACAGCAACAAGGTGCATCTGTCGCTCACCGCCAACCCGTCGCATCTGGAAATCGTCGATCCCGTGGTGCTCGGCAAGGTGCGCGCCAAGCAGGATCAGCACGGCGCCACGCCGGAAGACCGCACCATGGTGATGCCGCTCCTGATCCACGGCGACGCGTCTTTCGCCGGCCAGGGCGTCATCGCGGAATGCTTCGGCCTGTCCGGCCTGCGCGGCCATCGCACCGGCGGGTCGGTGCATTTCATCGTCAACAACCAGATCGGCTTCACCACCAACCCGCGCTACTCGCGCTCGTCGCCGTATCCGTCCGACGTCGCCAAGATGATCGAAGCGCCGATCTTCCACGTCAACGGCGACGATCCGGAAGCCGTCGTCTTCGCCGCCAAGATCGCGACCGAGTTCCGGCAGAAATTTCAGAAGCCGGTCGTCATCGACATGTTCTGTTATCGCCGGCATGGCCACAACGAGGGTGACGAGCCGTCGTTCACGCAGCCGCTGATGTACAAGGCCATCGCGGCGCACCCGACCACGCTCGAAATCTACGGCAAGAAACTCACCGAGGAAGGCGTCGTTACCGGCGGCGAGTTCGAGCAGATGAAGGCCGACTGGCGCAGCCGGCTCGATACCGAGCTGGAGGCGGCGCAGAGCTATCGCGCCAACAAGGCCGACTGGCTCGACGGGCGCTGGACCGGTTTCAAGAGCGTGCACGACGCCGACGATCCGCGCCGCGGCCATACCGGCGTCGAGTTGGCGACGCTGAAGAGCATCGGCGAGAAGATCACGACGCTGCCGACCGGCTTCCATCTGCACAAGACGCTGGGCCGGTTCATGGACAACCGGCGCAAATCGATCGAGACCGGCGCCGGCATCGACTGGGCGACTGGCGAGGCGTTGGCCTTCTGCTCGCTGCTGCTCGAAAACCATCGCGTGCGGCTGTCCGGTCAGGATTCCGAGCGCGGCACATTCTCGCAGCGGCACTCTGTGCTGATCGATCAGGAAACCGAGGAGCGCTACACGCCGTTCAACAATCTGGGCGACGGCCAGGCGCGCTACGAGGTGATCAACTCGATGCTGTCCGAAGAGGCCGTGCTTGGTTTCGAATACGGCTATTCGCTGGCCGAGCCGAGCGCGCTGACGCTGTGGGAGGCGCAGTTCGGCGACTTCGCCAACGGCGCCCAGGTGCTGTTCGACCAGTTCATTTCCTCGGGCGAACGCAAGTGGCTGCGCATGTCGGGTCTCGTCTGCCTGTTGCCGCACGGCTACGAAGGGCAGGGGCCGGAACATTCCTCGGCGCGGCTCGAGCGTTACCTGCAGATGTGCGCCGAAGACAACATGCAGGTCGCGAACTGCACCACGCCGGCGAACTATTTCCACATCCTGCGCCGGCAGCTGCATCGCGACTTCCGCAAGCCGCTGATTCTGATGACGCCGAAATCGCTGCTGCGCCATCGCCGCGCGGTGTCGCGTCTCGACGAAATGGGGCCGGCCACGACGTTCCATCGCCTGCTGTGGGACGACGCGCAGATGCTGCCGGGCGAAAAGATCAAGCTCGTGCCCGACGACAAGATTCGGCGAATCGTGCTCTGCACCGGCAAAGTCTATTACGACCTCTACGAGGAGCGCGAGAAACGCGGCATCGACGACATTTATCTGCTGCGCATCGAGCAGCTCTACCCGTTCCCCACCAAGGCGCTGATGGCGGAGCTGTCGCGTTTCAAGAATGCCGAGATGGTGTGGTGCCAGGAAGAGCCGCGCAACATGGGCGCGTGGGTGTTCGTCGACATTTTCCTGCAATGGGTGCTCAACCAGATCGAGGCGAAGCATCGCCGCGCGCGCTACACCGGCCGCCCGGCCTCAGCCTCGACCGCGGTCGGGCAGATGTCGCTGCATCTGGCGCAGCTCAAGCAGTTTTTGGACGACGCGTTGAAGTAGTTGCGGCTTCGCCGTCAGGTCCGGCCTTGCGCCAGGCATTCACATCTTGACGGCGTGAGCGAATTGAACGGCGTGGATGGTCGGCGAAGCCCGGCCATGACGAAGAGGATATCATGGCTGAAATCCGCGTTCCCACCCTCGGCGAATCCGTTACCGAAGCCACCATCGGCAAGTGGTTCAAGAAACCGGGCGACGCGGTCGCGGTCGACGAGCCGCTGGTCGAGCTTGAGACCGACAAGGTGACGATCGAAGTGCCGGCGCCTGCCGCCGGTGTGCTTGGCGACGTTGCGGCGAAGGACGGCGACACGGTCGCGGTCGGCGCGCTTCTTGGCCAGATCAAGGAAGGCGCCGGTGCCGCGCCCGCCGCCAAGGTCGAACGCAAGGCGGAGCCACCGCCAAGAGGAGCGTCGCCGGCGGCGCCGCAGTCGGCGTCCGCCAAACCTGCGCCATCCGCCGCGAAAGCTCCGTCCGCAGATGGTCCGCTTGCGCCATCGGTCCGCAAGCTTTCGGCCGAGTCCGGGATGGATGCTGCGTCTGTGCCTGGCACCGGCAGGGACGGGCGCGTCACCAAGGGCGACATGATGGCCGCTATTGAGCGCGCCGCCGCGCAGCCGATGCCGGTCGCAGCTCCCGCCGCCGCCGTGCAGGTGCGCGCGCCGACTCCGGCCGACGATGCGGCGCGTGAAGAGCGCGTGCGCATGACGCGGCTGCGTCAGACCATCGCGCGCCGGCTGAAAGACGCACAGAACACCGCCGCCATGCTCACGACCTTCAACGAGGTCGACATGAGTCATGTCATGACGCTGCGCACCCAGTACCGCGATCTGTTCGAGAAAAAGCATGGCGTGAAGCTCGGCTTCATGGGCTTCTTCGTCCGCGCCTGCGTCCAGGCGCTCAAGGAAATCCCGGCCGTCAACGCCGAGATCGACGGCGCCGACATCATTTACAAGAACTACTATCACCTCGGCATCGCGGTCGGCACCGAGCGCGGTCTGGTGGTGCCGGTGGTGCGTGACTGCGATCACAAGTCGCTCGCCGAGATCGAAAAGAGCATCGCCGATTTCGGCCGCCGCGCCCGCGATGGCTCCCTCACCATCGAGGAGATGCAGGGCGGCACCTTCACCATCACCAACGGCGGTATCTACGGCTCGCTGATGTCGACGCCGATCCTCAATGCGCCGCAGTCGGGCATCCTGGGCATGCACAAGATCCAGGAGCGGCCGATGGTGATTGGCGGCAAGATCGAGGTGCGGCCGATGATGTATCTCGCGCTGTCCTATGACCACCGCATCGTCGATGGCCGCGAGGCGGTGACCTTCCTGGTGCGGGTGAAGGAATGCCTCGAGGAGCCGGCGCGGCTGGTGCTGGATTTGTAATTTCAATGCGTCATGGCCGACCTGTCCGGCCATCCACGTCCTGCTTTCGCAATGACGAAAGGCGTGGATGCCCGCGACGAGCGCGGGCATGACGACGCAGAGGTGATTGCGTCATGCCCACCTACGATCTCATTGTCATCGGCACCGGGCCCGGCGGCTACGTGTGCGCCATCCGCGCGGCGCAACTCGGCCTGAAGACCGCGGTGGTCGAGAAGCGCGCCACGTTCGGCGGCACCTGTCTGAACGTCGGCTGCATTCCCTCGAAGGCGATGCTGCATGCCTCGGAGCTGTACGAAGAAGCCGGACACAGCTTCGCACAGATGGGCATCATGGTCGGCGAGCCGAGCGTCGATCTGGCGGCGCTGCTCAAATACAAGGACGGCAACGTCGAAAGCAACGTCAAAGGCGTCGATTTTCTGTTCAAGAAAAACAAGATCGAGACCTTTCAGGGCTCGGGCCGCCTCGCCGCGCCCGGCAAGGTCGAGGTCAAGGCCGCCGACGGCAAGACGCAGACGCTGGAGACGAAAAATATCGTCATCGCCACCGGCTCCGATGTGGCGCGGCTCAACGGCATCGACATCGACGAGAAACGCGTCGTGTCCTCGACCGGCGCGCTCGATCTCGCCAAGGTGCCGCAGAAGCTGCTCGTGGTCGGCGCCGGCATCATCGGCATGGAGCTTGGCTCGGTGTGGCGGCGGCTTGGCGCCGCCGTCACGGTGGTCGAGTTTCTCGATCACATCCTGCCCGGTCTCGACAGCGAGATCGCGCGGCAATTCCAGCGCATCCAGCAGCGCCAGGGTATCGCCTTCAAACTGTCGTCGAAGGTCACCGGCGTCGACGCCTCGGGCAAGACGCTCAAGGTGAAGGTCGAGCCGGTCGAAGGCGGCGGTGCCGAGACGATCGAGGCCGACGTCGTCCTCGTTGCGATCGGCCGCGTGCCTTACACCGAAGGACTCGGTCTCGAATCGGCGGGCGTCAAAAAGGACAATCGCGGCCGCGTCGTCATCGATCCGCATTACTCCACCAACGTCGCCGGCATCTACGCCATCGGCGACGCGGTCACCGGCCCGATGCTGGCGCACAAGGCGGAAGAAGAAGGCGTCGCGGTCGCCGAAATCCTCGCCGGTCAGGCGGGCCATGTGAATTACGACGTGATCCCGAACGTGGTCTACACGTTTCCGGAAATCGCCAGCGTCGGCAAAACCGAGGAAGAACTCAAAGCCGCCGGCGTCGCTTACAACGTCGGCAAATTCCCGTTCTCCGCCAACGCTCGCGCCCGCGCCAATCTAGCGACCGATGGTTTCGTCAAAATCCTCGCCGACGCCAAAACTGACCGCGTGCTTGGCGTGCACATTCTCGGGCCGGACGCCGAGACCATGATCGCCGAAGCCGCGATCGCCATGGAGTTTGGCGCCTCGTCCGAGGACATCGCTCGCACCTGCCACGCCCACCCGACCTTGAGCGAGGCGATGAAGGAAGCGGCCCTCGCCGTCGCCAAGCGCGCCATCAATATGTGAGGCGCCAACATGCGCGGTTTTATTTGATAGCGACAACCATCCAATGCTCGCACGCCAACGGTTCGACGCGCATCTGACGAAAGCCGGTTGCCCGCAGCCATCCGATGCAATCGTCCGCCGAAAAATCGAAGCCGCCTTCCGTCATGAGCAGCATATTGAGACTCTGCAGTAGCGCATGGCTCCGGCTGCGCCGCTCGTCGTCGATCAAGGTTTCGTAGACGATCAGCGCTCCATCGGTAGGTAGCGCCGCATAGGCCTTGCGCAGAATCAGGTTTTTCGTTGCAAGATCCCAATCGTGCAAAACTCGTCCGAGAATGAGCACATCGGCTTGGGGCAACGAGTCGGTCCGGAAATCGCCCGCAAAAAACCGCAGGCGGTCAGAGAGGCATTGGGCACTCACGTAGTTTTCGAACGACGCACGCACTGACGACAGATCGAAGCCGAGGCCCGTGATGTGCGCATGTTTGCCGACAATCTGGGCGAGGCAGCACCCCCGCGCCGCGCCGATGTCGGCGACGGTGCCGTATTCCTGCCAAGGGAATTTGAGTGCCAAGGCCTGCGCCAGTGGGATCACTCCGCCCATCATGCCATCGAGAAATGTCTCGAGTGCAGCCTGATCGCCGTATAGTTCGGCGAAGCCTTTGCCGA
>Ga0335081_10006310_pt1 | contig 18872 bp, 24 predicted proteins | sample Lox_Sample_35_FD_206713 | JGI IMG/M metagenome (GOLD analysis project Ga0335081, IMG submission 206713) | Soil microbial communities from Loxahatchee National Wildlife Refuge, Florida, United States - Lox_Sample_3.5 | ecosystem: Environmental > Terrestrial > Soil > Wetlands | place: USA...
CGACGTCGGTCAGCTTCTGCAACAGCGCCGGCGCCTTGGGCCCCTGGATGGCGATCTGCGTGTAATCGTCGCTGACGTTCTCCGCCTTACAGCGGAATCCGCCGACATTTTCCGCGACCCAGCCGGCGTCTTTCTCGCGGGTGCCGGCATTGATGACGAACAGGTAATGTTCGTCGGCGATCTTGTGGACGATGATGTCGTCCACGAAGGTGGCTTCCGGATACAGCATGGCCGAGTAGTGCGCTTGTCCGGGCACCAGGCGCGAGGCGTCGTTCATGGAGACGTGCTGCACCGCATCCAGAGCCTGCGGCCCGGTGAAGCGGATATCGCCCATGTGGCTGACGTCGAAGATGCCTACCCCGGTGCGCACCGCCATGTGCTCCGCCAGCACGCCGCCGGTCGCGGGATACTCCACCGGCATGTCCCAGCCGCCAAAATCCACCATCTTGGCGCCCATTTGGCGGTGGACGGGGTTGAGCGCAGTTTTTCGCAGAGCCGGGCTGGCCTCAGCCAAGGATGACAAGAGAAACCTTCCTATACGGGCGCGCGAAGTCGGCGGAACGTGACAACTTATCACCCAGCGTGAGCGCGGTCAACGCCGCGGTCGCAGGGCGGCAGGCGGCGGGCGGCAGACGGCGGGAGCCGCTCGCTTCTCCTGCTTCCTGCTACCTGGTGTTCGTGACTACGGTCACTTGAGCCCGGTCCGCAAGCGCGCTACTCTCTGAGGCATGGCCTACCTCTGCGCGCAATGCGATCGGGAAGAAAAATTCTGCCAATGCGACCGCTTCTGCATCCTCTGCCAGGGCTGGGACAACGTGCGCCTTTGCGATGACGGCCAGTACTACTGCCTGAACTGCCGCGAAGCCTGCGACCTGCAGGCGCAGAGCTAGATCGTTCCGCATTTCTCGACAGAGGCGTTTTCCGTCGATAAACTCACTGGCGCATGCCGGAGATCTCATACCATCCGCTTACGCCGGAGCGCTGGGCCGACCTCGAGCGCCTGTTCGGGCCGCGCGGCGCCTGCGGCGGATGCTGGTGCATGTGGTGGCGCCTCAACCGTCCAGAGTGGAACCGCGGCAAGGGGGAAGGGAATCGCAAGGCATTCCGCAAGCTGGTGCGCTCGGGCGCTGAGCCGGGCGTGCTGGCCTATGCCGACGGCGAACCGGTGGGTTGGTGCGCCATCGCACCGCGCGAGCAATATCCTAAACTCAACCACAGCCGCATTCTCAAGCCAGTGGACGATCAGCCCGTCTGGTCGGTGACCTGCTTCTACATCGCGCACGGCTTCCGGCATCAGGGATTATCGACCGCGCTGCTGAAGGCTGCGGCGGAGTTCGCTAGCGCCCGTGGTGCCAAGATCGTGGAGGGCTATCCGCACGACAAGAAAAAGGCGACCGCCGATGTCTTCGTCTATACAGGCTTGCTCTCGGCATTCCGCAAGGCGGGATTCAAAGAAGTGGCACGGCGGTCCAAGACGAGACCGATAATGCGGAGGAGTTTCTAGTTTTTCGTTTCTCGTTTCTCGGCAGAAGCGGAGGAGTTTCTAGTTCTTCGTTTCTCGTTTCTCGGCAGAAGCTTTTGCCCGAAGTGATTGCATGAGGCCATTGACGAGTCGAGAAACAGCATCGGACCTTGCGAGAAGCTCGTTCAAGCGGCCGTCCAGAAGATAGCCCAGCGCGTTGGCAAGTAGCAGTTGGGTTTCCAGCTCTGCAAATGACCCCTTCGTATGCCCAAGGAATTGCTCGAATTCGCCGCGCGACTTCCGGCCTTGTCCTTCGGCAATGTTTGAGACCACGGACACCGCCGCGCGCCGGATCTGGCTAGTCAATCCATAGGTTTCGCTCTTCGGAAATAGATCTGAGTCACGATAGACCTCGATGACCAGCGAAAATGCCTTCTGCCAGGCAATGAGATCTCGATAAGAGTTAGACATCGCTAGCTCCTCTCCTGTTCCTCGCTTCTTTCGAGAAACGAGAAACGAGAAACTAGAAACGAGAAACCCCTAGATCACCACCGCTTCCTTGTACTCCCCAAACACCTTCCTCAAGCTGTCGGAGACTTCGCCCACCGTACAGAAGCTCTCGACCGCGTGGATGATGCAGGGCATCAGGTTCTCGCCCGAGCGGGCGGCGTCCTCGACCGCCTGGATCGCAGCCGCCGATTTCTGCGGGTCGCGGCGGGCGCGCAGGGCGCGTAGCCGCTCCACTTGCTTTCGTTCGAGATTCTCGTCCACGCGGTAGAGCGGGACAGACGCCGCCTCGTCGGTGGCGAAGCGGTTCACACCTACGACTACTGTCTCCAGACGGTCCACGGCCTGCTGGAAGTCATAGGCAGCGTTCTGGATCTCGGCCTGCACGTAGCCGCGCTCGATGGCCTTGAGCATGCCGCCCATGGCCTCGATCTTGTCGAGATACTCGCGGGCGCGCTGCTCGATCTGGTTGGTCAGCGACTCCAGGTAATAAGAGCCGCCTAGCGGGTCCACCGTGTTGGACACGCCGGATTCAAAGGCGATGATCTGCTGCGTCCTGAGCGCGATGCGCACGGCTTCTTCGGTGGGCAGAGCCAGCGCCTCATCGAAGGAGTTGGTGTGCAGCGACTGCGTGCCACCCAGCACCGCCGCCAGCGCCTGCAGCGCGGTGCGCACGATGTTGATCTCCGGCTGCTGCGCCGTCAGCGTTACCCCGCCGGTCTGGGTGTGGAAGCGCAGCATGAGCGAGCGCGGATTCTTGGCTCCGAAATCCTCCCGCATGATGCGCGCCCACATGCGCCGCGCGGCGCGGAACTTCGCCACCTCTTCCAGGAAATTATTGTGGCAGGCAAAGAAGAACGAGAGCCGCGGCGCAAACTGGTCCACGTCGAGCCCGGCATCGATGGCCGCCTGCACGTAGGCCATGCCGTTGGCCAGGGTGAAGGCCACTTCCTGCACCGCGGTCGAGCCCGCCTCGCGCATGTGGTAGCCGCTGATGGAAATGGTGTTCCACTCCGGCACCTGCTGGTTCGCGTAGGCGAACATGTCGGTGATGATGCGCATGGCGTGCCGGATGGGATAGATGTAGGTCCCGCGCGCGATGTACTCCTTCAAGATGTCGTTCTGTACCGTGCCTTGGAGCTTGCGCACGTCGGACCCCTGCCGTTTGGCCACCGCAATGTAGAGCCCGAGCAGGATGGAGGCAGTGGCATTGATGGTCATCGAAGTGGAGATCTTCTCCAGCTTGATGCCGTCGAAGAGGCGCTCCATGTCCTCGATGGAATCAATGGCCACGCCGACCTTGCCCACTTCACCCACGGCCATGGGGTGGTCGGAATCGAGGCCAATCTGTGTGGGCAGGTCGAAGGCAACCGACAGCCCCATGGTCCCTTGCGAGAGCAGGTACTTGTAGCGCTTGTTGGATTCCTCGGCGTCACCCATGCCGGCGTACTGCCGCATGGTCCACAGCCGCCCGCGATACATGGTGGGCTGCACCCCGCGCGTGTAGGGGAAGTCGCCGGGATAGCCGACGTCGCGGTCGTAGTCCCAGTCCTGCAACTCGGCCGGCGTGTACAGCGGCCGGACCTCGATCTTGGAGGTGGTCTCGGTGGGCTGCGTTTCAGGGGAAGAAGGAGTTGCGGTCTTCCTCTCTTTGGACATGGGAACCGCTTTCTGAAGTGATCATGCCTTGCGCTTGGCCCGCAAGAAAGAGCTCACGCCGAACCAGGCGAAAAGCAGCATAAAGGATATCGCGGCGGCAACGCGGCCGGAAAGCTCCTTGTGCTTGGCGTAGTCATGCCAGGCGGCCAGGCCGCCGACCATGGCAAAAGCCAGGAAAAACAGGCCGGTGACCTCCAGCCAGAGCAGATGGCCTGCTTTCGAAAGCGAGCGCAGCGTCACCCTGGCCGCCGAGCCTAGGGCGTTCACCGTCCGGCTTTTGCGGACCATGTTGCCGCCGACGTGGGCGGCGGCCGCGCTCCACCATCCCCAGCGGAAGCCCCGCCGGCGCGAGCTGGACAGCTCGGACATACTGCCGATTATATCTGCGGAACGGCCGGGAAGCCCCGGAACGCGGCCCCCGGCTGCGGCCTTACGCCGAACTTCCCACCTTGTTCGTGCATCTAAACAACCGTCGGCAAAAGTGATACTCTCGCCTTACGGGAGTCGGCGGGGAGGGGAGGGCTTGTGGACGACAAACTGAAACACCTTATGAAGGAACTCGGCGAAGCCATCAACGAGTCCCTGTCGGAGTCTGAACCCATCGCCGAGGTTATCTCCAAGATCAAGGCCGGAGGCTACGACGTCTTCCTGGTGCTCGAAGCCACCATCGGGTTCAACCGCCGCGACGAGGAGGAGAGCGTCAGCAAACCGACTTCCACCCCACCCTCCACCCGGCGGGACATCGAGTTCAAGATTAACGCGCAGGACCAGAAGTTCTTGAAGTCGCTCAAGATCAGCGTCGACAAATAGTACCGAGTTGCGAGTACCGAGTCGCGAGGAGCGCCTGCGGGCGGTCTTAATCCCCCTGGTGCCGTGGTCCTCAGGGAGACTTACTCGACACTCGCAACTCGGTACTCGGTGCTCGGAACTCGGTACTCGCTACTTCCTTTTCTGCTACCATCTCTTGCTTCGGCGCCGGGCGGAGGCGCCTAAGAAAGTGCCATGAAAGACACGCTGGGAGTGCTGTTGGCCGGGGGCGCCGGGGAACGTCTCTATCCCTTGACGCGCGACCGCGCCAAGCCGGCGGTCACCTTCGGCGGCAACTACCGCATCATCGACATCACGCTCTCCAACTGCATCAACTCCGACCTGCGCCATGTTTACATCCTCACCCAGTACAAGGCGCTGTCGCTGAACCGGCACATCCGTGAGGGCTGGAACATCGTGGCCCGCGACCTGGGCGAGTTCATCGAGATCCTGCCGCCCATGAAGCGGGTCAGCGAGAACTGGTATCTGGGCACGGCCGATGCCGTTTATCAGAACATCTACTCCATCGGCGCCGAGCAGCCCAAGCACGTGCTGATCCTCTCGGGCGACCACATTTACAAGATGAACTACGGGCGGATGCTCGACCAGCACCTGGCCTCCAACGCCGACGTCACGCTGGCTACGATCCTCATCGACCCCAGCGAGACCTACCGCTTCGGGGTGGTGGATGTTGACCGCGACGGCCGCATTGTCGGCTTCGAGGAGAAGCCCGAGCGCACCGACACCCGCTCGCCCTACAATCCGCGCCTGGTCTCGGCTTCCATGGGCGTCTACCTGTTCAACACCGACGTGCTTATCCCGGTGCTGCTCAAGGACGCCGAGGACCCGCACTCCTCCCATGACTTCGGCAAGGACATCCTGCCGCGCATGGCCGAGGAGTACCACGTCTATTCCTTCAACTTCGTGGACGAAAACAAGAAGGAAGCGCTCTACTGGCGCGACGTGGGCACGCTGGAGTCCCTCTACGAAGCCAACATGGACCTGGTGGCGGTGTCGCCGGTCTTCAACCTTTACGACAAAGCCTGGCCCATCCGCACCTTTCAGCGGCAGTATCCGCCGGCCAAGTTCGTGTTCGGCGAACCCGGGCGCATGGGCGTCGCCATCGACTCGATCGTTTCCGCCGGCTGCATCATCTCCGGCGGCATGGTGCGCAACAGCATTGTCTCCCCCGACGTGCGCATCAACTCCTATAGCGACGTCGAGGCCTCGATCATCTTCTCCCACGTCAACGTGGGACGGCACTGCCGTATCCGCCGCGCTATCATCGACCGCGACGTGCACATCCCCGAGGGCACCGTCATCGGCTTCGACCCGGAGGCCGACAAGGAACGCTACTTCGTCACCGATAGCGGCATCACCGTCGTGACCCGCGATTATTCCCTCTTCGAGAGCCCGGTCACGGTGGATTACTTTACGGCGGAGTAGCGCGGCGGATCAGTCCCTTCCGGTCCCAAGTACAAGGTCAGGCCCTGCAGCTTCGGCGAATGCCCGGAAGTCCCGGTCTCGGGTGAGGAGAGGAAGGCCCCGGTCGATGCAGGCCTGGGCGATCAGCGCGTCGCCGAGTCGCGCCCTGCGGTTCTTGGTGAGTACCTTGGCCCGCAGGATCCCAGCCCTTTGCCAATAGCCAGGTTCGAGCTCGACCAGAGGTACTTCTGAGAGGGTTTCGGCAACGTCGGAAGGAAGCCTGGGGTCGCTGAACAGCTCGGTGAGGACAATGGGCACCATGAGCACCTGCCGGTCTTCCAGGGCTTTGTCGAGCAGCTCTGCATCCGCGCCTTCACCGCCTTCTAAAAAGGCAACCCACGTGCTCGTATCGGCCGTGATCATCGGTCGGCCTTCAGCTCTGCCCAGGTGCGCGTAAAGCGAACCTTGCCCCGGAGCTGGCGCAGGCGAGCATAAGTCCGCGATGCCGCCACCAACTGCAGCCCAGTCCGGACGGTCTGCGTGATGCCGGCGCCGCTCGCCTGCTGCGCCTTCTCCAGAAGCTCCTGCGGTACTTCCACGGTGATCTTGCGCGCTGCCATGATCTCAAGTTTACCATATTCGATACCAGCATCGAATATGGTATCGGGGCCTCCGCTCGAAGCCGACAAGGAACGCTACTTCGTCACCGACAGTGGCATCATCGTCGTCACCCGCGATTCGAGCGCCAGCTCTTTCTGCAAGTCTTTGGAGTAGGTATCGATGTGAATGCTGTCGATAGGGCGACGACTTCGGGCCAGAACACAGGAAGACGTTGTACCAGGCGCCGAACAAAACTGAAGAAGACATTCCCGCGCTCCGGATTCGATGGACTTGGTTTGTTCAAGACTAGGCGAGTCGGTAAGCCTCATTGGCCGGCTTGCCGCGGCTTCGAAAGGAATTCCTTCAGATGCTTTGCCACCGCCTCAGCCATAGACTGTTGATTCTTTTGACCGCGTTCCTTATTTACGGCGTATGCCCAGACGACCTTCGAGGAGACGGGGTCGATGAGCTGCACCGATACATTTGATTTATCCTCTATTCCCGCACAATATAGAAACAAGCAACGAGTTACTTTACTGCCAGTGGACTCTTTCTTCTCCTCTATCTCGGAGGCCTTGAGGACGTACGTTGCGGTAGACCGCTCAGATACGACATCCGCCCGTACCTGCTTCTTTGAGAACGCGGCTGCTAAGTAAGTGTCAAAACCATTCTGCGCTTCGATATAGATCGTCGGCTTGGCAGGCTGTGCCGCAAACCCTGTGGTCGCGAGTAAAAAGACGGCAAACAACACTTGCTTCATTGCAGTGCCTCACTCGGAGACTGACTGCCGGCGTATCGAAGATGAGGGAATCTTAACATCGTGCGCTCGACCCACCATTGCACAGTCGGAGTCGCGGGATGCCGCTTGGGTGCTTGACTAGGAGATGATTTATCATCTAAATTATCATCCAGAATGGCTCGCGCAGCATCCGCTAAGACGACTCGTACCAAGCTCTCGACCACCGTATCTCCAGAGACACTGAAATTCCTTGAGCGCAAGGTGGCTTCGGGCGAGGCGGCTAGCTTGGCCGAGGCGGTAGACATGGTTATCCGCAAAGTGCGCCAACTGGAAAACCGCCAGCGCCTGGCTGCGGCAACCGCACGGTACTTCGACGAATTAGAACCGCGGGCCGCGGCCGAAGAGAATGCCGTCGCGCGCGACCTCGCGTCGGCAACGGGTGGAATCGACTTTGACCAAGAGCTCTGAGTCGCCCAGGCGCGGGGAGATCTGGTATGCCCATACCGGAGGCAAGCGGCACGCCGTGGTTATTGTTTCGCTCGATCAGCGAAACGCCAGTGAGCGCAGCGGTTCTGTCCTTGCCGTGCCCTTTGGCAGCTACGGGGCCGAGGGACCGACGTCCAGGCGCTTGGAGCCCGGGGAATCCGGTTTGCCGGAACCTTCCTTCCTGAAGGCTCATTTCATCTCGGTGGTCGAGAAGAAGGATCTTTTCGAGCGACTCCCGCGCCGGCTATCGCACAGCCAGATGCGAGAGCTGCTTGCCATGATCAACCGCGCGATTGACCCGGATGCTGCTTATCGAGAGTAGATTGACCACCGCTGCTTGGAGGGGCACTCGATACCGCTGCCCGGCGCTTCCCCCGGCGAGCGGCGTCGATCGAGAGCGAGCCGGCTCCGACGATCAATAGGAATAGCAGCCCCAGCGCCATCGAAATGTCGGTGCGCGCTTCGTGCAGCATACTGAGCAGGCCATAATGTTTGAGCGCGGGTAGAGGGAAGTGCCAATACCCGCGACCGAGCAGAATCGGGATCTTGGTTGAAAGTATCGCCACGCTGATATCGATCAGCAGCGGAAACGCCGCCAGGCGGGTGAACAGGCCAAGGATTACCAGCGCCCCGCAAACGATTTCCACCAAGCCGACGAAGGGAGCGGTGAAGTGCGGGAAGGGAATGCCGATGGCCGTGAAACGCCCCACTCCCAGCTCGTCCAGCCACAGGAATTTCAGAATGCCCTCGACCACGAACACCCAGCCGACCAGCAGGCGTATCAGCACGACCGGCACCGACCTCATCTTATCGTTCATCTTACCCTCGCGCAGACTCAGCTTCGGAGGTGGATGATTCTACTTGGCGGCAGGGCAGTGGGACTATAGGCATAAATGCCCTGGGGGCGGAGGGAGTCGCACCATCCCACCGGCGGGGTAGAATCTCAGCCGCGTGCCCACCTCTTACAACCGGATTGCCGGCCGCAGCGTGGAGCGGCTGGCGGCGCTGAGCGACGGCATCTTTGCCGTGGCCATGACGCTGCTGGTACTCGATCTGCGGGTGCCGGCGAGCGAAGCCATTCACAGTGAGCACGACTTGTGGCGGGCGCTAGTGGCGCTCGGGCCGCGGCTCATCGTCTACATGATGAGCTTTCTGACGCTGGGCATCTTCTGGGTGGGCCAGCAGACGCAGCTCAATCATCTCGAAGGCTCCGACCGCAGCCTGACCTGGATCCACATCCTGTTTCTGTTTGCGGTCACGCTCACGCCGTTCTCGACCATGCTGCTGGGCGAGCACCTGGGCTATCGCATTGCGCTGCTGGTCTATTGGGCCAACATCCTGCTGCTGGGACTGGCTCTGTATTTCAGTTGGACGTGCGCGCTCGGCACCGGCCTGGTGAAGGGCGACCTGGCGCCGGATGTGACCACGGCCATCAAGCGCCGGATCGTGATTGCGCAGGCGCTCTACGGCTTCGGAGCGCTGCTGTGCGTGGTCAGCACGTACTGGAGCATCGCGTTCATCGTGCTGGTGCAGCTTAACTACGCCATTGCGCCCACGTGGAGGCGCGACCTCAAGCGCTGACCTTGGTGCTCTGTCCGGATACGGCGCGCCATTTGCCGCGCTGGCGCACGTACACGCGCGTATTGCGGTACACGCCGGTGACGCTGTCCAAGGGCGACTGGCCCAGGATGGTGACCTGAGCGGTCAACACGGCCGTCTCGCCGTAGAGGCGGACGTTAATTTCATCCACGTCCAGCCGTTCGTAATGCGGCCACCCGAAGCTCCGGACGGCCTCTTTGGTGCGCGTCTGCCCATTGGGAGCAATGAAGATATAGTCATCGTCGAGGATGCGGTCCAAGCCTGCGATGTCTCGCCGCTGGTAGGCTTCGACCAGCTCGCGTTCCAGTTTCTCCACTTCGAAGCCGTGAAACGATCGTGCCGCTGCCGCCATGCCTCACCTCCGAGCCCAGCATTGTACGATTTCTTCCAGCCCGCGCGCCGCTGTGGCGGGTTCCAGGGGGCGCCCGGGGCGCGCCCGCCGGCTGCTACAATTCCCCGCGGCTTTCCCCTAGAATTCATTGAACTTCTGCCCGCTCTCATACGTAACTACCAACAGCCATCGCGAGCCGGGGTTCGAAGGAGTGCCGGTTGGAAGACACCCAAGCCGTCGCGGCCCTGGTAGAACGCTGCCTGAGCGGCGAAGCCTCGGCTTGGGAAGAGATCGTACACCTGTATCATCGCCGCATCTATAACGTGTGCTACCGTTTTGCCGGCGCCGCCGAAGACGCCGAAGACCTCACACAAGAGGTCTTCATCAAGATGTACCGCACGCTCAAGAGCTATGACGCTTCCAAGGGAGCGTTCATCACCTGGATCACGACGATCGCCCGGAACCTGCTGGTGGACCACTTCCGGCGCGGCAAGCAGGGGCGGCTGACCGACTCGCTGGAAGCGGCGCCCGCCGGCGATCCCGACGCCCTGACCCTGGGCGAGCAGCTTCCCGATCTGGGACCCAGTCCCGACGCCGGAGTTCAGACCCAGGAGACGCGGCGGGTGGTGCACCTGGCCTTGCAAAGGCTCTCGCCTGAGCTGCGCGAAGCGGTTATCCTGCGTGATCTTCAGGGCATGGAATACCGGGAAATTGCCCAGGTACTCAGGGTTCCGGAAGGCACTGTAAAGTCAAGAATTAACCGGGGACGCGCGGAACTTGCGCGCCATCTTTCTCGTACCTACAGGCAGGTGAGCTAATGTACGGCGAACACCCAATGGATTGTGCCCGCTTTGAGGCCTTACTCTCGGAGGCGCTCGACGGCACGCTCGGCGAGCCGGTTTTGGCTGAGTTCCGCAGCCATGCCGCGGCTTGCGCGGATTGCGGTCCCCTGCTGGCGGCTGCCCAGGCGGGCATGAACTGGCTGAAGTCGCTGCCCGAGGCCGAGCCTCCGCGCAACCTGGTGCGCAATATCCTGATCGCCACCAGCGGCGCGCAAGCTGCTGCGCCGGCCGGCCCCGCCGCCCCCAGCCCCTGGCGGGAGCGGCTGCGCGAGTGGATGCGGCCTCTGGCCCCGGTGTTTGCCGCCGTACGGCAGCCACGCTTTGCACTCTCCGTGGGGATGGCTTTCTTCTCCATCATGGTGCTGCTGAACGCCGCGGGCCTTCACCTTTCCAGCTTGCGGGCGGCTGATCTGCGTCCCAGCGCGATGCAGGAAAACCTGACGCGCACCTATGACGAGACCACCGCCCGGGCGGTGAAGTATTACGAGAACCTGCGGCTGGTGTACGAGATCGAGTCGCGGGTGCGCGACATTCGCAACGCCACCCGCGAGGAAGACCGGCAGGAGCAGCGCCAGCAGCAGCCGGAGAAGAACGACCGCAAGTATCGGGACGATAATAGGAGCGGTAAACCCGACCAGAAGCAGGACCACTACAGCCGGCGCAATGAGCCGGTGGTGCTGGCCGGGACGCATTCCCCCAATCCCATTCCCACCAGGAGGGCCGCATGAACTGCGCCGTCCATAACCAAGTCCCCGCGGTGGCCTACTGCCGCACCTGCGGCAAGGCGGTATGCGAGCAGTGTAGACGCGATGTGCGCGGGGTGATCTATTGCGAAGACTGCCTGGCGTCGCGCGTGGAGAGCACGCTGCCTCCGGGCGTAAGTGCCGCAGTCCCGCCGGGCGCAGTTTCCGCGGCGGGTGCGCCCTCTGGCGGGCCTAACCCGGTAGCCGCCACGCTGCTGGGATTCATCCCCGGCGTCGGCGCGATTTACAACGGCCAGATCGTCAAAGCGCTGATCCACGTGCTGATTTTTGCCGGCCTGTGCTGGGCCCAGGACCGCAGCGGCGGCAACGTCTTCTTCGGCTTGCTGATCGCGTTCTTCTACTTCTACATGGTGTGGGATGCCTATGCGACCGCCAAGGCGATCCAGGAACGCCGTCCCCTGCCCGATCCCTTCGGCCTGGGCGCGCACCTGCCGGCTGCGGAAACCACTGCCCCGGCCAGCCCAGGACCGGGAAGCGACCTGGTCAAGCACGGCCCGCGCGTGCCCTCGGCCGCCGTCGTGCTCATCGGGCTGGGTGTGCTGTTCCTGCTGGACAACTTGGGGATCTTCCACTGGCACTGGATGGGGCATCTGTGGCCGATCATTCTGATCGTGATCGGCGTGTGGCTATTCGCGCGCCGCTCGGGGAGGCTGCCGTGAACGGCTACCGTCGCAATCGCGCCTGTTCCTGCGCCCGCTGCCGGTGCACCGGCTATATCGGTCCGATCGTACTGGTCACCCTGGGGCTGCTGTTTCTCATCGACCAGTACACCATCTACGGCATCGGCCGGACATGGCCCGTCATTCTGATCGTTGTCGGCGTTGTCAAATTGCTGCAATGGAACGCGCCCACCACCGGGCATGTGGAGGTGCCGCAAGTCGGTCCCGGCCCTCCTCCGCCGGGGGGGCCCAATCCTGGCGGCGGCGCGCAACCGCCGTCCGATGGACAGCAGGTGACCCATGGCTAGCCCCAACGCTCCCAACCCGTCTCCTGCGCCGTTGTATCGCCGGCGCTCGATCGCCGGGCCCATCATCCTGATCGTCATCGGCGCCATCTTCCTGCTCGGCAACTTCGGCTACTTGAGCTGGGGACGGCTCGGCTATCTGTTTGCCCGCTACTGGCCGGTGCTGATCATCCTGTGGGGCCTGATCCGGCTGGCCGAATACTACGACGCGCAGCGGCGCGGCTACCATCCTCGCGGCCTCGGTTTCGGCGGGGTGATGCTGCTGATCTTCCTGGTGCTGCTGGGACTGGGCGCCAGCTCTGCCTGGCATTATCGCGGGGCGCTGAGCGACGCCATCGGGACCCTGCCCGATGACGGGGCGGAGTTCACCCTCTTTGGCAATCCTTATAACTACACAGACGAACTGGAGCAGCCGTTTCCTGCCGGCGCCAGCCTGCGTGTGGTCTCCGACCGCGGCGAAGTGCGCCTGGTCCCCTGGGACGAGAACAACATCAAGGTCTCGGTGCAGAAGAAGGTCATCGCCGATTCGCAGAGCGAGGCCGACAAGGTGAACGCCGCCACCAAGCCCACCATCACGGTTTCCGGTGATCTGGTGACGGTGAGCGCCAACACCTCCGGCGCCAGCGGGAACCACCGCGTGGATACCGACCTGGAAATCTTCCTCCCGCGCAAGGCGGCGGCGGAGATCGCCACGGCGCACGGCACCGTGGCCGTCCACGACCGCACCGGCGACCTCAAGATCAACAACAGCCACGGCGACGTGGAACTGGGTGGCGTCCAGGGCAACGTCAGCGTGAACCTGCGAGGCGGCTCAGTGCGAGCGGAGAACCTTCAGGGGGATTTGAGCTTGAGCGGCCGCGTGAACGATGTGAACGTCGAGAACCTGCAGGGCAGCCTGCGCATGACCGGCGACTACTTCGGGACCACACGTCTGGCCAAGATCGCTAATTCCGTTAACTTCCAGTCTTCCCGCACGGACTTGGAGCTGGCCAAGCTCGACGGCGAGCTGATGCTCGATTCCGGTGACCTGCGGGCCAGTTCGATGGCCGGCCCCACGCGCGTCGTCACGCGCTCCAAGGACATCCGCCTGAACGACTTCACCGGCAACGTTCACATCGAGGACAACAACTCCGATATCGAGCTGACGCCGGGCAAGCTGCCGCTGGGCAACCTCCAGATTACCAATCGCCGCGGGCGAATCCACCTCGTGCTGCCGGCCAACGCCTCCTTCCAACTCGACGCCCATGCTTCGCGTGGCGAGATTTCTTCTGATTTCTCCGGCTTGAACATCCAAAACGGCAGCCATGAAGCACAGGCCACGGGCTCGGTCGGCAACGGCGGTCCGCAAATTCAGCTCTCCACCGATCGCGGCGATATCGAGATAAGAAAAGGATGATTTGAAGCGGCAAGAGGCAGAGCGCGAGGGAACGAAAACGGCAAATCTGGCGAACTCGGCCCGGTCTTGAGGAATTCCTGATGGATCGTCGTCGTTTCTCATTGCTCATGGCGGGTGCGGTCGCGTCGAGTGCCTTGCCGTCCTTTCTGCTGTCCGCACAAACCCCCGATCAGGCCGCGACGTTTCCGCCTCAGACCGAGGAACTCTACCGCCGCTCGCTGGTTCTGGACTGCAACTCCGCCCCGCCACTCGAGGAGAAGCTGCCACTGCCGCAGGCTAAGCTCGACATGGCGCGCAACTCCGGGGTTGACGTCGTCAAGACGACTTTGGGCGGGTTTAATGAAGACTTCGCCTCCACGGTGGAGGAGATCGCCTTTGTCCAGCGCTTAATCGAGTTCCACCCCGGCTACTTCCTGCAAGTACGCGTGCCTGAGGATATGGAACGCGCGCGGCGGGAAAAGAAGATGGGAATCATCTTCTCGTTCGAGGGCGTCGACATGCTCGACGGCAAGGTTGAGCGCATCGAAATCTTCCGCAATCTGGGCGTGCGCGTGATGCAGCTTTCCTATAACCATAAGTCGCCGTTCGGAGCCGGAGTGCTCGAACCCAAGGGTGGACTGACGTCGCTGGGGCACGACGCCGTTAGAAAAATGAATGCCTTGGGTGTTGCCATAGATCTCAGCCACAGCAATCCGGAAACCACGGCGGATGCGATGGCGGCGTCGGGCAGGCCGGTGATCATTTCACACGCGGGCTGTAGCGCCATTCACCCCCATCCGCGAAACAAAACGGACGACCAGATCCGTGCCCTGGCCGCCAAAGGCGGCGTAATGGGAATCTATGACCTGCCGTACCTGGTCTCGTCCCCTAAACAACCGACGGTGGAAGACTACATGGCGCATGTCGATCACGCTCTTAAAGTCGCCGGAGAGGACCATGTCGGCGTGGGCAGCGATCTGCCGGTGGAGCCCATCGATACGAGCGCGCACGCTCTGGCCGAATTTCACAAAGCAGAGGAGGCCCGCGTGAAGGCAGGCGTCGCCGCTCCCGAGGAAGACCGCTATCCCTACGTCATCGGACTCAACACTTCGCGCAGACTGGAAGTGATAACCGACCAACTGCTCAAACGAGGCTATGCGCCGAGAGTTGCAGAGAAAGTGATCGGCGCGAATTTCGCGCGAGTGTTCCGCGACATCTGGAGCTGATCGGGCCGCAGTCGTTCTAATCCGTCGCCGCTTTTTGCATCTGCCGTTCCGCGATGATGGCTTCGGCGCGCGCGATCACCTCGTCGATGCTCATGTCGGTGGAATTGATGATCACGGCATCGGGCGCGGGCACCAGCGGCGAGGCCGCGCGCGTGCGGTCGCGGCGGTCGCGCTCCCGCAGTTCGGCGATGACCGCGTCCGGCGGCAGCGTGGGCTTCTGGCGGAAGCGGCGGTCGCCGCGCACCTCGGGCGCGGCATCGAGAAAGATCTTGACCTCGGCGTCGGGGAAAACCTTGGTACCGATGTCGCGGCCTTCCATGATGATTCCGCCCTGCGCGCCCATATCGCGCTGCCGGGCCACCATCCACTCCCGCACCCGCGGATGCACCGAGAGCTTGGAGGCGGCGTCGGTCACGTCCGGCTCGCGGATGCGCTGGGAAACATCTGCGCCATCGAGCAAGACCCGGTTGCCGTCGCCTTCGGGTTGCAGCTTGATACGCGATCCTGCGGCGAGCGCGACCAGTCGGTCTTCGTCTTCGAGCGCGGTTCCGGAGGCGAGGGCCTTCAGGGCCAGGGCGCGGTACATGGCGCCGCTCTCCAGGTTGACATAGCCGAGCTTCTGCGCCAGCCGCGCCGCCAGCGTGCTCTTGCCCGCTCCTGCCGGCCCGTCGATGGCGATCACGAATCTGCGGGCGCGCGTCATGCGCGGCGCCGCGAACTCCGCGGCCTCTCGGTGGAGGGGGCGGGCGCGATCTGCACCAGCGTGCGTTTGCCCACGTGGACGAACTCCAGCTCGCGCGCCGCCTGCAAGGCGTTCAGCGCCTCCTTGACCTTGGAGCGCGCGACCAGGGGAGAAAACAAGTCGCCAATCTCTTTTTCATCCGCCGCGATCACGCAGTCCAGATACTTGGAGAGCAGCGCGGAGAGCGCCACCGCGGCCGACAGGTGCATGCCCTCGTTCACCGCCTCCGGCGACCAGCGGTAGAGCACGTCCCAGGAGGAGCCGTCCCGCGGGTTGTAGTCCACGCGCGTGATGTGCAGGCGCGCCGACAGGTCGGCCAGCGCGCGGTCCTCCGCCGCTTCCGACAGGTCGCCGCCCAGCAGCTCTGCCAGGCGCCGTTTGGTGAGCGGGCCCGAGCGCTGGATAACCTGCAGGACATCCTGGGCGAGCGGGGAAAGCGTGCCGTCCGAATGCGGGTCCTGGCGCGGATTGCGGTCCCCTGCCAGCGCGTAGAAATAAGGGAAGACCGAGGCGGAAACCAGAAAATTGTCTTCTCCGAAAATGCTTGCCTCGTAGGCGGAGCGTTCGCGCAGCAGCCGAATGGCAAGCTCCGTAGCCGCGCGCGCGCGGGGATCGGCAAATGCCTTTTGCCGCGTGGGGAGGCTCTCGTCGCTTCCGATCCAGGCCCCGAGGAACGTGGGGATGACGATCTCCCCGCTGCCGCGCACGCCCGTTTCCTGCGCTGAAACGGGATACATCAGGCAGAAGCCCACCGACTCCAGAAACTCGCGGGCCTCTTCGATGGTCCGCACCGGACGCCCATCGAGATGCCATTTGTGCCGGCGAAGTTCGTGGAGTTCGGGATCAGTCATAACAAGTCGTTGGCCGGTGGTCGTTCGTCGTCAGCAACCAGCCGACGGCCACCGACAGCTCAAATCCTCTTAAACGCTTTCTGAATGTCTCTCACAGAATACCGCAGCAGCACCGGGCGGCCGTGCGGGCAGGACATGGGGCACTCCGTCCGGGCCAGCTCCTTGAGCAGCCATTCCATTTTGTTCTTTTCGAGCGGCGTGTTCACCTTGATGGCGGCATGGCAGGCGATCGAGGCCGCAATCCGCGCCCGCACCTGCTCCAGGTTGATGGCTTGCGACTCGCGGTCCACCTGATCGAGCAGCTCGTGCAGCATGCGCTCGACGTCCGAGGCGTCGACGCCCGCGGGCGAAGCCTTCACCGCAATGGTACGCGAACCGAAAGGCTCGACCTCGAATCCATTGCGCCGCAGCTCGTCGGAGATCTCGCTGAAGACCGCCTGCTGGCCGGGCGTAAGCTCGACGATCAGCGGCATGAGGAGCTGCTGCCTCTCGACGCGTTCGGCGGCCCGCTGGCGCAACACGCGCTCAAACAAGACGCGCTCGTGCGCCACGTGCTGGTCGATGATCCACAGACCCTCGCCGTTCACCGCCAGAATGAAGGAATCGCGCAATTGCCCGAGCGGTGAGAGGGAAGCGAGGGAGACGCCGTCACCGTTTTCGTGGCCGGCGTCAAGGATCCCGCCACACTCCCCGCTGATTGTCATCCCGAGCGCAGCGCGACCGAACGAGGGACCTTGAGTTTCCGTCCCGCCCAGCATGCTGACCGCCGCATTCGCCCTTATCTCGATCCCCTCACCAAACTCCAACCGCTCATTGCGCGGTGGCTCCAGCGGAGGCTCGAGGCTGAAGCCGCCGCTGTCAAAGGTGCTCGGGCGTGGCGTCATCGGCGGCGAAAGCGCCTGCGCGGACGTGGGCGCTGCGTGGATCTCGGTGGTGAACTGCGGCACCGGACGCGTCTTCATCAGGGCGGCGCGCACCGAGTCGCGCACGAAATCGTGCAAGAACCCCTGCTGGCGGAAGCGCACTTCGGTCTTCGAGGGGTGGACGTTCACGTCCACTTCGCCCGCCGGCAGCTCCAGGAACAGCAGCACCACGGGGAAGACCGTCGGCGGCAAGATGTTGCGGTAGGCCTCGGTGAGCGCGTGCTGGATCAGGCGGTCGCGGATCAGGCGGCCATTCACGAACACGAAGATTGAGTTGCGATTGAGCTTTTGGATCTCCGGCCGGGAGACGAATCCGGTCACCCGCACCTCGCCCGGCTCCGGACGCTGGTAGTCCTCGCCGCGCCTCCACGGCGGCGGCTCGGGAAGGCCAATGTGCTCAAGCCGAGCGGCCGCCGCGATGGCCAGAAGCTGGTCGAGCGTCTCCTTGCCAAAGACTTGATAGATGCGCTCGGAGCGCGAAGCCACGGGCGCGGCGATGAGCATGGCGTTGGTGGCCGAGTGCAGCTCGAAGTGCTTGTCGGGATGCGCCAGCGCGTAGTGCGTCACCAGGGAAGCGATGTGCGAAAGCTCGGTGGATTCCGCCTTGAGGAATTTCTTGCGCGCGGGGGTGTTGAAGAACAGGTCGCGGACGGTGATGGACGTTCCCGCAGGCAGGCCCGCTTCCTCGACTTTGATGATCTTGCCGCCGGCGATCTCGATCACGGTGCCGCTGGGCTCGTCCGTGGCACGGCTCTCGAGCCGCAGCCGCGAGACCGAAGCAATCGACGGCAGCGCTTCGCCGCGAAAGCCAAGTGTGGACACATTCAGCAGGTCGTCAGCATTGCGGATCTTCGAGGTCGCGTGGCGCTCGAAGGCCAGCAAGGCGTCGTCGCGTACCATGCCGCAGCCGTCGTCGGTGATCTGGATGAGCTTCTTGCCGCCGGCCTCCACCTGCACACGGATGCGGCGCGCGCCCGCGTCCAGCGCATTCTCGAGCAGCTCTTTCACCACCGACGCCGGACGCTCGACCACCTCGCCCGCGGCGATCTTGTTGGCCACATGCTCGGGAAGGACGTGGATTCTGCCCATGGGAGAAGTTGATTGTAGCCGGAGAGGAAGGCCGTGGGCTCATCGATTCTTCGTCCGCCGGGTTTGGCTTCAGAATCGCCGCGCACGCGGGGCGCTCAGCGATTTCCGCTCGGCTTCAGTTCGTATATGCGAACATCGTCCGGGCCCGCCGGAACGACAAACCGAAATTTTGGCTGGCCCGGTTGTGGCCGGTCAGCAAGGAGGACCAAATAGCCGGTATCGGTCTTGATCAGGACAGACCGCGGGATGCCAGCGAGTTTCGCTCTGTCGATGTTCGCCCTCTTACAGTTCAATTGCTTTCCAGTAGCGCCTGCGCTCACTACCACCAAAGTTTCATGATTCCCCGACACACAGAATGCTTGTTGCCACGCGTCAAGACCCGAATAGTTGGCGAGATTTAGACTGTCGCTCCTGAAGGGAAGGACCGTGTCGTTTTTCTGAAAGGTGGCATTCGCCACGGCCATGGCACTGGTCCAAGTTT
>Ga0335081_10006311_pt1 | contig 18866 bp, 16 predicted proteins | sample Lox_Sample_35_FD_206713 | JGI IMG/M metagenome (GOLD analysis project Ga0335081, IMG submission 206713) | Soil microbial communities from Loxahatchee National Wildlife Refuge, Florida, United States - Lox_Sample_3.5 | ecosystem: Environmental > Terrestrial > Soil > Wetlands | place: USA...
GCGTGCGAGGTCATCTGCTCGCGCGCGAGAGTGCCGCCAACTCGTCCAGCAGCGCGCTCGCCACCGGGGCGGCCTCGCCCCGATCACCCTCGAGCGTGGTCGCGCCGGCCACCGCGCGGCCAAGCGTCCGCAGCGACTCCTCGGGGCGGGCCTGGGCCGGCACCGTGTTGGCGAGCAGAGCGAGCACACCCTGCCCGCTTGTCAGTCGCTTCGGCCGCCACGGGACGCCGGCCCGGAACCGGGTGATGACGATCGCGGCCGTGCTTGCCCGCTCGTCGGAGGCGGCGACCCTGCCGGCCGGACCGGCACGGCGCCCGCGGACGGCGCTCCCGTCGTCGCTGCGGGTCGAGAGCGGTCGTGGATAGGGGTGCACGAGGCCGGCGCCGTCGAGCACGGCGTACTCGTCGGAGTAGTAGGTGGCGCCGGCTTGCACGAGCGCGTGCACGAGGGTGGTCTTGCCGGTGAAGGTCGCGCCCGGGATCAGGAGTGCGCGGTCCTCCACGGCGACGACCCCGGCGTGAACGAACAGCCACTCGGTGGCACTGGCCGCGATCGACAGCCGCATCTGCGAGTCGAGCAGCGTCAGCGCCACCTCGAGCGAAGCATGCTCGACGGCCGGCACCCCGCCGATCGTCACCTCGTAGGCATCCGGACCGGTCTCACGCCATGCGAACCGAGTCGACGACGGATCCGCCTTGGCCGGTGTCCAACCAGGCGGGAGGATCTCCCGCATGCGGGGCTCGAGCTCCGGATCGTCGTACGTGAGCTCGAGCGGCACGCCGAAGGCCTCGAAGCTAACCGCCGGTGCTTTCCGCCTGCGCGCCCGCACCCTCGCGATGTTATGCGTTGACGGTGCCGACTCGGACGGTGGTCCGGTGCCCCGACCGTATGATTCGAAGCTGTGGACGCGCTGCTCTTGAGCGTGCGTTGCCTGCTCGCGGTGGTGTTCATCGTCGCCGCCATCGGCAAGCTGCTCGATCTCCAGGGTTCTCGGCGAGCGCTCGTGGAGTTCGGAATGCCTTCCCGTGCCGCCCGGGTCGGTGGCGTGTTATTGCCGGTCGCCGAGCTCGCGGTTGCGGTCGCCATGTTGCTCGTACCGACGGCAAGATGGGGCGCGGCCGGCGCCTTCCTGCTGCTGCTTGCGTTCAGCGCCGGCATTGCAAGGGCGATGTCGCGCGGGGAGGCCCCCGATTGTCATTGCTTCGGCCAGATCCACTCCGAGCCCGCCGGAAGCTCCGCGCTGGTCCGCAACGCCGTGCTCTCGGCCGCGTCGGCGTTTGTCGTCCTGGCGGGGCCGGGTCCGAGCCTCGACAGCGCTCTCGGGACGCTGCACGGCGCCCAGATCGCGCTGGTAGCGACGTCAGCGCTGGCCGCCGTGCTCGCGGTCGCGGTTGCGCAGTTGTGGGCGGACAGACGCCGTCTCCGCGCCGAGCTGAACGCCGCGCAGGCGGCCGAACTGCCTCCAGGCCTGCCGCGCGGCACGCCCGCACCGGCGTTCGAGCTCGCCGCAGTCCGGGGGACGGCGGGATCGTTGGCCGGGCTGAGCGAGCAAGCGGGGCCGACGGTTCTCGTGTTCCTGAGCACGGGCTGTGTCCCATGTCAGACGTTGCTCCCGTCACTCGCGCACTGGCAGGATGCACTGTCGGGCTCGGTGACCGTCGCGGCGATCTTCGAAGGCGCACGGGAGGAGGTCGGCCGCGTGAGCGCAGAACACGAGCTGAGCCCCGTGCTGGCACAGGAGGAGCAGGAGACGTTCGAGCTGTACGCGCTCCGGGCGACGCCCTCCGCGGTTCTGATCGGCGCCGACGGCACCATCGCCGGCGCGCCGGCCGAGGGGGTGACCGCGATCGAGGCGCTGGTTCGCACCGCGGCGGCGGAGTCGCGTCCGTTCGAGCTCGTCGTGGAACGGGCGTGACGCGCCTGGCCTGGCTTGCGGACCCGATACCTGCTGGCTAGCCTGCCCAGAGCGCTGATGCCCGATCGACCGAAGGCCCGGACGGAACAGCTCATATCCGAGCGAGTGGACGACGAGCTGGTCATCTACGACCAGCTCAGCCACGTCGCGCATTGCCTTTCGCGTGAGGCGGTCGGTGTATGGGAACACTGCGACGGACGCCTGACGGAGGCGGAGATCGCGGACCGGCTGACACTCTCGCTCGAGGTGGTCGAGCGCGCGGTGGCAATGCTGGAAGACCGCGGATTGCTCGAGGAGGCTCCGGCCGTCGCACCCGGCTACTCGCGCCGCCAGGCGGCGGTCCGGCTGGCCCGGATCGGCGGCGCCGCACTCGCGGCGCCGCTGGTGTATTCCATCGATGTCGGATCCGCCGCGGCGGCGTCGTCGCATTTGGCCGCCGGCTGCCCCGTCACGGCGTGCACCGGCGTCACTAGCTGCCCGGGGTCCACCGCCAACGGGACCAACTCCACATGCGCGTCCGGCCGCTGCTATTGCAGCACGCTCAACTCGAGCGGGGCCAGCCAGAACCAGCTCCGATGCGCGATCAGCTCCTCGTGTACCCGCGACAATGTCACTGGATGCACGTCGAACGGCGCATGCTGCGGGAATGTGTGCACGACTGGTTCTCCTCGGCGCTGTCGCCCCGCCGCCTGCTAGCTATCCCCGGCGACGCCCAACCACCCGGTGGACCCGGTACCACGCCTCGAATCCACGTGGCCCGTGACGAGCGAGCCACGCCAGGCGTCTGAGGTAAGCCGCCACCAGGCCCCGCCAACTACCGGCTGCGCGCTGATCCGACCCTCGTAGCACCGCCGGACTCGGCGCGAGGTTGCGCCACACGATCTCGGCACGTGCCCGCAGCGTGGGTGCGCTCGCCAGCTGCTCGAACCCGAGGGCGAGTGGGGGAGGGGTACTCGCCCGCAGCTCGGCCGTGACCGAGCGAACTTCGGGCAACGCCAACCGGGCGGCGAGCCTGGCCCCATCCGGTGCGAGCCGAAGTCCGGCGACGAAGGCCGCGGTGGCGTCCAGCTGATCGGCGAGCGCCCCCGCCCCGACCCACAGCCCGTCATCGCCCAGAGTCAGCGCCCGCTCGAGGTCCACGGCCGGCTGGGTGGCGGAGCCGTGCTGGGACGCGTGCAAGGCCACGTACATCGCCCTCGCGGGAAGGCCGAGGCAGGCCGCTCGCCGCCCACCGACGAGGATCTCGTCCACGCCCGACGACAGTACCCGCCAGACCGTCGCATGATCGGCGCGCACGCCGATCAACGTACGGTGCAGGTCAACCGACACCCTGCCATCGGGGTGCGTCCACGCGACGGCGTGCCCGTACCACCAGGTCGGCAGACCCCAGCGGTCGACCATCGGCACGTAGCCGAGCGATCGAAGCGCCCGCTCGGCGGCGTCGAAATCCGCCGGACCGACCAGCAGGTCACAGTCGTAATACGGACGCTCGGCGGGATCGGCGTAGAGCCACGAGGCAATCGAAGGCCCCTTGAGCAACAGCGCACGGACTCTGGCCCGGTCGAATCGGTCGAGCACCTCGGCGGTTCCGGCATCGGTCCGAAGTCGAGCCCCGGCGGCCGCCACCCGCGCGAGCTTCTCCGAGTCCTGCCGAGCCACGCCAATAGCCTAATTCGGTCGGCGCAGCAGCCCGCGCGCGATCGTCGGGTCGTATCGGAGGGCAATCGCGAGGGTCCGGACGGCAGCCGCGCGCCGGCGGCTGCCCGCGTACGAGCCGGCGAGCATCCGGTACATCCGGGCGTAGGCGCGGCGCTTGCGCCCACGGAGCGCGTCCGGAAGCCGCGGATCGGCGAACGCCTTGGCGAACGCGTAGGTCATGTCCCGCTCCATCGCGGCGATGTCACTGCTCATGTTCGCGCCGTGCACGCGGTAGCGGACAAGCGGCTCATCGACGTATGCGACGGGACCGGCGAGCGCCATTCTGAACAGAAGGTCCCAGTCGGCCGAGACCGACAGGGCGGGGTCGAAGCCGCCGATGTTCAGCAGCTCCTCGCGTCGCATCAGTCCGGTCGAGCTGCACGAGACGGTCTCCGTGCCGTCGAACGTGAGCATGCCCGTGATCAGGTCGTCGCGCGGACGAAGGCGCAGGGTGCGGCGGACGGTCCCCCGTTCGTCGATCACATCCATGGCGCATAACGCGATCGTGGCGCCCCGAGCCGCAAACGCCTCGAGCTGGTGCTCGAGCTTCGTCGGCAGCCACACGTCATCGTGGTCGAGGAACGCCACCAGCGCGCCGCGGGCGAGCGCGACGCCGCGATTGCGGGCCCCCGACACCCCAATGCGGTCTTGCCGGACGTACGCGACGGCATTCCCGAACTGCCTCACGACCTCCGCCGTCTCGTCGGTCGAGCCATCGTCGATCACCAGGCACTCGACCGGCGGTCGCGTCTGGCCGAGGACGCTCTGGACCGCCTCGGCCACGTACGCCGAGCCATTGTGGACCGGCACCACCGCGCTCACGTCACTCGCAGCCGTCATGCTTGCCCGCAGAGTGGACCAGATTCCCTCACCGTCGGGCGCATCGGTCGTGCACGTGATCACCGATGCCGGCCCCCATCCGTACTTCCGGACGCTGATCGAGTCCGACGGCCTCGGCCGGGGACCACTGTGCGTGGGGTGCGTCGGTCCGGCGGGGGCCTTGCAGGAGGACATGCGGTCGCTCGGCGTCGCGACGTTCGCGCTCGGAGCGCGATCCCGAACCGGCTATCCCGCAGCCGCCGTCAAGCTGGCCCGGGCCCTGCGCCGGCGGCGGACCGACATCGTGCAGACGCATCTGATCGACGGTTCGCTCGTCGGCCTGACGGCAGCCCGGCTGGCACGTACGCCCGTCGCCGTGATGACCGCCCACCATTCGCATGAGCTGCCGTTTCACGGGCGAAAGCTGGTGTGGGCGGAGCGACTGTGCGCTGGCCCGCTGTGCGATCACATCATCGCTCCCTCGCAGGACGCGCGCCAAATGCTGACACGCGTCGCTCGCGTGCCGGCGGAGAAGATCGAGGTCGTCCACCACGGGTTCGACCTCGAGTGGCTCGATCCGCGCCACGCCGATCCGGCGCGCGTACGGCGCGAACTCGGCTTGCAAGGGAACCTGGTGTTCGGCGCGATCGGCCGTCTCTACTCCCTGAAGAACCACTCCGCGCTGATCGAGGCCTTTGCGTCGGCCCTCGCCGAGGTCGACGAGTCCCGACTATTGATCGTAGGGGCGGGGGACACCGCGAGGCTGGTGGCGCGGGCGCGAGCGCTGGGGCTCGCCGACCGTGTGCTGCTGTGTGGCCCACGCGACGACATACGCGACGTCCTGGCGGCGGTCGACGTGTTCGTGCATCCTGCCCTTGCGGAGTCGTTTGGAATGGTGATCGTCGAGGCGATGGCAATGGCTCGCCCCGTAGTCAGTACGCCGGTCGGGATCGCGCCCGAAGTGATCACGCCGGGCGAAACCGGGCTCTTGTGCTCATCTCCCGAGCCGGACGCGCTGGCCGCGGGACTGCATGAAATGTTGGCCCTGCGGCACTCCTGGCCCGAGATGGGCCAGCAAGCGCGCCGCCGCATCCGGGACTTCACCGCGGCATCGATGGCCAACCGCTACCACGAGCTTTACGCGCGATGGCTGTCCGATACATGACGCGCCAGGCTTGGCGTTGGCACCTTGGCACCCGAGCGTGCCACCCGCGCTCGGCGCAACCCACGGTCGGGAGAGCGGCAAACCATGCCTGACACCACGCTGCGCCGTGCCGAGGGCTTGGTCCTCGTCGCGGTGCTCGTTTCCTACGTGCTGGTGTTCGTGATCAGGCGGCTGCGGAGCGGGCGCCCGGGCTTTCGAATCGGCCGCCCCGTGGCCGTCGGATTCGGTCTGAGGCTGCTGGCTGTCGCGGCCATCAACGCGACCAGCGTGCAGTCCCAGCTCCGCGGCGGCGACGAGGAGACGTTCTTGAGCTTCGCCCGCGTCCTTGCGGCGACGCCGTTCGGCAGGGGCTTCCTCCCGCACGGTTCCTTTCAGCTCCAGACCGTCGCGTTCGCCGTCCAGATCAAGCTCGCCGACCTCAGCCCAACCGCGCTCCGGGTGACCCAGATCGGGATCGCGATGCTGGGGCTCGTGCTGATTCTGGCGGCGGTCCACGACCTTGCGGGCGCGCGCGCGTCCCGCCTGGCGGCCTGGCTGCTCGTGCTCGAGCCGGCGAGCATCTTCTTCAACAGCGGGCTGTCGAAAGAGCCGCTGATGGAGCTCGCCACCGGCCTCGTCGTCCTCGGCGGGACGAAGATCTGGCAGCGCCTCGACCTCACCGGACTGTTCCTGTGCGCGTTAGGAGGGCTGATCGCGATCGAGACGCGAAGCTATGCCGGATGGTTCCTGGTCAGCGCGGCGGTCCTGCTCACGCTCCACGCCGCGCTGCGGAGGCTGGATCGGCCGTTGCGGGCGATGCCGATCGTGTACGCCGTGGCACTCATCGCGTTCCTCGCAACTCCCACGCTGCTGAGCATCACCTCGCAGGCGAGCCTGCAACGCCTCCAGCAGGCGCAGGCCTTCACGACCGGGACGCAGGCAGCCGGCGGCAACGGTGGGCCCAACTCGGACAACCTGGCGCTCGAACAGGTGGACTTCTCGACTCGTGGAGCGGTCGTCAGGAACCTGCCTCAGCGCGTGCTCGACCTCGTCGTGAGGCCGTACCCGTGGCAGCTGCAGGACACGAGCCAACGCCTGGGCGCACTCGGCTCGCTCGTCGCGCTGGCCGTCTTCGGGCTTGTGCTCGTCTACGCGTGGCGGAGCCGGGGGGAGGTCCTGGCTCGCACTGCGCCGATGCTCTACCCGCTCCTGTTTCTCCTGGTCGCGTACGCGCTGAGCGCGGGCAACGCGGGGACTGGGTTCCGCTACCGCACTCATCTCGTCGTGCTCGCGGTGGCCATGCTTGTCGTGCTGCGCGAGCACGTGCTGCGCTCGCAGACGAGCCCGGCGCCCGTATCATGGTCCGAGTCGGCACCGCCGGGCGTGAAGTCTGGAGAGAGGCGCGACCCGGCCGACCAACGGGCGCTGACGCCGACGCGAGGAGAATGAGGAGCTTGGCTCCCGAGTCAACCGGCCAGCAGGATCTCAGGACCTATTTGCGGGTCTTCTGGCGATGGAAGCTCCTGTTCATCGCCTTCGTGGTCCTGATTCCGCTCGGGGCCTATCTAATCGAGCGCGGAAAGCCGAAGGTCTACCAGGCGAGCACGCTGATGGAGTTGCAGGACGTCTCCCAGGGAATCGGCACAACCGGCGCTCCGATCGTGACCGGCAACCTCGCCGCCGTGGCGCGGCTCGTCACGACGACGCCGGTCGTTGACACCGCCGCAGCCCTGCTGCGCGAGCCCGCCGGATCGCTGGTAAACGAGGTTCAGGCGACGGCTGATCCCAACACGGGCTTCCTCACGATCACAGCGACCGACAACGATCCGGCTCGCGCCGCCGCGATTGCGAATGCGTTCGCCGCTGCGCTCGCCCGTCATCAGACCGATCGAGCGAACTCGGTCATCGACGAGCAGATCGCCTCAACGGCGAGACAGCTGGCCGCTACGCCTCGCTCGGACCCCGGCCAGCGCGTAACGCTGTCCCAGCAGATTGCCCAATTGCGGGCACTGAAGGGCTCCACCGGCTCAGGCGCGGTCGTGATCCAGGCGGCGACGCCGCCCGCCACGCCGGTTGGTCCGAAGACCCGGCGTGCAGTCGAGCTTGCGCTGGTGATCGCCCTGCTGCTCGGGATTGGCGCCGTGCTCGCCGCCGAGAACGCCGATCGGCGGCTTCGTACGCCCGAGGATGTGGAAAGCCTCACCGGCTGGCCGCTGCTGGCGGCCATCCCGTCTAGCGCGTTCTCGCCCGACCACCTCGAAGACCCGACCGACGAGGAGGCATTTCAGATGTTGCGCGGCGCGCTCACGTATTTCAACGTCGAGCAGCAACTCGGCAGCGTCGCCGTGATCAGCCCGGTGGTGGGGGACGGAAAGACGACCGTCGCGGTCGGGCTGGCGCTGGCAACCGCTCGAGCCGGGAAGCGCGCGATCCTCGTCGACGCGGATCTGCGACGCCCTCAGGTCTGCGCGAGGCTCGGCCTTGCCGCGAAAGCGGGTCTCGGCGCGGTCCTGGCCGGCGAGCGAGCGCTCGCCGACGTGATGCTGGACTATCCGCTGGACTCACCTGGCGCAGGCCGGGTGACCGTGCTTCCCGCCGGACCTCCGCCCCCGAATCCCGCTGCTCTGCTCGCATCGGAGCCGATGCGGAGGATCGTCCAGGAACTCGAGGCCCAGGCCGATCTTGTGATCCTCGACAGCGTCGCCGCGCTCGCCGTGAGCGATGCGCTGCCGCTGCTGCGCTCGGTGTCCGGGTGCGTGGTCATCGCGCGCATGAATCGGAGCTCGCGGGCCGCGATCCGACGGCTGCAGAAGATGCTTGGATCTGCGCAGGGGACCGTGCTCGGCGTTGTCGTGACCGGAAGCGGAGGCGCGGCAGGCGGCTATGCCGCCTACCACTACACCGAGAACGGGCACCGGGACGGCGCGCTCGGGCTGCTGCACCTGCGTCGGACGCGACCCCGGACCGCTGTCGACACCCCATCGTCGAACGGGACGGCGGACGACATTGGCAGTTCACCGTCGGAACAGCCGACCACGCAGACCGGCACGAGCGCTAGCCCGGATCAGCCGGACGCGTGAGCGACCCACGCGAGAGCAATCGATCCATCGGTCGTAGCGGCAAGCCGTAGCCTTCGTGGCGACACTGGGTAACGGCCGCCACGGCGCTCGAGGAGCCGAACAGCCGTTGCAGGAGCCTGGAGCGGCTCACGAAGAGCGCGTCGCTCGGGGTCAGCACGTAGCGGAACAGACAGCGATCGTTCCAAGCCGCAATGAAGCGTTTCCGGGATGATCCGTAGACGCGCCAATACTCGCTGTCAGGTCCACTGGCGGCTCTGGCCTGCCCGAGATGAGTGACGGGAAAGTCGATCACGTACGCCGAGCCGCCGGACGCGAGCGCATGGAGGCAGACATCGGCGCCGTAGAGGTGAAACTCCCTCAGCTCGGCCGAGCAATGCGGGGCGTTGCGCGGATTGAAGACGAGGAAGTCTTCATCCAGCGTCACCACCGGGAGCGGCAGGTGCTCGCCGGTCGAGCCGCCATGTCCGTCGACGAGCCGTCGGATCAGCCGACCGCTTCTCATGACCCCGGCGTTTCCGGCCACCACCCAACGGGGATCTCGGACATCGAGCTCCCGCACACAGGCGAGCAACTCCCTGGCTCCGGCGCCCTGATCGGCGAACACGTCCTGGTGGCACAGGATCGGGTAGCGCGCGGTGGATTCACGGCCGATGCGCGTGATCGTCGTGTACGGATCGTCGTCGTCGTCCGTGAGGCGCACGAACGCATCCGGGTCGAAGCCGGCCTCGATGAACGACGCGCGCATCCGGGCATAGAGGGCGTTGTCGTTGACGAACGTGTGGACTTCGAAAGGCATCTCCGGGGTGGCCGGCGCCGTCGGCGCGAGACGCCCGCTGCTCCGTGGCGCACCGACCGTGAGCGCCAGCCGTGCGGACCCGCGCCGCGCGGCCCTGGCCATCGGGGCGAGACGCAGTACCAGCCGCGCAGCTCGCAGCCGATCGACCGTCAGCCACAACCCGCGCGGAACCTGCGCCCTGACCCGGGGATCGTCGAGGAGCGAGGCGACGCCGATCTCTATGACAAACAGATCGTGGGCGAGCGGATAGGCCCGACAGCGCGGTAGCTCCGCGAGAAACCGCTGGATGCCGTGATCGACGATCAGCCTGTCGTGGAACACGATCACGCCCCGGTCACGCACGGCCCGGCGGCAGAAACGCGCATCCCGCAGCGCGGCGGCGTTCGTATGTTCACCGTCGATCAGGCACAGGTCGATGCGGAGGCCCGACGGGTCGACGTCCGCGGTGGTGCCATCGATGGTGCTCAGCTTCGCCAGATCGGCACCTGGCACCTGCGACAGGTGCCGGACCATCCGGGCCGTGGTGTTGTCGGGATACCACGCCGCGCCCTCGGGCCGCTCGTCTGGCGAAGCCAGATCGCGCCGGTCGATCGAAACGACGCTCCGACAGCGCGAATCGACGATGAACGACTGCAGGCTGGCGCCGTGGTACGAGCCGACCTCCAGGTAGCTGAAGTCACCCCGAGCAGCCAGCGCCGCATGCACGGCGAGCAGGGAGCGCCGATCGGCAGACGACGCACAGGCGCCTTCGATCTGATCGAACAGCGACATGTCGAGACGATCGACGCGACTGCTGGGCGAGACTGCCACGGGCACAATGTGACCGATGGCTGAGGAACTCGCGTCCCGCATCCGCGGGGAAGCGCTCACAAACGCGTGCCGGGGCTGATCGGCGAAGTGGGGGCCGAGCCGACGTTCTCGATCGTCGTCCCGACGTTCCGCCGGCCCGATGCGCTCGGGGAGACGCTGGCGGCGATCCTCCGCCTGGATTACCGAAATGATCGCTATGAGGTGATCGTCGTCGACGACGGCGCGGACGACGAAACGGCCCGGGTCGTCAAGCGCTTGCGTGGGGGCGGAGTCGAACTGATGCTCGAGGCCCAGCCACATCGGGGGGCAGCCCGTGCACGGAATCGGGGGGCGCGCCTGGCCACCGGCGAGATGCTGCTCTTCTGCGACGACGACGTGATCCTCGACCCGCCGTACCTCCGACTACAGCTCTCGGCGAGGGAGCGTCACGGAGACGCCGTGATCAGCGGCACCTGGCGGTTCTCGCCGACGGCGATCGAGGCGCTCGAGCGCTCGCCATTCGGCCGCTACAGGATCGCCCTCGAGCGGGGCTTTCGGGAGCACACCGGCGGCCGACCGCTCGACGGCGATCCATGCCGCCTGGTGATGCCGTTGCTCGGTTCCGGCAACCTCGCGGTCCGACGCGACCGCTTCTGGGAGATCGGCGGCTTCGACGAGGACTTCCCGGTCGCCGGCGCCGAGGATCAGGACTTCTCGATGCGAGCGAGGGCGGCGGGAGCCCTGCTGCTCCTGGACACCAACATCCACTGCTTCCACAACGACAACCGCCTGACGCTCCGGGAATACTGCGCCCGCGAGGAGCGAAGCGCCCAGACGATGCCGTACCTGGCTCGCAAGTATCCGACCGAGTTGTCTCAGACGGCATACGTGCGGGAGAACTGTCCGATACGAGCGGGCGATCCGCCCCTGCTCGTGATGAAGAAGCTCATCAAGGCGGTCCTCGCGGGCAAGGCTGTGCTCGAGTTGCTGCACCGTTTCGTCGACCTGGCCGAGGCTGCTCACGGCCCCGAGCGCCTGCTCCGCCGCCTGTACAGGACGCTGTTGGGAATCCACCTGTTCCGCGGCTTTCGCCAGTCATGGCGCGCGTAGGGCCACAGCTCTCGATCGTGCTCGTGCTCCACAACTCGGCGGACGAGCTCGTCGATTGCCTGCGATCGGTCCGGTCGGCGATCGAGGCCGGGTGGGCCGAGCTGATCGCGGTGGACAACGCATCCCCGGACCGGAGTGCCGAGATCGTACGTGGCGAGCTGCCGAAGGCGCGGCTGCTCAGCCTCGACCAGAACCGAGGCTTTGCCGCCGGCGCGAACGCGGCGCTGTCCAGAGCTGCCGGTCGCTACTGGCTCCTGCTCAATCCTGACACTGTCTCGTCGCCCACCGGGCTGGAGACGCTCGTGGGGTGGATGGATGCGCATCCGGCGATCGCCGCCGCGAGCCCCGAGCTCTGTTGCGCCGACGGTCGCTGCGAGTCGCCTGGACGTGCCGCCCCGTCGATCCTCCGTACGTCGTTGGAGCTCTCGCGGCTGCACCGACTGATACCAGCCGCGACGCGGGCGAGGGTCCTGCGTGGGCCATACTGGCTCGGCGGGGATCAGTACGACGCCGGCTGGGTACCTGGCACGGCGATGATCGTGCGGCCAGCGGCGGCATCACAGGTGGGACTACTGCGCGCGGACCTGTTCATGTACGGCGAGGACATCGAATGGTGCTGGAGACTGCGGCGCGCCGGCTGGCGGATCGGCGTCTGCTCAGGGGCCCGGTTCGTCCATCGCAGTGGCGCGAGCGCTCGGCGCACCTGGGGCGAACCTGAGCAAGAGCGGCGGATCGCGGCCGGCGTCGATGCGGCGTGCCGGTCGATGTACGGCCCAGCTCACGCTCGAGCGCTGGCGGCACTAACCGGGCTGGCGTTGCGGCTCGACTCCTACGGAACCGACCGCGAACCCGCCCAGCGCGTGCGCGCCCGCGACGGAGCCCGGGTCTGGGGGCAACTGGCCAGACGCCGATGATCCGTTCGCCCGGACCGCTCGCGAGCGTAGTCATCAGCACCCACAACCGAGCCGGGGCCTTGGCGACCACGCTCGACGCGCTCATCGATCAGGATCTGCCTCCGACCGACTACGAGGTGCTGGTCGTCGACGACGGCTCGAGCGACACGACATGGGAGATGCTCAGCACGACCTCGACGCCGTACCGGCTGCGCCCGGTTCGCCTGCCGTTCAACCGGGGCGTGTCGGCGGGGCGGAATGCCGGTCTTCGAGTCGCCGAAGGCAAGTACGTGGTGATGATCAGCGACGACCTGATCGTCCCCCGGGAGTTCCTGAGGACGCACATCGAGACGCTCGAGCGCTTCCCGGACACTTGGGTCGTCGGAGGATTCCGTCAGCTCGGGTCGCTCACGGAATCTCCATTCGGGCGATTCCTGGATCAACTGGAGCGCGGCTTCGAGCGACTCCGGCTCGGTCGCCGGCTCGAACCAGGCCTGTACGAGATGACAGTGCCGACCGCCAGGAATCTGTCGCTGCCACGCGCCGACCTCGAGCGCGTCGGCCTGTTCGATGAGCGCTTTCGCGTGACCTGCGAGGACCAGGACTTGGCCCAGCGCGCGGCGGAATGCGGCATTTCCTTCATCTTCAACGCGGCGCTGGAGTGCGTGCACAACGATCAGACGGCGGAGCTGGGTCGATACCTCCGCTTTCAGCAGCGCGGAGCGCGCGATACCGCTCGCCTGTGCCTGAAATATCCCGAAACTCACGGCCGGTCGCCGATCGCGACGCGCAACGGCTACATCCGCCGCTCGGACGGGCGCCGGCTGATCCTGCGAAAGCTCGTCAAGCGCGTGCTCGCCACGCGGCTGATGACCGGCGCCGTCGAGGCGGCCGTCCGGACGAGTGACCGGGTGCCGATACCCCACCGGTGGCGGGCCCGAGGCTACCGCACGCTCATCGGGCTCTATATCTTCAGAGGCTTCCGGGAGGGCTTGCGTGAGTCGCGTCGGGATCATCGTCAGATCGCCGTCCGATCCGACCCCTTGACGCAAGTGCTGAAGCGGCTCCGGGCCGTGCCCGCGGTGAACATGGCGCTCACGCACGCCGTGCGCGCCCCGATGCGGATGCTTGGAGTCCAGAGCGAGTTCGTGATCAAGCACCTGCCACACGCCGGCGTGACGACCATGACGCTTCCGGGCAAGCGCCGCGCGCGCCTGTGGTCACGCGGGGACGATTGGGTGTCCAACCAGGTCTTCTGGCGCGGCTGGGACGGCTACGAGCCCGAGATGGCGACGCTCTTCTGGCGGCTCGCGACGGCGGCGAGCGTCACCCTCGACGTCGGCGCTCACGTCGGGTTCTACGCGATCCTGGCCGCGATCGCGAACCAAGGCGGTTCCGTATTCGCCTTCGAGCCGCTCCCGCCGGTGTTCGAGCGCCTTCAGCACAACGTCGCGATGAACCGGCTGCAGAACGTGACCGCGCTGCGGCAAGCCGCCGGAGCCGTCGACGGATGGGCGCCGTTCTTTCACCTCCCCGGCATCGTTCCGTGCAGCTCGAGCCTGTCGGAGTCATTCATGCACAGCCACCCGGTACTGGAGAGCCTGCCCGTGTCGGTCGTTCGGCTCGACACCTTCGCTCGAGAGCATCGGGTGGCGGCGATCGACCTGGTCAAGCTGGACACGGAGACGACCGAGCCCGACGTGCTGATCGGCATGGGAGCGCTGCTCGCAGACAACCGACCGGACATCTTCTGCGAGGTTCTGCGGCGCTCCGACGCGGACGCGCTAACGAGCATTCTTCAACCCCTCGGCTATTCGTTCTATCTCCTGACCGATGCCGGGCCGGAGCGCCGGTGGCAGGTGACCGCTCACCAGCTTTGGCGAAACCACCTGTTCACGCCCCGCGATGGCTCGGTGATCGCCCGCCTGGCCGGTACCGTTGGCGATTCCTGACCCTCACCCAGGCACATTGCGCTCAGGTCAAACAACGAGCCCGCTCGCGGCCCCTGAACCCGTCGCCGCGACTGTGCGGATCGCGACCAAGTCCCGGTTGCGACCGGTCCAGTTGCTCGGCTACAAGCCGATCATCCGGGCACTGGCCGGACGAGACCTGAAGTCGCGCTACAAGCAGTCGGCGCTCGGCCCGGCCTGGGTCGTGTTCCAGCCGCTGGCGTTGCTCGTGGCGTTCACGATCGGCTTCCACAGCGTCGCGCACGTGCGAACGGAAGGCGTTCCATACAGCCTGTTCGCGCTCACCGGCCTGGTCGTGTGGACCTACTTCCAAGCCGTGACGATGGGGGCGGTCGGATCGCTCGTGAACAACTACGCCCTCGTCCGGTGGACGGCCTGCCCTCGGATGGCGCTGCCGCTGGCGACGCTGGTGTCCAACCTCCCGTCATTCGCGATCCCAGCCGCAGCGGCGGTGATCGCGGCCGGCATTATGGGGTTCCTGCGAGTCCAGGCGCTGCTGCTCCCGCTCCTGTTCGTGTGGTTGGTGGTCCTGGTGGCCACCGTCGCGATCGTCCTGTCGGCGATCACGGTGCGCGCCCGCGACGTTCTCAGCGTCACTCCGTTCCTGCTTCAGGTCATGCTGTTCCTTTCGCCGGTGGGGTACGGCACGTCGCAGCTCTCGCCGGTGCTCCGGACGGTGATCTCCATCAATCCGTTGACGGGTCTCATCGAGGCCTGGCGCTGGAGCCTCCTGGGAATCGTGCCGAGCACGACCGCCGTCGTCATCTCGCTGGCGCTGACGATTGCCGGAGCCGCGGTCGCGTGGCAGCTGTTCACATCGCTCGAGGTCTCGATGGCCGATGACATCTGAGGCCGTCGATCCGGACCGCATCGGACCGCCGGTCGTCGCCGAGCATCTGAGCAAGACCTACCGGCTGGGCGAGCTGCTGCGTCTGGAGGACACGCTCAGAACGGTCACTCGGCGGGCAACCGCGCGGCCGCTACTCGAGGCGTTACGCGGTGTCAGCTTCGAGGCTTACACCGGCGAATGCTACGGGATCGTCGGGGGCAACGGATCGGGGAAATCCACGCTGCTCCAGATCTTGGCCGGCATTACTCTGCCTACGAGCGGCACCTTGACCGTACGCGGCAGCGTGCTTCCGATGCTGGCGGTGGGCGCCGGCTTCCACCACGAGCTGACGGGGCGGGAGAACAGCTTCCTGTACGGGACCATCCTCGGCCTTGACCGTCAGGTGATCGAGAGCAAGCTGGCGGATATCGCTGCCTTCGCCGAACTCGAGCGCCACTTCGACACGCCGCTGAAACGCTATTCGGCGGGAATGCAATCGCGCCTGTGTTTCGCGATCGCAATGCTGTTCCCGGCGAACGTGTACTGCTTCGACGAGGTCCTCGCGGTGGTTGACGGCGAGTTCAAGGATCGCTGCCTCGCCGAAGTCAGAGCCCTGGCGGCAAAGGGAGCGACGGTGTTCTTCATCAGCCACGACCTCGAGCAGGTCGGCACGCTGTGCGATCGAGTGATGTGGCTCCAGGACGGGGCGTCCCGAGAGATCGGTGATGCCGAGTCGGTGATCGAGCGCTACGGCCGTCACGTCGCGGGCGTGCCAGACGCGTAAGGGCGCCACTCGAGATCGATTCGATCGCCCGGCCGACAACCTCCGCGCGGTCGAAGTGCATGGCGCATACCGATGCGCGGGGCGCCTTCACCGGACCGAACGAAATGCGGCCACGATCCGCTCCGCGTTTGCCTGCAGCGTATAGCGCTCGTGGGCAGCGGCGGCGGCTCGCCGGCCGACGCGTTCGCGCAGGTCGGGATCGCCGATCAGTCGGCCTACCGCGTGCTGCCACTCGGCGTCATCTCTGGCCAGGAAGCCCGTCTCGCCCTCCGTGATGACGGCGGTGTTGGATCCGAGCGGGGTCGCCACCGGCGGAATGCCAAGAGCCATGTACTGGATCAGCTTCAGAAAGAACTTGTGCGGCGTCCACCGGGTGAGCGGCACCGGCACCAGGCCGACATCGAGCCGTCGGAGGTCCTCCACCTCGGTCTCCGCGCGCCACTGCACCGGAGTATGAGGCACCTCCGGCAACCCGTAGTCGAGCGCCCCGATCATGACGAGTTCGGTGTCCGCCCGCGCGCTCAACGCCTGCAACGGGCGACGGATCACCTGGAGGTTGGAGATCGTGCTCGGGCTGCCGCTCCAGCCGACCCGGACCCGGTCTCGGGCGCTGGAGATGCGCGGCTTCCAGCCGGTGTACCGCTCACCGTCGACCAGGCTCGGAATCTGCCACACGTTCGCGTTGTACCTGCGGGCAAACGCGCAGTGACTTGGCGAATTGGCAAGGACGACGGCGCTCGAGCGGCAGAGCATCTTCACCTTGCCGAAGAACTTCAGGTAGGAGAGCCAGCCGTTGGCAGGGCTGCGATACGGGATATAGAGGGGGTCGTCGAGCAGATAGATCAGCGGCTTTCCGCGTCGCGTCACCCACCGCTCGACGATCGCCGGTCCGATCAGTGTCGCCTCCCGATTCACAAGCACGGCGTCGTACTCGTCCACCTGACGAACCTTTGGGATGAATTGGACGTACGCGCGCATCATCTCGAGCGCCTTCGGCGCGGCTCGTCCCTGCGCGTAGAGGATGCGGTGAAGCCGATCCGTCTCGAACACCGCGTAGTCGAATGAAATCCCTGCCTCGTGCAGCACCCGCTCCCACAACTCGAAGCTCGACCGTGGACCGGCAGTCGTTCCGTACGGGTACGGCGTAAGCACGAGGACACGCATGCCTCGAATTCTCGCTCGATCCGCGGTTGAGAGCGGGCCGGAAGCAGCCGGAACTCGGGGCCTCGCCCGCCGAGGCCGCAGTCGACTCGCTCGGCGCGCGTAGCGTCAGACCGCACCGAATCTGCACGCGTTCGTACGGACGTCCACCCGCCGTTCGACCGTCCTCGAACGATCGGCCAGCGCCCGGCGCGACGGCGTCCGGCGTGGTCCCGCGCACCGATCCAAGGGTACGTGCGGAAGCGATTTGCCTTGTCATCTGTCCTCGCGGTAACTGCCTCACGACCCGGGCTGCGCCCGGGGCTGCTGCTCGCGCTTGTGGTCGCCTCGATAGCAGCCGTGCTGGCCTCGACAGGCGGCGGAGTCCCGGCCCGTACTGCTCCTTCGGGCGCCCCACGCGTGTGGGTCGGGACTCGCGCGGCCGTCGGCCCCCGGACCCGCGCAGGCGGCCCCCGGGCCCGCGCCGGCTCTCACGCGGCGGCCGCCACCACGGCCCCACTCGAGGGGATCTTCGAGAACTGCTCGCTGGATACGACGATGGCGCTGTGCGCTCAGCGGCTGGCCGTGATGCGCACCGGCGGGATCAGGGTCGTCGTCATTCCGGGATGGGGCGCGTCCCTTCCGTCGCTGACCCAATACGCCGCGACCGCCCGAGCGCTTGGGATGTCGGTGATGTGGGAGCTGAGTAACCCGGGCTGGTGGCGCGGGGCGCCCATGAGCACCGACATGGCGGGTTACTTTCCCGCGTTCGCCACCGGATGTGGCTGCAACCAGAACGGTCCACTCCTCGCGTACATGATCGGCTGGCTCCGCGCGCTACCCGGCACGTACGGCTACTACGCCGCCGACGATTCGATGCTCTCGGAGGGCGACCGAGCCGGCGTGGCCGCGTACGTCTCGCAGATCAAGCAGCGTGACCCGGTGCACACCGTGCTGATCGGATCGTTCGGGCTCGGGCAGTCACGGGATTACGAGGGGATCGCCGACCTGATCGGCACTGAGATCTACCCCGTCACGACGTCCTCGCTTCTACCGGTCCGCGCACACCGGGCGGCGTGGAACTCGGTCGAGCACACGGCAAGCGGGGCACAGCAGGCCGCAGCCGGCGCCCACAGACAGTCCGCGTTCATCCTCCAGGCGTTCACCTGGGGCGACAACGTCGACGATGGCTTCGCCGTTGACGCTTGCTCCCCAGGCGAGAGCAACTCGGCCTGCTACGCCGCGCTGCAATACCCGAGCCCCGCCGAGCAGCTGGAGCTGCGCAACGAGATCCTCCTGCACGCCCACCCGAAGCTGATCTTGTGGTGGTCGTTCCCGGGCACGTACGGTCAGGCCGGCGACGACACGTACTCGATCTACCCGACCGGCGCGCAGGCGGGGTTCCGCTGGGCGGGCCTGTCAGCCGCGATCAGAGCTCCGATGCCACGGCCGGCTTCACCGCCGGCGTCTCGGACCAGGTGAGGCCCGGCATCACTACCAGCCCTCGCGGCGGAGGAACACCTCCAGCGTTAGGAGCGTCCACAGCGCCCCGCCGCGCTGCCGGGTCCCGGCAGCATGCTCAGCCAGGAGCGCATCGACGGCGTCGGCCCGGAGGTGGCGACGGACGCGAGCGTCGGGCGCGCCGAGCATGTGCGAGACATAACCGCTCAGGTCATCGCGGAACCAACGATCCAGCGGAACGCCGAAGCCGTGCTTGCGCCGCCGGAGGATCTCCTGCGGAAGATCGCCACGCAGCCCGTGCTTGAGCGCGCGCTTGAGGGTAGAGCCGCCGATCTTCAGCTTCGGAGGCAGCTGGATGGCGTAGCTCGCGAGGTCGGCATCCAGAAACGGCGAGCGCAACTCGAGGCCGTGGGCCATGCTCATCCGGTCGGCCTTGAC
>Ga0335081_10006312_pt1 | contig 18864 bp, 16 predicted proteins | sample Lox_Sample_35_FD_206713 | JGI IMG/M metagenome (GOLD analysis project Ga0335081, IMG submission 206713) | Soil microbial communities from Loxahatchee National Wildlife Refuge, Florida, United States - Lox_Sample_3.5 | ecosystem: Environmental > Terrestrial > Soil > Wetlands | place: USA...
TCGTCGAGCGGAATGCCGGGGGTACGGCCGGTCAGCGCCGTGCCGGTCGCGGCGGTCAGGCCGTGCCGCACCACCAGAACCAAGGTCACGCACCGACTCTACGGGGTGCCGCCGGCTGCGCGCGGCTAGCTCGAGTCGGCCCGGCTGGCGGCTACGGTGCGGTCGCTGATCACGAACGTGACCGATCCGAACGAGACCTGATCGCCCGGGCGCACCGGGACCCCGGTCGTCACCCGCCAGCCGTTCAGCCTGGTCCCGTTGGTCGAGCCCAGGTCGGAGAGCAGCCAGTCCTCGCCCTTGCGGTACAGCCTGGCATGCCAGCGGGACACGCTCAGGTCGGCCAGGGTGAAGTCGCAGGCCATAGCCCGTCCGATGGTGAACCTGCGGTCATCGGATGGCGGCAGCCACAGCGGCGGAAGCTCGGGCCGCTGCGGCAGCGCCACGGGACCGGTCGGCCCGTTCCGCCCCGGCCTGGCCCCTCCGCGCCCGGTGATCTGGCGTGCGGCCGCGGCCAGCCGGTAGCGTGCTCGCCTGACCGGTCCCGGCTGCTGCCTCGGCAGGTCGGCGAAGAGGTCGGACAGGTCGGACCTGTCCCTGGCCCGCAGCGCCGCGTCCACTCGGTGCAGGAAGGTCTCCTGGCTCAGCAGCCCCTCGGCGAACCGGTCCCTGAGCTGGCCGATCGCTTGGTCGCGTTCGGCATCGGAGGCACGCACCCCGCGATCGTCGTCCGCGAGCCCGTTCCAGGACGCCCGCATACCAGAAGTATCGGGCCGACCTTGTGCGCGCACAAGGCACTTGGCCTGCTGCGGGTCGCCGGGCATCCGGCGGGCGCTCAGCTCGTCGGCTGCGCCGCGGCCGACGCCGCGGTCACCGCGGTGTCGCCATCGGTGGTCTGCAGCGGGAAGTGGCAGGCCGCGATGTGACCGGGACCGAACGACCGAAGCGCGGGCTCCTCGTTGGCGCAGATGTCCTGCGCGAGCGGGCAGCGAGTACGGAACCGGCAGCCGGAGGGCGGATTCAGCGGGCTGGGCAGCTCGCCCTTCACGCCGATGCCACGGCTGCTCCTTGCCGCGGTCGGGTCGGGTATCGGGATCGCGCCGATCAGGCCGGCTGTGTACGGGTGCGCGTACCGCTGGTAGACGTCATCGCTCGCACCCATCTCGACGAGTTTGCCGAGGTACATGACGCCCATCCGGTCGGCGACGTACTTGACCACGGCAAGGTCGTGCGAGATCACGACGTAGGTCAGGCCGTGCGCCGTCTGGAGCCGCTTCATCAGGTTGAGCACCTGGGCGCGGATCGATACGTCGAGCGCGCTGACCGGCTCGTCGGCGACGATCACCCTCGGGCTCAGAGTCAGCGCGCGAGCGAGCCCGATCCGCTGCCGCTGGCCGCCGGAGAACTCGTGCGGGAAGCGCTCGACCGCGTTGCGCGGCAGGCCGACCTCGGAGAGCAGCTCGAAGACGCGAGCCTCCTGCTCGGCGTGGCTGCCGATGCCCTGGATTGTCAGCGGCTCCCTGATGATCGCCCCGACCCGCATTCTCGGGTCGAGCGAGGAGTACGGGTCCTGGAACATCAGCTGCAGGTCGCGCCGCCTGATCCGGAGCTCTCGCCCGCGCAGCGCGCCGATGTTCGATCCGGCCAGGGTGACCTCTCCCGAGGTCGGCTGCTCGAGTGCGACGATCATCCGGCCGATGGTGGTCTTGCCGCAGCCTGACTCGCCGACCAGGCCGAAGGTCTCTCCTCCCTGGACGGAGAACGAGACGTCCGAGACGGCCTTGACCGAGCCGATCGCGCGCTGCAGGATGCCCGAGGTCACGGGGAACTCCTTGACCAGGTTCTTGACCTCGAGCAGCGGGCCCTCGAAGGCAGGCGCGCGCGCGGCCTCGCGGCGGCTCTTGGCGGTCGACACCCCCTTGGCCAGCACCGGACCGGCGCCCGTCACGGCGTCGGGAACGACCTCCACTCCGGCGGCGGCCGCAGCGGCCAGCTGCGCGGCCCGGGCAGCGGCGTCTACCGCGTCCGGTGCCAGCGGGCCGTCGACGGGGTGCCAGCAGGAGAACATGTGCTCCGAGGTCTCGCCGATCAGGTCGGGCTCGTCGGTCCGGCATTTGTCGGTCGCCTTGCTGCACCGGGGCGCGAACCGGCACCCGGGCGGCGGGTGGCCGAGGTCGGGCGGCAGGCCGGGGATGTTGAGCAGCCGCTGGCCGCGGTCCTGGTTCAGTCGCGGGATCGACGCGAGCAGCGCCTGCGTGTAGGGGTGATGCATGTGCTCGAACAGAATGCCGGTGTCGGCGGTCTCGACGACCCGGCCGGCGTACATCACGTTCACCCGGTCGGCATGGCCGGCGATGACGCCCATGTCGTGCGTGATCAGCAGCATGGCCATGTGCAGGCGGCTCTTGAGGTCGTCGAGCAGGTCAAGTATCTGCGCCTGGATGGTGACGTCGAGCGCGGTCGTCGGCTCGTCGGCGATCAGCACCTTGGGCTCGCAGGTCAGTGCCATGGCGATCATCACGCGCTGGCGCAGACCGCCGGACAGCTGGTGCGGGAAGTCGTTGAGCCGCTCCTTAGGGTGTGGCAGGCCGACCAGGTCGAGCACCTCGGTGGCACGGTCGAGTGCTTCCTTCTTCGAGACGCCCCGGTGCAGCAGCACCGGCTCGGCGACCTGCGAGCCGATGTTCTTGGTCGGGTCGAGCGAGGTCAGCGGGTCCTGGAAGACCATCGCGATCTCGTTGCCGCGCAGCTTCTGAATCTCCCGCTCCGGCAGGCCGACGAGTTCCTTGCCGTCCAGCCTGATCGAGCCGCCCACGATGGACCCGCCTGGTGGCAGCAGGTTCATCATGGACAGGCCAAGCATCGACTTGCCGCAGCCTGACTCGCCGACGAGGCCGAGGGTCTCGCCAGGGTCGAGGTGCATGTCGACGTTGCCGACGGCCTGGATGACCGTCGTGCTCTGCTTGATGTGGGTCGAGAGATCCTTGACCTCAAGGACAGGGGCCACGGGGGTGCTCCTCGTTCTCCGGGGATTCTGGCGGTCGCTACCGGCGGCGCAGTCGCACGTCGAGCGCATCGCGCAGCGCGTCGCCGACGAGGTTCAGCGCCATGACGGTGAGCACGATGCACAGGCCGACCGGATAGACCTCCCACCAGTAGCCGTTCAGCAGGTTCTGCGCGCCGCCGGAGAGCATGTCACCCCAGTCGAAGGTCGGGTAGTTGATCCCGAAGCCGAGGAAGCCGAGCGCGGCGACCAGCAGGATCGCATCGGCGACCTGGAACGTGATGTTCACGACCACCACGCTGAGCGCGTTCGGTATGAGGTGCCTGAGCACCAGCCTCGCCCGGCTCGATCCGGCCGCCCGCGCGGCGGCGATGAAGTCGCGCTCCCTGAGCGTGAGGACCTCGCCGCGGACCAGCCTCGAGGGAGCCAGCCAGGAGAACGCGCCGATGATGAGCGCGAGGGCAAGCACGGTCGAACCCCACCGGGCACCCACGATCAGGATGACGAAGAGCAACGGCACCGACAAGATGATGTCGACGATCCGCATCATCAGCCCGTCGACGAAGCCGCCGGCCAGCCCGGCGATCGCGCCCCAGAGGGTGCCGACGATCGTCGCGATGGTCGCGGCGAGCAGGCCGATCTCCAGCGACGCCTGACCGCCGACCATGAGCTGGCCGAGCACGTCGAAGCCGTCGGTGTCGCCGCCGATCGGCAGTCCCTGAACGGGTGGCGAGTTGGCGTTGCCGAGGCTGGCCACGGTGACATCGCCGTGGTAGATCAGCGGGCCGGCCCAGCAGAAGACGAAGAAGAAGACCAGAATGCCGAGCCCGACCACGGCGAGCCGGTTCTCGGCAAATGCGCGCAGCCCCAGCCGCCACCCGCTCTGGATGACGGTGACCTCGCCGCCTTCCGCGATGGGCTCGTGGACTACCGGCGTCAGGGTCGGTATCTCGTTGATCATTGCGGCCTCCTGAACCCCACTGTCCGATGTGCCGGCCTCGCGTTTGCCCGCGTCAGGCGATTCTGATCCGCGGGTCGGCCACCGTGAGCGCGATGTCCGCCACGTAATTGCCGATCACCGTCAGAACGCCGCCCATCAGCGTGTAGGCCAGCAGGACCGGGTAGTCCTCACGGTTCAGTGCGTCGATGAACATGATCCCTAGCCCAGGCCAGTTGAAGACGCTCTCGGTGATCAGGTTGCCGGAGAGCAGGGCAGGAATGCTGAGTCCGATCAGCGTCACCATAGGCAGGCACGCGTTGCGCACGAGGTGGCGCATCAGTACCAGCCGCTCCGGCAGGCCCTTCGCCCTGGCGGCCTTGATGTAGTCCTGCGCGAGCGCGTCAAGCGCCGACGAGCGCATGTATCTGGAGTACGCGGCCACCGATACCAGCGTCAGCGTCGCGACGGGCAGCACCATGCCGTTCGGGTGGGTGATCGCGCCCCACAGCGAGCTGTTCTGGCTGACCGAGGCCGGCGCATCCGGCGGGAGGATGTTCAGGGTCAGCGCGAAGATCTGGATGAGCAGCAGGCCGAGCAGGAAGGTCGGCATCGAGTAGAGGACGAACGCGGCGGTGGTGACCGCGTTGTCGCCGAGGCTGTTGCGCTTGACGGCCTGGTAGATGCCGATCGGGAGCGCGATGATGATCGACAGGATGAGGGCGGTGCCGCTCAGGTAGGCCGAGATGGGCGCGTGCTCGGCGAGCACCTGGTCGACGGACTGGTTCAGCGTGTACGACTGGCCGAGGTTGCCGTGCAGGAGCAGCCACATGTAGTGCCCGTACTGGGCGATGAACGGCCGGTCGAATCCGTGCTGCTGATTCCACGCGGCGACCGACGCTTTCGATGCCTTGGGTCCGAGAATGACCTGGCCGGGTGAGCCGCCAATGAGGTGCAGCATCGCGAAGATCATTATCGAGAGCCCGATGATAATGATGATCGAGGTGCCTGCCCGGCGGAGCAGGTAGGTGCTCATCTCGGGGGTCCTTCCTGGCTGCGCTACCGGGGGCTGCGCCGAGCGGGGGGATGGGCGGGACGCGGGTTGCCCGCCGGCGCCTGGGGAAATGATTCCCCATTCGCCGGCGGGCAATACCGCGTCGAGGTTGTTACTTAGTGAAGTACCACAGTTCCGGGTCCAGGGAGAACTGCGGGAGCTCCCAGAACGAGGCCTGCGGACCCGACAGGGTGTTCTTCCACGCGTAGACGTGGTCGCTGTCGGGCTGGAACAGCGCCGGGAGGTTAACGGCGAGGTACGACGCCTCGTTCTTCACCGCGGTGGGGTTGCCGCCGAAGACCGAGTCGTTGATCAGCGTGTTCGCCTGGGCGCTGCTGTAGCCGCCGATGTTGAACGTGCCGGTGGTGTTGAAGACCGTGTTGGTCGTCGGGTACAGCGACTGCGTGAACCCGCCGAAGTCCTCCATGGCCCACTTGTTGTCGTTCGCCGGAGCGGCGACGTCGTAGTAGTTGGAGAGGATGAAGTTGAAGGACTTGCCGGTCAGGGTGATCGGGATCCCTGCGCTCTTCGCGTCGGACGCGAAGGCGGTGTCCTCAGAGGTGATGGGCGGTGAGCCGTTGTTGTAGATCAGGTTGAACGTCAGCTGGGTGCCCTTGGGAATGCCAGCGCCGCAGTCCTTGGCGCCGGTGCCCGCGGACTCACAGGTCTGAGTGCCGTTGACGATCTTCCAGCCGTGGGCCGCGAGCGTGGACTTGGCGTCGGCGATGCTGAACGCGTAGACCTGCTTGGTCGCGTTGGCCGGGGTGAACGGGCTCGGCGGGAGCGAGGGCACCGGGCCGTCGCCCACCGCTGCGTAGCCGTGGAAGATGCCCTTGATGTAGCCGGCGCTGTCCACTAGGTGGGCGAGCGCCTGCCGGACGTAGAGCTGGCCGATGATGTTGTTCCAGTCGCCCGTGTGGTCCTTGAAGTTGAACACCATGTAGTCCCAGCCGAAGTCAGGGTAGCCGTAGACGTTGAAGCCCTGCTTGCGCAGCGCCGGGATCTGCGGGTAGTCGGACGACGGGACGAGGCCAACGGTGAGCTGGCCGGCCTTGAGCGCCGTGTACTCGGCGTCATCGGAGGTGAAGGCCACCTCCTGGAACGTGTTGATCGACGGCTTGGTGCCGCTGAACGCGGTGTTGGCCACCCACGTGCTCGAGTCGGTGCTTGGGTTGAACGCGCTGATCTTGAACGGCCCGTCCACGACCTGCCACAGCGGGTTGGTCGCGTAGGTGGACAGCTTCAGCGACTGCGCGTTCAGGAACTTGTAGATCTTCTCCGCGCCCGCGAGCGTGGTGTAGTTGACCGGCTTGCCGCCTGGGGCGTCGATGTCCCACGCCGCGCTCGGCAGCGCGTAGAGCAGGGCGAGCTGGTCGTAGAAGAAGTAGCCGGGGTTGTACGCCTTGCTCAGCTGGAGCGTGAGCGTGTCCGTGCTGGTCGCAGTCGCGCTCACGACGTTGTCAGGGAAGTAGCCCGGCGAGTAGTTGCCGTAGTTCGCCGCGCTGATCTTGACGGCCGCCTTGACCAGGTCGATGAAGAACACCACGTCCTGAGCGGTGACGGGCTTGCCGTTCGACCACTTGTAGTTGCTGTCCATGGTGATGGTCACGGTCTTGTTGCCGTTGCTGAAGACCGGCTTCTTGGCGAGGCTGAGCGCGTAGTTGATGTTGAGCGAATGCCCGACCGGCGACCAGAACAGCGGGCGCCAGCCAAGGTCCTGGAAGTAACTGATCGTGTACACCGACGAGTTCGCGCCCGGGGTGATCGGGAAGATGTAGTTGGGCGTCGCGCCGGCCGGCATTCCGAAGGACACGGTGCCGCCGGGCACCTTGTGCGACGACGGCTTGGGAATGCCGGCGAAGCCACTGCTGGTGTTCGCGTTCGTGCTGGTCGTGCTGCTCTTCGCGCAGGCGGCCAGCGCGGTCACGCCGACGACGGCGACCGCCGTCACCTTCGTGGCCGTACGGGCAAATCTCCTCATCAATCCTCCTGGATCATGTGGCGGTCGGCGTGCTATTGGACATGCCGCCGCCACTGATAATCGCAGCCGAGCAACCTCGCTCGCCGCCTCCTGTCGTATCCAGCCTCCCGGCACACGGACCTGGCTGACCAAGCATGCGCTGCGGAGGGTCACTCGGAGCGTAGATTCGATGAGGTAGCAATCACAGGGCGAATCTGTCACAATTCGTTATCGATGCAGCCCCGGCCAGCAACGTTGCGTACAGGGCCGCTCAGGCGCCCATCGCGTGCACGCCGCCGTCCACGTGCACGATCTCCCCGGTGGTCGCCGGGAACCAGTCAGACAACAGCGCGACGCAGGCGCGAGCGGCAGGCTCGTGATTGGTCAGGTCCCAGCCAAGCGGCGCCCGCACTCCCCACAGTGACTCGAACTGGTCGAAACCGGGAATGGATTTCGCGGCCATTGTCCGCAGCGGCCCCGCAGCCATCAGGTTCACCCTGATCCGGTACTGGCCGAGATAGCGGGCCAGGTAGCGGGCGCACGACTCGAGCCCCGCCTTCGCCACGCCCATCCAGTCGTACGCCGGCCAGGCGAGTCCCGCGTCGAAGTCCATTCCGACCAGTGCTCCCCCGTGCTCTCGCATCAGCGGCAGGGTCGCCATCGCGAGGGCTTTGAGCGAGTAGGCGGAGACGTGCACGGCCACCGACACGTCCTCCCACGGCGTGCTGAGGAAGTTGCCGCCGAGGGCGCTGCCAGGGGCGAACGCGATCCCGTGCACCACGCCGTCCAGCCGGTCCACGTGCTCGCTCACCCGGTCGGCCAGCGAGCCGAGATGCTCGGCGCTTGTCACGTCGAGCTCGAGCACGGGCGGCGGGTCGGGCAGCCTCCTGGCGATCCGCTCCACCAGGCTCATCCGGCCGAAGCCGGTCAGCACGACCGTGGCGCCCTGCTCCTGGGCGATCCTGGCGACGTGGAAGGCGATCGATGAGTCGGTCAGCACCCCGGTGACCAGGATCTGCTTGCCGTCAAGTAGCCCCATGCCGTGCCTTCCTGCGAGTAGTTCTGCGAGCGGCCGTCCCTGCGGGTCGCCGCAGCCGCTAATGGCCCATGCCAAGGCCGCCGTCCACCGGGATCACCGCTCCGGTGATGTACCCGCCATCCTGGCCGGCCAGGAACTGGACCACGCCGGCCACCTCGTCGGCGCAGGCGGTGCGGCCAAGCGGTATCCCAGCCAGGATCGCGGCCTTCTGCTTATCGGTGAGCTGAGCGGTCATGTCGGTGTCCGCGAAGCCCGGCGCCACCACGTTGACCGTGATGTTGCGGCTGCCGAGCTCGCGGGCCAGCGAGCGCGCCATGCCGATCAGGCCGGCCTTGGATGCGGCGTAGTTGGCCTGGCCGGCCGACCCGAGCAGCCCCACCACCGATGAGATGAAGATGATGCGGCCGCGGCGCAGCTTCATCATCGGTCGCACCGCGCGCCTGGCCACCCGGTAGGCGCCGGTGAGGTTGGTGTCGAGCACCGAGGTGAAGGTGTCCTCGCTCATCAGCGCGAGCAGCTGGTCGCTGGTCACCCCGGCGTTCGCCACAAGCACCTCGACCGGCCCGTGCGCGGCCTCGGCGGCCGTGAACGCCGCGTCCACCGACGCGGCGTCCCGCACGTCGCAGGTGACCACCGTCAGCCCCGGGATCTGCTCGCCGGAGCGCGAGGTGATCGTCACCGCGTCCCCCGCCGCAGCCAGTCGGCGGGCGATGGCCAGCCCGATCCCCCGGTTGCCGCCGGTAATCAGGACGGATCGGCTCATCGTCAACCTCCGCGCGGAAAGCAGCCGGTCGCGGCTGACAGTATCGCAGACGGTTACTGACGGGCTTGCCCGGCGGCGCGGCGGTACCGCGGTGTCGGCGGCGCCGGGTCAGGAGTCCTCGAGCCTGAAGCCGACCTTCAGGCCGACCTGGAAGTGCGCGATCTCTCCGTCCTGCAGCTGGCCGCGGATCTCAGTCACCTCGAACCAGTCCAGGTGGCGCAGGGTCTCCCCGGCTCGGCGCAGCCCGTTGCGCATGGCTGCGTCGACGCTGTCTGGCGACGTGCCGACGATCTCGGTGACCCGGTAGGTACGGTCGGTCATCAGGTGCTCCTGTTCGCTTGATGGCTGCGCGGGTCTACAAGTACTACCCGACCGGATTAGCGTCCAGCCGGACGGCGGCCTACCGTGGAGAGATGCCCGGTCGTCGCAGTACCCGTCGTGACCATGCGCACGTGGTCACCGAGGCGCGGCTGTCCCGCTCCGAGGAGATCAGCCAGCGGGAGCGCAGGTACCTGGTGATGATGGGGCTGCGGGTGGTCTGCTTCGTCATCGCCGTGGTCGCGTTCCTGAACCACGCGGGCTGGTACGCGCTGATCCCGGCGGTCGGCGCGATCACGCTGCCCTACTTCGCCGTGGTGGTCGCCAACAGCCGGGCCACGAGCGCCGGGTCCGGCTTCCGGCCCTATGAGCCGCGGCTGCCCGAGCGGTACTCGGGGCCGCCGGGCGGCGGGCCCGACGACCAGGCGAGCGAAGGGCAGCCGGATGGCGGCACCGCGTCGGATCCGCAGGGCGGATCCGCATGACCCCGTCCTGACAAGCCGGCCCGGCGGGCACTTGCCGCACATCGGGCGGCACCGGCGTGTGTGCGTGTAAGGGAGCGTCAAGGCAGCAATGTCGGGCGCAAATCGGCGATCCGGGCAGGTACCAGCTGGCAGTGATCCGCAGATTCGCTTCTAATCCGGTCTTGACGCACATGGGGGCGGTTCGGTGTAACATGCTTACCGGTGCTCTGGTCCCCCGCTGGGGCACCGTTGCCGGCGTTCCGGGCCCCCGTCGGAACGCCGATGAATGCGACGCCGGGTGGTTTGCCCCCGTAGCCACCCGGCGTCGCCCTTTTCCTTTCGTCCGGTCTTGTTGCTATTCGGTCTTGCGGAACTCCGCGATGGCGACCGACATCATCGTCAGGCCCATGACGGCCACCATCCCGAGCGCGAGCCACTGCGGCACCGGCCAGCCGGCCCAGGTGAGCCCGGGCGCAAGCGCGTGCTGCTCGAACGGCGAGAGCTTCAGGTGGCTGAAGACCGCCTCGCGCATCGGCCCGACCACGTAGGTCAGCGGGTCGATCCTGGTCAGCACCGTGAGCCAGCCGGGCAGACCGCTCAGCGGGTACAGCGCGCCAGACAGGAAGAACAGCGGCATGACCAGCATCTGGGTCAGCGCCATGAACGCCTGGAATTGCTTGATCCGCGCGGCCATCATCACGCCGAACGCGGTCAGGGTGAACGCGAGCAGCAACAGTTCGCCGACGAGCGTCACCAGTAGCACCGGGTTGTACGGCACGCCGGCGAAACCGGCAAGCGCGAGGAAGATGACGCCCTGGAGGGTCGCGATCGTGGCGCCGCCGAGGCATTTGCCTATTACGATCGATGCCCGGCTGACCGGCGCGACCAGGATCTCGCGCAGGAAACCGAACTCTCGGTCCCAGACAATGGAGCCGGCCGAGAAGATAGCCGTGAACAGCACCGACATCGCCAGTACGCCGGGGTAGATGAATGTCTTGAAGCTCAGGCCCGGCGGCATGCTGTGCCCGGCGAGCGAAGACAGCCCGGTGCCGAGAATGAACAGGAACAGGAACGGCTGAACCAGCGAGGTGACGGCGCGCAGCCGGTCGGTCCTGAACCTGATCAGCTCGCGCCGCCACACGATGCTCACGGCGCGCAGGTCATGCCGCAGGCCGTGCTGTGGCGCCGCGACCCTGATCGACTCCACGATCGCGGTCTCGGCCGCCGGGGTGAGTGTCTGGGTGCTCATCTGTTACCGTCTTCCCCGGAAGCGCATCGCCATCTGCCGCATCGCGTCGGTGCCGGACGCCTCCGCGTCGCGGATGGTCTTGCCCGTGTAGGACATGAACACGTCGTCCAGCGACGGCCTGGCGACGCTGACCGCGCGGATCGGCACCTCGAGTTCGGCGAACAGCCGGGGTACGAACTGCTCGCCCGAGGTCACCGAGAAGGTGACCGCGCCTTCGTGCATGGCGGCGTCAAGGCCGAAGACCGCCGACAGCGCACCAATCGCAGCCTGGTCATCGGCGGTCTGGATCTGCACCCGGTCCTTGCCGATGCTGGCCTTCAGCGCCTCGGGGGTGTCCATGGCCACGATCCTCCCGTGGTCGATGATCGCGATCCGGTCGCAGTGCTCTGCCTCGTCCATGTAGTGCGTGGTAAGGAAGATCGTGATGTCCTCGCGGCGCTTGAGGTCGTTGATGTACGCCCAGATCGACGACCTGGTCTGCGGGTCGAGGCCCACCGTAGGCTCGTCGAGGAACAGCACGTGCGGGGCGTGCAGCAGGCCGCGGCTGATCTCCAGCCTGCGCTGCATGCCGCCAGAGTAGGTGCTGACCAGGCTGTCCTTGCGGTCCCACAGGCCCACCATGTCGAGCACCTGGCGCATCCGCGGTGCGACGGCCTCCCTGGGCACGCCGTAAAGCTCGGCGTGGAACCGCAGGTTCTGCTCGGCGGTCAGATAGCTGTCCAGCGTGGTGTCCTGGAAGACCAGGCCGATGTTGCGCCGCACCGCGTCGCGCTGGGTCGCCGTGTCGTAGCCCGCTACCCTGGCGGTACCCGACGTGGCGTTGGCCAAGGTGCAGAGGATCTTGATCGTGGTGGTCTTTCCCGCGCCGTTGGGCCCGAGGAATCCGAACGTCTCCCCCGCGGTCACGGCAAGGTCAATGCCGCGTACCGCCTCGACCTCGCCGTACCGCTTGGTGAGCGCGCTCACCTCGATCACCGGCAAAGTACCGCCACCTCCTTGATTGCCTGCCCGTCCAGGCCGGGCCACGACCGCTCGTATCGAGCCTAGCCGCAGCCCGTCCCGGCCCGGTCGCGGTGCTAGCTGGCTTCCTGCCCGGTCGCGGTGTTAGCTGGCTTCCTGCCCGGTCGCGGTGTTGTCGGCGTCCGGCGCCTCGCGCTCGGCCTCATCGTCTTCGGCCAGGATCCGGTACAGCGCCCGCCGCGTCTGGGCAAGCACCTTGCGGGCCTGGCTGAGCTGGCTATCCGAGCCCGCGCTCAGCACGCCGAGCGCGGCCAGGTGGACCTGGCGGACCAGCTGGTGGATGTCGGCGGCCGCCGACGCGCCGTCGCCGGCCAGTGCCGACCATGGCGCCCGCAGTTCATCGGCGTGCTCGGTCGCGTAGGCACGGCCAGCCTCGGTCAGCGCGAATGCGCGCCGTCCGCTCTCTGACCCCTGCGATTCGATCAGTCCTTCGTCCTCAAGCTGAGCCAGGGCCGGGTAGACCGAGCCTGGGCTCGGCCGCCACAGCCCGCCGCTGCGCTCGCCGATCTGCTGGATGATCTGGTAGCCGTTCATCGGCTCCTCGGACAGCAGAGCCAGCGCCGCGGCGCGCACGTCGCCGCGCCGCGCCCGGCCGCCGCGCCGGCCGTAGCCGTATCCGCGCGGGCCGAACCCGGGCGGTCCCATACGGAACCCGGGCCGGCCGTGGAAGCCTGGCCCGAAGGCGAAGTCGGGCTCGCCGAACTCGTCGTGCTGCCCGCGGAATCCAGGATCCCTGGCGAACCGCGCCCTCTCGTCGCCGGCGTCGAATCCCGGCCTTCCCGCGAGCCCGGCCCTGGCCGCGAGCCGCTGCCGCGCGCGGTAGCGCTTGGCGCCCGGCGCGTGATGGAGCGGGTGCTCCCACTCCTCGTTGATGTGGTCGTTCATCGTTCTCTCCTCTAGTCGAATCTCTCGATAGTTCAACGATATATCGTTATGTTCGAGATGGCAAGGGTCAGATGAGGTGGTGGTTGGGGCGGGTGGGCGGGAGGAGTCAGCCGCCGATGGCGGACATGGGCCTGGCGGGCTGAAGGAATCCGGGATCGTTGATGCCGTGGCCGGGCAGCTTGCCGGCCACCGCCGCGCGCCAGCGGGCGGCGAGCTCGGCGTCACCGGCTCCGGCTCGCATCGCCGTGCGCAGGTCGCTCTCTTGCCTGGCGAACAGGCAGTTCCGCACCTGGCCGTCGGCGGTCAGCCTGACCCGGTCGCAGGAGCCGCAGAACGGCCTGGTCACCGAGCCGATCACGCCGACCTTGGCCGGGCCGCCGTCGATCAGGAAGGTCTCGGCGGGCGCCGACCCGCGGGCCTCCGGCACATCGGGCGTGAGCGTGAACTTCGCGGACAGCGCCTGCAGGATCTCGTCGGCTGTGACCATGTCCTCCCTGCACCACCCGTGCTGTGCATCGAGCGGCATCTGCTCGATGAACCTCAGCTGGTAGCCGTGGTCGAGGCAGAACTGGAGCAGTTGGACCGCCTCATGGTCGTTGACGCCGCGCATCAGCACCGCGTTGACCTTGACCGGCGCGAGCCCGGTGGCCGCTGCTGCGGCGAGCCCGTCGAGCACGTCGCCGAGCCGGTCCCGCTTGGCCAGCCGGACGAAGGTGGCCCGGTCGAGGGTGTCGAGCGAGACGTTGATCCGGTCAAGGCCTGCCTCGTGCAGCGGCCCGCACAGCCTGGTCAGCCCGATGCCGTTGGTGGTCATGGAGATCTCGGCCCGTGGCCGAAGCGCCGCCGCGGCCGTGACGATGCCGGTCAGGCCGCGGCGCAAGATCGGCTCGCCCCCGGTAAACCTGATCTCGGTGATCCCTAGCATGCCGACGGCGATGCGGAGCAACCTGATCAGCTCATCGTCGGTGAGCTGTGCCTGGCCAGGCATCCAGTCCAGGCCCTCGGGCGGCATGCAGTAGCTGCACCGCAGGTTGCACCGGTCGGTGAGCGAGACGCGCAGGTCGGTAGCGACCCGACCGTAGGCGTCGGCGAGCATGACCACCTCCCCTCCGGCGTGTGGTGGCTTAGCCTACTTCCCGCCGTTACCGCGTGGTGCGGTGCTTGCCCGCCATGGCCGGGGCAAACTCCCACGCATCTAACAACAAGCAGCCGACGCCCCGATTCGTTCCCGGCGTCGGGCTCGATCACCGAGGATGGGGCAATGACCGTGACCGGCGCGATCTGGCGCGACCAGCTGACCGCCGAGCAGCGCGCGCTGCTCGGCAGGGACGCCGGCGTCATCGCCGACCAGCGCCCCGACGTCCTGGTGATCGGCGGCGGCATCCTCGGAGTCGCCACCGCCGCCGCTGTGCGGGACGCCAGGCTCGGGTCGGTACAGCTCATCGAGGCCGGCCGGCTCGGTGCGGGCGCTACCGGCGGCGCGACCGGCCTGCTGATCCCCGAGCCGCACCAGTGGAGTGACCCGGAGACGTTCGTCGACCTCGAGCGGGCCAGCCTGGAGCGGTGGCGCTACCTCGACCAAGCGACCCCTGGCGGACTCGGGCTTGTCGAGCTCGACTGGATCGGGCTTGCCCCAGACCCGGGCGGCCTTGCCGCGCATCAGCCACGCACGGTGGAGTGGTTCGACGCGGCCAAGATCGCCGCGCTGGTCCCCGGCCTCGCCTGGCATCTGGGCGGCGCGCTGATCCGCCATCAGGCCCGGGTCAACCCACTTCGGGCGCTGGTCGGCCTGGTCGGCGGCGTTGAGTCGGTGGGCACCGGCGTCGCAGCCACCGCGGTCGCCGTCCGCGGCGGCCGGGTGGAGTCGGTGACCACGTCGTCCGGCGTGATCAGCCCCGGTGCCGTGGTGTTCGCGACCGGCCAGCCGCCGGTCATCGACGGGCTCGACATCGACATCCCTTCGGACCGGGTCAAGGGACACCTGATCGTGACCGAGCCGGCCGGCGTGCGGCTGCCATGCACGGTGGCGCCGGTCGCTACCCCGCTTGAGGATGGCAGGCTGCTCGCCGGCGGCACGTTTGACTACGGCGACGAGAGCCCGGTGGTGCGCGAGGAGGTCGTGGAGACGATCATGGGCGGGCTCAGGGCCGCCCTGCCCGCGCTGCGCGGCGTCGGAGTGTCGCACCAGTGGTGCTGCTTCCGGCCGCGTCATCCTGACCGGCGGCCGGTCATCGACCGGGTACCCGGGCTTAGCAACGCCTGGCTGACCTCAGGTCACTTCCGCACCGGCATCCTGAACGCGCCGGCCACCGGGCTGGCGATCGCCAGGTGGATCGCCGCCGACAAGCCGCCGCCCGAGGCCAGGGCATGGAGCGCCGAGCGGTTCGCCGACCGCGGCTTGGGTAGCTGACGATCCGCGCGGGCCAGTCACCGCGGCAGACCGGCGGCCGCAAGCACCGCATCGGCCAGAGCGTCGTCATCGGCCGGGTCCACGGCGTACAGGTCGAGCAGCAGCCGCCCGTCGGTGACCCGTCCCACCACGGCCGGACGGCTGTCGGTCAGCAGGTGGCTGCCAGCGCGCAGCGGTACGGCTAGCCCAGCCGGCAGGCTCACCGCCGCGCTGGGCAGCACCACACCGGGGGCACCGCCGCCGCCCACGGCGGCCTGCGAGGCCACGGGCCTGGCCTCAACGCCAGCGTCAGCGAGTACGTGGGCGAGCTGCTGAGCCCTGGCGGCGAGCCGCCCTGGGTCGGCGGACAGCGCCTGCATGACCGGCACGGCCGGACCGGCCAGGGTCGCCTCAAGTGCGGCGGCCGTGAGCTTGTCGACCCGTAGCGCCCTGGCAAGGGGGTGCCTGGCCAGGGCGCTGATCAAGTCGGCCCGGCCGAGCAGCAGCCCGGCCTGCGGCCCGCCAAGTAGCTTGTCGCCGCTCGCGGTGACAAGGGCGGCGCCCGCCCGCAGCCAGGTGGCCGCATCGGGCTCGCCGGGGAGCGCCGGGTGCGGCCGCAGCAGCCCGGATCCGATATCGCCGACGACAGGCACGCCAAGCCCGGCCAGCTCGCCGATCCCGGCGGCCGACGTGAAGCCCTCGATCCGGTAGTTCGACGGGTGCACCTTGAGCACGAAGCCCGTGCGCGGGCCGATGGCGGCGGCGTAGTCGCCTGCGTGGGTCCGGTTGGTACTGCCAACCTCGCGGATCTCCGCCCCTGTGCTCGCCAGCAGATCGGGCAGCCGGAAGCCGTCGCCGATCTCGATCAGCTCGCCCCTGCTCACCACGATCTCGCGTCCCTGGGCGAGTGCGGTGGCAGCGAGCACCAGAGCCGCCGCGTTGTTGTTCACCACGTGGACTGCCTCGGCCTCGGGCACCGCCCGGTGCAGTGCCGCGAGCATCGCGGCGCCCCTGCGTCCTCTAGTGCCGGTGGCGAGGTCGAGTTCCAGGTCGGTGCAGCCGGCCGCAGCGCCGACGGCCGATCGCGCAGCCGCGGACAGTGGCGCCCGGCCGAGGTTGGTGTGCAGCAGCACACCGGTGGCGTTCAGCACCGGGCGCAGGGACGCGGCCAAGGGCGGGAGCGCGTCGGCCGCGGAGTCGGCGACGTCGCCGGGTCCGATCTCGCCGTCTCTGACGCGCTGCTGCGCCCGGTGAACGGCGTCCCTGACCAGAGCGCGGCCGAGCCGCTGCTCGGCGGCCGCGAGGCGCGGGTCGGCGAGGATCTCATCTGTCCGCGGCACCAGCCTGCGGGCATCGCTCACGAGCGCAACCATACCGGTGATCGTCGCGACACGGCCGCCGTGACTGGCCCGTATAGTGCCTGAACCCTCGGAATGTGCCAGGCTTGAGCGTCAGATGACCAGAGAGTGAGGGCATCATGGCCAGTGGCGTGCGGACAGCGCGGAGCAGAGGTGCCCTGAGCGGGCTGTTCCTCGTGCTCCTGGGTGCCTGGGGCGGCCTCGCGCCGTATGCGGGGCCCTCGTTCGGGTTTGGCTACACCCCTGATCAGGCCTGGGCGCAGACCAACGGCAGGCTCTACCTGTCGGCGGTGCCCGGCGCGGTCGTGGTGCTGACCGGCTTTGTGGTGCTGTTCACCAGGAGCAAGTGGTTCGGCGGGCTGTGCGCGTTCATCGCCGCGCTAGGCGGCGCGTGGTTCGTAGCTGGCGCCGAGATCGTCAGCGTGCTGCCCGCCAACCTGCGGCCGTCCGGGGTCGGCACCGGAGTGCCGATCGGCTCGACGGCGACCAGGGTGGTGCTGACCCAGCTCGGCGTCTTCGGTGGCGTCGGCGTGGCGATCGTGTTCTTCGCCGCGCTCGCGCTCGGCAGGCTCTCGATCGCCGCGCACCGCGACCACCTGCGGGCCGGCGAGTTCACCGAGGTCGAGGACCTGGGCATCGGCGGGAGTGGTGTCACATCGGGGCTCGCGGGAGGCTCGCTCGGCGCCACGGGACCGCTCGGCTACGGCGCCGCGGGCACCGCTCCGCTGCGGTCCGCCGCCGATCCGTACGCTCCCGGCGGGTCGGCGTACCCGGCGCAGTACACGCCCGCCGACGACGCGTATCCGTCATCGGGCGACCCGTATCAGCAGACCCAGTCCTACCCGGCCGGTCCCGACCAGCAGCCCTGAGTGGCGTTTCGCTAGTTACCGGTATCTGCTGATTGTGGCAAGCGATACCCTGTGGGCGCATGGGCAGTCTTCGCGCCCGGTCCTGACCGGACCCCGCAGAGAGCGACTAGGTGACCGGAATCACGTCAGCACGGCTGGCCAGCAGCCAGCCGAAGGGCAGCGCAGAAAGCCAGGCCGGGGCAGGCCTCTTCACTCCCGTCAACGTGGTGATCCTGGTTGCCACGGCGGCAGCGCTCGCGCTGCGTGCCATCCAGCTCGCCCGCCCGCAGTACCTGCTCGGCGCCATCGAGTACGACGACGGCGTCTACTTCGGCAGCGCGGTGCGCTTCGTGCACGGCGTGCTTCCCTACCGCGACTTCACCATGGTCCAGCCGCCAGGCATCGTGCTGCTGATGACGCCGCCCGCGCTGCTGTCCAAGGTGGCGGGCACCGCGTGGGGAATGGCGGCTGGCCGGATCATGACCGCGCTGGCCAGCACCGCGAGCGTGGCGCTCACCGGCCTGGTGGTCAGGCACCGCGGGGTGCTCGCCACCGCGGTCGCCACCGGCATCATGGCCGTCTACCTGTCCAACATCGTCGACGCGCACACGGTTTACGTGGAGCCCTGGCTGGTGCTCTTCGTCCTGGCCGGCCTGGTGGCGGTCTTCGACGGTGACCGGATCACCGCGAGCAGGCGCAGGCTGGCCTGGGGCGGGGTGGCGATGGGCTTCGGCGGCGCGGTCGAGATCTGGGCGATCTTCCCCGTCCTCGTGCTTGCCGCGCTGATCGCGATCACCGCCAGGCCGGCCTGGCTGCGCGCCGCGGGCACTTTCGCGGCCGGCGTCGCTGTCGGCTTCTGCGCGCCGGTGCTGCCGTTCGCCGTGATCGCGGGGCGCGGCATGTACCAGAGCATCGTGTCCTCCCAGATGAACCGGGTGCTCCCGGGGCGAACGGGGCTCTGGTTCAGGCTGCAGTGGATGACCGGCACGTTCGGTGAGGTGCGGATGCCGCATTCGGACCTGATCGCGCTCGGGGTGGCGGCAGTGGCGGTGGTGGTCGGCGGCGTGCTGCTCGGGACGCTGCTCGCCCGCCGCCTCTCTCCACCCCTGGACTGGTTCGCCGTGGTGACCGCGGCGATCGTGGTGGTCGCGTTCTTGTGGAACGAGCAGTTCTTCCTGCACTTCCCTGCCTTCCTGGCGCCGTTCCTCGCGATGGCGCTGGCGCTGCCGGTTGCGAGGGTGGTGCAGCACGCGCGCGCCGCGTTGGCCGGGCTGCCGCTGACCTCCGGTCCCCTGGCCGCCGGGCTGTCCTGCGCGATGATCGTCTTGGCCGCCGCGACGCAGCTTGGCGTGGTCACCAAGGTCAAGCCGGTGGTCAGCCCGGCCGCGGTGGCCGAGGCGATGCGGATCGTCCCGCCAGGCGCATGCGTGTTCACCGATCAGGCGTCCTACCTGATCGCCGCCGACCGGTTCACCTCGACCGTGCCGGGCTGCTCGCAGATGGTCGACCCGCTTGAGGTCGGCTATGCGCTCGGTCACGGCCGGGAGGGCGACACCGGGGCCGCGCGGTACCCGGCGGT
>Ga0335081_10006314_pt1 | contig 18864 bp, 16 predicted proteins | sample Lox_Sample_35_FD_206713 | JGI IMG/M metagenome (GOLD analysis project Ga0335081, IMG submission 206713) | Soil microbial communities from Loxahatchee National Wildlife Refuge, Florida, United States - Lox_Sample_3.5 | ecosystem: Environmental > Terrestrial > Soil > Wetlands | place: USA...
ATTCCGCGAGTGCAGTGATTTCGGGTTCCATCGCAGCATTTTCGATGATCGTCGACCCCTGCGCAAGTGCTGCGGCCATCAGGATGTTCCCGGTCGCTCCAACGCTTGAGATGTCGAAAAGGATCCTCGCTCCTTTCAGCTTTCGGGCCTTGGCAACAATGTAGCCCCCATCAAGTTGAATCTCGGCGCCGAGTTTCGCCAACCCTTCGAGATGAAGATTGACGGGTCTCGGCCCCCAGGCGCAGCCGCCGGGTAGCGACACGCGCGCAAACCCGAATCGCGAAACCAGCGGGCCGAGGACATAGATGGACGCTCTCATTTTTTTCACGTGTTCGTACGGCGCTTCATAGTTCGTGATATTCGATGAATCAAGCGCAAGCGAATGATCGTCGAAGACAAACGTCATCCCCATCGATTCAAGAAGACTCATCATGGTCGTCACATCTCTCAACCGTGGCGTATTCTCGAACGTATACTTTCCGCCTGCCAGGATGGTTGCGGGCATCAAAGCGAGCGATGCATTTTTTGCGCCGCTGATTTGGACGACGCCTTGCAGAGTTCTTCCGCCGTGAATGATGAATTTGTCCATCGCGAGAAGGGTAATTCGAGTTGGTGGGTGTTCCTTGTCTGACAAAATATAGACTTAAAACCACTAAAAACAAAGAGGCGCACCACAGAGGCTGCGACGAAGGTTCCGGGGTGACACCGTGTCGTCCCAACGTTCGCAGTGTGGCCTCGCACGGAAGGGTGTGCAACAACGTTCGTCTCTCTTCACGAGTCGGTACGGGTGTGGAGCAATCCTTGTCTTTCGACGAATTTTTCCCTACACTTTTTTTGAAATCGTTCTGTTTCACTTTCCGGATCCGACAGCAGGAGAAGGGTGCTGACGGATTCTCGCGATGGACAACGTAGGGTCCACAATCCAGGTCCAATACTTCCATTCCTGAAATTTATGCCTGTGCAGGTCATCGTTGGCGCCCAATGGGGCGACGAAGGAAAAGGGAAAATCGTCGATCATCTGAGCGAAGAAGTTGACATCGTTGCCCGGTATCAGGGCGGGGCAAATGCAGGTCATACTGTTCTTATTCCGGGCAAGAAGGGCGAGACACCGAAACAATTCGTGCTCCACCTTATTCCTTCCGGCATCTTCCACAAACACGTCACCTGTGTCATCGGGAATGGAGTCGTCCTCGATCCCGTGGCATTAATGACGGAGATCGACGAGCTGACCAAAGCGGGGATTCGCATCCGCGGTCGGCTTCTCATCAGTCATAACGCACACTTGATCATGCCGTATCACAAGGCGCTGGATTCAATTCGTGAACAAGGGAGTCAGAAGATCGGGACGACTGGACGAGGTATCGGCCCCGCGTATATCGACAAGTACATGCGCACGGGAATACGTGTTGTCGATTTGCTCGACCGGGACACCTTGTGTACGAAGTTGAAACAAAATATTCAAGAAAAGAATGAACTGTTGAAACAGATTTATCACAGCGATGAGCTTGACGTCGATGCCATTATCAATCAATACCAGGAGTTTGACAAGAAGATCGATGAATACGTCACCGATACATCGAAATTCCTCAACACCGCTCTCGCAAGGCGAAAGAAAATACTGGCAGAAGGTGCTCAGGGCGCTCTCCTGGATGTGGACCACGGTACGTACCCGTATGTCACATCTTCCAGTCCGACGAGCGGAGGAGCGTGTACCGGTCTCGGCATTCCTCCGACGGAAATAAACTCCATCGTAGGAGTCGTCAAAGCATACTCGACAAGAGTTGGCAATGGGCCTTTCCCGACCGAGTTGAACGACGCCACGGGCAATGCGCTTCGCACCATCGGAGGCGAATTTGGGGCTACCACGGGTCGTCCCCGGCGCTGCGGGTGGCTGGACATTGTGAGCTTGCGCTATTCAATACAAATCAATGGAATACAGAAGTTTGCCATTACCAAGCTTGATGTGTTGGATGATTTTGACGAAATCAGGATTTGCACGGGATTTGAGGTGAACGGCAGAACGATATCGAGTTTTCCGACCGATGTCGGCACGCTCGAAGCGGTGCGACCAATATACAAAACACTCAAAGGCTGGAACTCGAAGACTTCTGAGATTCGGCGCTACAAAGACCTTCCTCCGGCGGCCAGAAGATACGTTGAGACTATCGGCAGCCTGGCGCGGACGAAGATTTGGATGGTCTCCGTCGGCGCAAGGAGAGATCAGACGCTCGTGTGCAGATAGAAAATCCGTTGCACGTCATCCTTCGCCATGATAAAATCAGACGCCACAGGCATCATCTCCTACATCGCCAAGGTGAAGATTGTTCTTCTCGCTCTTGCCTTTGTCATCGTCGGGGGAACGTTGTGGTTTACCCACAATCTCGTGCAGGCCCTTCAGCAGAAAGACCGCCAGATTGCGGACACCTATGTGAAGTCGCTGCAGTATCTCGCGAACGCTCCGGCAGGCGTTGGAGATTTCAGCTTCATCGAAGGAGAAATCATCACGATTATCGACTTCCCGATGATCGCGACCGATGTTCACAACGAGCCGCTTCGTCCTTACAAGCTCAATTCAAAGAATATCGAGCTGGACACGCTGCTTCCTCTCCAGGACCAGGATGCCTACCTCAAGAACCTGCTCGTCCAGATGGACAAAATCCACACTCCGATCAAAGTGACGTACCAAGACACCATCGTTCTCAACTATTTGCATTACGGGGAATCTCCGCTCATTGCAAGGCTACGATTGCTTCCCTATGTCGAGATATCCCTGGTCGCGCTGTTTATCCTCATCGGATATTTGTCATTCAGCTACGCCAAAAGGAGCGAGCAGAGCAGCATCTGGGTAGGGATGGCACGGGAAACAGCCCACCAGCTGGGGACACCTATTTCCAGCATGCTTGGCTGGGTTGAGCTTTTGAAAGAGCAGTCATCCGAAAGTCCGAACGCGGCAGAAACACTCCGCGACATGGAGAATGACCTGCACCGCCTCCAGAAGATTGCCGCTCGGTTTTCCAAGATCGGCTCGAAACCCGATTTGCACTCCGAGGACCTTATCGATGTCGTCGCGAAGGTAACGGAATACTTCAAGAGGCGAATTCCTCAGACTGGCAAGCGGATCCAGCTGCAGATAGAGCACAACGGCCAGGCCACTGCGAGAATCAATCGTGAACTGTTCGAATGGGTCATCGAGAACCTCACGAAGAATGGACTCGACGCAATCGAGACCGGCGAAGGAAAAATTACCTATACCATCTCGGACCACGGCAAACACATTTTCGTTGATGTTACCGACACGGGAAAAGGAATTGATCCGAAAAACAAAAAAGACGTTTTCCGACCGGGCTTTTCCACGAAACAACGAGGCTGGGGACTCGGACTCAGTCTTGCACGAAGGATTGTCGAGTCCTACCATCGCGGAAAACTGCTGTTGAAGGACAGCAGGCCCGGCACGGGAACTACGTTTCGAATCAAGTTGAAAAAGTAACGCTCGTTCACTTTACAAAGGAAGTCATTATGAATAGACTTGGGAGACTGGCGCTCCTTCTCGTGCTCATGTGTTCATGCCTTGCCGCTCAAATGCAGCCGGAAGACGAAATGTTCGGATTCGTGATCAGCCTCCAGGGCAAATCGCGCCAGGAACGAGCTGAATTTATCAAGAACCAGCTTAGAAAGATATCTGTCGGTTTCTTCACCGTGCCGTTTGAGTATTACAAGGTTCGTGGGAAGGACACGTTGAATCTGAGCGGCGAAGACATCGTCGCGAGGATCGGTGATGGACAAAACCGACTGGTTGTCGGCGCCCATTTTGACGCGCCGGACAGCTCCCCCGGAGCGAACGAGAATGGCAGCGGTGTCGCCGTACTTCTTGAGCTTGTCAAAGGGATGAAGAATTTTGATTGGAGGTGTACCGTTGACTTCGTTTTCTTCGACCAGGAGGAAAACGGACTCATCGGATCACAGTTTTACATTTCCCGGGTCGTCGATCGATCAAGCCATTATGGAATGATCAATCTGGATATGGAAGGATCGGGAAACGAAGTGTATGTAGGCCCGGTGGGAGGTGGGGATGATAATTTTCTCATGCCCTTTGTTCGCAACGCTGCAACGCGTACAAAATTCAGCTGCCGCGAGAAGGAATGGTACCCGACCTCGGATTACGAATCGTTCGCAGCGATGCGCCTGGAGAATATCTCAATCTCTGTCGTGCCGAAGGGAGATGCCGAACTTCTCGCTCGTATGACGAGGAATGGCGGAAGGGTCCAGAATGGCGATATGCCGAAGGTGATGAACGTGATCCGAACACCCAAAGATCGCACAGATCAAATGAGCCCGGATGCGCTCAAGATTTCGTTCGAGTTCACCAAGACGCTTCTCCAGCTTCTGAACGAATCGGTCCACTGAGCCATCGCAGAGAACCCTGAAGACCTGCCCATCCCTTTCACAAGAATACGGAGCTCTCTGCGGCGACGGTCACCCGGTCTGTTCATGGCGCCTCATTTTGCCTTCCAGGGTTTTCTTCACTTCCGGCCATTCAGATTCGATGATGCTGTAATAAACGGAATGGCGCAACCGTCCGTCCGGCATGATCATATGATTCCTGAAGATACCTTCTTCTTTGGCGCCGATTCTTACCAGTGCTTTCCGCGATCTATCGTTGAGTGAATCGGCCTTGAATTCAACGCGTACGCATCCGAGCTCCTCAAATGCGTGCTTGAGCAGCAGGTACTTGCACTCCGTGTTCACAAAGGTGTTCTGCCAGTCCGGGACAATCCACGTCCAGCCAATTTCGACTCTTCTGTTCACACGGTCGATATTTCCGTACCTCGTGCTGCCGACCAGCGTATCGTGCAATCGATCAACAGTCACGAACGGCAGCGCAGTTCCAGCCTCCTGCGACTTCAACGCGCTTCGAACGTAGTCTTTCATCTCTTCGCGGTCTCGAACGCGCGTAGGCACAAAGCGCCAGAGGTCTTCATTGATGCCTGCTGAACAGAGTTGTTCATAATGTTCCATCGACATCGGGAGAAGTCGAATGTGCTCTCCTTCAAGTGTAACCGGCTTGACGTCCAAGGGAATCCTCAATACAGAAAAGGCGATTCGTGTGAATCGCCTTGGTCAACAATGAGTTGGTGCCGCGATTTACCGCTCTGAAGACGACGTGTGGTCGTGCGTTATACGCCAGCCTTCCGGTTTTTTTTCAAAGATGAGGGTGAATCGACCCCACGGCTTGTCCGAATCACGGCTCAGCTGCCAAATACCCGTTGCGACAGCAACCGTCGGAGAGAGCAGTTGAATAACCAACTCGCGAAAACTCAGCTCTCCCATCTTCTTGCGAGTATCGTAATGTTGTTTGTATCTCGACAATACCTCGCTGTATCCCTTCGTCTGAGTCCCCCCGCTTGTAAAGACGGTACTGTCCGATTCCCAATAACCGTGCATATACCCTTCAATATCGCCGCGATTCCAGGCAGCCACCTGTTCGTCCATGATGGCCCGGATGGTGTCTTCCAGAGAAGTGTGTTGCCCAACACCCCGTTGCGGAAACACAAGGAGGATGGTCAGGAGCGCGCAGAACGTCAGGCCATTACTGTGGAGCAGAAGGCGTCTGTTCCGTTTTTTTCGTTCTGAACATTGCATAACCCAAGAGTCCGCCTAGCATCGCGAAAATTGGATAGATTATGAGACTCATGAAAAGATTCAGCATGACACCCCACATGGTATTCGATTCCCTCAGCGATCGCTCAATCTGGTCTCGCATTTGGTCAATCGCATCGCTCGGGAATCCGCCGCTCCGCTCGAGTCGGTCGATGATACCTCCCATGATGTTGCGCATGAGTTCCTGCTGGACTCCTGCGAACAGAAGAATCATGAATCCGTGGATGACCGCCTGGACGAATGCGCCGACAACGCCGGCCATGATCCCAAGAATCAACGCATCGGAGGATTCAAGCGGGACCATTCCTTCGACATGCTCATTGCGATAGAGATAGTACGTAAACACTCCTCCACCCAGGATTCCAGCACAGCAGCAACAATTGACGAGGCTGATGACGGGGATGCCCGAAACGAGTCCGATAACGACCCCACCGATAAGGGCCGAACGCCATTTATTGGGCTTGTCCAGCATAGCGAGAGTCTCCTTGTAAGTTGCGTCGAATGAAAAGTTGCTTGAGGGCTTCGAGAAACAGCGGCAAGATGAACAATGCGAAAATAAATCCAGCGACGGAACCGGTCACGACGCGCGTCAGTTCGTCGCTTCGATGAATGCCGAGATCATTGAGGGCCGCATCTGCAGCCATGGGAAAGACGGCGACAAGAAGCCATCGCACGTTGGGGATGCTTCCCGAGTCCAGCGACCGAAAGAATGGATACAGGAGAAGTCCGAGGAAAAAACTGAAGTAGATGGACGTGCATCGAACGCAAACACCGAACTTCGCGCCGAAAAGGTGAAGAGAACGACCATCGAGCTGATGACAGATTCTCGAAAAACCCAGATAGAGCGCCTCGGCGAACGTCCGCCCCCCTGCTCCACCGAGGGCATACAGTACCGGCGCAGCAACGATGGCGACGCACCAGAGCCCAGCGGAGAGAACAAACGCCGTGTAAATACGTTTTGAGAGGTTCATGCCCGGGAATTTCAGCGTCTATTATCGGCATATTTGCATTCTGAAGCAAGCCTTTGACGGTTGCATTTGCCGGCGGTTTGAAATATATTGCAGAAAAATTCTTCTTCGATCCTTCATGCAGACAGCGTTCAGATCTGTCGCCGCTCCAAACAACTTCCTCGGCATCGGGAAAGAGTATTCAACCTTCGATTCCTCCAGAGTCGTGATCCTCCCAGCACCATTTGGCGAATCGACAACGAGGGGAAGGGGACCGGCTTCTGCTCCGCAGGCTATCATACGGGCTTCCCGCGACATCGAACCGTTCGACGAGGAAACCAAGCGAGAATTCTTCAAAGAGCAGGGGATCGCCACCCTTCTGCCGCTCAATTTCACCGGCAAGAAGGCAGAAAGTGCGATACAAGACTTTCACGAAACCGTTCTACGATTGCTTGAGTTGAACAAGTTCGTTGTGACGCTCGGCGGCACACGCACGCTTTCCCCTCCGCTGATCGCTGCTTTCGCAAAAAAACAGACCGATCTTTCTGTGCTTCAGTTGGATGCACATTCGAATGTCCACGATTCGCATCTTGGGATGCAATACGGAGATACAAGAGCAATGGCAAGAGTGTGCGAATTCCTCGACCCCGGGAGACTCGTGCAAGTGGGCGTTCGCGCCCAAAGCAAACAAGAAGCGGAATTTATCCGTGACAAGAAAATAAAAATATTCTACGCTCACGAAATACACGGCGGAAGGTATACTCGCTTGCTCAAGTACTGGGATGACGTGGTCGCAGATCAGCTTTCAGAATACGTGTACGTCACTATGGACGTCGATGTGCTCGATCCTTCTATTATGCCTGCAACAAGTACCCCTGAACCCGATGGACTGCAATGGAATGAGATCACGCGATGCCTCAAAAAGGTAGGACAAAAAAAGAAAATCGTTGGATTCGACCTCGTTGGATTGTCCCCTATCAGGAATTATCACATCCCTGAACGTGTTGCGGCAAAATTGGTTCTGAAGACCCTCAATTATGCTTTCTGATATGTCTTGCCGAAGAATAGCTTCCATCGGAGGCTCTCCACCACCTTCGTATGAATGAACCTTTCTCCCGTCGTCGCTTTCTGAAACAGTCTGCATTTGGCGCCCTGGCACTTTCGGCGTCGAAACTCCTGCCAAATGTGGGCGCGGATACCCCCATTTCTCCAGAAATTCGCGCTCAGCTACTCTATTTCTCCCCCAAGGAATACGCAATCGTGGAGGCCGTCGGAAATCGCATGGTCGGCATCGTAAACGACTCCTCACCCGACGCCTCCCAGCTGAACGTAGCCCTGAGGGCTGACAAGTTCTTGTCAACCTCCGACCCGGAAATCCAGTCACAATTCCATCAACTCCTCACCGTCTTCAATGCTCCGTTGTTCACGTTCCTTTTCGATTTTCGATTCTCCAGTTTCATCAATATGAAGCCGGAGGATCAGGATTCTTATCTTGAAGATTGGATGACCAGTGTGTTGGCCTTCCGACGTACGGGGTTTCAAGCGCTTAAACGAACAAGTCTGAGCATGTTCTATACAGAACCTCAGTCCTGGAAAGAGATCGGATTCGAAGGCATGAACGTACCGCAGGAACAGCATTGAGATCGCTCACAACACGACTCTAACGTGATCATTGAATCAAAAGACATTACGAAACCGGTTCGGGAATCTGCAGACGTGTGCATCATCGGTTCGGGTTGCGGCGGCGGAGCGAGCGCGAAGATTCTCGCTGAGGCGGGCAAAAAAGTAATCGTGGTTGAAGAAGGGGGACACTTCAAAACGGAGGACTTTCAACCGACCGAGGAATTTGCATTCAGCAATTTGTATCGACAACGGGCAGGCCAGGCCACCGACAATCTTGCAGTGACGGTGCTGCAGGGAAAGTGCGTAGGAGGAAGTTCGACAATCAACTGGACGACCTCCCTTCGCACGCCGGATTTCGTTCTCAGACATTGGGCCGGTGACTTTGGTGTCAAGGAAATGGGATCGAACGATCTCCTTCCCTACTTCGAACGGATCGAAAAATACCTCAATATTCACGTTGAGCCGGAGCAAAACCATAATCTCCAGAACAGGATTATCCTTGACGGCGCAAAGAAGCTCGGATACCGGGCACGAGCGGGCGGGCGGAACACAAAGGACTGTGCCAAACTCGGGGCCTGCGGATTTGGATGCCCGATTGGCGCAAAGCTTTCTGTGGACGTGACGTACATTCCTGATGCGCTAAAAGCTGGGGCAACACTCTTTGCCAATTTCCGCGCCGACAAAATCGAGGTAAGCGGAAACCGTAAGAAGGTCCTGGGCACCGTGATCGATCAATCAACGCAGAAACAGGTTTCGGATTTCATGATCGAAGCACCGCTGGTCATCGTTTCTGCAAGCTCAGTTTTTTCCCCTGTTCTGTTGCTGAAGTCGAACCTTGCCAACTCCAGCGGACAGGTGGGCAAACATCTGACATTCCATTTGACGTCGGCCCTCCTTGGGCTTTTCGATCATCCTATGTATCCTGCCGGCGGAATCCCACAGTCTGCTCTCTGTGATGAATTCTTGAATAAAAACGGGGATGGCGGTGGATTCTGGATGGAAGCCGTCCCCGCAACACCAACCTTGGCGGCATTAGCGGTTCCGGGCTTTGGGGCAGAGCATCGGAGACTGATGCACGAGTATCCTTCGATGGGAGCAACGATCGTTCTTGTCAAGGAAATTGATTCGGAGGGAACCGTGACCGTCAATGATTACGGTCGACCATCCATATCGTACAATCTTGGATCTCGCGATCTCGAATACCTCAAACAGGGCGTCAAGGCAACTGCTGAAGTGCAGTTCGCCGCGGGGGCGAGGGAAGTTCTGACGCTTCACGCGAAAAAGACGTCATTCAAATCCCCTGCTGAAATCGAAACCAAGCTGACTCACGCGGATTGGGGCTCGAACGAGATTGCCCTATACAGCGCGCACCCACTTGGAACGTGCCGGATGGGAGAAGACCTGCGCAACTCGGTGGTCGATTCACATTGTCAAACGCACGACATCAAAGGACTTTTCGTAATCGATGGGAGCGTTACACCAACCTCCCTCGGCGTCAATCCCCAGGTAACACTTCTCGCAATCGCTGAGAAAAGCGCAGAGTGGATTGTGGAGAATTACTCGCGCGTCGTCGGTTGAAGGCGTCGGCATTCTCCAGGATCAATTCCGTCTGCTTTCCTTCCTTGATTCTCCTTCATCTTTCCTTTACATTTTGTGGGGTCAGGATTCATCCCACTCATTGTTCCTCCCCTGTTCACTGAATTCGAAACGCACATGGATGAAGCGGAAAAACTCCAGCGACCACTAGTCCCCGAACTCGATGCGATCCTCGGCATCCCGTTCAAGGTGCTCGACGACGGTTTCGTCCGGGTGGTGGATTACATGGGTTCCGATGAATCGATTGTGCAGGCCGCTCGTGTCTCCTATGGAAAGGGGACCAAGAAGGTGCAGGAGGACCGAGGACTCATTCGCTATCTCATGAGGCATCATCATACGACGCCCTTCGAAATGTGCGAGCTCAAGCTCCACGTTCGTGTCCCGATGGATACGTGGCGGCAATGGATTCGCCACCGGATGGCGAACGTGAACGAGTACTCCACGCGCTATTCAATTGCGATTGACGCTGCGCAGAAAACTCCTTCTTCCGAATGGCGACATCAATCAAAGGATAATAAGCAGGGAAGCGAAGGATATTTCGAATCTTCCATCGGACAAACCTTCACGGCACAGGAGAAGGAGTTGCAGGATCTGGCAAGAAAGACCTACAACGACCGGCTGAACGCCGGCGTGGCCCGGGAACAGGCGAGGAAGGACCTTCCACTTTCTACGTATACCGAAGCTTACTGGAAAGCAGACCTTCACAATCTTCTCCACTTTCTCTGGCTAAGGATGGATCCGCACGCGCAGTTTGAAATACGGTCGTATGCGAACGTGATCGGCAATGAAATCGTCAGCCGATGGTGTCCCCTGGCGTGGCAGGCTTTTCTTGACTATCGCTTGAATGCTTCCTCTCTCTCACGCCTTGAGATTGAGATCATCAAGTCGATCCAATCGGGCAACGCAGCAGAAGCAAAAGAATTGGCAATTGAATTCGGCCTCCTCCCTCCCGACGGCGTTCCCGTCAAGCGGAATCGCGAACGCGAGGACCTCGAGGCAAAGTTGGCATTTCTCAAGATCCCCATTCCCTGGAAGTAACGCCTTCCATTTTCTCGGGCCTCGGTTGAAACTCGTCGCCATCGCAGCCATCAGTCTTAATCACGTTATCGGTAAGGACGGCAAAGTCCCGTGGAACATTCCGGAAGATCTGCGTCGATTCATGCGGCTCACGAGGGGAAACACCGTCTTGATGGGAAGGAAGAGTTATGAATCGCTTGGAAAACTGTTGCCGGAACGAAGAAATGTCGTCCTGAGCTCCAAACAGATTCCCGGCGTCGAGACGTACTCTACGATCGACGCGGCCCTCGCCGCACTGAAAAATCAGGACACGGTCTTTGTCATTGGGGGAGGACAGATTTTCGCTCAGATACTTGGCAGGGTCGACTCATTGCTTCTAACACTGGTCGAACGGGAAGTGGGGGGAGATACGTTTTTCCCCCCTTACGAGGAGCTCGTGAAATCGCAATTCGTGCTGCTGCACGAGGAGCGACACGAAGGTTACACGTACTTGGATTATGAGAGGAAGAGGACCAAGAAGGAAGTCTGACATTTGGCAGCGCTCGGCCTCGTACAATGCCAGACCTCTTGCCCGAGATTAGTGAATTCCTTTCGCCAGCCCGCCGTCAACGAGAAGGTTGACTCCGCTGATATAGCTGGCCCGTTCCGAAGCGAGAAACGCCACCACTTCCCCGACTTCTTCGGGCTTTCCGTACCTTCCTGCGGGTATGTTTTTTGTCTGGCCCGCAATGTAGTCTTCCACACTCATTTTCCTTCCGGCCGCCCGCGTCAGTGAGAGCTCTTCCTGCCTTTTCGTGAAGATGTTCCCCGGACACACGGTATTGACCGTGATGTTGTTCTTCGCGTATTGATTCGACAGTATTTTCGACAAACCCAGAATACCGGGACGGATCGAGACGGAAAGCATCAGCTCGTCGGCCGGCTGCTTGGCAACAAAGGACACAATGGTAATAATCCGCCCCCACCCTTGCCTGGTCATCAACGGAAGCACTTCGCGTGTCGTGCGCACAACGCTCATGAGTGTGAGGTCGTGAGCTTTCTGCCATTGTTCGTCAGAAAGCGAGTGGATATCCCCTGTCGGCGGTCCCCCCGCATTGTTCACAAGAACGTGTACCGTTCCAAATCTGCGAACAGCCTCCTTGACGAGGTTTACAACATCGGAACCGACACTCACGTCGGCAACCACAGGATGGACCTCTGCTCCGCTGATTCTTTCAATTTCTTTCGCAGTATCCTGAATTGCCTTCTCACGGCGCGAACAAATCACGAGTTTTGCACCCTCACGCGCCAGGGCCAAGGCGCTTGCCTTGCCAAGGCCTTCGCTCGATGCACAGATGATCGCAACTTTGCCGCTCAAGCCTAACTCCATACCAACCTCCTTCGTGTTCCTCGCGCGAGTCTGCAATCGTGGATATGCACGCACGGTCTACACTGCCCTTTTGAAGTTTCGTATTTGCAGACGGGTATCAACGGAATTGATGGCGGGGGAATCGAACTGCTCTCTCTTTCAGGAACCGATATGCTTGCGGGGTGTATCCGAGCGCCGAGATCTTACACGACCTTGATCCCCCGCTCTTGGAGAGTCTTCGAGACAATCGCGACGACTTCAGAATATGGGACGTGCGTCCGACACCCTGAATTCTGTACCGCCTGTTCGAGTGTTCCCTTGCGATCGCGCAGCCACGCCCAGACACAGAACCCAAGACGATTCCGATCATTTGGTTCCTGCGTTTCGATGCCTTTCACGGAATCGTAAGCAATCTTCTCAAGCGAATCCGCCGAAAATTCTGCCACTGCAGCAGGGGCCTTCGTTGTCATTGCGTTCCTTCCTTCGAAAAATAATTTCCTGGATTTTTGTCGTCCGTGCTCGTAATATAACGACTTTTCGCGCAGAAAAGAAATTCGTCAGCTCATCGATTTGACGACCACGACAGTCACGTCGTCGTGTTGTTCAGCTTCCCCCTGGAATTCTTCCGCCGCCGTGATGATCACTCTCTGCAGTTGCTCGGCCGGAAGAGATCGCTTCTCCTTGACGAGTCTTGAGACCGTCTCCTCGCCAAATTCCTTACCCTGTCGATTCATCGCCTCCGTCAGTCCGTCCGTATAGAAGAAGAAAAGACTTTCGGCTTTCAGAGGCAGACTAATCTCCTCGAGCTCATTGTCAAATAACGGGCCACGCTCGAGACCAAGACCAATCCCTCCACCTTCGAGGAATTTGAGCTTTCCGTTCAGTCCGATGAGCGCTTTGTTATGTCCTGCTCTGCAAATTCTCACCCTCTTCTTTTTCGTATCAAAGAGTGCGAGAATCATCGTGATGAACGACCTCCGTTCAATCCCTTCGAAAATCCTGCGATTCACATTCCTGAGCATCTCCTTCGGAGAAGAGTACATGTGTGCTGCAAGCTGCACCATTCCCTGCACTTTCGACATATAGAGTGCAGCCGGCATTCCTTTGCCTGAAACGTCGGCAATTACAACCAGGAGCTTGTTCGAGTCGATTTGTATGAAGTCGAAATAGTCACCTCCTACCGTCAGGGCCGGAATGGAGATTCCGGCGACATCGAGGCCGTGTACCGACGGATTTTCTTTCGGCAGAAGTCCTTCCTGAATGCGTCGCGCCAGGGACAATTCTTCCTCGAACTTTTCCTTTTCCAGCTCCGTCTTGTGCAAGCGGGAGTTTTCGATGGCAATGGCGGCTTGCGCAGCAACGGTCGACAACAGGTCGATGTCTTCCTTCGAATACACTTTTCCGGACATCTTGGTCCCGACATTGATCATTCCTATCAACCGTTCCTGGAGAACCATCGGCACGGAAAGGACTATCCCCGCCTTGATCAAATTGAGTTTATCGCTCGGTAGCAAAACGAAGTTGTCCGGTTCATCCGCAAGAAGTGCGAACGACTGCGGGGTCTTCGTCTTCCGGAGCAATGAAATAAGTCCGTTGTATTCCGGCTTAAACTGACAGCACGCCTCGTCGATATTCTGGCTGACGACGGAACAGCCTTCAGCGTCGTCGCACAGGACGACGGCGACCTTTTCGATATGCATCGTACTGGAAATACGGTAAACCATGGATTCAAGAATCTGGCTGAGCCGTGTGAATCGGGGCAATTCTTGCGTAAATCCCAGCAGCGCCTTTTCATAGTTGTAACGTTCCTGATAAAAGATCTTATCGATCCATTCCTGCAGCCTTCGCTTGATGGGATCGAAGGCGAACGCAATTACAATCAATGCGACAAGGTTCATCGTGCGACTGTCCTCGGATCCGACGATGTCTGCCAACAGCGTCCCAAGGCCGTAGATGATCAACAGATAGATGGCGGCCATCGTTGTCGTCACCATTCCATAAATGAGGCTTCGCTTGACAATGAAATCGATATCCATAAGCCTGTAGCGGACGATGGCATAGCCAAACATGACAGGGACCACAAGAAGGAGGAGAGCCGGCGTCAGTATAATGGGTTCCAGGTAAATCGCGAACGGTTTTCGCGCCGAGACGATCAACACATAGGCGAAGGTTAAAATGCCTACGATCACCCCGATGAGGATTGGCTTCAGTTCTTTTCTGCGTTCCTTTTTCACACAACGCGCGTAACTGTCGATGAACACGACGAGGCCTGCAACGTAGGAAGCGTAGCGCAAACTGATGAGGAGCGACAGATTCGTTCGAATGAACGTCACAAGCTTATCATTCAGCAGCGTTCTGATGGGGGAGACTTCACTGGGCCCGACAACCAACACAACCATGATGAGACTGGCGGTATAGAGAAACGCGGTGAACAACGTACTGTCGCGCAAGCGACGTTTGACAGGGAAATACAGGAAGAAGCGGACAAATACCGGCAGGGAAAGCACACTCGCAACGCCAAAGCTGTATGCAAGCAGCCTGATTTTCCATAAGGCATCGACGGACGGATTAAGACTGAGGCTTGTAAGACCGAAAAAGAGCATGGTCACGATGCCATAGTTGGCGAACAGGCGCTGAGTCTTCCCGGTCGGTCTCGTCAGCACAACAACAATGGCAACGATGAGAAACATGAAGCCGTACAGGAACTGCGCGAAGTACATAACGTTGAACGTCCGGAGGATCTGAACTCGTGTTTCAAATGTTCTCCCGTTGCGCTCGATCAGGTAGTTTATGTAGTCTTCAGCTTTGACGGCATTGATCCTGGACTGCGCTTCCGCACTGCTCTTGAACGGCTTCCCCCCAATCTCGACGAGAAGATCGCCATCGTGTATCCCCGCTATTTCCGACACCCCTCCCGGCACGACCTGCTGAATCAGCAGTTTGTTGCCAAGCGTATCGGCAGAAATCCAAGCACACTGATCATTTCCAAGCGATTTGTAGACCATGACGTCGACGAAATTGAAGGAAGTGATCCCTAACGCAACAAGCGCCATCGCGATGTACGCAATACGAATCGTACGAGCAGATAATCGTTCGGCGACATTCTTCATACGCATAATCCTTTTAATACGCTGGGCAGACCCGGAATGTACCGGTCCGGTGTTGTCAGAGATCGTACCCGATCCTGAAATACGTAATATACGGCCCGTAGCTAAACGGTTTATTCAAGGAGGCTACACGGGGGGAGAAACTCTTTCCCACGGAGAACTCCGCCGGTCCGATCGGCGTATCGAGTCCGATGGTGAGGCCGACGCCGTGTCGGAGATTCACCAGACTGATCTCTCCGGGAGTTAGCCAGATCGACCCCAAATCATACCGTGCTTTGAAATAAGTATCGAAGAAGATCTTAAACGGCAGTTTCCATTGATATTCCAGGCTGGCAACAAAGATCTGGCGTCCGCGGGAATCATTTTCCTCCAATCCAAAGAAACTGTCCTGTCCTCCCAGCATGAATTGCTCCGTAATGGGCAGCGTCTGGTCGGCGAGGCCAATAAGAATCTTGGGATGGATTGTTTGTGTCCCGAACAACGTGTGGTAAAGGTCATAGGAAAAGAAGAATTTGGTGAACCCCACCGCTTGGATGAGCTTCAAGAGCGCCGTTTCGTATGAGAGATGCATGAGAACCCCATCCGTAGGGTACGGATAGCGATCCTTGGTGTCGATCGTTGTCGCCACCTTGATAGATGAAATCCCGTAGTCTGCACTACCCTCGAGCGGCTGACCTACGGCGTTCCACACCCGCTGGTCTTCCACTCGGCCCTCGACTGTCAGAGTTCCCAGCCGTTCCAATTGCGTCCCGAACGCAGCGGACATTCCCTGGTGCTCCTCCCGGTACTCGCCGGAACGATACCGATTCAAATGTATTTCACCGTTATTGGGGTCGTCGCTGTAGGAATAGTAATCGAACAACTTATAGTACCCGCGCAAATTGAAGGTAAAATAGGAATTGAAAATTCTTGTTGCTTTGAACTCACCGTAGTAGTTGCGATTCCGCAAGCCTCCAAAATATCCGGCTCCAAGCTCTGAGCCGATCCCGAGAAAGTCATCGTCCCTGATGTCGATGGAGGGCTGTATCCCTCGTTCGTTATCTATACGCATCCCGAGCCGGAGAAGTTCCGTACTCCGTTCTTTCACACGGATATCGACGACATTGCGCTCGTCTTCTTCGTGTGTTCCAATGGACACTTGTTCAAAGAGACCTGTACCGTTCAGATTCCGAATGCCTTGCGCCACATCGTCGATTTGAAAAACGTCATCGCGATCGAATGGCAACTCTCTCCAGATGACGTAGTCACGCGTCTTCTTCGTTCCGTGGATTTCCATACGGTAAATGACACCCTCATCGATATCGATCGTAGCGGCACCTGTTTGGGCTGAAAACGTAACACTGCCGACGTGCGCAAGCGAATACCCGCGGTCACGGTACAACCGAAGTACGTTCCTCATAGAACGGGCCGATTCCCGAGCATTAATGTTCTTGTTCAACATCGGTTTGAACAGTTCCAGGATCGCATCTGTTGAAATAAGTCTGTTTCCCCGAACCGTCACGGACGTGAGGATCGGATATTTTTTCGCTGAGAAATTCAGAACGGTTGAATCGGCGTATTCCCTGATTTCGACGCCGACACTTTGGTAGTGACCCAGGTCGTAAAGACGGTCGACAAAAACCTGCAGCGTGCGACGAGAAACCGAAGTGGAGGAACCTGCATTCTGTTCCTGCTCAAGGTTCCAAGCGGCACAGAGGGATGAATCGCCTTCGAAATGCACATTCTTGTACAAAGAGTCGGAATTCGGCTCCGAATGCCATTCTTGTGCAAGTTTCATGTTGATGCCGGCAATTGCAGAATCTGCTGCGAGGGCTCCTTCGATGATAACGCTATCGAGTCCGCTAAAGTCCGATGATAAATGATCTTCGAGGGCGGGGCGAATCACGACATCGGCTTTTGCAAGCTGTTCGCGATTGGACGCTTGCATCATAATTCCCATGATTTGATCACCGACTTCCCAAAACTGTGTGAGAAGTCCCCGCGGACGCAGTCGACTCGTGACGTCAACCGCGATGACGATGTCGGCACCCAGTTTTCTTGCGACATCCACTGGAATATTTGCTATCAGTCCCCCATCGACGAGTTCCATCGAATCTCTAGTTACCGGGGTGAACACGAGGGGAACCGTCATGCTCGCACGCATCGCTTCGGCCAGATTCCCGCTGCCGATCACGATTTGTTTGCCACTCACAAGGTCCGTCGAAACTGCCCGAAACGGAACCTCGAGATCGTCGAAACTGGGATCAGGGTGATAGAGTCCCTGCAGGGCCAGGAGATTCAGCATGTTGGTCAGACGCTGCCCCGTGGAGAATGCGGAAGGGATCACCGGTTCAAAACCGCGGAACCGCACTGCAAGGAAACTTCGTTCTTCTCTGTTCTTTTGATCAAGGAACAAATCACGCCTGGATGATTCATCGGAGTACGAGATCACTTGCTGCCAAATCGTCGTGTCAACAAGAGTCTTAAGATCCCAGGGTGTGTACCCCGTAGAAAAGAGTCCTCCGACGATACTTCCCATGCTTGTCCCGACGACAAGATCGATCGGAATATGATGTTCTTCCAGAGACTGAAGAACTCCAATCGATGCGATTCCCCGCGCACCTCCCCCGCTCAGGACGAGGGCAACTTTCGGCCGCTTGATTGCTTCCTGATGAACGAAGTTCGGAAATCGATGCGTTGGCTCTACAATATCAGGCAGGATGCGACTGACGCGAACCGGGGGTTGTTCTCCGCCCTGTGCAAAACCTCTGGAAGAGAAGAGAACAAGCAGGATCGTGAAAGCTGAATTTATCGACAGGCGGGATTTCATTGAGCACATTCATTTCATGGATAGTACCAAAAAGAGGCACGAATTGCAACGCGAGGTTGATCATCCATCTCGAACAACGGGCGGTCCTTCGCCGGCACCCATCGAGATACTCCAGCTTGATTTTACTCCAGAATCATACTAAGTTGACCGGCGTATCGAACACCGTTCCATCGTCGTCGCATTCAACGCACACAGATGACATTCTTAAATCCTTTGATATTGATCGGCCTCGCTGCGGCGACAATTCCAATTCTTCTCCATCTTTTCAATCTGCGCAAACTTGAGAAGATTGATTTCAGCACGCTTTCGTTCCTTCGAGAACTGCAAAAGACGAAGATCCGTAAGTTGAAGCTCCGCCAGTATCTTCTTCTCGCGCTTCGCACGTTGCTTGTTATTCTGATCGTCACGGCTTTTTCGCGACCAACGCTGAAGACTTCCTCTTTTGGAGCCATCAACCCGGAAGCGAAGACCACGGCGATCCTGATCATCGACAATTCATACAGCATGACGTCCGTCGACGGAGACGGGCAACTCCTGAAACAGGCCAAAGAAGGTGCGATCGGAGCCTTGCGGTTGCTGAAAGATGGCGACGATGCCTTTATTGTCAGACCTTCCGATGTGCGGGCAGCAACTTCGATTCCAACAAATGCCGGGCTGAGGGATTTTGCTGCCGTCAAGGCACAGATTGAAGACATAGAGCCCTCGTACATCCACGCAACACTCGAAGATGCGTTGCGATTCTCCGCAAGACTTGTGTCT
>Ga0335081_10006315_pt1 | contig 18864 bp, 19 predicted proteins | sample Lox_Sample_35_FD_206713 | JGI IMG/M metagenome (GOLD analysis project Ga0335081, IMG submission 206713) | Soil microbial communities from Loxahatchee National Wildlife Refuge, Florida, United States - Lox_Sample_3.5 | ecosystem: Environmental > Terrestrial > Soil > Wetlands | place: USA...
TGGTTTCCCCAACTTTGCTCATTACCTGGCACGGCTGCGCATGGTTTTTGAAGGTAAAGCGCCGATAACGCCGTCGTTACCGTACGCGTGGCACGATACCCCGAATCTTCATTTCTTAAGCGTTTCAGACTTCATTGAATATTGCTCCAGGAAGAAGATTAAGATAGAAGATTCGGTTTTTATTGGGCAAAATAGCATCATAAGAATATTTCCAAACCTATTTGCACTGAAAGGCATATTCCTAGTTTCAGACGGAGGGACCAGCGACACGCGAATTGACGGAGGCACTTTATAAAAAAGAGGATAAGACTTAAAAATCGTTCGACTGGAGAAAAAAATGGGAATCAAGAAAATCTTGACTCCCATTTCTCCTCCCATTATCCGTCTTCAGAAAATCTCAGACTACTTCCCCTTGACGTGGCATTGTGTGCATCCGGTTGGACCAGCAGGTTTGCCAGCCTTCTTCAGTCCTTCATGGCAACCCTTGCAGGTGTTATGAAAAGCATCCTTTAGGGAGGGCGTTTTTCCCTCTGCGGTCGCCTTATGACATTCCGTACATTTTTTGCCGGATGTCTCACCTGCTTTCCAGGTATGGTGGCATTTCAAACAATCAATCTTCAGTGTTTCGCTGTGCTTCTTGTGGGCAAATGTCACCTTGCCGAAAGAAGCATTAAAGACAATGGTGTCCTTGGCGGCGAAAGCACCTGTAACCATCAGACAGGAAATTATAAAACCTAAAAGAACTCCAATACAGACCAACCTCTTTTTCATCTTTCTTGACTCCTCCTTTGTTTGGAATTTTGGATAAGACGGATCTTTTGCGGAAGTGACCCATATTAAGATATTGAACGGTCGATTTCAATAGCGCTTCCATCCCGGGTCAAAAGTGGCAAAGTCCTCTCAAAGGACACAGAGGCGTGGCTGTGGATTAGCGACGACTTCGCCAACGCGAGCAGCAGCCTCCATACCCGCTCTCTTTAATTCGGTAACGAGCCTGTCCGCCTGAGCAGAAGGAACAGAAAGCAGGAGTCCTCCAGAGGTTTGAGGATCGAAAAGAAGTTCTTCTTCCTCCCTAAGAAGTTCTCTAATTTTCTTAAACAGCCCTTCGGCCAATTTTTTATTGGCCTTGTTGCTTCCTGTGGTCACCCCTTTGCGATACATAGAAAGTGCATTGGGATAGAAAGGAAGTTTTTCATAGAATAGATTGATCTGGACCTGACTTCCTTTTGCCATCTCCAGGGAATGGCCAACGATCCCAAAGCCCGTGATGTCGGTGCATGCATGGACATCAAAATTCAAGGCAATTTCAATCGCGTTTTTATTGAGAGAGGCCACTCCGGGGAGAATAACTTCTAAATCACGCAAGGGCAGCTTCTTGGAACGGCAGGCATTGAAGAGGACGCCCGTGCCAAGAGGTTTGGTAAGGGTCAGGGCGTCCCCTTCTTTAGCACCACAATTGGTAAGAATACGGTCAGGATGAACGACGCCTGTCACTGCCAGGCCATACTTGGGCTCATTGTCATCAACGGAGTGGCCGCCTGCAATCGATGCACCAGACTCAGAAACCTTGTCATATCCGCCCCGTAATATCTCCCTGAGAAGACTCGCCTCCAGTTCTTTGGTGGGAAACATGACAAGATTTAAGGCAGTGAGAGGTCTCCCTCCCATGGCGTAAACATCCGATAACGCATTCGCAGCAGCAATCTGTCCAAACCAGTAAGGGTCGTCAACAGGCGACGTAATAAAGTCCACTGTACTGATGAAGGCCAGTTCATCCGACAGGCGATAGACTGCCGCATCATCACAGGTCTCAAATCCCACCAGTAGGTTGGGGTCCTGTGCCGGATGCAGTGCCTTGAGTGCGTCCGACAGATCTGTCGGACCAATTTTTGCCGCTCAGCCACACGTGCGGGAGAGACCCGTCAGAGTCTTCTTTTTTCTGAAGAAAGACATATCACACCTCCCAATCCGTGGGTTTACAGAAACGTTTTCCTCGGGACTTTCAGATCCAGACCACCCACGCGTTCTGGATGTTTTTCATGAGCCAGTCCCCTCCGGCCAATTCAACCCAATCATACTTGTCACTGCCTGTGGCTCCAAAATAATCGGCACAGGGTGGACAAACTCCGAACCACCCACCCTTGTCTTTTATTTTTTTCATAATTTCAAGGGCGTTTCCGAATTTCTTATAGACTGGAGAATCTATCCTTTCGGTCTTTTTCTTGTTGGCCAGATCTGCTCCTTCCAGTGTCATCCAGACATGCACCTTCCCCCATCCCTTATCGGCTACCGTTTGGGCCATGAGGAGACCGAATATCGCTCTGTTAGGATCATTACCACCGTGGGTGATTACAATAATATATTTCCCTTTTTTATCTCCTTGTGCAAGCGATTCGCCTCCCATCATCGACCCGAGACCTGCGATCCCAAGTCCTGCCCCAAGCACTTTAAGAAAGTGGCGTTTGCTCGCCCCTTCGTTGCTCTCCAGCATCTTCTCTTCATCTTTCTCCTTCATCTGTGTTTCCTCCTTTCGAGAGTCCTTTTTTGGGTTTCAGCTTAAGATTAGAAGGGATAATTCCTCGTATGTCAAATCGGAAAATTCGATACGGGTTATCGCAATGATCAAGAATTCTTATAACGTTTAAACAAGCGCCCGGAAGGGATATTGAAGGGACCAGACGATTTGCGGTTCATTGGCTTTGATCTTAGAATGATTCTTAAAGAACCTTTTTTCTGGCAAACCGATGGAAGAGCAATTTTACATCCAGTGGCATATGACCAATCTTTGCAACCTCCATTGCCAGCACTGCTATCAAGACGATTTCTCGGGGAGGAACGACTTGGATTGGACGGGGCTTGAGAAGGTCTGCGATCATCTCCTCTCGACCATGGAGGAATGGGGCAAGACGGCCTGCATTCATCTGACAGGCGGAGAGCCCTTGCTAAAACCCGATCTTTTTCCCCTCCTCGCTCACCTGGACCGGCATCCGATGGTTGAAGAGCTGGGGCTCATCACCAATGGGCTGTCCGTCGATCGAGGGATGATGAAAAGGTTGTCCGACGTTTCAAAGCTGAAGAAGATGAAAATTTCTCTGGACGGAGGGGATGCAGAGACGAACGATTCTATTCGTCAGAACGGAGCTTTCCATAAGGTGATGCAAAATCTTCGTCTGGTCCAGGAGACGGAAAGGTTTGAAATTCTTTTCATGGTCACCGTCATGAAGAGGAATTTTAGGAGCCTTCCGTCCCTTCTTAAACTCTGTCAAAACATGGGTGTCGATGGATTGATCATCGAGCGATTCATTCCTCTGGGCAGAGGGAGAAAGAGGATGGGTGAGGTCCTTAGCAAGGTAGAATGGAAAGAAATGGTAGGGATGCTTTTGGATTTTATCTCAACCGAGGAAGCAGAGTCCTCCCTTCTCCCCTATCAGGCCTTTCAGATCAGTTTTAACGAGGGAACCCCTGAGCTCTTGGGCGCTCCCTGTGTGATAGGAGTGGACGGCCTCTGCGTTATGCCGGAAGGGAATGTCTATCCCTGTCGGAGATTTCCCGTTTCCATCGGAAACCTTCTCGAGACTCCTTTGAGTGAGATATGGGAAAAATCAGAAATCTTACAGAGGTTGAGGAAGAAAGAGAACCTTAAAGGCAAGTGCCGGAGTTGTCACGTCACCGACTGTCGCGGTTGTCGAAGCTTAGCTTTCGCCTTGACCGGCGACTATCTCGAAGAAGACCCTCATTGTTCGTACCAAGATACGTCGTATCATCCAGCTAGTCCGTAACCGGCGGCTTCACCCTGCAATGTTTAACCCTTTCCTTATTCAGCCTAAGTGTTTTACCTACTCCGAACCATCACCGCTGCCAAACCCTGAGAAAACAATCCGGCATCGTCAAATATTGTATTGATCACTATCTTTCCAACCCTGTCGATGTAACCCCATCGTGGACCAACCTTTACCGCTCCTAAACCTTCTGAAAATCTCGAAGCAGAATTAAACTGAGGGTCGATGGCTGTTTCCCCGGCCCGATCGACGTAACCCCACTCACGACCCGCCTTCACCGTTGCCAGGCCTTCCGAGAACTCCCAGGCCGAATCGAACCGCGGCTTGATGACCATCTTTCCCATTTTATCTATATATCCCCACTTGCCACCTCTTACAATCCCTCCCTCCGCTTTCGACCTGCCACCCAGGTTAACCGGTGCCAATCCCTCGCTAAATTTCCATGCACAGTCAAACTGAGGAGTGATTACAAGTCTCCCCGTCTCGTCGATGTAGCCCCACTTATCGCCCATCCTGACCCTTGCCAACCCGTCGTTGAACTCGCGAGCGAAATCAAACTGAGGCTCGATCACTACTTCTCCTGTCCTGTCAATGTAACCCCACTTGCTGCCGATTTTTACCCTTGCCAACCCATCGGAAAACCCCCAAGCCGAATCAAATTGGGGATTGATGACCATTTTCCCCGCTTTGTCAACGAAGCCACATCTCCCTCCCTCCATCTTTACCCTTGCCAATCCTTCGGTGAAGTTCGCCACGCAGGCGAACTGGGACTTGATGACCATTTCTCCGGTCCGGTCAATGTAACCGCACTTGTCACCCATCTTTACCCATGCTAAACCCTCGGAGAATCTCCAAGCCGAATCAAACCGGGGCGTTATCACTACTTTCCCCGTTAGGTCGATGTAGCCCCATTTGTCTCCAATCTTTACCCCTCCTAAGCCTTCGGAAAATTCCCATGCGAAATCGAACTGCGGATTGATTACCATTCTTTGAGTCTGGTCAATGTAACCCCATCCATTGGTTGCCCCTGCTTTGGGGCTGCCGAAAAAAGTTACTATAACAACGGGAATAAAAATGAGGATATACCTGGCCGACAACAATTTGATTTTGGTAGGAACCATAGGAAGCCCCCCGTTCTTGTGCGCTCCGGGAAAAATCCCCTTGATCTGTTCGGATGTTATTTTATGTGCTCTTTGGTCCTCTTCGTAGCTCCGCTTTAGACGTCTGGGAGCACGTGCATGGAGTGAATTTATATCGCTCGAATATCTATTTCAACTTTACCCACAGTTTATCAGGATTGTCAATTAAATTCTGGTCGAGCTACGGAAGGCAAGACAATAGCCGTCGCAAAATACGGTATTTCCGCTCATAAAATACAATCCTTACCCCATTCCCTTGCCGGATCATTCTTAATAGTCTGGAAGGAAAAATCACGCTTTCAGGCAAAATAGGCCATTCAAACAGCAGGGATCATCAAAAAAGGGAGAAAAGAGGAGGTGGGGTTATGAAGAGAGGAGGTTTAGTTTTCCTATCTATTTTTTTGTTCGTCTCAGCTTTAGTCCTGTTCACTCACAATAGTGTCAGGGGAGACTCAGGGTTTGTCGGTTCTGAAACCTGTAAAGACTGCCATCCGGACAAATACGACCAATTTATGAAATCTATCCACGGCAAGAAGGCCATACCAGGAGCACCCATCAACCGAGAAAGATGTGAGTCATGCCATGGCCCCGGGGCTCAGCATGTCGAAAAAGGCGGTGGCATAGGTGTTGCAATTTTTGCGTTTAGCAAGAAGGAAAGTTCCACTGCCAGAGATTCAAAATGTCTCGCATGTCATGAAAATATGAGAGGCGTGGAAAACTGGAATCTCAGCAAGCACAAATCTTTTCTTGTCACGTGTGACAACTGTCATTCCATCCACTCGCCCATGCAGAAAAAAGAACTCCTCAAATCTCCAGAGCCTGATCTCTGCTTCGGCTGCCACAGGAACATAAGAAGCCAATTCAACAAACAGTCGCACCATCCTATAAGAGAGGTATTTGTCGGGCGGCAGGCGCTTAAATGCTCGAGCTGCCACAATCCCATGGGCACTTTTGACATCAAGGCGATGATAAGAGCCGATTCGGTAAATGATCTCTGTTATAAATGCCATGCCGAAAAGAGAGGTCCCTATGCCTTTGAACATCCTCCTGTACCAGAGAACTGCTTGAACTGTCATGAGATGCATGGAAGTAACCATTCGAGGCTTCTGACCAGAAAGGTGCCTCTCCTTTGCGAGAGTTGCCATGATACGGTAGGAGGAAGGCATAATACCGACCCCTATACCAATCTTCATTCTTTCTCGGGTACCGCTACATCCGGGAAAAATAGATTTTTCGGCCGGGGATGTCTGAACTGCCATGGGAATATTCATGGAAGCAGCCTTTCCGAATTCTTCGTGCGATAGGAGGTGAGACAATGAAAACCAAAATAATTATTGGTACGATGATGATATGTCTTTTGCCGCTTTCGTACGCTTTTTCCCAGGATACTAAGACAATAGAAGGGGAGGTGGAGCTAACAGGTGTCTGGATTGATGTACATGGGCAAGAGGGGGGAAAAGCCAAATTCACAGAATACAGGGATCTTAAAAAAGATGGTGCTGTTTTTGGAAGGGCAAGGCTGGATCTCGATACAGATAAGTATTTTCTGAACTTCAACGCAGGCGATTTCGCCTATGACACCCAATATTATAATATAGACGGGGGCATGTGGGGGAAATTCAAGTTTGATCTATTTTATGACGAGATACCTCACAATATCACCTTTGACGCCAGAACCCCTTTTCTGGGAGCAGGCGATGATACCCTCGTCGGTACTCCCAATTCGAATTTTCCTGCGTGGAACACATTTGACTATTCGATCCTAAGGCATCAATACGGAGGGGGCTTCAAAGTCGACGTGATTCGCCCGTTCTTTTTCGATGTCTCTTTTAAAAGGGAAAACAGGGACGGAATCAAACCGACAGGCGTGGCAGAAACAAGTCCAGGAGGCACAGCCTTTGAGCTTCCAGAACCTGTTGACTATGTAACAAACAACCTAAACGTTGCGGCAGGGTATGCTCAAAAACCTCTATTCCTGTCGTTGAATTATACCCACAGCGATTTTAACAACAGCAACACTGCCCTGAATCTGCCCTCCAACTTCAACGCCCCCAATGCTTTCTCCCTTCCTCCTGACAATACCTATGATAAGGGAGCTTTTAAGGGTGCAGTCAGTCTCCCCTTCAATAGCAGATTTAGTACAAACATGGGGTTTGCAAGGGGGACATCGGACACATCCATTGTCTCTCTTATTGGTTCAGGTTATACGGGAAAAGTCGATAATGTAAATTATGATTTTGCGCTCACTTCAAATCCTGTGCGTTTTCTCGACGCAAAAGTCTACTACAAGTATTACAAGAGGTTTAACAAATCTGATGACCCTACCGGCGTTGTGAATCTCTTTTTAAATTACAACGTTGCCACTTACGGAGGAGAGCTTGGTTTGAGGCTTCCCGAACATTTTTACCTCTCCGGCGGCTATAAATATGTCAAGACAGAGAGAAATAGGGAGGGAGAAACGGACCCTGCAGCGATTCTACCCTTCAACAAGGACAACATCTTTTTTGCGAATTTAAAATGGAGTGGGGTCGATTTTCTGGAGGCGAGGGTAGGATATGAGAGATTAGATAGAGACGCCCAATACCGAACCGTTGAAAGCGCTGTTAACCCAGCCCGAATATTTGCTTATGCAGCACAGAATAGAGATAGTGTTAAGGCCACTCTCGATATCTTCCCTTTGGAAAATCTGAATTTAGGCCTTGAGTACAGGTATGCAAACACAGATTATTCGGACACTATATTTGGATTGAGGAGCGACAAAAGGAATGAGTTTGAAGCCAGTGTCGATTATAGCATAGGGAAAATTGCTAAAGTCTATGCCTATGGCGATTTGGAATGGATTAAATTCAACCAATTACAATTTGATGGCACGACCCTTCTCCCTTGGCAAGCGGATCAGTGGGATAAGAGCTGGGGGTATGGGATAGGGGCTGAAGTCTATGTTATCCCTAAGAAGCTGACATTGGTATTCCAACACGATTATCTGAAATCGAATGGATCTGTTGACTTCGCTCTTAATAATGGACTGTTTATTGCCGCGACTGGACTTGGTCCCGGAACCGGGGCGAACAATGATAATATTGATATCGGCAGATGGGATGATTACACACTCTATTCCTTTAGCATTAAAGCAGTTTACAATTTTACAAAATCCGCTACAGCCGTGATAGGTTATGCTTATCAAAGATTTTGGTTCAGTGACGCCCAGCTAAACGACTATGTTTTTGCCCCCACAGGTGGTACGAATGCTGCCTTTCTCACGGGGGCCTATAAGGATCAGTCGTACAAGGCGAATTTGATATTCGGAGGTATGACCTACAAGTTTTAACTGATACAAACGCATTTCTTAAGTTGGCATCCTCCCCCTCATCGCCAGCCTTCTCCCTTGGCTTCGTCGAAGCGCTTGCCCGCCATGAAAGGCTTTAGTTGGCGGGGTTTCGCGGAGCCAAGCATCGGGGAGAAGGGAAAGGTGAGCATCTCCGAAATCTCCCCTCTGATGGAAATCATAGTTTAAGCCATTGTTTAACCCTGTGATTTATGCTAACATTTGACACTAAACTTCGGCGGAGGAGTGCCTTTTATGGATATTCAGGAGATTTTGAAAAAAGTGGAGAAGACCGAGACTCCGAAAGTGAACAAAGTGGCTGTAGCTTACTCTGGAGGTCTGGATTCTTCTCTTGCCATCGAATTGCTCAGAAGAAAATATAGGGCGAAAACGATCCTTCCCATCACGCTTGACGTTGGGCAGGGAGAGGAAGAGGTTCTTGAGAGCAGGAGGAAAGCCAAGATTCTCAAAATCAAGCCTCTCTTTTTCGACCTTCGAAACGAATTTACCGAGATCTGGATTGCGCGGGCCATTCAGGCCAACTCGGATTATCTGGGTTATCCTGTCTCCACCTCCATGACCCGACAGATTGTGGCGCGAAAGGTGGCAGAGGTCGCCCGGGCAAAGGGATGTGATGCCATACTCGAGGGATCCAGCGGAAAAGGAAACGATCAATACCGCATGCACAATGTATTGAAGATGTTTGCCCCCCAACTCAAGATTCTGGTCCCCGTGCGGGATTTTGATTTAACTCGCTTGGAGGAAGAGGCATTGTGCCGGGCATGGGATGTTCCAGTGACCGAGATGATCACCGGCGGGGACGATAAGACGATGTGGTGTCGGTCCATCGCCAGCGGTGCGATCAACCTGAACCAGGCCCTTCCGGACGACATCTGGATGTGGTATCGGCCCGTTGAAAAGTCCCCCGACGAGCCTTCTTTTGTTACCCTGGAGTTCGAAAAGGGAATTCCCACCAAGGTGAACAATAAACGGAAACCCCTTGGAGAAATCATCCCGGCCCTCAACGCCATCGGTGGCATGCATTCTGTCGGCAAGATTGATATGTTTGAGGATGGGATCATGGACCTAAAGAGCCGCGAGATCTATGAGGCGCCGGGCGCTACGATCATCCTTAAACTCCATCGCGACCTGGAACAGTTCTGTCTCACCAAAGACGAGATCCAGTTTAAGAAAGGAATCGATCAGAAATGGGCCTATCTGATCTACCATGGGATGGCCTATCATCCACTGCGATACGATCTGGAAGCCTTCATCGAAACCTCTCAGAAAGTGGTCAACGGGAAATATAAAGTCAAACTCTTCAAGGGGAATATTGAGATCGTCAATCGAGAGTCGAAGACGAGTCTTTTCTCACCCGAGATCCGTTCTATTAAAGCCACTGGTTTTGATCAGAGACGCTGCGCGGATGCCGCTTTCATTCGCGGGCTTCCCTATGAAATCTTAGCAAAGCGGAAAACGAAATAGAAACTTATGACTTAGTAGTGCGCTAAAATTCTCTTTGCCTTGTTTGTCATTCCGGGCTTGACACGGAATCCAGTTTTCTGAGCTGGATTCCTGCTTTCGCAGGAATGACCGCCTCGGAAAAAAGTAAAGAAACCTTAGACACAATACGCTGATTGTTCTGGATCAAAAACTAATGAGGCAGCGGCATGGATTAGGGGATCAGAGATGAAAATAGATAAACTATGGGGCGGGCGGTTTGAAGAACTTCCCTCTGAGGAGATGGTCGATTTTCTATCGGGGAGGGATGTTAAAGGAAATCCTCCCTGCGATGAACGGCTGATCCCTTACGATCTCTGGGGAAATCGAGCCCATGTGCTGATGCTTTGTCAACAAGACATCCTCTTGAAACAGGATGGAAGGAAAATCCTCAGAGGATTAAGGGAAATAGACACGCTGTATCGGAAAGGAAAGTTCGGACTGGATCCCTTAAAAGAAGATGTCCACTCGAATATCGAGAGTTATCTCATTGAACGGGTGGGAATTGAATCCGGAGGGAAAATCCATACCGGTAGAAGTAGGAATGACCAAATTGTGCTTGACATGCGTCTTTATCTTCGGGACCAGGTCTTGGAATTCGTCGAAGGATTGATCTTTCTAGTCGATTCCCTTCTCCAGAAAGCAGAGGAACACCGTTTGACCGTCATGCCCGGCTATACCCATCACCAGCATGCGGTTGCTACCACGTTTGGCCATCTCCTTCTCTCCTTTGGAGAAGCCTTCGAACGAGATGCTCAGAGGTTTGCTCGTTGGTTTGATCTCTTCAATAGAAATCCCCTTGGCGCCGCTGCGGGATACGGCACTTCCTTCAACCTGGATCGGCAATTGACCTCAAGGATGCTCGGATTCGATGGGCCCACAGAGAATGTCACCGATTCCATCACCCAGCGATGGGAAGCCGAGGCGGAGCTCGCCTTTGATGCCGCCGTGATGTTGGACCATCTCTCTACCGTGGCTCAAACCCTGATCCTTCTTTCCACCCATGAATTTAATATGGTCCGGCTGGACGATCGACATTGCTCAGGCAGCTCGATCATGCCGCAGAAGCGGAACCCCTGCTCCTTGGAGGTGATCAAGGCGAAGACATCTTTTGCCCATGGGATGGTCGTCAGTCTTCTCTCCGTGGGCAAGGCCCTGTTCATGGGGTTTAACCGTGACACGCAGTGGACGAAATATTGGATCATGGACTTGGTGGACGAATCGAAACCAACCCTCTCTGTCATGACCGACGTCCTTCGGCTCCTCAAAGTCAACAAGGCTCAGATGCTTAAGCAGGCTCAGGAGGAGTTTCTCGGAGCCACTGGGTTAATGGAGTGGCTGGTCCGTCGCGGTCCCCTCCCAATGCGGAAGGCGAAAATGGTGATGGAGAGAGCGGTGAAATATTCGGAGAAAGAAGGAAAGGAAAAGGTTTCCTATCAGAGCTTAAAGAAAGCTCTTACCGAAATGAAGATTAGTCTACCGGTCACGGAACGGGATGTCGAAAAAAACCAGAGACCGGAGAAAATATTGGCTCAGACTTCGTCCGTGGGGACACCTTCAGAGAAAAGGGCGAGAGAAAATATCGCGTCGCTTCAAAAAAAGGTCCGGGCCAACAGGGATTGGCTCCTCCAAAAGCGAATGGGGATTGAAAAAGCAAAGTCATTGGTCTCCAAAATGGAGAAGCAGATGGGCCGTTGACCCATTTGACTGCGCCAATCCTTGCTCAAAGTCAACGCTGAGGCCTTCGACATTCGTCATGTTTCAGTCCTTTAGATTGGGTAGTCGAACGGTTGGGCATTCGTCCATGGAATATGGAAGGGTGACAGATAGGGAAATAGAAGCGATTAAATCTATCGTTGGCCCGGAAAGGCTGTCCGCAGGTGAATCCGTCCTTGATCTCCATAGTAAAGATGAATCCTTTCATCCGAAGCGAAAACCGGATGTGGTGGTTTGGCCCCTCAGGGCAGAAGAGATCAGTCAGATCCTCAGGTTGGCTGATGAGAAGCGAATTCCTGTTACCCCATGGGGTGCCGGGACGAGTTTAGAGGGGAATCCCATACCGGTGGAGGGAGGGATCGTTTTAGATCTTCAACAGATGAACCATATCCTGGAGTTAAGAACTGAGGATCTTCAGGTCCGTGTTGAAGCAGGGGTCATTTATAAGGAGTTAAATCAACGCCTCTCCCGATTCGGCCTCTTCTTTCCGCCAGACCCCGGAGCCTCGGCAACGATCGGGGGGATGGTGGGCAATAATGCCAGTGGCATCAGGACGATTAAGTATGGGGCCACAAAGGATTTTGTCCTCAGCATGGTGGTTGTCCTTCCTTCCGGAGAAATCATCCGGGTTGGAACGAATGCGGTGAAAAGTTCATCAGGCTATGATCTTTGCCGTCTCTTTATCAGCTCAGAAGGAACTCTGGGTGTGGTCACAGAGGTTACCCTTCGTCTGACCGGTCTCCCGGCAGAGTTTATGGCTGCCGTGGCACAATTCGGTTCCATTCGCGAAGCCACCGATACCGTATTCCAGATCATGCGTTCCGGATTGTCTCCTGCTGCCCTCGAATTCCTGGATGCCCCGACTGTTCAGGTCGTTAACCAGACTAAGAAACTTTCCCTGGAAGAAAAGCCGACACTTTTCATTGAATTTCATGGGTCAAGCGCTACCGGCTTGAAAGAAGAGTTGGAGATGGTGAATGAGATTTGTGGTGAGAATCGGCCTCTCCGGTTCGATTCGGGGATTGGAAGGGAAGAGCGAAACCGCCTCTGGGAGGCGCGGTATGGAGTTCGCGAATCCATCAAAGTGAACAATCCTGCTTTTCATTCTCTCGTGATCGATACCGCTGTTCCTATCTCAAAATATTCGGATATGGTAGAATGGGGACAGAAGATCGTTGAGAAGAAAGGATTAAAAGGATATGCCTTTGGCCATGCGGGAAGCGGCAATCTTCATATGGAGATTTTGGGGATTCCTGAAGAAGAGTCCCAATGGCAGAAGGTTCGAGAGGCAGAAGAGGAAATTGTTTTTTTCGCACTCGAATGCGGTGGAACCGCCACCGGAGAACATGGCATTGGGATTGGAAAGAGAAAGTTTATGAAGAAAGAGCACGGGGAAAGCCTTCTCTTGATGAAACAGATCAAGAAGCTTTTGGATCCCAACGGAATCATGAATCCAGGGAAGATGTTTGAATAACTTAGAGCATGGCAAGGAGAAGCACCAAATCCCAAACACCAAATTTCAAATAAATCACAATTACCCAATTTCGAAAGAAAAACTTGTTTGGTCATTTGAAATTAGAATTTGGAGCTTATCTGGGATTTGGAATTTGTGATTTGGGGTTTTGAATGCTATGCTCTTTGCAATCACACAAAAAGAGGAGGGACTTATGGGTAAAGTAGAGGGTATCATCAAATCTGAAATTGCGCGCTTGGCGAAAAGGGAGGTAAGAAAAGTCTCAGTTCCATTAGGTCGGGATCTCCGGTCCCTGAAAAGTTTGGTTTCACAGCTTCGCAGAGCAGTCTTAGGACTTCAAAGGATCACGACCAGTCAGCAAAAAGAGCTTCAAAAAGGAAAGGCGGTGTTGGAGGCACCTCCGGAAGAAGTGAAGGAATCGCGTTTCTCCCCCCGTTTGATCAGGAGCCTTCGCAGACATCTAGGCATCACCCAAAAAGAGATGGCCGTTCTTACGGGCGTCACTGTCGGAGCGGTCCATCTGTGGGAGAGTGGACAGTTTAAGCCCAGCATGAAAAAGAAGGCGGTGATGGTGGCTCTTCGAAAGCTCGGTCGCCGTGAGGTGAGAAAACTCCTTGAGGGCAAGGGGCCTCAGAAGCTGGGGAGGAAGATTTCTGCGCGCAGGAGGAAACGCACAAGAAGAAGCCGCAGGAAATAGTTTTCTAATCTCTCATGATTCAGTTCAATTTTTTACTTCTTGCTTTTCTCGCCGTTTTTTTATTGCGGTCCGGGGTACAGATCTATCTTAGCAGGCTCAACATCTCCTACCTCCGTCAGCATGGGACAACGGTTCCGGAAATTTTTCGGGATACCATCGACCCCCAGAAACTGGGGAAAATATCTGCTTACACTGTAGAATCCGAAAATTTCGGCGTGGTCGGCACCCTGGCAAATCAGGCCTTTTTCCTGGCCGTTTTACTATCCGGGTTTTTACCGTGGCTGGTGAAGACCATCAACCTGCGGGCCTATGGGACGATTTGGAGCGGGTTAATTTTCTTTGCGGTTCTCTCGCTGCTTACCGGCCTGCTTCGACTCCCTTTCAATCTTTACGAGACGTTTGTGATCGAAGAGCGTTACGGATTCAATCTGATGACCTTCAAGCTCTGGGTTTCGGACTTATTGAAGAACCTCCTTCTCGCCGCCGTTCTCGGCGGCCTGCTTCTCGGCCTTCTTTTAGCCCTGTTGGTTTACGGAGGAGATGCCTGGTGGGTATGGGCATGGATGGTGGTCGGTGGGTTCGAATTGGTCATGCTATGGCTCTTCCCAGTAGTCATTCTTCCTTTATTCAACAAGTTTGATCCGATTGAAAATAAGGGACTGGAAGAACGCATCAGAGCGCTGATGGCAAAAGTCGGACTCCGGGCCAAAGGGGTCTTCAAGATGGATGCGAGCAAGCGGAGCAAGCATACGAACGCTTTTTTCATCGGGCTTGGTCGGACGAAGAGAATTGTCCTGTTCGATACTCTTTTGGCCTCTCACACCGAAGAAGAGATTCTATCGGTCCTGGCCCACGAGGCAGGACATTGGAAGAAAAAACACGTCCTCCGGATGCTCATTCCATTGGAGATATTGTCGCTTGTCTCTTTTTATGTGGTGGCTAGATTCTTAAATTGGGCGTTGCTTTATCGAACCTTCGGCTTTCAGGAATCGAATGTATATGTAGGGTTGTTTCTCATCGGAGCGTTCATCAGCCTCCTTGGCTATTTTGCCCAGCCACTGGAGGCGGCCGTCTCGAGGAAATTCGAACGCGAGGCGGATGATTTTGCACTCAGGCTGATAGAGAAGGCAGAGTCCATGCGTTCTGCGCTGAAGCGGCTGGCCGCAGACAATCTGTCCAATCTGAGCCCTCATCCCCTTTATGCGTGGTTCTACTACTCCCATCCTCCGTTGATCGAGCGAATCGAAAGGCTCACCCTCTCTCAAAAGAATGATGGGGAGATGAGGGGATAGGGCGATAAGGAGATAGGGCGATAAGGAGACGAGGAGATCTATTCGCGCCATTCGGTGTCATCCGTTCTATTCGGAATTTTGAAATAGGAGAAACATATGGATCTTAAAATTTTCGAGAAGATGAATGCCGTAGAGCTTAGAAGTTATATTGAATTTCTACTCTGGCATTACCGTGTGATGGATGCATTCTGGTTCCTTAATGTAGCAGAGAAGTTCGATCAACCTGCCGCAGAAAGGCTCAATGAGCAGGTGTGGGGCCGTGTCGGCGGAATGGCTGCGAAAGATCTCGCCCAACGCTTTGGAGTGAAAGAGAAAGGACTCAAGGGGTTTGTCAAAGCGCTAAAGTATTTCCCTTGGACAATTCTGGTGGGTTATCAGATTGAGGAGAAGAAAGACGAAGTGGTCATTAGTGTTCCCAATTGTCCTACTCAAGAAGCCCGTCTCAAGAGAGGATTGGAAGAGTTTGTGTGTAAAGAGATGCACCGGGGCGAGTTTTCAAGCTTTGCGAAAGAGATCGATGGGCACATCCAAATAGAGTGTCTTTTTGCTCCCCCCGATCCTCATCCTAAGGATATGTTTTGCAAGTGGAGGTTTACGTTAAAGGGCTAAAGGTACTCCTTGCTATTTTTCGTCTTCAGCCCACCAGCGGATGTGACTTATCTCCGGATCTGACTTGAGTATCCTGTCAAGTGCAGCCGCAACCTTCTCAACATCGCGGGTGGTATCAATCTTTTTGAAAAGACGCTTTCGGATCGTTGGCTTGGAGGGTTCGATAAAAACCAGGTAGCCGTCCGGATATTCCTCGTAGTGGCCACAGCCAACCCAGAGAGAAAAAGGTTCATGGTGTATAGGCACCACCCAACCCCAGTCTTCGGGATATATCTCTTCTGTCTCTATTCCTTCTTCCTTCAATTTCCGGTATAGATATTCGGCCAGTCTCTTGCCCCACAAGCCAGGGTTCACCTTTTCTTTTTCCCCGGAATAAGCGGGGAATTTCGCGGAGCGAAATTCAACGTGCGTGCGCATCTCTATGGCCTCATTGCACTTCCAGCAATTATTTTCTTTTCATAACAGAAGAAATCCCCTTTTCTGAAACGGACTATTCCGGCTTTTCTGTAACCACGGTTTTCATACATCGCGAACGCTGCAGGATTGCGTGTGAAGGTATCAAGGCGGATGCAATCGTATTCTTTGTCAGCCGCCATCTCTTCGACGAAGTCCATAAGGTAAGACGCCAGCTTACGGCGCTGGTAGCCTGGACGGATGGTTAATCGATGGACGACAAGCGCCCGGCCGTCATACCTCCAGGCAACACCGGCGTACTCCGCTGACTGGTCTTCGTTAATGACAGTCAAACCAGCCACTCTTCCTTCGACCTCGATCAGGTACATTTGTTGGTTTTCGATGTCCGCATTCAGGATGGCCTTGGTCGGGTAGATATCGTCCCACTGAGGAATACCCTGGTCATCCATGTGACGGATAGCATCTTGTACGAGACTGTATACGGTTTCCAATTCTTCTAAGCGTGCAAGTCTGATTGTCGTCATTTCATTGGGCTCAAACAACGGCATTAAGGCGGCTCAAAACCTTTCAGTGGGCTTGTTTGTTGGCAGTTTTATAACTTCGAGCCAAGGAGTCTTCTCAAAAGAATATCTTCAACATTTTGCCTTGAGTCTAAGACAGATAGAACATAAACAGTTTTTCGTGATATCCTGTAGACGATTCTCCATGGGGGAACAATTAATTCGCGGTATAGAAGAATTCCTTGATCTCGAAGCTCTGGGACGATCCGACCTCTATCGGGAAAGGTATAAAGTCTTGATGCCTTATTCTTAATTTCCTTGAATATTTCAAAAGCAGTAGAAGGACTGTCTGCAGCGATATATTCGACAATATCTATCAGGTCTTTCTCTGATGTCTCCGACCAGATCACATCATATCGTTTTTTCATTTCAATTTTTTTTCAGCATATTGTCAATATTTGCAAATACTTTTTCCTGCGATTTTGACCTTCCCCCCTTAATATCCTCCTCTCCTAAGGAGATCAGTTTCAATAGACCGATGGCATTTCGCATATTCTCATAGCTTTCAGGGTCCTGAAGTACGGCCCTGGGTTCCCCGTTCTGGGTAATGACAACGGGTCGATGGGTCTCGTTGATTTCCTTGAGCAGGTCGGATGCTCTTGATTTGAGGTAGGTGACCGGTTTGATATCGCTTGAAATCTTCATTTTTACACCTCCAGTCCTTATATGGTACCATATTCAGACCGGTTGTCAATATCCGTAGCCAGCACGAGCTACCAACCATGCCTGTTTCCACTATGAAAGAGCCTTTCGAAAGATGTCGGCTGAAAATGGTTTCCCATGTGCAGGATAGATTGTTTCTGCGCTTCCATCCATCAGCAATTTCCAACTTTCTCTGACCTTTTGCATATTTTCAGCTAAAATAGGTAGCCCTGGGCTGAACCGCAATGGAAACCCGCTCATCGCTAAGTCTCCCACGAAAGTATCCCCCGTATCGAGCAATATACTATACTAACCGATCCCATAGAATGGCCGGGGGTATACAAAATCTTTCCCGGAATCCCATATTCAGATAGAGGAAACTCTCCGTCTCCCAAGACAATATCCACGTCGGTTGCGGAGATATGGATGAGTGGCATAAACAAAGCCAGGATCTTGCCAAATGTTTTTCCCCAAGCAGTCACCCCTGGAGGAAGCGGTTTTAATGACTTCTCAAGCCAGTCCTTTTCTTTTTGATGTAGGGCAAGTTTCCCTCCCGTGAGGTCTTTGATCTCCTTGGCTGTGCCAATATGATCCCAGTGACCATGGGTGAGCACAATGAGTTTGATGTCTTCGGGTTTTATTGATAGTCTTTCAACGGCCTTCCGGAAGCTCTTTGCTTGCTTCGGCGACCCGGCATCGATCATGATGGTCTTTTCCCCGCGAATAATATAGCATTGATCAACTCCCAACGTAATCGGGTAAATGGTGGCCTTCTCTTTTTCCAGACTCTCGATGATTTCTTTTGTGAGGTAGGAGAAATCATTCGAAGGATCAGGTACCAGTATTTCTATGGTTTTTCTATACATGCTTTTGGGTTAACAATTAATAAACGAAGTTCGTATTTGTTTGGAATCGGGTCTTCTAATTTTGACTTTTTACCAGTTTTGGGCGCTTCTGTCTATAAAATTGTACAAAATTATTGATTCTATTTCGTGTTTTCCCTGTAATACCAGAAAATACGAAATTCGTATATCATTGGAGTTTTGGCAAATTTGGGGCGACAGATGAGAGATAGAATCTTGCCCGAATTTCAAGACTTCCTCCTTTCCCGCTCTCTTGTCCCTGCAAAAATGTGCCTTTTTATGCTTACTGGGTAAGCAAGTTCCTGTGACGAGAGATCTCGTCAGCGTTCCAAAAAGCCCGCTTGACAATCTCTACGTTAAAAAACCGCTTTAACCATAGATATTTCCTTCTCTGTTACATTGTGGGTTTAGCCTGCCTGGTTCTTTGTTCTTGATAAATTTGATTAGTATGCTAAATATAGACGTATAAGAATTTGTCCGAAGGGGAGGGGAATTTAAGGAGGTAAGGCATGAATGACTGGAGGAAAACTTCTTGTGTATTGTGCGGCCAGAACTGCGGCCTGGAGGTCATCACAGAAGGCAGCAAGATCGTCAAGGTGAGAGGCGACAAGGAGAATCCACGTTCGCAGGGATATGTTTGCAGGAAAGGCGCGAGCATCATGTATTTTCAGAACAACCCGGAAAGGCTGAAGTATCCTCTCAAACGGGTTGGAGATCGCTTTGAACGCGTTTCCTGGGATCAAGCCCTGGATGAAATATCAGCGAAGCTCAAAGACATTGTAAAATCCCATGGTCCCCGTTCCGTTGCCTATATGGGAGGAGGCGGCCAGGGCTGCCATTTTGAAGCCGCTTTC
>Ga0335081_10006316_pt1 | contig 18863 bp, 20 predicted proteins | sample Lox_Sample_35_FD_206713 | JGI IMG/M metagenome (GOLD analysis project Ga0335081, IMG submission 206713) | Soil microbial communities from Loxahatchee National Wildlife Refuge, Florida, United States - Lox_Sample_3.5 | ecosystem: Environmental > Terrestrial > Soil > Wetlands | place: USA...
GGGGTGGTCAAGGTGCGCGGACTCGACTGTCTCGACGGCACGCCGCTGATCGACCTCAAGCCGGACCGCACCAGCTCGACCACCTGATCGAGACCCCGCTCTATGCTCCCGCACGGGTGGAAGAGGGGGGCTCTTTACGCGGCGGCGTATCTGCCCGAATATAGCGGCCACCGTCAGGAAGGGAGAGCGCGATGGTTGCTGCTGAAAATTCGCTGGGAGCGCCGGCACCTTCGGAGAAGGGTCCCAGACCTGCGGTACAGTCGCGGCGGCGATCGCCCGGGCTGCTCGCCGGTCTCGGCCTCGGTCTTCTCGCCGCCGCGCTCTCGTTGCTGTCGCCTTCGGCCGCCTCGGCGGCGGGCGCCGTCAACGTTCTCTATGCCGGCTCGCTCGTCAATCTGATGGAGCACGGGATCGGCCCGGCCTTCGACAAGGCGAGCGGCGATCAGTTCCGCGGCTATGCCGGTGGCTCGGTTGGCCTCGCCAACCAGATCAAGGGCAAGCTGCGCCAGGGCGATGTCTTCATCAGCGCCAACCCGAAAGTGAACGCCGCTCTGATGGGCGCGGCGAACGGCGATTGGGTGAGCTGGTACGTCACCTTCGCGCAATCCTCGCTGGTGATCGGCTATAACCCGTCGAGCCGCTTTGCCGCCGACTTCAAGACTAAGCCCTGGTATCAGGTCCTGCTCGAGCCGGGAGTCCGGATCGGCCGCACCGATCCGAAGCTCGACCCCAAGGGCGGGCTCACCCTGGCGCTGATGAAAGACGCGGCGAGCTTTTACAAGATGCCCGATCTGTCGCAACGCGTGCTGGGCGCGCCGGATAATCCGGCGCAGGTGCTGCCGGAGGAGACGCTGGTCGGCCGCCTGCAATCGGGTCAGCTCGATGTCGGCTTCTTCTATTCGACCGAAACCTCGGACGCCAAGATCCCGGCGCTCGCCCTGCCGCCAGAGATCGCGCCCAAAGCGATCTATACCGTCACCATTCTGCGCGCGGCGCCCAATGCCGACGGCGCCGATCGGTTCGTCGCTTTCTTCCTCGGCGCCGAAGGGCAAAAGCTGCTCAAGGCGCATGGGCTGACCTTGCAGCCGCTCACCCTCACCGGGGCGGAGAGCAGCGTGCCGCCGAATATCCAAGCGCTCCTCGCCAAGGCAAAGTGACGCGCCGCCTTCCCGCGCCGCTCCCTTGGCTTGCCGGACTCCTCGCCCTCTATCTCGTCGCCCCGCTCGTCGCCGGCATCGAGCAGGCGGGGCTGGCTGATTGGCACTCGGTCGATACGAGCGGCCTCGTCGATGCCTCCGCCGTCTCGATCGCCAGCGCGACGGTCGCGACCGCCATCATCGCGGCGGGCGGCATCCCGCTCGGCTATCTGCTGGCGCGGGTGCCGGGACGGGCGATGGCGGCGCTGGGCTTCGTCGTCCAGCTTCCCCTGGCGCTGCCGCCGCTCACCAGCGGTATCCTGCTGTTGTTCCTCGTCGGCTATAGCGCGCCGCTCGGCCGACTCTTCACGGGCGCGCTCACGGATTCGTTTACCGGAATCGTGCTGGCCGAGGTTTTCGTCGCGGCGCCGTTTCTGATCGTGGCGGCGCGCTCCGCCTTCGCTTCCGTCGACCCGGTTCTCGAAGGCGTCGGCGCGAGTTTGGGCCGCGGGCCGCTGGATCTCTTCTTCCGCGTCAGCCTGCCGATCGGCTGGCCGTCTCTCCTGTCGGGGCTACTGCTGGCCTGGCTGCGGGCGTTCGGCGAGTTCGGCGCCACCGTCATGGTCGCCTATCACCCCTATTCGCTTCCGGTCTACACCTATGTGGCGTTCGGCGCGCAAGGGTTGCCGGCGATGTTGCCGGTGCTGTTGCCGACGCTGGTGCTCGCGCTCGTCATCATGGCGCTGATCACGCTGGTCGGCGGGCCGCGCGACGGCCGCGCGTCGCGAGCAGCGCGTCGAAGCGTCGTGCCGCACGCCGCGCCTCGGATCACCGCAACGCCGGCGCGGCGACGCGGCGATGTGGTCGAGCTGGCGCTGCGGCTCGAGAAGCGGCTCGGCAGCTTCCAGCTCGAGCTCGCCTGGTTCCCGCAGCGCCGCCGCCTCGGCATCCTCGGTCCTTCGGGCTCGGGCAAATCGCTCACGTTCAAGCTCATCACCGGGATCGAGCGCAGCGATCGGGGTGCGATCGTCGTCGGCGGAAGGGATATATCGCAGCTCGACCCGGCGGCGCGCGCCATCGCCTATGTGCCGCAGAGCTACGGCCTCTTTCCGCACCTGACGGTGCGCCAGCAGCTGAGCTTCCCGGTCGGCGCCGATCCGGAGCAGGCGCAGTATTGGCTCGATCGTCTTGGCCTCCGCGGCCTCGAAGAGCGCCGTCCGGCCGCACTCTCGCTCGGCCAGCAGCAGCGGGTGGCCTTGGCGCGGGCGCTCGTCCGGCCGGCCGATCTGCTGCTGCTCGACGAGCCTTTCTCGGCTTTGGACGCGCCGCTGCGGTCGCGCCTGCGCAGCGAGCTGCTGTCGCTGCAGGACGAGCTCGCCGCCACGACGATCCTCGTCACGCATGATCCGGCGGAAGCGGCCCTGCTCGCCGACGAGCTCCTCGTGCTCGATGCGGGCCGGGTGCTGCAATCGGGTCCGACAGCAGATGTGTTCCGGCGTCCCGCGAATGAGACGGTGGCGCGGCTGCTTGGCGCCGAAAATGTTGCCGAGGGCGTCGCTGCCGGCGAGGACAAGATCGCCCTCGGCGGCGATATGATGCTCGAGGTGGGCGGGCCGGCGCTCCGTCCGGGCCAGCGTGTCGGGTTGGGCTTTTCGCCGGCGCATGCCCGGCTCGGCGTGAGCGGCCTCTATCGCGGCTCGGTGGAACGCGTGACTGCCATCGGGGTCGAGCGACAAGTCACCGTCCGTTTGGGAAATGCCATCATCAAGCTCGCCGATGGCGGCGCCGCTGCGGCGGCCGGCGATCTCTGCCGCTTCGACATCGATCCCGACGCCATTCAGGTCTGGCCGCTCGATTAAGGCGTGTACTCAAGAGTCTGGCAAAAATCTCAAACAGCGCGATCTTCGACCGGACGAGATCTCGAATTCGACATCTGGAACCGGAGTGTTTCCGACGCCTTCGCGGGTGAGACTGCGGCGATCGGGCCACGCTATCGGCCCGCAGCAGAGAGGGAGAGGAACCGTGTCCAAGGAGCAGGAAAACAAAGCCATCGTTGCCCGGTGGTTCAAAGGGTTCTGGGGCAATCCATGGAATCCGAGCATCGTGGACGAGCTCGCAGCCGCCGACATGCTTCTCCAGTATTCGCTACATGCGCCGCGCCGCGGTCGCGGCGAGGTGAAGGCGTTCATGGTCGGGTTCCGCGAAGCCTTTCCGGATCTGAACTTCTGGGGCGCGGCGGATCTCATTGCCGAAGGCGACTACGTGGTCGGCCGCTGGGAGGGTGGGGGTACCCACTCCGGCCCCAGGTTTAGCGATTTTCTGATCGGCTCGCTGCCCGCGGCGTCTGGCCGAAAGATGCATTTCACCGGCACCACCGTATTGCGCGTCGAGAATGGAAGGATCGCGGAGGAAATCGGTCTCGACGACGGCGTGACCGCGCTGCAGCAACTCGGTCTCCTGAAAGCGGCCTGATGTAACGCTGGTCCTGCCGGTGCAGCGTCCTGAGTGGCGGTCGCGGGAGCATCCTCATGACAAAGCCCCCCGCCACTCGTCGGTGGCGGGGGGCCGTTCTGAAAAGAGTTTGACGCTCTCTAACCGCGCGGCACGCACGCCTTTATCGATGCGCCGAAGCTAACGATCTCGACGTCGATGCCGTAGAGAAGCGACATCGTCTCGGAGGTGATCGCGCGCTCGGGTGCCGCGATCTGCACCAGCGCACCCCGGTGCAACAAGGCGACCTCCGTCGCGCAGGCGAAGGCTTGCTCGGGGTGATGCGTCGAGAACAGAATGGCGAGGCCTTGGGCGGCGAGGTTGCGCGTGTGCTGCAGCACGCGCGCCTGATTGCCGAAATCGAGATTGGCGGTGGGCTCGTCGAGCACGAGGACCTGCGGCTCCTGCGCCAGCGCCCGCGCGATCAAAGCGAGCTGCCGCTCGCCGCCGCTGATGCGCAGCCAGTCGCGCTCGGCGAGATGGGCGATGCCGAGGCTTTCCAGCGCTCTCCCTGTCGCCTCGTGATCCGCCGCGGTCGGTGCGGCGAAGGCGGAACGATGCGCGGCGCGGCCCATCAGCACCATCTCGCGCACAGTGAAGGGAAATTGCCCGGCGCCACTCTGCGGCACATAGCCAAAGGCCCGTGCGCGCCGGCGCGCCTGCCAAGGCGCCGTGTCCTCGCCATCGATGGCGATGGTGCCGGCAATCGGCGGCAACAGGCCGAGGATCGTCTTGAACAGTGTCGTCTTGCCGCCGCCATTGGCGCTGAGCAGGCACAGCACCGCGCCCGGCGCAACCGTGAAGCTCGCATCCCGGCCCACGGCGCGTCGGTGATAGCCGAAGCTCAGCCCGCTGACGGCAAGACCGCGGTCCATCAGCTCCAGCCCCGCCCGCCGCGCGCCAGGAGCAAAAGGAACACCGGCGTGCCGACCACCGCGGTCAACACGCCGAGGGGCAGCTCGATCGTGCCGAGCGTGCGTGCGGCGGTGTCGACGAGCAGCAGAAAGCCGGCGCCGAGCAGCGCCGCCATCGGCAGCAGCCGCGCGAAACCCGGGCCGATGGTGAGCCGGGCGATGTGCGGCACGACCAACCCGATCCAGCCGACGATGCCGCTGACGGCCACCGCTGCCGCTGTCATCAAGGTCGCCGCGGCGACGACGCTGGCGCGCACCAGGCGAACATTGACGCCGAGCGCGCTCGCTTCCTCGTCGCCGAGCGTCATGACATCGAGCTGCCAGCGCAGCAGGATCATCGGCAGCAGCGCGACGACGACCGGCACCGTCACCACCAGGAGATCGCCGCGATCGAACGAAGCGAGGCTGCCCAAAAGCCAAAAGGTGATGGCGGGAAGCTGGTTCTCCGGATCGGCGAGGAATTTGAGCAGCGCCACGCCCGATCCCATGAGCGCGCCGATCACCACCCCGCTCAGCACGAGCACGAGGAGGGGATCGCGTCCGCGGACCGCCGCGGCGATGCCATAGACGGCGAGCACGGCGAAGAGGCCGCCGATGAAGGCCGTCGCCTCGATGCCGGCGACGGGAAGCCCAAGGAAGATGCCGGCGACCGCGCCCAAAGCCGATCCCGAGGAGACGCCGAGGATGTCTGGCGAGACCAGCGGATTGCGGAAGAGCCCCTGATAGGCGGCGCCGGCGCTCGACAAGGCGGCGCCGACCAGCATCGCGCCCAGAATGCGCGGGCCGCGAATGGCGAAGATCACCGTTGCCGCCGCGGTGTTCGTCTCCGGCAGCCCGCCCAGCTTGCTCCAGAGCACCGTGGCGAGCAGCGCCGGCGTCACGGGATAGGCGCCGAGCGCGAGCGCCAGCGCCGCGATCGCGAGGAGCAGAAGGCTTGCGCCGCCCAGCGACAAGAGGGCGCGCGCCTCAGGATGGCGGCGTCGTGCCGGCGAGCAACTGGTCGAGCTGGGCGTCGCTCGGTTCTTGCTGATAGAAGAGGGCATAAAAACGCCGTGCCTCGTCGCGGATATCCTCGGGAAAGCGCGCGGGATAGAGGAGCTTGGCGAGCCAGCGCAAGCCGATCAAGCGGTTGGCCGCCGGCGGCTCGTCGACCCAGCCGAAGGGCAGGGCCGGCGCCAGATAGACGCGCTTTGCCCGCACCGCGGCGAGCTGCTGCCAGAGCGGGTCGTGCCAGACGGCCTGGTAGAAGGCGGGATCGATGGCGATGATCACATCGGGCTGCCAGGCGAGGAGCTGCTCCATCGACACATCGGCAAGTCCCCGCGCGCCCAAAGCTGGTGTCGCGACATTGCGCGCCCCGACGAGCTCGAGCGCTTCGGCGTTGAGCGAGCCGGCAACCCCGGTCTCGAGCCCGCGCGGCCCGCGTGCGACGTAAACCGACGGGCGCTGGTCCGGCGTAACGCCGGTGATGCGATCCTTGATGAGGGCCAAGGTCGCTTCGGCGTAGCGTGCAAGCCGCTCTGCACGCTCCCCGGCGCCCAGCACCACGCCCAGCTTGCGCAACGTCGCCGGCGTGTCGGCGAGACGGCCGGCGATCAGGACATAGGGAATGCCGGTCTGCTGCTGCACGCGGTTGGCAAGCGAGATGAAGCTGTCATTGACGCTGCCGAGATCGACGACGAGATCGGGCGCCGTTTTCACCACGGCTTCGAGGTTGACCGTGTTGCCTCGGCCGGTGAGCCGCCCGAGCTCGGGCAGGGCGCCGTCGCGCGCGGGAAGATAGGCCGCCTGCGCCGGCGTCAAGGCGCGGGTCAAGCCGACGAGCTTTTCCGGCGCCAGCATCAGGAGATCGGCCGAGGCGGGCGGCCCGGCCGGCATCGCATGCTCGACATGCGCCGGCAAAGTGACGCTTCGCCCGCCATCGTCGGTGAAGCGGGTCTGCGCTGCGGCGGCGACGGGGACCAGCGCGATCGCGAGCGCGAGCAGCGCGCCCGCGAAACCGCATCGCTTCATTTTGCGACCATCACATCCGATGCCTTGATGACGGCGATGGCCGCGTCGCCGACCTTGAGGCCGAGATCGTTCACCGCCTCATTGGTGATCGACGAGGTGATGATCACGCCATGGCCGATATCGACGCGGACATGAGCGGTGGTCTGGCCCTTGGTGACCTCGACGACCTTGCCCTTGATCTGATTGCGTGCGCTGAGCTTCACGGCAGCCGCTCCTTCGGAGATATTTCGCCGAATATAGCGCAGGGGGCGGCGCTGGGAAATCTCAGACCCGTGCCTTCGCCGCCCAGGCGGTGGCGGTCATGCTGCGCGGCCCGTCGGGCCGGCCGGCGAGATAGGCCCGTTCGACCGCGCCGGCGAGCACCGAAAGAAAGCGAGGCTCGAGCCGCTTGACGTAGTCGCCGACCGGGCCCTGCGCATTGGCGATGGGTAGCCAGTAATCCGCGAAATCGGCATAGCGCATGCGGATGGTCAGCGACGCTGCCGCCACATCGCGCGCCCCGGCTTCGGCGAAAGCGGCTTCGAGCTCGCCCGGCCAGGTCAGCGCCGCCGCATAGTGGCGGCCGCGCGCCTTGTCCGCCTCGGGATCGAGTGCCGCCGCCGTATCCCAGAACAGGCGCTGATAGGTAAGGCCGCCGGCGAAATCCCAGACCGCCGCAGCGATCGTGCCGCCGGCGCGCGTGACGCGCCGCATCTCGCGCACCGCCTGCAGCGGCTGCTTGACGAAATTGAGCGCGAGCAGCGAATAGGCGCGGTCGAAACTGCCATCGGGCAGGTCGATCGCGGCGAGGTCGCCGCGGCGAAACGCGAGGCGCGGATCCCGCGCTTGGGCTTGCGCCGCCGCGATATAGGTCTCCGAAAGGTCGATGCCGAGGATATGCGACGGTTCGTGCCGCGCTGCCAGCGCAAAGGCGAGGCTTCCGGTGCCGCTACCGAGATCGAGGATGCGATCGCCCTCGTCGAGCCCGGCAAAGCCGATCAATTGCTCCGCCAGGAACCGGCTCCAGCGTCCCATCAGCCGATCATAGGCGGCCGCGTCATTCGCCGTGTAGGTCGAGGAGGTCATCGGCTTACTCTTGCTTGCCGCGGGCGCGATGCGCAATATCCATCAGGATATATCGCGATCAGGAGCAGGCAATGCCCTTCGATCTCGGCCGGCGTCGCATCGTCCTGGCGACCGCCGCCGGATTGGTGCTGCCGCTCCGGGCGGCGCGATCGGCGACGGCCCAGCCGGTCAGGATTTTTGCGGCCGCGACCTTGCAGGACGCGCTCGCCGCAGCGATCGCCTCCGCCGAGGCCGCGCTGCGCGTGCCGGTAACGGCGGCCTATGGTCCGAGCCCGGCGCTCGTCAAGCAATTGGAGAATGGCGCGCCGGGCGACCTCTTCTTCGCGGCCGATACGGACTGGATGGACGAAGCGGTGGCGCGGAAGGTCGTCGATCCCGCGACCCGCGTCGACCTCTTGTCGAGCGCGCTGGTCCTGGTCGCGCCGGCATCGCAACCGACGGCGACGACGATCGCCCCGGGCTTTCCCTTGGCCCAGATGCTCGGCGAGGGGCGCCTGGCGATGTGCGATCCGATGATGATGCCGGCCGGGCGCTATGGCCGCGCTGCGTTGCAAAAGCTCGGCGTCTGGGACAGCGTCAAAGCCCGCGTCGCCAACGCGGCCGACGTCCGCGCCGCGCTCGCCTATGTGGCGCGACGCGAGGCGCCGCTGGGCATCGTCTTCGACACCGATGCGCGGCTCGATCCGGGCGTCAAGATCGTCGGTACGTTTCCCGGGGACAGCCATCCGCCGATCGTCTATCCGATCGCGGCCGTCGCGCAAAGCCGAAATCCGGACACGGCCCGCGTCCTCCGCTTTCTCGTCTCGTCGGAAGCAAAGCCGATCTTCGAGCGCTACGGCTATAAGGTCCTCACGGCAGCTTCTGCGCCGCGCACCGATCGATAGCGCCGCCGGAACATTTGCGCGCGGCAGCCTGTTACACCCGTGGGTACGGCTTTCCACGGGAGTCATCGTGATGCGTGCATGGCTGCTTTTGTTGCTGGCGACAATCCCGCTCTCGGCGTGCATCAGCACCCATTCCAGTCCGAGTCCGACGGTCGTGGTGCCGCAAGGCGCGTCAGTCGTTTGTCCAAACGGCGCGACGGCGGTTTACAGCAACGGCGCTTATCGCTGTTAGGTCGGGATCGACCGACCCTTTGTCATCGCCGTGGAAGGGTGTATCTAAGAGCCAGTGCACGCACGTTTTCATGGCATGACGAGAATGACCACGTCGCTTGGCGAAATGCGCATCCCGTGGCAAACGCGTGGGTTCGGAACGGGCGCGGATGAAATCCGTTTTCCTCCGATTCGACCAGGAGGTTCGGATGAGCGAGGACCCGAAGGGCTATCGGGAAGGTTTTGCCGCCGGTTGGCTCGCCGCGTCGCAGGCGATCATGGAGGCGATGATGTCCGAAGCGCGGACGCCGCCGCTGGCGCTGGCGGGAAGCTTGCCAGACCAGGTGCGGCGCCGTCGTGGCCGCCCGCCGAAATCGGTCGCCGCGGCCCCGCCGACGTTGCAACAGCCGGGCAAGCGGCCTCGGGGACGCCCGCGCAAGAACCCGTGATCTCGACAGCGGAAGCGGCGCGCGATACTTGCGCCCGATTTCGTGCTTTGCGTGTATTGATTGTCGTGACAGTGCTGCCGCTCTTTGGCTGCAACGCCGCTTCAGAGTGGCTGGCCGGCGTCAACCCCGCCGACTATACGTGGGAACCGCCGATCGGAGCCGCGTCTGCCGCGGGCACGATGGACAAGGATCTGAAGCTGTGCGAGGGCGGCACGAGCGCGGCGGCGGCGACGGGCGGCCTGACCATCACGCGATCAGAGGGTTCCGAAGCGGTCACCGACTGCATGATGGCGAAAGGCTATCAGAAGTTCTACCAATCAAGGCAGACGTTATTCTAGCGGAGCGTCCGGCCGCGGCCGGTGAAGCAGGGCGGCGAGGAGCCAGCGCGAGAAGCTTGCGGGATGGCGAACGCCCCGCATCTCCGCCGTCGTGATAGCCGCCGAGGGTAACGCCTTGGCGCCGGGAGTAACGGGCCGGGCCGCGGCGGCCCGCCGCCGCGTCAGGGCGCGAGACGCGTGGTCAGTGTCGTGCCGGGGAGCTTGCCGATCAGGGCCTCGGCGAGCTTTGCTTCGCGCAGATTGGCGCCGCGCAGATCGGCGCCGCGCAAATCGGCGTTGGTGAAATCCGCGCCGCGCAGATTGGCGCCGCGAAAGCGCGCCGCGGCGAGCATCGCGTCGGCAAAACGCGCTTCGGCAAAGATCGAGCGGTCGAGGCGCGCCGCTGCGAGCAGCGCGCCGGAGAAGTCGAAGCCGGAAAGGTCATAGCCGACGAGCTCGGCGCGCTTGCCGCGGCGTCCGCCGCTGCGGACCCAGAGCTCATGCGCGCGGAGATGGCGCTGCACCTCTTCGGCCGGCAGCTCCATCGAGACGAGATGAACGCCGGCGCTCTCGACCTGGCGCCGCGCTTCGCCGCGCACCGCCGCGCCGGTGAAATCGGCGCCGACAAGGCTCGCGCCTTCGAGCGCGACGTCGATGATCTCGGCGCAGCGGAAACGTGCGCCGGCGAGATCGCTACGACGCAACGATGTGCGTTCGAGCGTGGCGCAATCGAATTCGACATGACGCAGCTTCGCGTCGGTGAAATCGGCGTCGCGTAGCACCGTGCGCACGAGCCGCGTGCTGCGTCGCGGCGCGTCGCTGGCGCGGCCGGATTGGCCGCGCTCGTCGCCGGGCGAGAGATCGGCCTCGGCGAAATTGCTGCCGGACAGATCGGCATCGTCGAAATAGGCGCCCCAGAGCTTCGAGCGGTGAAACACGGCGCCGCGCAGGTCGGCGTTGCGGAAGGTGCAGTCGAGGAAGGTCGCATCGGCGAAGTTCATCCGCCGGAAATCGAGGCCGGAGAAATCCCAATTAACCACGGTCGTGCGTGCGCGTCCGTAACGCCCCGGCGCTTCGCCGTTGTGCCATTCGCACAACGTCGCAAGCAGCGCCTGCGTGGCGTGGACTTCGCTCGGCCCTTGCCGCGGCGGATTGTCGCCGGTTGTCACGGATCTCCCGCCAATTTGCCCGAAGGTCCAGGCGAAAAGGTGAGGTTTTATGCATCCGCAGGCAAACGCTTTCGCGGTGGATTTGGCTAAAATCCAAGCGATTTTGCGGGCTGGAAGAGAACCATCGATGTGCCGCAAGGCTGCGGAAATGTCGAGAAAATAACCTTCGGTTGCCACAAATCGGCCAAGCTTCGTCGGCAAGGTTCGCGCTTAGGGATGCGGGAGAAAAGCGATGGGTATCTGGAAGCTGCTGCGCGCCGAGCCGAACCTCGAAGACCTGCTCGCCGACGATATGATGGCCTCTGTGACGAAGAGCGCCGGCATCGATCGTGCGGGGCTGCGTGCGCTGCTCAGCGACATTGCCGGCCGGCTTCCCGCCGAGCGTTTTGCCGCGATCACGCCGCGTTGCGCGTCGCCGGCACGATGCGGCTGTCCGCAACCGGCAGGGTGAACATCGCCTTGAGGCCCGGCTCGTTGTCCTCGAGCCAGGCTTCGCCGCCATGCAGTCGCGCCACCGCGCGCACCAGGCTGAGACCCAGTCCATTGCCCGGCGTGCTGCGGCTGCCCTCGAGCCGTACGAAGCGGTCGAACACCGCCTCGCGCCGGTCCGCAGGGACGCCAGGGCCGCTATCGGCAACTTCGACGCGCGCCATGCCGCCCTGGCGATGGGCGCGCAGCGCCACTTTGCCGGCGGGCGTATATTTCAGTGCGTTGTCGAGCAGATTGGCGATCGCCTGCGACAACAGATGGCGATCGCCATGGACGGCGATGGCGGTATCGCTGTCGACGGTGAGGGAGAGGCCCTTGTCGTCGGCGACGGGCTCGTAAAGCTCGGCCACCGAGCGCGCGATCTCGGCGAGATCGACCACCGCCATGGTCTCGCGGCGCGAGCCCGCTTCCGCCTCGGCGATGCTCAACAGCGCATTGAAGGTGCCGAGCAGATGATCGGCCTCGGCGATCGTCTCGCGCAGCGCGTCGGCATAGCGTTGGGCGTCGGGGCGCTCGAGCAGCGTCACTTCGAGCCGTGCGCGCAGCCGCGACAGCGGCGTGCGCAGATCATGCGCGATGTTGTCGGCGACTTGGCGCATGCCCAGCATCAGCCGCTCGATCTGGTCGAGCATGGCGTTGAGGTTGGCGGCGAGCTGATCGAACTCGTCGCCGCTGCCGCTGAGCGGCACGCGTTGCGAGAGATCGCCGCGGATGATGCGCTCGCTGGTGCGGTTCACCGCCTCGACGCGGCTGAGCATGTGTCGGGTCATGAAGAGACCCCCGCCGACGCCGAGCGCGACGGTGAGCAGTGCCGCCCAGGCAAGGGTGCGGGTGATGCGGCTGCGGAATACCTCGGCATCGCGCAGGTCGCGCCCCACCAGCAGCCGGAAACCGTCATGCAGCACGAAGACCGAGGCGATGGCCGAGCTCGTGACCGTGCCCTCGCGCGTGCGCACCTCGACCGGAAAGCGGATCCAGCCCGGCCGGATCTGCTCGGCGCGGGGCCATGCGGAAAGATTGCCGGCGAGCGGCTGAAGCGCCGGATCGGTGACGAGATAGAGCGTTGAATCGCCGTGCGGCGCGGGCGCGGTGCTGCGCGTGTGGATGATGTCGAGCAGCCCGGCAAGGCCGCGCTCGGTATATTCCTCGCGCAGCCCGGTGATCTCCGCGTCGATTGTCGCTTCGGTCTGTCGCTCGATGAAGCCCGCAGTCGAGAAATAGATGAAGGCGAGCAGCGCCAGCACCGAGGCGACGAACAGCAGGAGATAGAGCGCGGCAAGCCGGAACGCGTTGGTCCGCAGCAAGCGGTTCATGACACCCGTCTAGTCCGCCGCCCGCAGGCAATAACCCGCGCCGCGCACCGTGTGCAGCAAGGGCTTGTTGAAGCCCTTGTCGATCTTCTGCCGCAGCCGGCTCACATGCACGTCGATGACGTTGGTTTGCGGGTCGAAGTGATAATCCCAGACATTCTCCAGCAGCATGGTGCGCGTCACCACCTGGCCGGCATGGCGCATGAGGAATTCGAGCAGGCGGAACTCGCGCGGCAGCAGCTCGATCTCCTGGCCGGCGCGCGTCACGCCGCGTGTCAGCAGATCCATCTCGAGATCGCCGGTCTTGAGCCGCGTCGTCTGAGTGTTGCCGCTGCCGCGGCGCAGCAAAGCCTCGATCCGGGCCAGCAGCTCGCGAAAGGCGAAGGGCTTGACGAGGTAATCGTCGCCGCCGGCGCGCAGGCCCTTCACCCGGTCATCGACCGCGCCCAGCGCGCTCAGAATGAGCACCGGCGTGCGCACCTCGGCGGCGCGCAGCGCGGCGATCAGCGCCAGCCCGTCCATCCCGGGCAGCATCCGGTCGACGATGAGAGCGTCGTAATTGCCCGAGCTCGCCATGAACAGCCCGTTGCGGCCCTCGGCGGCGTGGTCGACGACATAGCCGCTTTCGGAGAGGCCCTTGGCGATGTAGGCGGCCGCCTCGCGGTCGTCCTCGATGACGAGAAGCTTCATCCCACCTTCTCCGCCGCGGACCATAGCCGCAGGGGAACTCGCGCGAAAGAGGAGCGCGTCCCAGATGAGGAACCACGCGCACCCCAAATCGTTTCTAGCAACAGCGCCCTTTCCTGGAGGTCGGCCTACGGCCGCCCATTCATGGCGGTAGCCTATGGTTTCGAGCCCCAGCAACGTAAAAACTGATAGTCCGGAAGATAATTTCAAGCGTCCGGTGTCGATCCTCGTCGTCGAAGACGATGCCCTGGTGGCAAGCTACATCCAGGAGGTGCTCGAGGAATCCGGCTTCGCCATAGCCGGTGTCGCTTCCTCGGGGCCGGAGGCCATGTCGCTGGCCAGCAACACGCGACCCGAGCTCGCCCTCGTCGATATCAAGCTGGCCGGCCCGATGGACGGCATCGAGGTTGCGCGGCTGATGCGCAGCCGGTTCAACGTTTTGTCGATCTTTCTCTCCGGGATCTGCGATCCGGAGACGATGGAGCGCGCCAAGACCGCGGGTCCCCTCGGCTTTCTCGAAAAGCCGTTCCGTCCGAGCCAGGTCTTCAACGCGCTGCAGCGCGCGCTGGCGGAGTTGCAGCAGCACTAGACGCTTGGTGCGCCCGGTCCCGGGCGCGTCCTCCCCCTCAGGTCAGCGTCATCCACAAGGCGGCGATCCAGGCGATCGCCAGCAGCACCGCGCTTTGCCGATCCAGGCCTCTGTCCTGCATGCCCGCCTCCATTCCTACGTTGGAGGGAGGTTAGCGTGAGAACAAAACAGGAACAAGCTTTTTCCGCGTGGCTGTTCAGCCGCCGATTGTCAGCGGCGGCAGATCCAAGGGCGCCCGCGCCCAGGCGATGGCCTGCTCGAGCCGGTCATTCCCCCAGAAGAGCTCCTCGCCGACGAGGAAGCTCGGAGCGCCGAAGATGCCGCGCCGGATCGCGGCCTCGCCCGACGCCTTGAGGCGCTCCTTGTTCGCGGGGCTGGCGGCGCGCTCGAGCACGACAGCGGCATCATGGCCGAGCGCGGCGACGAGCGCGCCGATCACCGCCGGCGCGGCGATCTCGCGATCCTCGGCGAAATTGGCGTGGAAGGCGGCGCGGGTGAAGGCCGGCCCCCAGCCTTCGTCGATCGCGACCAGGGCGACCCGGGCGGCGAGGAGGCCGTTTCGCGGATAGGTGGAGGGCAGCCGCAGCGGCAGCCCGGCCGCGGCGCAAAGCCGCTGCACGTCGCGCCAGCGGTAGCGGCGCTGCGCCGGGCTCGGATTCTGGAAAGGCGAGGGGTCGTGCGCGCGCGTCTTGAAGATCGGCCCGAGCAGGAAAGGCCGCCATTCGATCGCGAGCCGCTTCGCCGCCGCCAGACCTTCGATACGGCCGGCGGCGAGATAGGAGTAGGGGCTGGCGAACTCGTACCAGAACTCGATGGTGGCCGGCATGGTGCTCGCTTCGTCCATGGCAAGACCCTATCGTAGGCGCGCCATGAGAACCATGCTCCAGGATCGCTTCTGGCCCGCTTCCGGGCTGGGCGGCGATCTCCGCCTCGAGCGGCATTTCGACGGCCGCGCCTTCCGCTGCTTCAGCGAGCGGCCGGCGACGCTCGACGCGCTCTTCCGCGCCAGCGTCGCGCGCCGCAGCGGCGAGGAGGCCTTGATCGCCGGCGAGCAGCGCCTCCTCTATGCCGAGCTCGACCGCCTGGTCGATAGGATGGCCGGCAATCTTGCGGCGCGCGGCATCGGGCCGGGCGAGCGCGTCGCGATGCTGCTCGGCAATTGCCCGGAGTTCCTCGTCGTCCTCCTCGCTTGCGCGCGGCTCGGCGCGATCTCGATGCCGATCGGGACGCGCCAGAAAGGTCCCGAGCTCGAATACCTCCTCAACGACAGCGGCGCTGCGGCGCTGATCTTCGACAGCGAGTTCGCCCGGAACGTGCCCGAGCCCCCTGCGGTGCCGGCGCTCCGTCTGCGCATCGTCCTCGGCGCCCCGATCGCCGGCGCGGAGCCCGTTGCCGCTTTCCTCGCCCCGGCGGCGCCGCCACCCGAGATCCGCGTCGGCGAGGAGGATACCGCCACCATCCTCTATACCTCGGGCACGACCGGGAAGCCCAAAGGCGCAATGCTGAGCCATCTCAACATCGTCCACTCGGCCATCCATTTCGCCCGCTGCATGGGGCTCGCGCCGGGCGACCGATCGATGCTGGCTGTGCCGGCCGCGCATGTGACGGGGACCGTCGCGATCTTCATCACGGCGCTCGCTTGCGGCGGCGCCACCGTGATCCTGCGCAGCTTCACGGCGCGCGGATTTCTCGAGCTCGCCGCGCGCGAGCGCATCACCTTCACCTGCATGGTGCCGGCGATGTACATCCTCTGCCTGATGGATCCGGAGTTCGAGCGCTTCGATCTCTCCGCCTGGCGCGTCGGCTCCTATGGCGGCGCGCCGATGCCCGAGGCGACGATCGCCAGCCTCGCTGCGAAGCTGCCGCGTCTTTCGCTCAGCAATGCCTATGGCGCCACCGAGACGACGTCGCCGACGACGATGATGCCGCTCGGCGAGACCGCGGCGCATCCCGACAGCGTCGGTCAAGTGGTGCCCTGTGGCGAGGTGCAGATCGTCGATGAAGCCGGCCGCGAGCTGCCGCCTGGGGCGCCGGGCGAGATCTGGATCCGCGGGCCGATGGTGGTGAAGGGCTATTGGGCGAAGCCCGAAGCCAACGCGGCGGGGTTTACCGACGGTTTCTGGCATTCCGGCGATATCGGCGCGCTCGATGCCGAGGGCTTCCTGCGCGTCTTCGACCGGGTGAAGGACATGATCAACCGCGGCGGCTACAAGATCTTCAGCGCCGAGGTCGAGAATGCGCTCGCCTATCACCCCGCCATCGCCGAATGCGCCGTGGTCGGCCGGCCCGATCCCGTGCTGGGCGAGCGCGTCTGTGCCTTCGTGCTGCCGAAAAACGAGGGCGTCACGGCCGAAGAGATCCGCCGCTTCTGCGCCGAACGCATGGCCGATTACAAGGTGCCGGAGCTGGTGACGCTGGTCGCCGAGCCGCTGCCGCGCAACGCCAACGGCAAGGTGCAGAAGGCGGTGTTGCGCGAATGGGCGCTCAGGGCTGCAGGACCGCCGGTGCGTCCTCCGACAGGCTCAGGATGAGGAAGATCGAGGACGGCATCTTGAAAGATGCCATTGAGAAAAGCGCCTCATCCTGAGCCTGTCGGAGGAAGCAGGTTGGAGCTGCAGCGACTTAGATCACGCCCTCGCGCTTGAGCTGCTCGATCTCTGCCGCCGATAGCCCGAGCCAGCCGCCATAGACCTCGTCATTGTGCTGGCCGAGGCGCGGGGAGGGGGTCGTCTCGACCTTGTCGGCGCCATGGAAGCGCAGCGGGCTCGTCGGCACCACGATATCGCCGAGATCCGGGTGGTCGATGCGTTCGAGCATGCCGCGCTCATGCATATGCGGATCGTTCATCACCTCGCGCAGATCGCGCACCGGCGCCGAGGGGATGCGATGGCGCCGCGCGGTCGCGAAGATCTCGTCGCGCGAGCGCTGCCGCGTCCAGGCCTCGACCACGGCATCGGTCGCCGCCAGGTTCGCGACGCGCGTGGCGTTGTCGGTAAAGCGCGGATCGGCGGCGAGGTCCTCGCGCCCCATCGCCGCGAGCAGATTCTTCCAATGCGCCTCGACGACGCAGATGATGGCGACGTGGCCGTCTTTCGCGGGATAGACGTTGTAAGGTGCGATGGCGAGCCCGCCGTGGCGATTGCCGGTGCGCGGCGGCACGATACCGTCGCTGGTGTAGAGAAAGCCGAGATTGGAGGCGAGCGTCGGATAGACGGTCTCCTGCATCGCCACCTCGACGAGCCGTCCCTTGCCGGTGCGCGCGCGCTCGACCAGCGCCGTCATCACCGCGGCGTAGAGATGGATGCCGCTCAGGAAATCGACGAAGGCGGCGCCTGCCTTGACCGGCGGCCCTTCGGGAAAGCCGGTGATGCTCATGACCCCGGAGACCGCCTGCACGGTGAGATCCATGGCCAGGCTGTCGCGGTCCGGTCCGCTCAGGCCGAAGCCCGTGCCCGAAGCATAGACGAGGCGTGGATTGATCGTGCTGAGGACGCTCCAGCCGATGCCGAGCCGATCGAGCACCCCCGGCGCGAAATTCTCCAGCAGCACATCGGCGCGCTTCACCATCTCGACGAGGAGCGCGCGGCCGCGCTCCTCCTTGAGGTTGAGCGTCACCGCGCGCTTGTTCGAGTTCAGCATGGCGAAGGGAAAAGAGGCGCCGCGCCCGACGGCGATGCGGTGGCGCAGCGGCTCGCCGGTGAGCGGCTCGACCTTGACGACGTTGGCGCCCGCCTTCGCCATCAGCAAGGTCGCGTAGGGACCCTGATAGACCTGGCCGAGATCGACGATGGTGATGCCGGCGAGCGGCAGGTTCGCGTCGCTCAATGGAAGGACCCTCCGAGCAGGTCGCGGGCCATGATGAGGCGCTGCACCTCGCTCGGCCCTTCGCCGACGCGGCGGATGCGCATTTCGCGATACCAGCGCTCGAGCGGCAGATCCTTGGTCATGCCGTAGCCGCCATGGATCTGCATGGCGCGGTCGACGACGCGGCCGCCGGCCTCGCTCGCCACCAGCTTCGCCATCGCCGCATCCGTGCGGAAGGGCTCGCCCCGTTCCGCCTTCTGCGCCGCGGCCAAGGTGAGCCAGAGGCTCGTCCTGATGTCGATCTCGTTGTCGACGATCATCCACTGGATCGCCTGGCGGGTGGCTAGCTTGGCGCCGAAGGTGTCGCGCAGCTTGGCATAGTCGATCGCCATCTCCTGCGCCTTGACGGCGATGCCGATGCAGGCCGCGGCATAGGGAATGCGCTGCCGGCTGAGCCGGTCATTGGCGATGGCAAAGCCGCGATTGACCTCGCCCAGCACATTGGCGTGCGGGACGCGCAGATCCTCGAATTGCAGCTCCGTCGCGTAATTGGTCGAGCGCAGCGTGTGGACGATGCGGCGGACGTGGAAGCCCGGCATGTCGGTGTCGACGATGAAGCAGGTGACGCCGTCGCGCCCCTTGCCGGCATCGGTGCGGGCGAAGACGAGGCCGTATTGCGCCCGGTCCGCGCCGGAGATGAAGACCTTGCTGCCGTTCAGCACCCAGTCGCTGCCGTCCCTGACGGCGCGCGTCTGGATGGCGCGCGCAGGATCGCTGCCGCCCGAAGGCTCGGTCAAGCCGAAGAAGCCGCGCTTCTCGCCGCGCAAGGTCGGATAGAGATAGCGCTGCTTCTGATCCTCGTTGGCCTCGTAGAGCTGGGCGAGGCCGGCGCCGCCGAAGACGCCGTAGCAGGGCGCATAGAGCCCGGCGCGATGCTGCGCCATCTCGATCGCCATCAAGGTGCGGGTGACGAGGTCGATGCCGGGGCCGCCATATTCCGCGGGGATGTCGAGCCCCCAAAAGCCCATCTCTTTTACCTTCGCGCTGAGCCGGGCGAAATCCTCCGGCAGCAGCTCGCTCGCATCGGGATCGAGCTTCGCCTCCAGCGGCAGGATCTCCTCGCGCACCAGGCGCCGCACCTGCGCCACGATCAGCTTCTGCTCGTCGGAGAGTTCCAGGTCCATCGCTACCCCCCACCCCAACCCTCCCCCTCAAGGGGGGAGGGGGTTTTCTTCATGTTGCAAGCAAAGATCGCCCCTCCCCCCTTGAGGGGTAGGGGAATCGCATATGGCCTTACACGGCTGTTGCATAGCGGCGCGAACTGGATTCTTTGGATG
>Ga0335081_10006318_pt1 | contig 18860 bp, 14 predicted proteins | sample Lox_Sample_35_FD_206713 | JGI IMG/M metagenome (GOLD analysis project Ga0335081, IMG submission 206713) | Soil microbial communities from Loxahatchee National Wildlife Refuge, Florida, United States - Lox_Sample_3.5 | ecosystem: Environmental > Terrestrial > Soil > Wetlands | place: USA...
CCACAGAAATGAGAACACTGGAAAACTGCCGGGGGTTTCAGGACAGAAGTTCAAACGATGAGGCAGGAGAGATCAAACAAGGTTGGAAAGCTCAACGATAGCTATGACAAGTTAAAAAAAAGGCTGACTGTTTGGTCAGCCTTCTCTCAACGTCGTGAGATGGATTTCGAGACGCTACTCCCTCACAATCCACACTTTCACTTTGCCTGCCACGCCGCCAGGTAGCTTGACGTTTACATCAAAGATTCCAAGGGACTTCAACGTATCTTCCAGCTCGATCTGACGTTTGTCGAGATTGAGTCCTTTTTCCTTGAGCGCATCCGCAATCATCTGAGACGTGACCGATCCGAACAGTTTATCATCTTCGCCCACCTTCATCTTGATCGTGACGGAGGTTTTCTCAAGGTCGCCCGCCAGCGTTTCGGAGGACTTCTTCTCTTTCTCCAGCCTCCGCGATTGCTGTTTTTTCTCTTCCTCGAGCGCTTTCACATTGCTATCGGTAGCCAAATACGCAATGCTGCGCGGGATCAGATAATTTCGTGCATAACCATCCTTCACAGTTATGACGTCGCCGATTTTGCCGAGCGTATCGACATCCTTCCGCAATATCACTTTCATAGTCTGCTCCTTGGTGCAAGTTCGTTTTTGAGGTGCTGTTTAGCTGACCGCTTCGGAAACGAATGGCAGCAGTCCGAGATGCCGTGCACGTTTGATGGCAACGACCAGCTGGCGTTGATGCCGTGAACACGTACCGGTAATCCGTTTCGGGATAATCTTGCCCTGTTCGTTCACGCACCGCTGAAGCCGCTTCTCATTCTTGTAGTCGATATAGACATCCTTGCTGTCGCAGAATCGGCACGTCCGCTTCTTGCGTTGTTGCTGATCCTTTCGTTGTGGTCGCGAAGGACGGTTCGAATTAATCGTAAATGCAGGTTTTCGTATCATTTCTCATCTCCATTGTTCAAAATCATTCGTGAATTCATACAAAGGATCACGGGCAAGAACCTACGAAGCTTTCGATGCCTCCGATACCGGGGCGGACGGTACCTTCTCAGCGGCCGCCGGCGCAGCTTCGGTCGCACTCGGAGGCGGGCTCGCAGGAGTGTCCGGCGTTCCCTGTTTCATCAGGTCACTCGGTTTAATGCGTGACTGAAGCGCTTTCTTATCAAGTGCAATGGTCAGGTACCGAATGACATTTTCATCGAGCTGGAAGTGGCGCTCAAGCTTCGGGATCAAATCTCCTGTGGCGTTGAATTCGCAGACCACGTAGAAACCGTTATTCTTCTTCCTGATGGCATAGGCAAACCGTTTCCGGCCCCATTTTGCGAGGTCGCGCAGCTCTCCGCCGTTCTTCGCAATGACGTCCTTCGCTTTGTCGATAACGCCGTCAATCTGGGCATCGTCCAGTGCCGCATTGACGATGAATGTGGTTTCGTACAGTTTTTTGTTCATGGAGATCCCTTTGGACTAGTGTGATAAATTGGCCCCACTCGTTTCGCCGTTGGCGATCAGTGGAACAGGGTATTTAGGAAACAACAAAAAAACGAAAGAGCGTGAAGGAAAATGAAGGAAACGTTGCTGAACGCTCAGACCTATGAGTTAGCCGTCGCTCTTTTCCTCGCCTTTCCTGTTAAACAGACTCATTGTTCTCTCAATGCCGTCCGTCGCGAAACTCAGACAGGCCTCTGATGCCCGGTCTACCATTTCGTCAACAATCGGTTTCTCGCTCTTCGAGAATTTTGAAAGAACAAAATCAGCCATCAATGATTTGTCACGCGGCATTTCCGCACTGCCGATTCCACACCGCAGTCTTGGAAACGAATCTGACTGCAAATGGTAGATAATAGAATACATACCGTTATGTCCGCCGTCGCTCCCGGAAGGGCGCATGCGCAGCGATCCGAGCGGAATCTGAAAATCATCAAGCACGATCAGAAGCCGCGCAAAAGGAATTTCATAGGCTTGCACGATATCAGCAACCGCAACTCCGCTCTCGTTCATGCTTGTGACCGGCTTGACCAGCAGGATGTCTTCGTCTCTAAAAGAACAACTTCCCACCATGAACTCGCCTTTGCCTGCTCGCAGACTGCATTCCAGTTTATCTGCCAAGGCATCGACGATCAGGAATCCGACATTGTGCCGTGTTGCTTTGTACCCTCGTCCGGGATTGCCAAGGCCGACGATGGCGACCATCGGAAGAATCTGCCCGAAATTATTTCTTGGGTTTCGCTGCCGGCGCCGGAGTTGGTGTCGCTGCTTTTCCAGAGGCAGCCGCAGGGGTCTTTGCCGCAGCGCCTGGCGCTGCGGGTGCCGCTGCCGGAGCTGCTGCTCCCTCTTCTCCTTCTTCCGGTTTCTTCCCCTTGCCGATCACTTCTGGCTCTGCCGGTGTGACGGCTACTTCGGCCGCTGCAACTTCAGGCGCCTTCTCGATCACGGGTGGAACGACGGCAACGATGGCAGTTTTCGCGTTCTCCACGACGGTCACATTGGGGACCTTGATGTCGGAAACGTGGATTGACTTGTTGATGCCGAGCGTCGCAACGTCGATCTCAATATGATCGGGGATGTCTTTTGGCAAACAGGATACTCTCAGTCTATGGAGAATATGTTGCAGGATTCCCCCCTCTTTCACTCCCTGCGGTGTTCCACCAGTCAGGATCACGGGGACTTCGATGGTGAGAGCCTCATTTTCACTGACACCGAACAAATCAAAATGAATAGGCTTGTCGGTGAGTGGGTCGAAATCGATGTCCTTGAGGATACACTTGTACATCGAGCCGTCGTCGAGCTTCAGATTGATGATGCTGGCAGCAGAAGTCTTATACAGCGGCTTCAGTGTCTTTTCCGGTATGGTCACCGGGATGTTGCTCTTGCTGTGTCCGTAGAAAATACCCGGGACATCTCCTCGGTATCGAAGCGTATGGGCTTTTTTGCCCACTTCCTTTCGCACGGACGCGTTAACGGTAATCTCACCCATGGTTGCTACTCCTCGCTAATTCTTATCCTTGTCCACATCAAAGAGGGAACTTATCGATTTATTATTGTGGGTCCTGATAATAGCCTCGGCGAACAATCTCGACGACGAACGGTATTGAATCTTCTGACATTCTTTCCGCACAGGGATGCTGTCGGTGACGACAATCGACTTGATTTCGGAATTCGTCAGCCGTTCGATCGCCTTGCCTGAAAGGATCGGATGCGTACAAGCGCCGTAAATGTCTTTTGCGCCGTTTTCCTTCAACGCCTTCACAGCATTCACGAACGTTCCTGCGGTGTCGATCAAATCATCGACGATCAGCACATTTTTGCCGTCCGCGTTTCCGATAACGTTCATCACTTCGACTTCGTTTGCCGTCGGTCTGCGCTTGTCGATCAATATCAGGTCCGCTTCCAGTCTCTTTGCATACGACCGGGCCATCTTGATTCCGCCGACGTCCGGCGATGCGACAGCAAGGTTCGGAATATTCTTCTTTCGAAAATAGTCCACAAAGATCGCCGACGAATACAGGTGATCCATCGGTATGTCGAAAAACCCCTGAATCTGCGGTGCGTGCAAATCCATGGTAATAATCCGGTCCGCACCTGCCCGTGTAATCAGGTTCGCAACAAGTTTCGCGGTAATCGAAACTCGCGGTTGATCTTTCCGATCCTGGCGGGCATATCCAAAATACGGTATGACAGCCGTGACTCTTCGCGCCGAGGCGCGGCGAGCTGCGTCCAGAAGAATAAGCAGCTCCATAAGGTTGTCTGCCGGCGGATGAGTCGGCTGGATGACATACACATCATCGCCGCGAATGTTTTCGCTGTACTTGGCCCAGATCTCCCCGTCGCTGAAATTCTCAATTTCGACTTTGCCTAAAGGAACACCGGCATCCTCGCAGATCTTTTCTGAAAGAGGCCGGTTTGATCGTCCGGAGAATACCTTAAGTTCGCTTGGTCTGGCCATCAGTCAAACTGTGCGTAGAACCGTAACTTCCTTCTCACTTCAGACGCCTTCTTTCGACCGTTCATCGCTCAACGAGTCGACAAATTCGACACTCGGCAATCGTCCATCAACAATTTTATGCTGTGGTGCCGGCATTCTCCGCCAGCCGTTTCGGCAGATCCGCCTCTGACGGAGAACCTGTAACTATCCCTTCCGCTACAAGACGCGTCATCATGATGCCTGAACGATCTTCCCGCACCGCACTCACTTCACACTCAAAAGCGCTGTTTAATTCCGCAATCGACAATCGTCAATCCGAAATTGTCTTGCTGGGGTGCCAGGATTCCTCCGCAGGTGTCCCTTCGGGAGAACCTGGGAATGCACCCCTCTGCTATGAGGTGCATCGGCATACCCCTGAGCGATTTCTCTGCTCCAAACTTACATCTGATTCCTTATCGCTGCCGAATTCCGCAATCGACAATCGTCAATTCGAAATTATCTTGCTGGGGTGCCAGGATTCGAACCTGGGAATGACGGCTCCAAAGGCCGGTGCCTTACCGCTTGGCTACACCCCAATTTTTCGACCTCTCTGGACAAGAATACGCTGAAAGACAGTCGGTCAGATCTTTCAAGGGCACCCTAAAGACGAAAAACCCAATTCACTAAGAATTGGGCTAAAAATATACCGAAAAAAGCGTTCGCTGTCAATGTGATTCTGACGAGATTATCCCTTTGACAAACCGGAGTTCTTATGGAGCCGAAATTGATTAGGTGGAAAGACGATCGTGTCACAAGACGGTGGGCCAATTGCATAGTGTGAATATTCACGCGAGCCTTAGCCTGATTTTTCACGGCTTCGTTTCCTGGCGCAGATTCTTCACTCGCAGCGGAAAAGTGATTTGGTCCACGAGTTTGATGCGTTGATTTTGCCAGCCGTTTTCAGTACTATGGCTTTCACAACCATGACAAGGAGATCCCATGCAAGCTGCAAAAACTGAGAGTCTTTCTAAATATCTTAGTCTGACAAGCGACCACTCGGTGGCGAGGTTGTTTTGGATCGTCACTTTTGCGATTCTGACAGCAATCGCAGCGCAAATTGAGATACCGTTGAACCCCGTTCCTCTCACACTACAGACTTTCTTTGTGCTTCTTTCCGGCGCATTTCTCGGGAAGAAGGGGGGATTCCTCAGCATGAGTATCTACCTTCTCCTTGGGTTGATAGGTCTTCCCGTTTTTGCTGGCGGAGGATTCGGGTTCCACTCCCTTATTGGTCCCACAGGCGGTTACTTGCTTGCTTTTCCTTTCGCGGCGTTTGTTATAGGCTACCTTGTCTCATTGAAGCGGGGTCGAATCTACATCATCCTTTGGATGGCCATGGGGCTCTTGATCATTTTTACACTCGGGACGGTCCAACTCAATTTTGCATACCTTCACAATTGGAACGCTTCTCTGAATGCAGGATTGTTGGCTTTTTCCGTGTGGGACGTGGTTAAGCTGGCCGCAGCCTCTTCTATCTATTCGCAATTTTCGGAAAAGGCTCGAATCTAGACAAAGGTCTTTTCTATCATCTCGTGGCAGACCTTCCGGTGTCGACTGGGAAGGCTTTTTCTTCGTGTCGGCTTCATTGATTCTTGAATCTCAACTCGGTATTATTGTAGCACTTCCCTGGGTTGTTTCTTCAACATTTTCAAACTGGCATGAAGAAACTTACTCCCCCTGCTCTTGCTGCTTTCGTCCTCGACCTCGCAATCCTTGTTGTTTGCATTCTCCATCTTCCTTCAATCGAAAGCCGAGCGCACGTACCTTTTGAGGTCACCGAAGACAGAGAACGCGTCGTCGTGAGCTCCATCCTTGATAACCACGCCTCAAGCGTTCTGAGCGTCGGTGATGTAATAACCAACTGCAACGCGGAATCAGTTGGGGGCGACGAATTTATCGAATTCACGGCCGACCGCGAATCAATAGGCAATACTCTCCGAATAGGTTTTCGCCGGGGAAATGAAAATCGGGAAACATCGGTTGTTCTCATCCCATATTACACATCATTAAGATTCACCGTCATAACTGGATTCGTTGGATTTGCTTTCTGGCTCATTGGCTTCTTTATATTGTGGAATCGACCCGACGAACACGTGGCGAGGGTATTGCATTGGTCCATCATATTTATGTCGGCAACGATTTTCCTCACTCAGGCGAGAATCGACCCCACAGATTTTTTCCTCGTCTTCAAGCGTGAATTGCTCCTCTTCGCCTATCCAATGGCGGGAGCGACGTTCCTGTATTTCACAACTCTCTACCCGCGGCCGAAATTGGGACCAGGAGCATTAAAAGGACCGATCATCCTCGGCTCGGCTTTTCTCATCGCGGCCGTCGCGGTTGTTCTCTTCTCAAAGGCAGTGGTTGGAGGCGGTGCGGAAGCGTTCAATCGGTTTCAGTTGTCATACGACATTCTTCATTTCATGCTGTTCTTGTACGGTATCGGCACGATAGCGAGTATGGTCTATTCTTACGTCGTGTCCGAATCGAGAGAAGAGCGGCGAAAGCTCCAATGGATTTTGTGGGGTTTTGTTGCCGGTCCAACGCCTTTTATCGGTCTCATTATCATACCCCAGCTTCTCTTCTCGACAGACCTTGTTCCGGAGGAATATGCGACGCTGTTTATGGTGCTCGTCCCGCTGTGTTTGGCGATTTCGTTTCTCAAGTACCGTCTCCTTGATATCGGTGTCCTGATCAATAGAAGTGTGGTTTATACGGTGCTCACAATCTTTATAGGCACTATTTACGCTGCCGCCGTGCTCCTCGTTGTTTCTGCCGTGGGGGGGAAACGGATATCGGATGAGTATCTTCTTGTCATCGCTTTTTCGCTCGTCGTAGCCATTGCGCTCAACCCGCTGAGGTTGGCAATACAACGTTTTGTCAACACGACACTGTTTCCTGCGCGGATGCGATATCGCGAGTCGGTGAGGATGATTTCTTCGGAATTCCACAAGGTGATTTCCGTCGAACAGCTCTTCAATGCCAGCATCTCTATGCTCGCACAACTTCTTCCGATATCGTCAAGTGCTGTCTACAGCTATAAGGGCGGATCCATGGTCCTCCAACAAGCGGACCGAGCGAATCCCATTGCGAAGTTTTTGCTTTCCGAACAACACGCCCGTGACATTGGCTCGTCAAGGGTGTACACGGTCTCCTCAGCCGTGAACGTCCACAGGCAGGATATCGATACGACAAAAGAAGGACTTCTCAGGAAACTTGGGTTCGCCGTTGGGATACCGTTCCTCGGTGAGTCGGGCCAGCTGCTCGGCATGCTCCTTGTCAATCCGCGGGCGGAAACCAGGCGGTTGGACGAGGGGGAGATAGACTTGCTCCTGACAATTGTCCACCAAACGGAGGAGACGCTCGAGCGACTCCAATTAGCGGAGAGGTTCATCCTTGAGCGCGAAGGGAAGAGGCACGCCGAAGAATTGAACATGTTGAAATCGTATTTCGTGTCGAGTGTTTCACACGAGCTCCGGACGCCCTTGACGTCCATTCGAATGTTTGCGGACACACTGAGAGAAACGAAGGCTGTCAAGGCTAAACAGAGTCGGGATTATCTCGACATCATTGTCGGAGAAACTGATCGGCTTGCACGGCTCATCAACAACGTTCTGGATTTTTCAAGGATCGAAGCGGGATTGAAGGAATTTCATTTTGTCTCCGTGGATTTCCACGATGTTGTCAACAAATCCGTGGACGCCGTGCGTTATCAAGTCGAAATGAATGGAGGGAACATTCGCGTGAAGATTCCCAAGGCTCTGCCCCGGATCGACGCCGATGCGGATGCTCTGGAGGAAGTGATTGTGAATCTTCTTTCGAATGCACTGAAGTACTCGCCGGGGAAAAAGGAAATCAGTCTGACGGTTCGAAAAGACGGCAGATACGTTGAATGTGATGTTGGGGATAAAGGGTTGGGGATCTCCGAGACAGATCTCCAGCACATTTTCGAGCGCTTCTTCAGGGTGAAAGACGACAGAAGCAATGAGGTTGGAGGAGCCGGTATCGGTTTATCCGTGGTGCAACATATTGTGGAAGCGCACGGAGGCACGATCACTGCACACAGCACGTTCGGCAAAGGGAGTACTTTCCGCGTGCGGCTTCCGATCACGTCGAATCATGAAGACCATACTCATCGTTGAAGACGACCTCGCGATCGCGAGGGGAGTGTGCGACAATCTTGAGCGCGAGGGGTATCGCGTGCTGATGGAAAAAGACGGGTTGAAGGGATATGAGCGCGCGAAATTCGATCAACCGGACCTGATGATTCTGGATGTCATGCTCCCTTCCATGGATGGATTCCAGATCTGCTCTCTCCTCAAAAAAGAAGGCTTTGGGGCACCGATCTTCCTGTTGACAGGTCTGACGCAAGAGCGTTCGCGTCTGGAGGGACTCTGGCAAGGTGCTGATGACTACATTGCCAAGCCTTTCAGCATCCAGGAACTTATCCTCCGGGTACGCAATGCATTGAAGCAGCGAGAGGGCGCGACGGAGCGAACAAAAATCCTCGAGGCGGAATTCCTGAAGGCGCGCAAGATCCAAATGGCATCGTTGCCACGCAAACAGCCGCGCGTTGCTGGTTTGGAAATTTATGGGAAGACTCTCCCGGCGATGGAAGTGGGAGGGGATTATTTTGACTATCTCCAACTCGATAAAGATGTGCTCGGCGTGATCGTTGCCGATGTCAGTGGCAAAGGCATGCCCGCGGCAATGTACGTTCAAAAAATGCAGGGGATTGTCCAGACGTCTCGTGAAAAAGTCGCCAAACCAGAAGATGTATTGCGGACACTTCAGCAAAACGTTCACGAAACGATGGATTCTGCTTCTTTTATCACCGCCGTCGTTGCCTTGTTTGATGTGTCAGCGGGAACGATTCAAATCGCGCAGGCAGGCCATCTTCCAGTGCTGTTCGCCCGCAAGAACAGGATCCGGTTGTGGAAACCGGAAGGAGTGTGGATCGGAAAGTCTTCAGCCGAATTGTTCGGACAAAAATTGTGCTCAGAACAGTTGAACCTGCAGCTGGGGGATTTGTTTCTGTTTTATTCCGACGGGCTCATCGAGGCGAAAGACAAGAAAGGGAAGGAATTCGGCATTCGGCGTTTGAAGAAGTTCATAGTGGCATCAAAAGCATCAGCGAAGAGCCTCGTGGAACAGTGCTTCAAGGAAGTAAAAATGTTCACGGGTACTCAGCCGCAGTTTGATGATATCACGGTCGTTGCGGTCAAGGTTGTCAACCATCACTCCAAACAGAGGAATGATCGATGAAAAAGATTCTGCTTGTGGAAGATGACAAGGCAATTGTCCGGGGTCTTACCGATAATCTGCAACGGGAGAACTTCGAAGTTCTTGCGGCTGAAAACGGCGAGCAGGGTTATCAGCTGGCAAAAAAAAACAAGTATGACCTCCTCATCCTCGATCTTCTTCTCCCCAAATTGAGCGGGCTGGAAGTCTGCAAGAAGCTGCGCGCAGAGAACGTGCAGGTCCCCATTCTTATGTTGACCGCAAAGAAAGAGGAGGTCGACAAGGTCCTGGGCCTTGAGCTCGGAGCGGATGACTATCTTACCAAACCGTTTGGTATGCGTGAGTTGGTGGCACGTGTTAGAGCTTTGCTCAGACGCAGTGCGGAGATGATACCCCGCTTTGACGAGCTGACGTTTGCAGACGTCCAGGTGGATTTCAAGAAACAGGAAGCAAAAAGAGGCAAGAAGCCCATCGAAATGAGCGCAAAGGAGTTTGAATTGCTCAGATACTTTGCCGAGCGCGAAGGCGACGTTATCTCGCGTGCTCAGCTTCTTGATGATGTCTGGGGGTACGAGGTCGCACCGACGACCAGGACTGTTGACAATTATATTCTCTCCCTCCGAAAAAAAATAGAGGCAGACCCTTCGCGGCCAAAACACCTGGTTACGGTGCACACGGCTGGTTATAAATTCCTTCGATAGAACAAGCACTCAACAACGATTTTCATTTTGCTGCACGACAAGCCGTAGCGGCTTGCTGACCATACCGGTGTCATTCCTCAAGACGACCTTCCGTTTGGCCGACAAAAGTATTGCCTCCCTTTGACAATTCCATGACAACTGTCTGGCCCCCATTCAGTACTTATGTATGGAGGTACAGACACCATGTCCACATCGCGGACGCAGATCATCGTACTTGCTCTGTCTGCGCAACTCTTGGCCGTCAAAGCTCAGTCTCAGCGCATCTTGGACACACCGGACGACAGCTCGTTTTCTGATGTGTTGGCCGTGAAAGGTGTCAGCGCCGTGGCCTCGCTCAAGAACGAGAACCTCGAGACCAGTTCAAGGGGAGGACATAGGATCGAGGTGTATCTCAACGACGGCCGCATGTTGTACGGCGACCTCTTGTCCGTGAGCGATACGACGCTGACCATGTATTTCTATTCGGACTTTTCATACTCCCTCCCACCCCAGATAGGGTCAGGCACCTACGCGATCGACCTCAGTGAAATCAACAGGGTCCTTGTCAAGGGACGGTCAAACATGCTGGAGGGGATATTCATAGGCTTTCTGGGTGGAATGCTCACTGGTTCTGCGGTGTCGAGAATCGCCGAACCTCGCAGACCAACCAACAATCTGCTCGGCCCGGGGGGGCTCGGCGGTGTAGGATTGCTCGCAGGCGGTGCAATAGGGTATCTGAGCTCGGGTCGCGACCTCGAATTCACAAGGTTCGAAGCAAGCGACCTGAACATCCTCAATGCGCTGTGCAAGTTTCCGAAAAAGGTTCTCCCGTGAATATGTTCCGACCGCGTTAAACGGTAAGTCACATGATCGTGATTCTTCAAAATTCAACGTGCAGGCCGATAGTGGAGGGGATGTACTCTCATGCTTTGTTCCGTGGAGGTTTCCATGAAAAATTCTTATCGGCTGTTGCTCCTCTCGTTCAGTCTGATCGTGATAGCTTCTTTGAGCTATTCACAATCGGATACCGTAACCATTCTCCATTTTAATGACACCCATTCCTGCCTTGCGCCGATAGGTCCTCGTGATGCAAATCTCAAAGGAACACTAGGAGGAATTGCTCGTGCTGCAACGCTGATCGGCATGACCAGGATGGAAGATCCCAACGCCATCGTGTTGCACGCTGGTGACGCGTTCATTGGAGATCTCTTCTTCACCGTGTACTTCGGAGTCGCGGAATTTGAGATTATGAACGCCATTGGATTTGATGCGATGGCCGTCGGCAACCACGAGTTCGACCTGACGCCCGCGCTTCTTCAGATGGCTCTCGATACGGCATTCCAGTCAGGAGGATTCCCACTGCTATCGGCCAATACCGTTTTGGATGACCCGGCTGTTCAGCCGCTCAAGAAGTACATTCATCCCTATTTCATAAAGCAGGCCGGTGCCGTAAAGGTGGGTATCTTTGGATTGACGACGCCGATGACTAACCTCCTTTCACAACCATCACCGGCGTTCATCGACACAAACTTCATCCCGATTGCCGCTTCTCTGGTCGATACACTGAAAGCAAAGGGTTGTACTGTCATTGTCTGCCTCTCTCATCTTGGCGTACAGCTTGATCAAGTTCTTGCGAGCTATGTGCCGGGAATCAATGTCATCGTCGGCGGACACGACCATCTCAAGTTCGACACGCCCATCATGGTTAAAGGTCCAACGGAGGACACATGCTTTATCGTGCAGGCGAATGCATTCTACTTGAACGGTGGGAAGATGAAACTGCTCGTGAACGGCAACAACGTGCATCTCTTGAATTATCAGATGATCGACCTCGACGCATCGATTCCCGAAGATCCAACCGTTGCTGGAACAGTCGATGCGTTGATCGCAGGGATCGAGCAGACCTATGATTCTGTCTTCACAAAGAGAGTTGGTTACGCAAAAACTGACTTCGAAGAAGTGGCGACGGATCTCACCGCGGTAGGACAACACGATACTCCCATTGGCAACCTCGTAACAGACGCCTTTCGTGATGAGACGAAGACCGATATTGCGATAGAGGTAGGAGGTTCCACTGCCCAGAAGATTTATTCCGGCCCCCTGGTGGGTGACGACCTGTTCCGCGTGGTAGGCTACGGGTACAATACGGAAAATGGTCTTGGATACCACTTGGCAACAATGACCATGAGCGGATCCGACATCCTATCGGCGTTGGAAACTATCGGACTCTCCAACATTGAGTCTGACGATGAATTTCTGGTACAGTCATCGGGAATGTCGTACGTGTTCAATTCGGGCCGTCCAGTCGGTAGTAGGGTGGTGGGTGTTCTTGTCGGCGGTCAGCCTCTCGATTTGACGAAACAGTATTCCATTACCGTGAACGAGTCCGTCCCACTGATCCTGCAATTGTACGGGATTGGTTTCTCGAACCTTCACGTTTGTTCCGGCGACACGACGGAGTTCAAGGTGCTTCTCAAGTATGTGGCGGCGCAGGACACTATCACCCCGACACGGCGGAACGACGTCACAAACCCTGTCGTGAAAGCGGCGGATGGAATACCAAATACGTTTAGTCTGCATCAGAACTATCCGAACCCATTTAATCCGAGCACGACGATCGCGTTCGACCTACCGAAGCAATCGCACGTCGCTCTTAGGATATTCAACATCCTTGGCCAGGAAGTGATGATGGCAGCAAATGGACAATTCACGGCTGGTATGCATAAAGTCGTGTTCGATGCCTCACAATTGTCGAGTGGAGTCTATTTCTATCAGTTGCGCGCCGGAGATTTTGTCCAAACGAGGAAAATGGTACTGACAAGATAATGATGAGCATTCCTCCGGGACCGAAGCCGCACGGTTCCGGAAGGAGTCTTTGTTCTTTCGGCATTACTGAAAGGTACTTCCATGAAACCCTATAGACTGTACGTTCTTGTCGCCGCATTCTACACTATGACATGCTTCGTGCCCACAAGCCAGGCACAGCTGGCTAAATCTGCGAAGTCGCAAACTCCATCCCCCACGGCATCTCAACTGCGACAATCCCGTGGACAGGCGCTCGCAGTTCAGAGTTCTGCTAAGGCACGATTCAACATTCGTCGTCTTGAAGAACAGGCAAAGACGCTGAAACGAATTGAGAGTGAACGTTCACTGAATCAACGAATTCAACAAGTCCGGAGTCAGCATGCCCAGGCAAGAAGAGTGCAAAAGGCTTCCAACCCACAACTTGCCAGGAAAGCAAAGATGCTCGGCCACGCGACGAGGTTTGTGCAGGCACCACCTATGAGCCCACACGTAATTCCAGCTCGTCTCTCTGCGGCCTCAAGCTCCAATTTCCTGATCGATGGAAAGACGCAGGACACCGTATCTGTCGGCGATGCCATCACGGCCACCTTTTCCTTCGCGCCGAACGCCGTGTCTGCAGTGGCGGACATTTACTACGATGCCGACGGTGATGGGTCCGTTGATCCAAGCGATGTTCAGTTATTTCACCTGCTTCTAGTCGACAACGACGATAATGACGAAAACGCTGCAACAGGGCAATATCAATTCCGAATCGAAGAAGGAGACTGGCTTACTCGTTTCGCAGGCTCCTTCGTCCTTGTCCTTAATGATTACCAATCAGTTTCCACGGCAACTGTTGTCGTACGGCAGAAACCCACAAACTCAGTCGTACTCGTAACCACCTCACCTTCCATGCCGGGGCTGTTATGGTACGTCAATGGGGTTCCAGGGAGCATGTACGTTTTTTCTGACTCAGCAGGGAACTTCTCCTTTTATGTTGATAGACACCAAGTCGGTGCGGTAACTCTCTATGAGGAGTACGATTTCAACGGTGTCTCGAATGGTTACATCCCGCTACTTAGCCAGACAATCTATATTTCATCTGATACGACGAATGTTGTACTCAGCTTCAAGCCTGCAACATCGTTTGTAGAAGGCTACGTGAAGGACCAAACGGGAGATCCCGTCTTCGATGCAACCGTGGAAGCTGATGGACCATCGTTTCTGACGCTAACGCATACTGACTCGAGCGGGTACTATAAGGCTGGTGTATCACCTGGTACCTGTTATCTATACGCAGACGTGTCGTGGAATGCTGACTATCTCCAGTCATACAATTCTCCGTATGTCATCGTCCCGGCGAACGCGACCGTTCAATCGAATATTCAGCTGATTCGCTCGAATAACACAATCTCCGGCAACGTAACGCTCGGCAGTCAGGGGGTAGGGGGCATTTCCATCTATGCCTACACGGACTCATTGTACAATACTGTGCTTACATCGGTGGGCGGCAGATATAGCCTGCCGGTGTACGCCAGCCCCTCGGGAACGCTGAAGTATACAGTGTTCGCGTCCATTCCCAACGGGTTCTACTTTCCTTCGCCCTCCTGGTCGAACGTTTCTCCCGGTGCAGCCAATGTCGATTTTGCGGCAAGCAGAGTTCCGGGCGGCATCAAAGGTAGGATCACCGATTGGAACACTGGATTACCGATTCCCAACGCGGAGATTTATGCATCCGGTCAGGATTACAAGTCCACCTTTTCAAATGACAGTGGTTATTACAGGATGAGTCTTTTGGATGGCGTTTATTCTGTCACATTCGATGCAAGTGGTTACCACGAATATTCCCAATCGAACATCTATATTGCAAGCTCCATCTACACGCTGAACGTTGCACTCCGGAAGTCTGGCACGATCTCCGGCACGGTAAAGGATGTCGATGGCAATCCGGTCCCATCCGCAGATGTCGAAGTAATGGACACCTCCGGCTACTACGTGGGCTACGGATACACCGACCTCGAAGGCAAGTACATTGTCTCGGGTTTGACAACGTCCAGCTACAAGGTTCAGTGCTGGATGTATGGCTACGTCAACACGTGGTATAACAATACCACGAATTGGTATAGCGCGACACCAGTACACGTGACCGATGGCTTCGATACGCCCAATATCGACTTTGTTCTTTCCCGCGGCGGTTCGATATCCGGCAAAGTCACGGACAAGTCCGGCAGCCCAATTCCTGACTTGGAAATTGATGCCTATGACACATCGCTCTCCTGGCAATCGTATGCGATGACAGACGACTCCGGGAATTATGCCGTGTCAGGATTGATCACAGGGAAGTACTATCTCGAAACTTATAGCCCGATTTATATCGATCAATGGTACGATGGTGCCGACTCACCCTTCAATGCCAAGTCCGTGAGTGTCACGATCGATCAGAATACCCCGCATGTTGACTTTGTTCTTTCGAGAGGAGCATCGATTTCGGGCGAGGTAAAGACCAAGGCAAATGTCCCGATTCCCTACGCGTACATCTATGTGGTTGACAGTCTCAATTCCCTGATTGGCTATACAAGCACGAACGACACGGGTTCGTATGTGGTCAACAAGTTGAATCCGGGGAAAAGACTCTACGTCTACGCGGGGGCTTCGGGATATTCTACTAAGTGGTACAACAACGTTTCCACACCCGATTCTGCAACGGCCATTATCCTCCAGGATGAAGAGACGAGGTCCAACATCGATTTTGTGTTGCCGCTCCCCGGTCAAATCTCAGGAAGAATACTTGACAATAGCGGAGCGCCTGTTGCGTACGCCTACGTTGATGTGCTGGACACACAAGGGAACTATGTAGGCTACGGCTACTCCGACTATGATGGAACCTACCTGGTGAACTATCTTTCCGCCGGGAGGTATTTTGCGCTCGCATACAGCTACAACTACTGGGAACAATGGTTCGATCACAAAGCAACCTTGTCGCAGGCGGATACGATTACGGTTATTGATGAACAGGTGACATCCAACATCAACTTCGATCTCCACAGTTATGTCGGCGCGCGAGACACGGTGTCGATTGTGGAAGCGAGACGAGATGATAACGGCGACCTAATTCCGGATTATGCCATTACCGGAGACACCATAGCAATCAGTGGCGTGGTAACCACACCGAATTTTGTCGCGAGCAACAACGAAACATCGTACTATATCCAGGACTTAACAGGAGGTATCGATCTTTTCTCGTATGGCCCCATCGGCACAGGTCTGTCGATTGGCGACTCCATTCTTGTCGTGGGCACAGTCCAGTTCTACCGTGGCTCGACAGAAATCATACCGCCGGAGTTCGACCCTGCGCATTTCCGTATCCTGAAGCATGGTGCGCGGGTTCCCGCGCCCAGAAAGCTCACGCTGCAACAATTTCTGGCCAATCCCGAAATGTATGAAGGTCAGCTCGTCGAAATCGATACTCTCTTCAAGGTGTCAGGAACTTGGCCAGGAACGGGTCTGAATTCAAATCTGAAATTGAGGAATGCCAGCAAAGCCGACACCATCGTTATGTTCGTTGATCAGGACACAGACATCGACGGTTCGCCAGAACCACAGTACCCGGTCAATGTGATCGGCATAGCAACCCAATTCTCTGCTGTTTTCACCTACAACAATGGGTACGAGATCATGCCCCGCGACACGAACGACATTGCACACGTAAGCGGGATGACCGGCATTGGAAACGAAGTACTCGACGCTCCGAGCAGTTATGCGCTTTACTCGAACTATCCCAATCCGTTCAATCCGACTACCACGATAATGTTCGATATACCGAAAATATCAATGGTGACGTTGAAGGTCTTTAACCTGCTCGGACAAGAGATAATGACGATTGTATCGAAAAATCATGCGGCTGGGACGTATCGCTACACGTTCGATGCTGGCCGACTGTCGAGCGGTATGTACATCTATCAGCTGCGGGCAAGCGATTACGTCGAGACTCGCAAAATGATCTTGATGAAATAGTCAGTGGCGAGCTCAGGCGAGCTTACCTCGACAGGGAACAATATCACCGCATTCCTAGGGAGAATGCAACCATCATCCGGAGGCTTCGCTATGAATCGACGCCCTGAGACATTTCTTCTGTTGTTCGTGGTGCTCTTCGTTGGACTGCAGGGTTGCTATCCAAGCAAGGTCGCGACGAGCGTTCCACCTGAGGGGCTTGTTGGGACAGGCCAAAAGATTACGACCCCTGCCAGGGTCGTGTTACGGGATGCAACAGTTGTGCTGTTTCCGGGCGGGTTCACGGTGCAGAACAATGCACTCCAGGGTCAGGGGGAACAGTGTTTGCTGACGGGAAAACGCAAGCCGATTCAAATGCTGAAGTTCCCTCTCGAGGACGTTGCAGCGATAACGAAGTATGAACTGCAGAATTCAAGCGGAGAGATTTCGGGCTCTTTTTTTCAGGGCATCTTCGGAACAGCGGTAACGACCTTATCGGTCTACTGTCTTGTATGTCCGAAATGCTGTTTTGGCTCCTGCCCCACAGTCTATACGTTCGACGGATCAAAATACAATCTTGAAGCTGAGCTCTTTTCTCAGTGCATCGCAAAGAAACTTGAAGAGAGCGACACAGATATCCTGACGGAACCGGTGCCACCTGACAACTTGTACAAGATACGGTTGACGAACGAGGCGCTGGAAACGCATTACATTAATCAATTCACGGTCTTCGCTGCGTACCGTCCGAAAGGGACAAAAGTGTTTTCCTCGAACGACGGGGACCCAGTGCTGGTCGGTTCCGTGCGACCGCCAAACAAGGTCGTTTCACGTTCTGGTCGCACAGTGACCGGCATGGTTCAATCGGAGGACTCTCTTTCGTACAGGAGTGACGATCCGACGACCGCAGGTTTGCTCACGGGAGATCCGATGGACTGGCTGGATGTAACCTTCGACGTTCCTGAGGGAGCAACAGAATGTCGACTGGTTGCACGCCTGAAAAACACACTCTTGAGTACCGTGTTGCTCTATAATCTTGTTCTTGCTTCACAAGGGTTCCGAACCCTTTCGTGGCAGGATCGGATGGATTCTGATGAAGTTTATGCGACAATGTTCCGAAATGTCTATCAAACATTCTCCGGTGTCACGATCAAAGTCCTGCGCGACGGAGAGTGGATACAGACTGCGTCCATCCACGATGTCGGCCCGCTAGCGTGGAAAACCGTAACCTTTGTAGTGCCGGTCGACCACGCCGGTGAACAAACGGTCCGCTTTCAATTCGTTGCAGACAATTTCATGATTGACAACATCGGAATTGAAAGGACACCACCTATCAGCCAAGCGCCGCTTGTTGAAGAATTGAAGTTGGTGGAAGTACTGGACAATTCAGGCAAGACAAGAAACGATATTTTGCCTCTAGTGTCCCAGGTCGATGCCCGGTACCTCGTGACGGATCCCGGGCAGTCTTTCCGAATGGGCTATTCCGTTCCTGTCAAACCCGGTCTTGAGGCGACCGTATTTGTGAAGTCAAGGGGATACTATACGGAGTGGATTCGCGGAAAATGGGTCAGAGAAAATCACGCTGATTACACGTTTGATCTCTTCGATCTACGTGGAACCCTAGCACAGCTTGGCCGCGAATGGATGGAAGGGAAACATGAGATTGAATCGACATTCTTCGAAACAAGAATCCCACTGAAGGAGGCGCAATGAGCAATCGAATCATGTTCGTTCAATGTGCCGCTCTTGCCTTTTTGTTTGGGGCCTGTGCCCCATCGGGTGAAGTCCTGAAGCCGGAAGGGGAAACTGCAGTCTTCGTGACAACGGACAGTGTCGAGCACGTTGGAGAGTTTCTCTTTGCTACGGATACATCCGTCGTTGTAATGGAAGAGCGTCAGATGTCCGCTGATCAGCTGAGCGGAACGCGACGAATCTTCGATGTTCCACTTTCGTCGATACGATCAATCAAGATCCGTGACTTTGCAAATCGACGATGGATCGTAACTCTCGTTGGCTTTCAAATTGTTCCTACGGTTCTTTTTGGAATTGTGGCGGCAAGCAACACTTCAGGCGGGAATTGGGGGGAGTTCCTATTGATACTCGGCGCGCCAGTAGCTCTCTGTTATGCATTGCTCGAATCCGGCACCCCGCCAGATCCCTTTATAGGCCCACCGTTCGATTCGATGAAAGACTTCAGCAAGTATGCG
>Ga0335081_10006320_pt1 | contig 18858 bp, 13 predicted proteins | sample Lox_Sample_35_FD_206713 | JGI IMG/M metagenome (GOLD analysis project Ga0335081, IMG submission 206713) | Soil microbial communities from Loxahatchee National Wildlife Refuge, Florida, United States - Lox_Sample_3.5 | ecosystem: Environmental > Terrestrial > Soil > Wetlands | place: USA...
CAAAACTGACTCCTCCCTTAGGAGAGCCTATCTCTGCCCAAGAGCTTGACAAAGTGTTGACGGCTAATCCAGACGCGGAAGCGGTGGCGATGACACACAACGAAACTAGCGTCGGTCTCATAAATTCGCTCAAGGAGCTAACATCGGTTGTTAGAAAGCATGGCAAGCTGATTTTCGTGGATGCGGTTAGCTCGATGGGTGGGACAGACCTTAACGTGGATGAGTTAGGTATTGACGTTTGCTTTTCGAGCTCACAAAAGTGCTTCGGGGTTCCCCCAGGCCTAGGCGTAGGAAGCGTTAGTGAGAGGGCCTTGGTTTTGTCTGCGACCGCCTCCAACAAAGGATGGTACTTCGACTTCAAGATCTGGGAAGAGGATCAGAAGAAGGGAAGGGGAACTCCAGTCACCCCAGCAATACCCCAAATCGCCGGCCTCAACACAGCGATGAAAATGATCGAACGCAAGGGTGGAAAAGAGTGGTACTTCAATCTGTATAGGGAGCGAAACCAGAAGATACGACAAGGGATAGAGAACATTGGTCTCTCAACTTTCCCCAAGAAAGGCTATGAGAGCCCCACAGTCAACTGCATCAACGCTCCCGCCGGCGTAGAAGGCTCTGTGATATACAACAAGATGCGCGACAAAGGGTTCGAGTTAGCTGAGGGTTACGGTTCGATCAAGAAGAAGACATTCAGAATCGGAAATATGGGCTACATCGAGATGTCAGACATCGACCTGATGCTCGATAACCTAGGTGAAGTCATCTCATCTCTAACTATTCAGTGATGTTCTTACTAGCATCGGACAGCTTGCCTACTCTTTACCTTCTCAACGAGAAGCATCCAAGGACTGCTTAATGATCGATTAGCTGTTCCGTGTCATTTATTTGCTGTTGATAAATCGCTCTATCTTCCTTGTCTTTGACTGATTCCAATTCTTCGCGCGCTTTCGCAATGTAATCCCGAGCCCGCTGAGAATCGTGGGCCGAGGCATATGCCCTTGCCATCCCTTCATACGCGGAGGACAACAAATCCGTTAGTTTGTTCTTAAGGCAGAGATCTAGAGACGATTTTGCGAATAGCAGAGAAGAATCTGATTCCTTCAGCTCGGCGTAGACGCGTGCCACTCGCCATTCTCCAACCGCAAGGTTCGAAGCGTCGCCGATAAGTCCCCAATGATAACGAGACGTGTGGGTTAGGAGTAGCATCTGCTTGTCATCTTCTCCTGTTCGATCCTTCTTCTCGAGAAGGTCCCAGGTGTTGTTGAAACATTGTTTCGCTATTTTTCTGTGAAATTCTCGTTCTGTCGCTGACATTTCAGGCATGAAGTCAGGATTTCGTGGCGTCAGATTTGGCTTTTGCGTGGAGCGCAAACGGTTGAGCGATTCATCTTTATCTGTACTTCATGCATCTTGTGGGCGTCTACATTTTGAAGGAGATCTGAGAGGCATTGAGCCAAGTGAATCTCGCAGATTTTGCCTACACGAGCGCAGTTGATGAGTACACTGATTATGTGGTCTACAAGAAACTGTCGGAGCTGAAATTCGAAAAGCGTCATAACTTCAGTGACACGCTGAAACGTCTCTCGAGTATGGAGTATGGACACTACGAGTTTTGGCGTCGCTATTGTCCTGAAAGGACGCCGAGCGTTAGTAACCTCAAAGTGTACTTCATAATTCTCATACGTCTTTTCCTCGGGGTCACCTTCGCGGTGAAGTTTCTTGAGCGAAACGAGGTTGCGACGATTAAGAAATACAAGCATGTCGCAGCGTTAATCCCCCAAGAGGACACCGCGCAATTCAGGAGGATGGTTGAGGATGAGGTGGAACATGAGAACAAGTTCGCGGAACAATTCGATGAGCCCCACATAAAGTACATCTCATTCATCGTCCTAGGTTTGGCTGATGCGCTCGTGGAGATTGCTGGAATCCACGCTGGTTCACTCGGGATATACAATAGAACGGAGCTCGCGGGTTTGGCCGGGATCATCGCAGGTGCCGCCGCGTCGATAGCAATGGCCTCGGCGGCATACGCTCAAGCAAAGACCGGATTCAAGGGTTCAGCAACTCTATCAGCCGTATACACCGGTATCTCATACTTCTTTACAGCCGTCATCTTGGCAACGCCCTACTTCGTTACCAATGTCATGACCATTGCACTCTCAAGCTCGCTGATCCTAGCCGTCATCCTAATTGCTTTCACGAGCTTCTACGGCTCCGTAATATCAGGCTCACAATTCAAGAAAGACTTCCTTGAGATAACCAGCATCATGTTCGGAGCTACCGTCGCTCTCTTTCTGCTAGGACTTTTGATCCGGACCTTGGTGGGAACCACATTCTAGGGTTCTGTCAAGTCTTCCCAGGTGGTTGACTTGGCTCGCCGCAATCGACTGAGGGATTACCTGTTGGTCAAGGGCTCCCACACCTTCATTTCACCGTGCGGCGCGTCGGCCCTGAACCTCAGGGTTCCAGTCCGGCAATTCGGTGGGCGAGCTTTACAATGACCAGTCGGCGTTTTATCTTTGTGAGGCAACCTCCTGGGCCAACCTAGTACCGTTCAACTCTTTCGGGTTTAAGTCCACATTTCGCTATGGAACGGTGTTCATCAGTCGGAGACCTACCAGCCATTAGACAACGGACGCGAACTAATGTGAGAGGCAAATGAAAGTAACACAAGCAACCGACACAAACTTGGTAGAAATAGACTCATTAGGGAAAGGTGTAGAATTGGATTGTGCGGCTTAGCCCGTGTGGTTCGTTTGACGCATAAATCAAGTAACCACGAGGAATTACGGCCTGTGTTGGCCGCCTAACTCCCCTCTTTTCTGTTATCCAATGCGGCGGATTCGTAGCTCATTCAGATCATTAAGCGACTGGCTCCTATGCTGCGAGGGAATCCGGCTCGATAAGATATGGGGGATCCCTGTTCGGAGGCGCTCTGGATAGTCTGAGTTCTGGCTTTCACTCTCTGATTAGGTCCGCCCAGACCTTAGCGGGTTTCCAGTTGTGGACGATTGTCTTGAGCCTAGTCATTTCTTCTATGCTGTATCCAATTCCTTCTCTTCCCATGCCCGAGTCCTTGTTACCTCCGAAAGGATAGTAGCCAACGCCATGACGTGGAGCAGCATTGATCGTTACCTCGCCGTCCTCCAGTCGTTTTGATACTTTCCTGGCGAGGTTGATGTCCTGAGTGAAGACACAAGAGTCCAAACCGTACCGTGACTTATTCGCGAGAGCTATTGCCTCATCAACATCTTTTATCCTAGCGATGGGGACGACGGGGCCAAATGTCTCTTCCCACATGACCTTTGCATCTAGTGGTACTTGATCCAGGACGGTGGGTTGGTAGTAGTTTCCTTCGTGCTTGCCGCCAGCCAGAAGTTTCGCGCCTTTATCGACCGCATCGGTTACTAAGGAATGGACGAATTCTACTGCTCCATGATCTATTAATGGTCCGATTTTGACGGACGTGTCGCGTGGATCGCCCATTTTATACTTTTCAGATTCTTTCAACGCCTTCTTCACGAACGAGTCCGCGATTGGCTGTTCTACGAAGACTCTTGAGATCGCGTCGCACCGTTGACCACTGAAACTCAAACATCCCTTTACGGTCTCCACGGCAGCTAGATCCAGATCTGCATCTTTTAGCACAATGCTGCATCCCTTACCTCCTAGTTCCATGTGCAATGTCTTGAGACCCGCTACTCTAGCTAGGGCTTTACCCACCTCAGTACTTCCCGTGAAGGTGAGCATTCCAATCTTATCGCTCGCAGCCAGATGCTCGCCAATCTTTCCCCTAGCAGTGATGAGGTTCAGAGTCGCTGATGGAATTCCAGCTACTTCGAGCAATCTTGCGAACAACAGAAATGAGAGAGGATCTTTGCTCGACGTCTTGACGATAACAGCGTTGCCTGCTAATAGTGCTGGAATAACCTTGGTGGCTGTTATGTAGAGTGGGTAGTTGAAGGGTGAGATCGCCAGAACGACCCCTACAGGTTCTCTTAGCACGTCAGCGTCTGTCCCAATAGTTTCGTCGGACCAATCGCCGGGAATATGCTCTCCACGAATCTTCCCATAATCCTCAGGCGTGAGCTTCAACCGCTCAGCAGTCGCTTTGACCTCGCCTTCGGCGTTCGAGCGAGGTTTACCAGCCTCCAACGTCAGAACATTAACAAAAGCATCCATGTTTTCCAATAGCATGGCGCGTGCGTGTTGAAATATCTCAATCTTCTTTACCGCGGGTATTGTCCTAATTTGATTTCGATTGTTGAATGCTGACTCAATAGCCCTATCCGCCTCTCTTTCCGAAGCGCTAGGAATTGTGGCGACTAACCCGTTGTCAATAGGGCTTCGTACTTCGATTTTCTCAGGAAGCGACATCCAAGCGCCTTCAATCAGCATTTTGAAATCTGGGCTTCCCGTTTTTGACAAAGTGTAGGTCGGCTCAAAAACTGGCCCAAGGTTCTTCTGTATAGTGTCCATGTTTTCCTCAAGCGCGTTGCAGCGCGGTTAGGTCACTATAGCCTCGGCCTCTATTTCAAGGAGGATGTCAGGAGTTATGAGACGCCTAACCTCGATCATGCTAGTTGCGGGTCGGATTTCTTTGAAGATAGTCCCATGGACTTTTCCGACTTCCTCCCAGTGGTTCATGTCGGTTATGTAGATTCTTGTTCGTACTACGTCTTCAAGCTTTGATCCGACCGATTCCAAGGCTCTTTGAATGTTCTTTAGGATTTGAACGGTTTGAGCCTCGAAACTGCCTACTCCAACAATTGTACCCTCTTGGTTGGTCGCGGTTGTCCCGGAGACATGCACAACGTTTCCAATCCTAATCGCACGGGAATAGCCTACAATTGGCTCCCACTTTGTGCCCGAAGAAAACTTCACTCGGTTCGACATGTGATCATCTAGATGCTTTCAGGATGGCAGTTGTATAAGTCGATCTCGATCTCGCTAACATGTGTTATACACTTGAGTGATGCCGTTCTGAAACTTGGAGTGCGTGTCCGCATCAGGCTAATCGTGGAGTTTCTAACTATGACCTGAAGGCTTGCACAAATGTAATTCTCCAATCAAACCCAAACCGATTGCGCTTCACGAACGGCTGCAGCTCCTGCCTTAGATCATCGTACAGCTTTCTTCCCTGTGGCCGAGTAAGCTCTCTCAGTTCCTGTCGAAGCGTTTCCCGATCGTAGCTTTCGCAGCTTGAAATGCAGCGATCCCGGTCCAGGTTCCTACGTCTAGTACAAGTTGTCCGGGACCTACCTTAGCCATTTTAACCAAGTCGACAGCAAACCTACTGAAGATTGGTACCCAATGTACTTCCCATGCCTTCGTATCCTCACCCCCAGGACTCTGAGCGATTTTATCTGCCTGCTTTAATGACATCCAGTTCTGTCAAGATAGCGTCGGGGACATGCGACGCAATCATGCCGGGCATCCGTGCGAAGGAACTTTCTAAGCCACTTCAATTTGGGGGTGTTAGATGTCCGTAGATGTCCGCTTTTCGGGGGTAATAATGCGCCATGAAAACCGCCTTAAATACTAACGCTTCAAATCCAGACGCTCCACTGCCGCCCACTGCCGATTTTCTGGAGACGCAGAGTGAGCCGACAAGAACTTGACAGCACCTGACATCCTCAAAATTGCAATCTCCGTGATTGCTGAACCTTGGGCACACAGAATCTTACATAGTCTCTGCGAAGCGAAACGATGAGTTTACGTTCTTTTTGGGGAGGGATATTATCGCTCTTTGGGTTAGTTGATTTAAGCCGGTTTGAAGAGGAATTAGTTGGACGATTACTCGTGACCAAAGAGACCAGCGAACGAGCGTGGATCAGAAGTTGGCCACGTGACGTGCCGAGATCAATCCAATACCCAAAGTTTTCACTAACACGTTTTCTGACCGACGCTGCTTCAATGCACCCCGAGAAAACTGCCCTCCTTTACACCAAGGATAGAATCACTTTCCATCAGCTACATTCACTTGCACAGAAGTTTGGAAAGGCGCTTCAGGATCGAGGGGTACGAAAAGGAGACCGGGTCGCCATTTACCTACCTAATGTGCCTGACTTCATCGTCTCCTACTATGGTGCGTTGTCTCTTGGAGCTATCGTAGTTGCAATCAGCCCAATCTACAAGGAGAATGAGATCCTTCAAATCCTGACCGACTCGAAAGCGAAGGTTCTCGTTTCATTAGATAAACTCAAATCTCAAGTGGACAACGTTCGAGATCAAACCGGTCTCGAGCTCGTAATCAACTGTAGTCTCAACGAATCCCTGACAGAAATCGCGCCGACGAGCAGGGAGGAAGCAGTCGCTGACAAGGTCAGTATGAAAACTCTATTGTCGAACACTGTCGGTTTTGCGGGCCAAGTAGTGATTGAATCGGAGAAAGATCTCGCTCTCCTTCAGTACACTGGCGGAACGACGGGGGCTCCGAAGGGAGCTATGCTTACACACCATAATCTCGTCGCAAACGCGATACAGTTCGCAAATTGGTTAGGACTGAAAACTGCGGCTGAGACACACCTCGCCGCGTTGCCGTTCTTTCACATCTATGGGATGACCGTCGCCTTGAACGTACCGATATACACCGCCTCTGGTATAGTCCTCATACCGGACGCGAGAGACACCGATGCTATTCTCCATGCGATCGATCGCTACAACCCGTCAATCTTCTGTGGCGTACCAGCAATGTACGTCGCCCTAATCAACCGACCAGACATACGAGAGCACAGGCTCAATTCGATTCGCGTATGCGTCTCAGGCGCCTCACCACTTCCAATCCAAGTGCAAAAACGGTTCGAGGAGTTAACTGGGGGAAGACTTGTTGAGGGGTATGGGTTAACGGAAGCAAGCCCAGTCACACATGTTAATCCGATCGATGAGCCGGGCAAGAATAGGTCAGGCTCAATCGGTGTCCCAATCTCGGATACGGATGCAAGAATTGTCGATGTCGAAACTGGCAGCACCGACTTGCCTCCTGGTAAGGTTGGAGAACTTGTGGTTCGAGGACCTCAAATTATGTTGGGTTACTGGAATGATCCGACGGAAAGCAGGTTGGTGCTCAGAAATGGCTGGTTGTATACGGGAGATATTGCGACGATGGACTCTGACGGATACTTCCGGATTGTCGACAGAAAGAAGGACATAATCAATGTTTCAGGCTTCAAAGTTTGGCCGCGGGAAGTTGAGGACGTGCTCTACGAACATCCCGCCGTCAAAAACTGCGCCGCAGTTACAGCTCCGGATGCAACGTCAGGCGAAGTTGTCAAAGTATTCGTGACTCTGCAGGATCAGTACAAAGGCCATGTAACCGCCGACGACATCATCACCTTTTGTAAGACGAAGTTAGCCGACTATAAGGCTCCGAGAATCGTAGATTTTCGAGATACGTTACCCACTAGTTCGGTTGGAAAAATCCTGAGGAGGAAACTGAGAGAGCCCTCCCAAGAGTGATGGCAATACGGCGATCTGTTTAGAACTACGAAACGTCTTGCGTCATCCATTCCTAAGCGTGCGGTGCTTGGAATTTGAAGAAAACAGTTAAGAAGTTGCAAACTTCGAGACGAAAAGTGTTTGCATGAAGGATGCTTGCAATGTCACTGAAGGAAATTCTCCCAACCTCAACTATGGTGTTTCCTGAGAATCGTGTCAACGTAAAGACGCTCGCCGATATCCACCAGAAGAGCATGGATGCGCCCGATGAGTTCTGGCGAAACGTAGCCAACGACCTCTTCTGGTACGAGAAGGAAGGACCGGCATTCGAAGAGATGCCCCAACCACCGTATGGGCGATGGTATCCTACGTGGAAGAGCAACATATCATACAATGCTCTCGATAGGCACGTGGCGGGGCCGAAAAAGAACAAGGTGGCGTACTATTGGGAAGGCGAGAATGGTGAGAAACGCACTATCACTTACCAGCAGTTGTACGAAGAAGTGAACAAGTTCGCTTCCGCGCTGAAGAAACTTGGCGTGAAGAAGGGGGATAGGATTACGATGTATCTCCCAATGGTTCCCGAACTTCCCATCAGCATGCTAGCATCGGCCCGACTTGGGCTCATTCATTCTGTAATCTTCGCAGGATTCACAGCGCAATCTGTCGCAAGTCGAATTGGCGACTCGAAATCAAAAATCGTTGTCACCGTCGATGGTGCTTGCAGAAAAGGAAAGACCCTCGATCTCAAATCAATCGTTGACGAGGCGGTAAAGAGCACGCCAACAGTTGAGAAGGTCATTGTTGTCAAAAGGACAGGCGGAAAAACGAACATGGTAGCTGGGCGAGATTTGTGGTATCATGAACTCATAGCCTCTGCCGACAAGTATGTCGAGCCTGAGAAGATGGCGGGGATTGATCCCAGCTTCATTCTGTACACATCAGGAACGACCGGGAAACCAAAAGGAACGACGCATAGCAATGGGGGATACATGACTTGGGCTTATTACACGCAGAAAGTAGTATTCGATGTCAACGACGACGACATTTACTGGTGCACCGCTGACATTGGTTGGATAACTGGCCATACGTACATCGTTTATGGACCCTTGCTGAGAGGCATTACCTCTCTAATGTATGAGGGAGCGCCGGATTTTCCGCAGCCAGATCGCTGGTGGGACCTAGTTGAGAAGTACAAGGTCACAATCATCTACACTAGTCCAACCGCAATCAGGATGCACATGAAGTTCGGTGAGCAGTGGGCTCAGAAGCATAAACTGACCAGTCTCCGACTGCTCGGAAGTGTTGGAGAACCAATTAACCCAGAAGCCTGGAGATGGTACTTCAAGAACATCGGTCGTGAAGAGACACCGATTGTTGATACTTGGTGGCAGACTGAGACCGGCGGCATTCTAATCAGCGCACAACCAGGTATCGTCCCAATACCTCTGAAACCCGGCTCGGCCACGCTTCCGTTGGCGGGTGTTGACGCCGATGTCCTCAGCGAGAATGGAGCTCCGACGAAAGAGGGTGAGAAGGGTTACATTGTGATCAAGCGTCCATGGCCAGGTCAATTTATGACCCTGTGGCAAGACCCTGAGAAATTCAAAGAGGTCTACTACACACGGTTCCCGGGAATTTACTACGCGGGCGATTTCGCCATGAAGGATGATGATGGATACTTCTGGCTCTTGGGACGCGCCGACGAAGTCCTCAAAGTTGCTGGCCACAGAATCGGTACGGTCGAATTGGAAGACAGCCTAATCGCCCATCCAGCGGTCGCCGAGTCAGCGGTTATCGGAAAATCAGACCCAGTCAAGATGGAAGTTCCAGTCGCCTTCGTAGTTCTCCGCCCGGGCTTTGAGGGAACGCCAGAGCTAAGAAAGGAACTGTCAAACCACATAAGAACAACAATCGGACCAATCGCCGTTCCTGAAGCCATTTACTTCGTAACCAAATTACCCAAGACTCGCAGCGCGAAGATCATGCGACGTGTCATGAAGGCAGTGGTCGAGGGCAAACTGGTTGGCGACACTACAACGATCGAGGACGAGACCAGCGTAGAGGAAATGAAGAACGCTTACGGCAACCTACAATCCGAGATGCAAAAGAGCTGACAATTCGGACACATAGAGGCGCTTTGAATTGAGCGAGAAGACTACGCTGCTAGCAAACCCAGCTCCTCTGGGTTTGATGGGATTTGGCATGACGACAATCCTACTCAACTTCGCTAACCTCGGCATGATTGGCGTAAGTAGCATAATTGTGGCGATGGGAATTTTCTACGGCGGAGCCGCTCAGATAATTGCGGGGGTTATGGAGTTCAGAAAGGGGAACACGTTTGGGACTCTGGCCTTCACAAGCTACGGTCTCTTTTGGCTTACTCTCGTATGGATAATCATATCCACCGTAGAAAGACCGGCAGTAACACCTGACAATGCCACCTGGGCTGCGTACTTGTTCATCTGGGGACTGTTCACGCTCATGATGTTCTTTGGGACACTGCGGCTGAATAGGGCTCTTCAAACGGTTTTCCTCTCTCTAGCAATTCTATTCTTCCTCCTCACTGCCTCCCACTTTGTCCCACAGTTACTCCCAATCGCTGGCGCGGAAGGTGTCTTTTGCGGGTTCAGCGCATTCTATCTTTCCGCAGCCGAGATCTTGAACGAGGTATACAAGCGCACGGTTCTCCCGATCGGACCCATGAAGACAGCCTAGTCATCCGCACATTGGTGAGACTCACTGTGATTCTCACCATGATTCCTCATCGCTCACCTACTAATAGATAGATCAAACCGCATCTCTTCAGCCCCCTAAGTGAAGGGTTCCGCGCGAATGCTACGTGTAGATCGATCAAACTCAAGACCTGAATGTGGAAGAGTAAAGCGATCCGAGATTCGCAGAGAATGGATAGGTTGCTTTAGTGAAGGAGATTCTATGTAGAAGTATATTCTAAACGTGCATGATAATTAAAAGACGACCTTTGCCCTTCGCTCTTTACCTAAAAAGGGATACAACTTGCAAACGTTAACGAAAGAACAGCTTCTGGAGAAAGCGAAGAAACCAGCAGTTGACGCGATGAAACTCCACCCCTTCTACCATGGGAAGATGGAGATCGTGCCCAAATGTTGCATCCGTGACTTTCAAGACTTCGCAATATGGTACACACCAGGAGTCGCTGCACCCTGCAAAGCCATTGAGGCTGACCCCAAACTTGTCTACGAATACACAAACAAATGGAACATGGTCGCAGTAGTTAGCGACGGAACCCGAGTCCTCGGTTTAGGAGACATCGGCCCTAAGGCCGGGCTACCGGTTATGGAGGGCAAGTCAATTCTATTCAAGTACCTGGGTGGGGTCGACGCCGTCCCAATTTGTCTAGGAACGAAAGACCCTGACGAAATCATATCGGCAGTCAAGTGGCTTCAACCCTCTTTCGGAGGCGTAAATCTCGAAGACATATCCCAACCGAAATGCTTCCGCATCTTAGACACTCTTAGAGCAGAATCCGAAATTCCAGTATGGCATGATGACCAACAGGGAACCGCAACCATCGTCCTTGCCGGCCTGATCAACGCTCTACACCTAGTTGGGAAGAAAGCGCAGGACGTTACAGTAACAATGGTTGGCTCCGGAGCCTCGAACGTTGCCTGCAGCCGCCTAATGTTCGCATATGGAATCAAGCCTGAGAACACCTACATTGTGGACTCCAAGGGCATTCTAGGAGTCGGACGGAAAGATCTTGAGCTCCGAAAAGCCGAGTACGTAGACAAATGGAAGCTCTGCCAGAAAACCAACAAGGAACAACGAGTGGGTGGAATACCCGAAGCTATGAAAGGCAGCGATGTCTGCATAGCACTCTCAAAACCAGGCCCAGACACACTCAAGAAGGAATGGGTCGCTACGATGAACAAGGATGCAATCCTATTCGCATGCGCTAACCCGATCCCAGAAATCTGGCCATGGGAGGCAAAGGAAGCTGGAGCACGAGTAATCGCAACCGGCAGATCAGACTTCCCCAACCAAGTAAACAACTCACTAGGCTTCCCAGGAATCTTCCGAGGAGCCTTAGACATCCGAGCGAGAACAATAACGGACGAAATGTGCATCGCAGCAGCGAACGAACTTGCATTATGCGCTCGAGAGAAAGGCCTCACAGAAGACTACATCTGCCCAACAATGGACGAGTGGGAAGTCTACCCAAGAGAAGCCACCGCAGTGGGCCTCAAAGGACAGGAAATAGGAGTCGCAGGCATCAAACTAACACGAACGCAATTACTCGAAACCGCAACGACCATCATCAAACGATCTAGAGAGATCACACAGACCTCCATGAAACTGGGATACATTCCCAAAGCTCCAGATTAGGAGGCGAAAGTAGATGAGAAAAGATCAACCCGAGAAAGAATACGATCTATTAATCATCGGTGGCGGCCCTGCAGGTTTAACCGCGGCCGCGTACGCAATCAGGAAACGAGTGGAGACAATTCTCATCAGTGAGAACCTCGGCGGAAAAACCAACTACAAATTCACATTGCCGGGCGTCGAAACGCATCCAATAATCGATGGAGACGAACTGGTCAGTAAGTTCAAGAGCCAAATGGAGTACTTGGACTTCGCACGCCACTTGGATAAGGTGACTAAACTAGAACGAACAGACGGCACTTTCATTGCATCGACAAAAGATGGAAAGACCTACAAGAGCAAAGCTGCGATCATTGCCACCGGCGTCATGCCCAAACGACTCAACGTCCCAGGCGAACAAGAATTCCTTGGTAAAGGTGTCAGCTACTCCGCCGTAAGCCACGCACCCCTATTCATCGAACTGGAAGTAGCAGTTGTAGGAGACGGAAACGGTGCACTACAAGCCGCAGCCGAATTAGCACAAATAGCGAAACGAGTACACGTAATCGGTGCTCCAAGCAAACTAGTCGACTCAGAACCCGGAAAAAGACTGAAGGCCTCAGGAAAAGTGGAATTCTACGCCGACTACGAAGTGGAAGAGATCCGAGGCAAAGAGGCAGTAGAGGAGATACTCATCCGACACAAGACAAACAAGACTGAGAAAGTGCTCGCGGTTAGAGGTGTCTTCGTGGAACTGGGCTATGCACCGGAGAAGGATCTTTACGGACACATGGTCAAGACCACAGCCGAAGGTCGCATTATGATTAGCGAAAACAACCAAACCAACATACCCGGCCTCTTCGCAGCAGGCGATATAACCGACATCAACGCACAACAGGTCGTCGTAGCAATTGGCGAAGGCGCAAACGCAGCCCTAAGCGCCTACAACTACCTCCTCAACCTCAAACCCAAATAGGAACTCGCCTGATCACCCTTTTTCCTTTTTCTTCTCTCACTCAACTAATGTTGAGTGTCAACTGAAGATAGAATACTCGCTTTCCTGTTGCTCTTCTCGTGGGTTCCGTTAGCCATCCTCCGATGTTTGTAGCAAAGGGATCTCATAGGAAGCTCGCATTGAATGAACTCCATCGAACTGGGACATACGGTCTCTGTTGCTTGGTGGCGACTCTATGGGGCTTTTCGAGTCCGTCTTGATTTTACTATGACTATCGTGATTCCAGCGATGACTAAGGCGAGGATCAATGTGATCAACCATATGGGTACTAACGTAATGCTCACTTGAGCCTGATTTGTTTGATAGTTGATCGCTTCGGCCTTGACTACGACAGTCTGCGACCCGATATCAACAAAGGCGAATTGAAGTGGAACGGTAGCTTCGCCGTCTGCGTCGGTTTTAATCGTCTGGAGCTTTACGCTGTTTCTGTATAAAGTGAGAAAAACGTTCGGCACAGGACTACCGTTAGCATCTTTCACGGAAATGATCATTGAACATTGACCTAGTGCTATAGTTGATGACGATAACGTTAGATCCAACGTACCAGGCAAGACGTTTATGGAAAATGTTGCTTCAGCAGATGAATACCAAGCATTCGTGCCTTTTCCTCCTGGATAGAAGAGTCGAAATGTATGTGCTCCGGGAGTGTAAGATAGCAACAGCTCGTAAGCAACTCCACCTAGTTGATCACTTGTAGTTGTTCCGATACTTTGCCAGCTTCCATCGTCCTGCATTACATCGATCTCGACGGACTGCCCTCCCAGTGGAAGACCAGTCTGGAGGAGTGTTGCAATTACCGGCAATCTACCGTTGTACGCGCCGCTTAGGAGCGGTTTGGAAACCTCAAGACTCGTTTCAAGTACCGTTCCAGTGAGTGACCGAGGTGAATACACAGCGGTGATTGGGTTACTTCCCAAGAAAGCAACGTAGACATGATTACTTGGGTCGCTAAATGTGTCTGTTATCTTGAATACGTCGTCATCGAGATAGCTGGACTTCTCCTGCGGAGGTACCGTGTTATCGGTTTGTGGGCTAACAAGTTTCAGAATTCCTTTGCCCGTTTGCTGGTCTTCGTCGACGAAATAGATCAATAGGCCGGAGTTGGGAAGAGCCGAATCTTTGCCAGTTTGCGTACGATATTCCATGAAATAGTAGGTACTTACTGAGACGGGAATGAGTATTACCGTTGCGCCAGGGCTTTCTAGTGGTTTCAACACGAAAGAAGATACAAGAGTATTGGTATCTACTACTGTTGGGCTGATCCAGCCAAGCAGCGTCGCGCCCCACCCGCCAATATACGAAGGAGTTGACTCGGACCCTGATGTACAACAACGGTTACCGGAATCCATGAGAGACCAGTATCCCACAAAACTGTCGGCTTTACTGGATGGGTACTGGTACAGATCTGGAAGTCCGAAAGCATGGCCCATTTCATGAGCAAACGTTCCATAGCCGTTGAACTCTGAAAGAAAAAGGTAGTTCATGAAGGACTTCCCTCTTGCAACGATCGGTGCCGATCCCCTGTAGTCCGGGAAAACCGCGCATTCACATTGCGACCAAATTTCGTCAGACTTGATATCATACTGATCGTCGGCCTGATCTTGGCCGGCGTGAACAACCATCAGGAACTTGAACATGGTAAGATTAACAGTACTAGGGATAAGGGCTAATGCATCACTCGCAAGCTGTTGAATATTATCATCATCACCCGGTTGGGAACTGTCATGTCCATAGTACGCCATTGTATGGCCAAGCGTATACCATCCGTAAACCTCACCTGAAATCGATACTTTGCCATAAGACACCTCACTGTAATATGCATTCAATTGGTTCAAGACTACGTCCCTGATTTGCTCGATATTCGTAGAATGATGAACATCTTGAAAATCAACTAGTATCACGAGTATTTGCTGTTGCCCTGCAACGACGTGCTCACCAGATAAAATCGCGTAATGATAATTCGTTGAAGTCACTGAAGAGAGAGCGAAGGTGTGGGCAGAGTTGGTCAGTGAATTGGCAAAGACGTTGGGAATTAGCAACATGCCAAGAAACAAGATCCAGAATGCGTAGAACCGTTTGAAACGCAAACGAAACCGCGGCGGCTTGGTATCAGTAAGTATTAACCTCTTACCATGTCGTACGCCATGAGTCGTATATTATGTATATTTTATTACAAATTATGGTTAACCAAATTTATTCTAAGGGTCCCCTGACACAAAGTCATAAATCGTCAACTGCGAACGCCTAGTCGGATTGGATTGAGCAAAAGATCGCTGTTCGCGGGTGTAATTCTGGGAGTTAGTTTTCTTCTAATTCTAACAAGCGGTGTGAACAGTCAATCATACACTACAATGACTGGCACAACCACGATGACGACCACGGCCACTTACACGCAAACGAGTTCTTACCCTATCGCCACCTACACGAATACTGTGACGTCAACTGATACTGCTTACGCGAATACGATTTCGATGCCCGGAATCTCGACAGGGAGCACTTGCCGAATAGCTGACACGGCCTCTTTTCAAGCAAAGGCTCATCAGCACTTGGATGGAGAGTTTCATAGTGATCATTGGGCTGTGCTGTACATTCTTACCGACTCCGAATACAAGATTTGGTCTAATTCCAATTGGTGTAGTCCGGAGGATGCAGGTACCACTTATGAGTACATGAAAGCATTAACCGTCGGCGGCGTCGGCCATGTGGGCTTTGACGCAGTATATGATGGTACTTACTGGGTTGTGATCGAGGTGTTTGAAACACTTCCGACCCATGTCTCATTCGTGGCAACCATGGTTGTCGTCGAAGACGTTTCGACCACGCAGATGGCTACTACCAACAACGTTGTCCTAGTGACAGCGACACTAGAGGAGACCTCGTTCAGTGTGTCAAACCTTCAGCCATCTGTGCAATCCACGCAACAGAGTGCTGGAATTAGTCCACTGATTCTCGTTGCAGTTGTCGTAATTGTAGTGGTCTTGGCTGGAATTGTACTGCTTCTTCGCTCTCGCGCAAAGAAGCCATGAAGACGACTTGTTGCTAATGAGGAGATCGATCCAGCGAAGTGGGTGGTACTAGTGGTACTGAATATTGCAGCGCCACACCGCTTTGATCTGTAGTGTTCTATACATAGAAGCCATTAGCCATTAGGTGTAAGTCAATAGAGTCCAGCTCCGGGCAGGTAATCCTGAACGTCTCTTGCCAAGTGGAAATGTTCGCCCAGTCTCCTTTGGTGATTTTTCTCCAACCTAGCTTAATAGTCGGCCTGGTTCAGGCTTGCGGAATCATCTAGTAGAGGAGTAGGATTTGGCCAAGAAGCGGAAAATCAAACTCAAGTTGCATGATGGGCAGTCTTCCCAGAGAAATGATGATGTCGCGTAGTTTAGTTGGCTAGGAGACGGGGCACGTTTCATTTAGCAACTTAACTAATTGCAGTTGCATTTTGTTGCGTTGACCAGTTTGTGTGAAAATCGCCTGGCTTGTCGGTGCGTTCGTATGTGTGTGCTCCGAAGTGGTCGCGTAGGGCCTGGATTACGTTCGCGGGCAGTTTTTCGCTTCGGTATCCGTCATAATAGTCGAGAGAAGCGTTGAGGGCCGGTATTGGAATTCCTAGCTCTTTGGCGGATCTAACAGAGTCACGCCAACCCTTCTCGAATCTATTCAGCACTTGCGCAATTCCTGGATCAATCATCAGATTCTGCAGGTCGATATCCTTCTCAAACGAGTTTTTGATTTGATCTAGGAGGCGGGAACGGATGATGCAACCTCCCTTCCAGATCCGAGCGACGTCAGCGAACGGTAGTTGATACTTGTACTCTGTTGAGGCTGCACGCATCAAGTGAAAGCCTTGTGAGTAGGAGATGATTATTGAGGCGTGTACTGCCCCCATGAGTCGCTCTGCGAAATTTCCCGGGACGGCTCCGCTTACAATTCGTTTTGGCTGTTTCAGTGCCTTCGACGCCTTTACTCTCTCTTCCTTCAATGCTGAAAGGTTGCGGGCGCTTACTGCGGCGTCGATCGTAGGGGTGGGGATTCCTAGGTCGAACGCGTTTTGTGATGTCCACTTGCCTGTTCCCTTTTGCTTCGCGCGATCGAGAATTAATGAGACGAGCGGTCGGTGTGTATCAGGATCGCTTTTGGTTAGTACGTCTACTGTGATTTCCATTAGGAAGGAGTTGAGTTCGCTCTCGTTCCATTCCTTGAAGACGTCTCTGGTTTGTTTTATGGTTAGCTTGGCGGCTCTTGTGAGAAGGTCGTAAGTCTCAGCTATTATCTGAATTATCGCATATTCGATTCCGTTGTGAACCATTTTCACGTAGTGGCCTGCTCCGCGTGGACCCAAGTATTCGCAGCACGGTCCGTCAACTTGTGCTGCAATCTTCCTTAGCATGTCACTAACCTGATCGTAGGCGTCCCTTGGTCCGCCAACCATGATGCATGGACCTTTGAGTGCTCCTTCTGCTCCGCCGCTCACGCCGGCTCCTAAGTAACCTATTCTCTGCTTCGCCAAATCATTGCAACGACGTTCTGTATCCTGAAAGAATGAGTTTCCTCCATCCATCAATATGTCGCCGGGAGAGAGTAGGTTGCTTAGGTTCTGAATTGCGGTGTCGATGGCGGCGCCGGCGGTGAGCATGAGAATGATTCTGCGCGGGTGGCTGAGGCTTTGTACGAATTCGTTGATCGAATAGGCTGCTGAGGTGGCTGAATGTTTTTCGACGAACTCTCGCGACTTTTGTTCAGTTCGGTTGTATACTGCGACCTTGTATCCGTGATTCTGAAGATTTAGCGCCAGGCTTTGTCCCATAACGCCGAGGCCAATCAGTCCCACATCTCGTTCAGCCATCTCGTTCAGCTCAGGCCAGCTCGCCTTTGCAAGGCTTAAAAAAAAGTCCAGCGGTCACTTTGCAACACGACGTCTTCGCGGTTTGCGCCTTATGTTCGATCCAACTTTAGTCCGCTGTCTCTTAACCACCAACCATCCCAAGGCTATGGCGATGATGGCTCCTGCTATGATTATTGCAGGTGTCGTGTAATCAAGTTGCCAAACCGCATTCAACGTACGCGGACCGTTCATTACAATAGTCCCGCTGGCTTGGCTCGTAACCAATTGCCCGTTCTCGTAGAACCCCTGAAATGCCTGCTTGACGCCGATCGCCCCAAGCGGGCCAGGCGTCACTTGGTAGGGGTAGATTGAGAAGGATGCGTTCGTCCCCAGATCGTACCATCCTGGGCCGGTTACGTTTTGTTGTGCACCACTTATGGTTAGAAGATACTGGGGTACATAATCTACCTCTAACGTCTCATTTCCCTGAACTATTACGGTGCGATTCGCCTGGTCGTAACCGTCCGCCCAATGATCAAATCTCAACCTCGTTGTCTCATTCACCTGCGCAAATTCGGGCGCGGAAATAGTGTTCTGCCCCAATGGAACGGCGACTTGAGATGTGCCTGCCGGTTGTTGCACGCCGTTGACAGTGATTCCCACAACAGTGGGTAGGACGAATTGCAACCATACAGCGGATAGATTGATTTCAAAGGGCATACGGCTGGAAGAATTTGGAATCACGTTGCCGTTCGAATCGTAGAGGGCTGCTATGATCTCCAGCTTCCACGCACCAGGCATCTGTTGCTCGCTAGCAAAGATTCCTCCAATCTTGAAGGTCACCTGCTCCGCTCCAGATTCTGAATGGGTGGGTATTGAACACAATGCGACCGCGCTCTCGGGCGTCATGCATGCTTCCGTTGCTACAATGCCGGGGACAGGTTGAGCCGGTGAAGACTCAACGTCAAACACTCCGACTCTAAGTGTGTAATTAAGTGCGGAACCATTGTAGTATACGATTGCAGTCACGAGTATTGGTTCTTCTCCACCAGCGAAACCGCTTCCAACATTCACAATTTGCACTCTAGTCGTTGGCTGGACAGCGCCGACAAACGGAACCATTAGAATCAACGAGACGATGGCAAGCTGAAGCAAGATTGAGCGTGTCCCTTTCAATTCATCAACCACTCTCCATAATTGCACGAATCGGAAGGGGGAACAAAAACCCTTCCAACTT